>Ga0209537_1003452_pt1 | contig 14465 bp, 9 predicted proteins | sample BioPla4DNA1_FD_187698 | JGI IMG/M metagenome (GOLD analysis project Ga0209537, IMG submission 187698) | Biogas fermentation microbial communities from Germany - Plant 4 DNA1 (SPAdes) (version 2) | ecosystem: Engineered > Bioreactor > Anaerobic > Digestate | place: Bielefeld, North...
AGCCGGAAAAGACGGTGGTAAAATCCGAAAAAGGCGGTGGTAAAGCTGACAAAAGCAGCGGAAGAGCTGGTAAATGAGTCAATAAGCGATGAATGCAATGGGGAAGCAGAAAAAGCAGCGGAAGAGCTGGTAAATGCGATGCAAAGGCCGACAAAGGCGATGCGAAGTCGAAAAAGCAGTGGGACGGCCCCAAAAGCAGCGGAAAGCACCAACAAATGCGGTGGAAAAGACAATAAAAAAACAGCACGAAATCTCGTTGACAAGTATTATGCTGTATGCTAGAATTATAAAATGCGTTATAATCTGATACTTGTGTGCTTTTTCAGGATATGACCGGATTCAACTGTAAATTGATTATAACACAGGGGAATAAAATACACAAGAACTGTTAATAATTATTTAATGGTTTTAGGCAATTTGACGAATGAAATCGAAATCCTGCCACATTCATATATATTAGTCGTATATATGAGTCGATACACATGCAGTTCAGATTTCTCTGTCGGATTGCTGTGCGAAATTGCCCCGAAAAGCTTTTATAGAAATAGAATATAAAGGCTTGAATACACCGGCGTATCGCACTGATGAAGTCGGTGATCCGGTTGAATTGCATGAATGCAAGCCTTTCATGTAACGTTGCTCTTTTTAACAAGTCATAATATTATGAGGTGATTATTGATGGTGCATCCCGTAAAACTGGGCCGGACTACCAGAATGAGCTATTCCAGGATCGAAGAAGTCCTGGATATGCCGAATCTCATTGAAGTGCAGAAGAACTCGTACAAGTGGTTTCTGGAAGAAGGCCTTCGCGAGGTGTTCAGAGACATTTCTCCCATTCAGGACTATACCGGGAATCTGGTGCTTGAATTCCCGGACTACAGGCTGGAGACCGACAATCCCAAGTACAGTGTTGAAGAGTGTAAGGAAAGGGATACTACATATTCAGCCCCGTTGAAAGTCAAGGTCCGTCTTATCAACAAGGAAACCGGAGAGGTCAAGGAACAGGAAATATTCATGGGTGATTTCCCGCTGATGACTGAAAACGGTACCTTTGTTATCAATGGTGCTGAAAGGGTAGTTGTGAGTCAGTTGGTCAGATCACCCGGTCTTTACTATTCCAAAAAGCTTGATAAAACCGGAAAACCGCTGTTTTCAGCGACTATCATACCGAACCGCGGTGCATGGCTCGAATATGAGACAGATTCAAATGATGTAATGTATGTGAGGGTCGACAGAACGAGGAAGCTGCCCATCACAGTCCTTGTTCGTGCAATGGGTTATGGGACTGACGCGCAGATAACCGAGCTGCTCGGCGATGACGAAAGAGTCATGGCCACCATACAGAAGGACAGCGCAAAAACCCAGGACGAAGGCCTCATTGAAATATATAAAAGGCTCAGACCCGGCGAACCGCCTACAGTCGAAAGTGCTACGTCACTGATCAGGAGCCTGTTTTTCGAGCCGAAAAGATATGATCTTGCGAAATTCGGAAGATTCAAATTCAACAAGAAGCTGTCGCTGGCTTCGAGGATAGCCGGTCACAGATCCGCTGAGAGGATCGTGAGCCCGGTCACCGGTGAGATACTTGCCGAAGAGGACGAATACATCGACAGGGATAAGGCTGAAATCATACAGAATTCAGGCATCAATTCCGTTTACCTCAATGTTGAAGGGAAAAAGGTAAGGGTAATTGGTAACGGGACTGTAGATCTCAGGGCGTTTGTCGATTTTGACGTTACTGATACCGGTATTTCGGAAAAAGTAAGATTCAGCGTACTCAAAGAGCTCATGGATGAGTATCAGGGCAAAAAGGAACTCAAACAGGCGATCAGGGAAAACGCGGATCTGCTCGTTCCAAAACATATCACGGAGGAAGATATAATAGCATCCGTCAATTACCTCATCAATCTGAGCTATGAAGTGGGTGAGGATGATGATATAGATCATCTCGGCAACAGAAGACTGCGCTGTGTGGGTGAGCTCCTGCAGAATCAGTTCAGGATCGGTCTTGCCAGGATGGAGAGGGTCGTAAAGGAAAGGATGACCATACAGGACATCGACATCGTCACTCCCCAGGCGCTGATAAATATAAGGCCGGTAGCTGCAGCCATCAAGGAATTCTTCGGCAGCAGCCAGCTGTCCCAGTTCATGGACCAGACGAATCCGCTGGCTGAACTGACACATAAAAGAAGGCTCAGCGCACTTGGACCGGGAGGACTCAGCAGGGAAAGGGCCGGCTTCGAAGTGCGTGACGTTCATCATTCCCACTATGGCCGCATGTGTCCGATAGAGACACCTGAAGGTCCCAACATAGGATTGATCGGTTCACTGAGCACATATGCCAGGATCAATGAATACGGATTTATCGAAGCACCGTACAGAAAGATCGACAAGGCTTCGGGGATAGTGACCAATGAGATCCATTATCTCACGGCAGATGAGGAAGACAGATTTATTATTGCACAGGCCAACGAAGTGCTCGATAAGGACGGCAGGTTCAGGGACAGGAAGGTGCTCTGCAGATATAAAGATGACATAATCGAGGTTGAGAGAGAGCGCGTCGATTACATGGACGTGTCTCCCAAACAGCTGGTTTCAGTTGCTACGGCAATGATCCCGTTCCTCGAGAATGACGATGCCAACAGAGCGCTGATGGGATCGAACATGCAGAGACAGGCTGTGCCTCTTATCAGGACTGAAGCTCCCATCATCGGGACGGGTATAGAATACAAGGCTGCGAGAGATTCAGGCGTGGTCGTTCTTGCCCGTGCTGCAGGTACTGTAGATAAGGTTACCGCCAGTGAGATCGTTATCCGCAGAAGAAATGGACAGAAGGATGTATACAAGCTTCTGAAATATGTCAGGTCGAATCAGGGGACCTGTATCAACCAGAGGCCCATAGTGAAAAAAGGCGACAAAGTAGCAGAAGGAGACGTTATCGCTGATGGTCCTTCCACTGACCTGGGCGAGATCGCCTTGGGCAAGAATGTGCTGGTGGGCTTCATGTCATGGGAAGGTTACAACTACGAAGACGCTATCCTTATAAGTGAGAAGCTTGTCAAGGATGATGTATTCACATCGATCCATATAGAAGAATATGAGTCTGAGGCCAGAGATACCAAGCTCGGACCTGAAGAGATCACCCGGGACATACCCAACGTCAGCGAGGAATCACTCAAGGACCTTGATGACAGGGGTATCATAAGGATAGGTGCCGAGGTCAGGGCAGGGGATATACTGGTCGGCAAAGTCACTCCGAAGGGAGAAACAGAACTGACGGCTGAAGAAAGACTGCTCAGGGCCATATTCGGTGAAAAAGCGAGAGAAGTCAGAGACACATCGCTGAGAGTGCCTCACGGCGAATCCGGTATCGTAGTCGACGTGAAAGTTTTCTCGAGAGAAAATGGCGACGAACTGCCGCCTGGTGTGAATCAGCTCGTCAGAGTTTATATAGCACAGAAAAGAAAGATTTCAGTCGGAGACAAGATGGCCGGCAGACACGGCAACAAGGGTGTTATTTCCAGGATACTCCCTGAGGAAGATATGCCGTACCTGCCGGATGGCACTCCGCTGGAGATAGTACTCAATCCTCTCGGAGTACCGTCGCGTATGAATATAGGCCAGGTACTGGAGGTGCATCTGGGCTATGCGGCAAAGGCGCTGGGCTGGAAGATAGCTACCCCTGTCTTTGACGGTGCTACAGAGCAGGATATCATAGACACACTGAAAAAAGCTGGTCTGGAGGAAGACGGAAAAACGATACTGTACGACGGAAGGACAGGAGAGCCTTTTGAAAGCCGTGTATCTGTCGGGTACATGTATATGCTCAAGCTGGCACATCTGGTCGATGACAAGATACATGCCCGTTCCACCGGACCTTACTCCCTTGTCACCCAGCAGCCGCTCGGCGGTAAAGCACAGTTTGGCGGCCAGCGGTTCGGAGAGATGGAAGTGTGGGCTCTTGAGGCCTATGGCGCCGCGTATACACTGCAGGAGATCCTCACTGTCAAATCAGACGACGTCGTAGGCAGGGTGAAGACCTATGAATCCATCGTCAAGGGCGAGAATGTGCCTGAACCGGGAATACCCGAATCGTTTAAGGTGCTGATCAAGGAATTACAGAGCCTTGCGCTGGATGTGAAGGTCTACTCAGAGGAACGCGAAGAGATCGCTATAAGCGAATCCACAGAGGATGACCCTGAAGACCTCAATGTGAACATGGAGGGGCGCGAAGATGAGGTGCCTGACAGTGAGCTTGACGAGCTCAGCAACGACCTTATCGAAGAAGAAATAAGCATCGATGATTTTGATATCGGGGACATCACCAATACCACCGAAGATCTCGATGATTCGCTCGGAGACGACATATTCTCTGAAGAAGAGGAATTCGTTGATAACCTGGACGATGAGGAGTTTTAGGAGGGAGATTCGAACATGTTTGAAATGAACAATTTTGATGCTATAAGAATAGGTTTGGCTTCTCCGGAAAAAATCAGAGAATGGTCGAGGGGCGAAGTGAAAAAGCCGGAAACGATCAACTACAGGACGTTGAAACCGGAGAGGGACGGTCTCTTCTGCGAAAGGATATTCGGACCCCAGAAGGACTGGGAATGTCATTGCGGTAAATATAAAAGGATCAGATACAAAGGTATAGTATGTGACAGGTGCGGAGTCGAAGTCACCCGTTCGAAGGTGAGAAGAGAGCGTATGGGGCATATCGAACTGGCAGCCCCCGTTTCCCACATCTGGTATTTCAAGGGCATCCCCAGCAGGATGGGATTGATACTGGATATGTCTCCGAGGGCTCTGGAGAAAATACTGTACTTCGCAGCATATGTGGTCATAGATCCTGCTCAGACGCCGCTTTCCAAAAAGCAGATCCTGACAGAGAAGGAATACCGGGACAGTATCGATACATTCGGATATACATTCAAAGCCGGGATGGGCGCTGAAGCAGTAAAGGAACTGCTTATGGAGATCGACCTGGATAAGCTCTCGAAGGAACTGAGAGAAGAGCTTGAAGATGCTACGGGTCAGAAAAGGATAAGGACCATAAAGCGTCTTGAAGTGGTCGAGTCCTTCAGACTTTCAGGAAACAGGCCTGAGTGGATGATACTGGACGTGATACCGGTTATCCCGCCGGAGCTTCGTCCGATGGTGCAGCTGGACGGCGGCAGGTTCGCGACATCCGACCTGAACGATCTGTACAGGCGTGTCATCAACAGGAACAACCGTCTGAAGAGACTGCTGGACCTGGGAGCTCCGGACATAATCGTAAGGAACGAAAAGAGGATGCTGCAGGAAGCTGTCGATGCACTCATAGACAACGGCAGGAGAGGGCGTCCTGTCACAGGTCCGGGCAACAGACCTCTGAAATCCCTGTCAGATATGCTCAAGGGCAAACAGGGACGCTTCCGCCAGAACCTGCTTGGCAAGCGTGTTGACTATTCCGGCCGTTCCGTTATCGTCGTAGGTCCGGAACTGAAAATATACCAGTGCGGTCTGCCCAAGGAAATGGCCCTGGAGCTGTTTAAGCCCTTTGTCATGAAAAAGCTCGTCAATGACGGCCTGGCACATAACATCAAGAGTGCGAAGAGAATGGTGGAGAGGGTTAAACCGGAGGTATGGGACGTTTTGGAAGAAGTGATCAAGGAACATCCCGTATTGCTCAACCGTGCTCCGACGCTCCACAGGCTGGGTATACAGGCTTTTGAGCCGGTGCTCGTAGAAGGTAGAGCCATAAAACTCCATCCGCTGGTCTGTACAGCATATAATGCCGACTTCGACGGCGACCAGATGGCAGTGCATGTACCTCTGTCGGCTGAGGCTCAGGCTGAAGCCAGGTTCCTCATGCTGTCAGCAAACAATCTGCTGGCTCCCAAGGACGGAAGACCTATCACAGTCCCGACACAGGACATGGTACTCGGGTGCTATTACCTGACCATGGAGAAGGAAGGCGAGAAAGGTGAAGGGAAACTGTTCTCTTCACTGGACGAGGCCATTATGGCTTACGATGAGGGTTATGTAGGTCTCCATGCAAAAATAAAGGTGAGGATGACCAGAGAGATCGACGGCAAGCCGGCTTCGAAGGTCATTGATGCAACCGTCGGCAAGCTCATATTCAACGAAGCGATCCCTCAGGACCTTGGTTTCGTAGACAGGAGCGATCCCGAGCATTGCTTCGACCTTGAGATAAACCAGTTAGTCACGAAGAAAGAACTGGGGCAAATCATTGACAGGTGCATAAAGGTGCACGGAACAACCAAAACAGCCATGGTGCTGGACAAGATGAAGGAGTTGGGCTTCAGCTATTCAACCAAGGGTGCCATCACGATCAGTGTATCAGATATGGTAATCCCCGATGTAAAGAAGAAATTCATCGACGAAACCGAAGCCAGGATCGAGAACATCACAAAGATGTACAAGAGGGGTCTGATCTCCGAAGACGAAAGATATGCTTCAGTTATACAGGCGTGGACCGAGACCGGTGAAGAGCTCACGAAGGCTCTCATGGATTCGCTGGATCGCTTCAATCCCATATACATGATGACCAAATCCGGCGCTCGCGGAAGTATCAGTCAGATCAAGCAGTTGTCGGGTATGAGAGGCCTTATGGCAGATACGCAGGGTAAGACTCTTGAGATACCGATCAAGGCCAATTTCCGTGAAGGTCTGAGCGTTCTTGAATACTTCCTGTCTTCACACGGCGGAAGAAAGGGTCTTGCTGATACGGCTATCAGGACCGCTGACTCAGGCTATCTGACTCGTCGTCTCGTAGACGTGAGCCAGGATGTTATCGTAAGAGAAGTGGACTGCGGTACCAGAAAGGGAATAGAGGTATCTGACATCATGGACGGTACAGAGGTCATAGAAGGCCTCGCCGAAAGGATCATCGGAAGGTACACCACTGATGATATACTCCATCCTGAAACCGGTGAAGTCATAGTGGAAGCCGGTGCGAGGATCGACGACCAGGATGCAGGCAACATCCTGAAGGCCGGGATAAGGAAGGTAAAGATCAGGTCCGTTCTGACATGCCATTCTGAGTACGGCGTATGCTCAAAATGCTACGGTGCCAACCTGGCGACGGGTGAGGATGTCAATGTCGGTGAAGCGGTCGGCATAATCGCTGCTCAGTCCATCGGGGAACCGGGCACGCAGCTCACCATGAGAACGTTCCACACAGGCGGTGTAGCCGGCGATGACATCACGCAGGGTCTTCCACGTGTCGAGGAGCTGTTCGAGGCCAGAAAGCCGAAAGGTCTCGCTGTTATCTCCGAGATAAAGGGTACTGTCAAGATAAATGATGTCAAGAAAAAGAGAGAAGTAATCGTCACGTCAGAGGATGGAGAATCCAAGACGTATCAGATCACTTACGGTTCAAGGATCAAAGTCTCTGACGGAGATGTGGTCGAAGCTGGTGACGAGATCACGGAAGGATCCGTAAACCCGCATGATATACTGAAGATCAAGGGTGTAAACGGCGTACAGCAGTATTTGCTGCAGGAGGTCCAGAGAGTTTACAGGCTTCAGGGTGTTGACATCAACGACAAGCATATAGAGGTCATAATCAGACAGATGCTCAGGAAGGTCAAGGTCGACGATGCTGGCGATACGAACATGCTGCCTGGTGGACTTGTAGACATGTTCGATTTCGAAGCGGAGAATGCAAGAGTCGTCGCCGAGGGACTCAGGCCTGCGACAGGCAAACGCGCACTGCTGGGCATCACCAAGGCATCCCTTGCCACGGAATCGTTCCTGTCTGCGGCTTCCTTCCAGGAAACCACCAGGGTGCTGACAGAAGCAGCAATAAAGGGCAAGGTGGATCCGCTGGTGGGACTCAAGGAGAACGTGATAATAGGAAAGCTTATCCCGGCAGGTACCGGAATGAGCAGGTACAAAGATATAAGTATCAGTACTGTCAGTGAATGACATCAGGGGGGATACATCTTTACAGATCAAAAACCTGATCCTGTGGAGGTGTTCCCCCTGTCTGAATACGTTATTCTTGACAACACTCAATAGCGGTGATAAAATATTTCAGTGCGAATTCAGGGGGTTTTATGCCCGTTTTGTCCGATTTACCGGTCTTTCAACCGTAAGATCGAAAAAAGGATACAGAGGGGACAGGTGCTTAGAAAGTGCTGGAAATGTTGAAAAACAGCAATAAAACCGTAGGGATCAAACAGTCTTTGAAAGCAGTGGCTAACGGCAATGCAAGCCTGGTATTCATTGCGAGAGATGCCGACGAGAAGATTACCGGCAATCTCAGGGAATTGTGTGAGACCAACGGGATCCAGATAGAATATGTAGATACGATGAAACAGCTTGGTAAAGCGGTAGGCATCGAAGTAGGTGCCTCCGCTGCATGTATACTGCGAGAGGAGGTGTAAGGTTGCCAACATTCAATCAGATGGTCAGAAAGGGCAGGGAGACTGTTAAGTACAAATCAGCAGCTCCGGCACTGCAAAGAGGTTACAACTCACTGAAAAAGAAGCCGGTTGTGACCAAATCTCCTCAGAAAAGAGGGGTCTGCACTGTAGTCAGGACGATAACACCCAAAAAGCCCAACTCAGCACTGAGAAAGGTTGCCAGGGTTCGTCTGACGAACGGTATCGAGGTCAGTGCATATATTCCCGGAATAGGCCATAATCTGCAAGAACACAGCGTTGTGCTCATAAGAGGCGGCAGGGTCAAGGATCTGCCAGGTGTCAGATATCATATCATCAGAGGCACTCTTGATACAGCAGGCGTTGCAAACAGGATGCAGGCCCGTTCCAAGTACGGTGCGAAGAGGCCCAAGTCGGCGAAGAAGTAAGATCGGCCGAAGGGGTCTTGAGCAGAAGAGTGTCAGGTATGTTGAATAGATAAATACTTTTTTATTTATATATTACAAGTACTGACGCACTGACGAGGACCTGCGGGTTCCGAGTACCTCGGGAAGCTGACGAAGCGGGACGATTAGTCCCTATTATCCATCAAAGGAGGGAAGTAAAGTGCCAAGAAAAGGACATACGCCCAAAAGAGATGTCCTGCCTGATCCTATTTATAATAGCAAGGTCGTAACCAAGCTTATAAACAATATAATGCTTGACGGCAAAAAAGGTATTGCCCAGAAGATTTGTTACGGCGCATTCGATATTATAAAAGAGAAGACAGGCAAGGATCCGCTTGAAGTATTCGAACAGGCGATGAACAATGTTATGCCTGTACTTGAGGTCAAAGCCAGGAGAGTCGGTGGAGCCACATACCAGGTTCCGATCGAAGTAAGAGCCGACAGGAGACAGGCTTTGGGACTCAGGTGGATCGTCAATTATGCGCGTGCCAGGGGTGAAAAGACAATGAAGGAAAGACTGGCAGGCGAGATCATGGATGCTGCCAACAGTGCGGGCGGAGCCTTCAAGAAAAAGGAAGACACCCACAAGATGGCAGAAGCCAACAGGGCATTTGCACACTATCGCTGGTAATACTGCTGCTGCAGTATAACGAGGCGACAGACACAGGACCGTTCTGTTACACTGCCGGGGCAGGCGGGTTTTCTGCAGGCAGGAAATTTTCCTGCGCCGTAGTGTTATAACGCGGACCGATATGTAAAAACTTAAGGATAACTCATGCAAAAAGAGATTCCGTATTACGGAACAGAACTAATCGAGGAAGAAAGGAGGCAATCATGCCCAGGCAGTTCAGTTTGGAGAATACCAGAAATATTGGTATAATGGCGCATATAGATGCTGGCAAGACGACTACCACTGAGCGCATCCTGTTCTATACCGGCAGAGTGCACAAGATGGGCGAGACCCATGAAGGCGCTGCTACCATGGACTGGATGGAACAGGAGCAGGAAAGAGGCATCACTATTACCTCTGCTGCGACTACTGCCCAGTGGAAGGGTACCAGGATCAACATTATAGATACGCCGGGGCACGTTGACTTTACCGTAGAGGTTGAAAGGTCTCTGAGAGTTCTCGATGGTTCGGTAACACTTTTCTGTGCAAAGGGCGGAGTGGAACCCCAGTCTGAAACCGTTTGGAGACAGGCGGATAAGTACCATGTTCCGCGCATTGCATATGTGAATAAAATGGATATCGTGGGTGCTGATTTCTTCAACTGCATCCAGATGATGAAGGACAGGCTCAAAGCAAATGCTGTCCCGATTCAGCTGCCTATTGGCAAGGAAGAGGATTTCAAAGGAATAATCGACCTTGTTACCATGAAGGCTATATACTATTTAGACGACCTGGGAACGGTACTTGATGAAGAACCGATACCTGAAGACATGGTTGAGATCGCTGAAGAATATCGTAACATTTTACTTGAAGCTGTTGCTGAACAAGACGAGGACTTGATGGAAAAATATCTGTCAGGTGAAGAACTCACAGAGGATGAAATACGTGCCGGTATCAGAAAGGCAACCATTGCCGTTGACATGATACCCGTCACATGCGGTTCATCCTACAGGAACAAGGGGGTACAGAAGCTTCTGGATGCTGTGGTGGATTATATGCCGTCACCGCTGGATGTACCACCCATAACCGGAGTCTGCCCTGACGATCCGGAGAACGAGATCGTAAGGAAAGCTGATGACGAAGGACCGTTTTCTGCACTTGCATTTAAGATCATGACGGATCCTTATGTCGGGAAACTGTGCTTCCTGAGAGTTTATTCAGGTAAGCTGAATGCGGGGTCATATGTGTACAATTCCACAAAAGGCAAGAGGGAAAGGATCGGCAGGCTGCTGTTGATGCATGCCAACCACAGGGAGGATGTGGATACCGTCTACTCGGGCGATATCGCGGCAGTCGTGGGGTTCAAGGATACTTCTACCGGAGATACCCTTTGCAGCGATGATGCTCCTGTTATACTGGAATCGATGGAGTTTCCGGAACCGGTCATCCATATCGCCGTAGAACCCAAGACCAAGGCAGGACAGGAGAAAATGTCCGCAGCTCTGGCCAAGCTTGCCGAGGAAGATCCGACGTTCAAGGCTTATACTGATCAGGAGACAGGTCAGACCATCATAGCCGGGATGGGAGAACTTCATCTTGAGATCATAGTCGACAGAATGCTGCGTGAATTCAAGGTTGAAGCCAATGTCGGACAGCCGCAGGTATCTTACAAGGAGACCATCCGCAAGGCTGTCAAGTCTGAAGGCAAGTTTGTCAGACAGTCCGGCGGCAGGGGTCAGTACGGTCATTGCGTGATCGAGATAGAACCCCAGGAACCGGGAAGCGGATACACATTCGAGAACAAGATCGTCGGCGGTGTCATCCCCAAGGAATACATTCCGGCCATCGACGCCGGTATACAGGATGCTATGCAGAACGGTGTTCTTGGAGGTTACCAGGTGCTTGACGTAAAGGTCACCCTTGTGGACGGATCATACCACGAGGTGGACTCATCTGAAATGGCATTCAGGATAGCAGGCTCCATGGCATTCAAGGATGGCTGCCGTAAGGCGGATCCAGTCCTGCTTGAGCCCATAATGAAGGTCGATGTAGTCATCCCCGAAGTGTACATGGGTGATGTGATGGGTGACATTACGTCCCGCAGAGGCAAGATAGAAGGGATGACAGAGAGATCGGGGGCACAGGTGATAACAGCAAATGTACCCCTGGCCAGTATGTTCGGCTATGCAACGGAGCTCCGTTCCAGGACCCAGGGCAGAGGCGTCTTTACGATGCAGTTCAGCCACTATGAAGAGGTACCTGCGAGCATACAGGAATCCGTGCTGAAATAAGCTCATGTAATACGGAGGTGCCGTATTGCAGGACAAGCAGCTCAATATGCCGTAAAAAAAGACAAGCTGCGGCATATGAAATAAAAAATTCAATAAAAACATTCAGTAATCTAACTGAACAAGGGAGGAGAATTGAAATGGGTAAAGCCAAATTTGAAAGAACAAAACCCCACGTTAACATTGGAACCATCGGTCACGTTGACCATGGCAAGACTTCTTTGACAGCAGCTATCACCAAGGTATTGGGATTCCAGGGCAAGGCTAACTTTACAGCATATGATCAGATCGACAAGGCTCCTGAGGAAAAAGCAAGAGGAATCACGATATCGACTTCACACGTTGAGTACGAGACAGAGAACAGGCACTATGCACATGTTGACTGCCCTGGTCACGCTGACTATGTTAAGAACATGATCACCGGTGCAGCTCAGATGGACGGTGCTATCCTCGTTGTTTCAGCAGCTGACGGTCCGATGCCCCAGACCAGGGAGCACATACTCCTTGCACGTCAGGTCGGCGTTCCTTATATCGTTGTATTCCTCAACAAATGCGATATGGTCGACGACGAAGAGCTCATCGAGCTTGTTGAGATGGAAGTAAGAGAGCTTCTCAGCCAGTACGAATTCGACGGAGACAATATTCCGATAGTTAGAGGATCAGCTCTGGTTGCACTCGAGTGCACCTCTACTGACCCGAATGCTCCTGAATACAAGCCCATACTGGATCTCATGGAGCAGGTAGACGCTTATATACCTGAGCCTCAGAGACCCACAGACAAACCGTTCCTTATGCCTGTTGAGGACGTATTCTCCATCACAGGTCGTGGTACTGTTGCTACGGGCAGAGTTGAAAGAGGTACTATCAAAGTCGGTGATGAAGTCGAGATCGTAGGTCTTATGGACGAAGCTAGAAAGACAGTCGTTACCGGTGTCGAGATGTTCAGAAAGCTCCTTGATCAGGCTGTTGCTGGTGACAACATCGGCTGCCTGCTCAGAGGTATCCAGAGAACCGAGATCGAAAGAGGACAGGTTCTGTCCAAGCCCGGTTCCATCAAGCCTCACACTCATTTCAAGGGACAGGTTTACGTTCTGACCAAGGAAGAGGGCGGAAGGCATACTCCGTTCTTCAACGGCTACAGACCTCAGTTCTATTTCAGAACTACTGACGTTACCGGTGTTGCTGAGCTTCCGGAAGGCGTAGAGATGTGCATGCCTGGTGATCATATCGAAATGACCATCAAGCTGATCACTCCCATAGCTATGGAAGAAGGACTCAGGTTCGCTATCCGTGAGGGTGGCAGGACTGTTGGTTCCGGTACTGTTACAGCAATAATCGAGTAAGGATAAATAACGCAAGAGACAAACCCGGATGAGCAGGGGACACTTCTCAGTCGCAGTTAGCGGCGGGCTGAGAAGTGTCCCCTTACCTTTTCCCCGTGTTTTGTTTTTGCGCTGGTTGGGTAATAATAAACTCGTACTCAACCAAAATATTCTTGTAAAGGAGAGACGGCGGCATGACGGAAATAAAAAAGAATATCTACTGGACAGGCATAAAAGACTGGGGGCTTCGACATTTCCACGGCCATGAGCTTTCGACACACAGGGGGACCAGCTACAATTCATATATCATCAAAGACGAAAAAACAGTGCTTATTGATGCGGTATGGGACCCTTATAAGGAGGATTTCGTGGACAATCTTGAGAAACACGTCGGGCTGGGCAACATCGATATGATAGTCGTCAACCACACAGAGCCCGATCACAGCGGAAGCCTGGGTTATCTCCTTGACAGGCTGCCGGCGAAGGATATACCCATCTATTGCACAAAGAATGGTGCGGAAGCTCTTAAAAGACATTACCACAGAGATGATCTGAATCTGGTCATTGTAAAGACCGGAGATACTGTAAGTATCGGTGAATATGAACTGGTATTCGTCGAGATGACGATGATGCACTGGCCTGACAGCATGCTCACATATGTGAAGGGAGCAGGGACAGTTTTTTCGAATGATGCCTTCGGACAGCACTATGCTGCGATCTCACTGTTCAATGATGAGGTGGACCAGTGTGAATTGTATGAAGAAGCGATGAAATATTATGCAAACATATTGACCCCTTTCAGTGCGCTTATAAAGAAAAAGATCGCGGAAATAAAGGCAATGGATCTTCAGATAGATATGATAGCTCCCAGCCATGGCGCCATCTGGCGCAAGGATCCGCTGCAAATAATCGGTAAGTATGCGGAATGGGCAGACGACTACAATGAGGGACATGCGGTAATAATCTACGATACCATGTACAATGCCACCAGGACGATGGCAGAAGCGATAGCTTCGGGACTGGAAAAGCAGGGAGTCAGATACAAGATCTTCAATGCCGCCGTCACAGATCCGAATGATGTCATAACAGAAGTATTCAAGGCAAAAGGAGTCCTGATCGGGAGCTGTACGGTGAACAACACTGTTTTGAGACCCACTGCCGGTTTGCTGGAGGTGATAAAGTCTCTCAGGTTCAGGGGCAAACTGGGGGCTGGCTTTGGAAGCTACGGCTGGAGCGGTGAGTCGCCGAAGGTGATAAGTGATTCACTGGAGAAAGCCGGGCTGAAAGTACCGCTGGAGCCGATAAAGGTGAAATACAGACCATCAGGGGAAGAACTGGCGGAATGCACAGCCTTTGGAGAAAGCTTTGCAAAGACGATAAAAGAGTGAGAAAGAACCAGGGTATAAAAA
>Ga0209537_1003461_pt1 | contig 14440 bp, 11 predicted proteins | sample BioPla4DNA1_FD_187698 | JGI IMG/M metagenome (GOLD analysis project Ga0209537, IMG submission 187698) | Biogas fermentation microbial communities from Germany - Plant 4 DNA1 (SPAdes) (version 2) | ecosystem: Engineered > Bioreactor > Anaerobic > Digestate | place: Bielefeld, North...
TTTTTACATATTTTTCAATAACTGAAATTACAAATTACAAAGTACATGTCAGAGTATATATATTAAAAGTGAAGCACAGCCTCACTTTTTTCTTTTCCAGAATCTTAGTATAAATGCAATCGCCATTAGAATCGTTCCAATAAAAATACTTATTATGATATACTTTTCTTCTACAAATTTTCCGGCTCTTTTGGCTATTTCTTGTGTATCGGCGTCGTTCTGTACATTATCTTTAATAGATGCCAGGGGATGACCAGTTGACCTGTCTGTATCGTACCCATCATAATTTGATGATGAATTTTTTACAGTTTCTGATTCCTTACTCTTCGCTTCTTCATTAATATGATCTAATGAAGCTATCTCTGATTCGTCTAATAATTTAACAGGTATCTTGGAGGTCACATTTTGGCTTAATAACAAAGCCAGCAGTATTATTGCAAAGAAAACAGCACCTCTCCTTACCCGGACCAGCATATTATCCTGCCAAATCTTATTTTTAACTTGATAAATAATTCTATCGTGAAGTTTGGTAGGAGGGGTTTCTTCAGGTAAGCCTCTGACAATTTGCTTGATAACAGTCAACTCATAAACCTCCTGCCTGCAGGTACAACAATGATCAAGATGGTTCTCTACCTGAATTGCCGCTGGGGGATCTAACCGGTTATCTGTATATTCTTCCAATAATTTTTTAAACTTGCATTTTTTCAAATCAATTTCCCCCTTTCATATATAAGATAGACGGAAAAATTGATCATTAGTTTCAAATGAAGGTTAATAATCTAGTTTTTAATCATACTGTCACCTTGATATTTCTGCTCATATTATAAGGATGAAATATCTCTTCAATGGGATTAAACTTGTTATCAAAATGGACCGTTGCATGATGCATATATCTGTCATTAACATAATAACGAAGATCTGTCATTATTGCTTTACCTTTGCCATTTTCTGTTTTCTCATAGGAAATATGATATTCTTTTGTAAAGTCCTGAAAAAACTGTCCCATTTCCGTTTTCATGACCAAATTCCTAATCCAGTCTTCAGTTTGTACCATACGATCCCGATAAACAATTTTCCTACATATCATACTAACCTTTCCGGTTAGAATCTTTCGTTCTCCATACGCGATAAAATCCCAACTGAAAAACCCTTTCATTGAAGGAAGTAACACCAGACGTTTGACCGGAAAGTCTATAACTTTCATAATGAAAGAACTAGTATTTATTTTTCGATGAAGTCGAAAGAGCAAGTAAATAAGAAAAGCGCCTATACTTAATCCTGAATAAAACATATTAGTTTTATTAAACCAATAAACGAAAAAGGTTGTTGTAATTAAAAAAGGGTCTATAGAAAGCAATAGTCCATTCCCAATCCTTTTATCACAAAAAGGCCAGAATATTTTTGCTCCATATGAGTTAAAAAGATCCAAACATATATGGGTTAGGCAGCCAATATATGTCCACATCAATATCTTCCAATAATTGCTGCCTGGGAATAAAAGGTGAACTAACAAGGCAATAACTACCGACAGAATCCCTGCACCTAAAAAGGAGTGACTTGCACCGCGATGGTTTTTTAGATATGAAAAATCTCCACGGTATTGCATAATAATATCTCCATCAGGAATTATTGAGCCAATAAAACAAGCTAATGCCATAGGATTTGTTAAAACTCCGCTGCTGCCGCTGAAATTTCCGGCAGCAAGTCCTACCAAGCCATGAGTAATTGGATCCAACCAGTCTCGTCCTTTCTAGTTTACATAAAGTAAAACACAATCTTTATAAGATTATCATAGATTTGACTTATATGATAGTATTATAGGAAAAAAATATTGCAAAGTGTTTTTTGTTATGTTATTATATTTATTGCCGTTAGTTAATCATAAGTATGAAATGCCGGTGTGATGGAATTGGCAGACGTGCGGGACTCAAAATCCCGTGGTAGCAATACCGTGTCGGTTCGACTCCGACCGCCGGCACCAAAAAAAACAGGCTTCCTTTATGAGGAAGCCTTTAATGTTTTATATAACTCTAATTCCTGGAAATCTCAATATTTCTTAAGAATATCTTCCAGAATTTTTTTTGCTTTTAAAATATCTTCTTTCTGACGGGGACCTGAGATCTCCCTCTCTATGATCAGAGCACCTTTAAAATTATACTTATGTAAACGATCGATCAAACGCGGAAAGTCTACCAAACCTTCCCCTACTGGGGTTTCCTGCCCCAAATGCTTTCCGTTATTTGGATACATTCCATCCTTTACATGTACTCCCCGAACTAGATCCTTATATATATCCACTGCATCTACGGGATTTCCTTTACCATATAACAGCAAATTCGCAGGATCCAAATTTATACCTAAATTGTCCAATCCAACATCTTCTATAGTTCTAATTAGAGTAATAGGTGTTTCCTGACCGGTTTCAAAATTAAAGTATAGACCTAAGGAATCACAATAGGCAGCAACATCCCTTATAGCTACTACTGTTTCTCGGTATTCCGTTGTAGAGGGGTTTTCTGGTATGAATCCAACATGTGTTGTTACGTCGGTTACTCCCAGCTTTTTTGCAAATTCGGCTCCTTTTTTCAAAGCCTCTATCCTTACATAACGAAATTCCTTAGGCACTAATCCAAGAGTAGAAGGTCCATCAATAAAATTCCATACTTTCGGTCCTGGCCATCCAACCCAAAGGCTGGAAATCTTAATCTTATTTCCTAAAACTTCTTTTAGCCTGACAGCATTTTCTTCTGTAAAATTATCAGGATCCCATGCACTAACTTGGCAGGTATCAAGTCCCAATGACTCTATCTGTTGTGCACCTTCCTTCAGCAAACTCTCTAATGATACTATTACTCCTATGTCTAATTCATACATTTATACTCACCCCTTCTTAATTAACAGCTTATTTATACAGCTGTTATTTGAATTTTATTCCCCTAAAACTGCTTACTTCATCCAAATTAACCTTCACACTAGGATTTGCCCATGAATACCCCATTTCATCTGGCAGTTTATTTTTATGGTAGCATTCTAAAGAATCTTCATATAAACCGTCAATAACATAACCTGCAGGATTTACTTCCCTAATACGGAGTTTTTCATCAAAACTAGTTATGTCCATATAATCAAATACAGCATTACATACTTTTAAATGAGGCAGTACAGTGTACAGCCCACAAACAGGTTTTCTGTTATATCTGATATCATCCATCATTAGAAGTATTTTATAAACAGTTTCATCAGGACTTTGTGGAGCTCCATAGTCTTTTATGCTTCCATCTTCCATCTTTGCAATAATGTTAGGGTTTTCGTTTTGATTAAAATATACAACTCCTTTTTCAAATTCATATATGAATTGTGGATCAGAATTCTTTTCGCCTGCATGGGTTGCACAGTATAAGAACTGACTGTCATCTCCAAAGCTGCCTCTTATAAAACAGGTATCAAAGCTCTCTATATCTCTTGCCCTGTATACACTGCCTTCAATTATCTTCGGCATTTTGGATTTTTCCATTGAATCGCCCAATATAAAGAATATATTATGAAGATAATGTGCCGTTGCATTAGTTGCAATTGAGTCTAATACCCACTCTCCTCTTTTGTCACGTATTTTGCCTTTCCATCCATCAGGATTATAATAATCATCACCGCGTTTCCAGGAAATATGTGTTTTTAAAAAGATCGGTTTTCCAAAAATACCTTTCAGTATATCTTCCTTTAAACGACGAATAGGGTTGGAAAATGACCATTGAAACCCTACACCCAGCAACCTATTCGTCTCATCCATTACCTTTTGAATCTCATATGCATCTTGTAATGTTGGCACTAAGGGTTTTTCACATAATACATGAGAACCGTTTTTCAAAGCTGTTATAACTTGTTCTTTATGTACTGAAATAGGTGAGGCAATAATAACTAAATCCGCCTTATTATTCATATAAAACTGATCCAGCGTATCATAAGTTGGTATACCTTGTTTTTTAAATTCAGGGTATCTTACGGCGTTTTGAACATATGGATCAATAATAGCTTCCAATACATAAGAATTTTTGTCTATATAGTTTTCAAGTAAATTTAAATAAGTGTTACCGTATCCTGAAGCCCCTACTAAAACAATTTTAATTTGCATTTTATCATCTCTTTCTTTATTTTTGAAAAATGGTTTAATTAATTATACCAAAACCAGAAAAGTTCTACAATTATGTTTCAATTATTAGTTTTCCATTTATTAAGTTTATAAAACACTTATCAGAAAAAGGCAGACATCTTAATAAGCTGTCTGCCTTTATTAATTATATTATTTCTTATTCTTCTTCTGATTCTGTTTCTTCCATTAGCATTCTAGGTCTGTCTTTTTTTTTGTCAAGTATGTCTTCTAATTGAGGGGGGAATAATGGCCTTTTAAATATATCGTCACAAACTGACTCTGCAAATTCTTCACAAGGCGGAATATCGCAGAACCCAAAAGAAGGCACCAAAAGCTCTACCTTAGCAACGATTTTCAGTATTATGGTGATACAAACGTCAACTTCAAATCTGAAGGTATCACCCGGTATAAATCTGCCGGAAACACAAATTGCATTTACAATGCTTTCCAATTGAAATGGAATTACAGATTCATCAGGTACGTAAAGAACCACATCTTTATTGATGGATATCACTGCCTTGCCGCTGCCTTGCCTGCCCTCGCAGTCCTCAAAAATAACCTCTATAGGAATCTCTACCTTGGTTCTCACCCTGGCGAAGTTAGGGCGATCAGGCAAACGATCTATACGGGTACCAACCAGATTTCCTTTAGTAGTAGTGCTCCTGCAGCTAATAAAGGTCAATGGAGGTACAAAATTTACACAACCCTTGCTGATCTCTGTTAGAACAATCCTTACATCCTCCAATGTTTCCTGTTGTAGGCAGGAATCATATACTTTATTTACTTGAATGCATACTTTCTCGTGTATTTTTCTTAATCCATCAAAGCCAATTCTTCCCGGGCAGCGAGGATTACCTTCATTTTTATAGGAATAAAAAGACATCAATTAACCTCCTTTACCAAAGAGAATAGTAATGAGAAACATGTTCTCACTAGCATGATATGTAAATGCATAATCGATTGTGTCTTAATGGGTGCTAATTTGGTCTAATTTTTCATAAGTTTTAAAGAAACAAGGTACAGGGAGTGAATTTTCATGATTTCTACAGGAAATTTTTGTTTAGTGGAAGAATCCCTTGGGAAACAATGGTACTTTACTTTAACAGATGAACAAGTAATTGAATATAGATGGAAACAAGATGAATCCTGGACACCCCCTATAAGGATAGATAGACAGCCTGTGAAAAGGTTTAGTGTAACGATAGACGAAAACGACAGAATTTATCTGCTTGCTTATAATTCATTAAAACAATTAATTCATTATGAATGGAATGGACAAAAGTGGTTTCACCGCATACTTTATCGTATATCTTCAAGATTTGAGAATATTTCCTATATCGGTTTGGTTGCTAACATGTCTCAGATTCATCTATTATTCTATGTGGAAAATTCATTAAAGAAAGCTCAGGAATCATTGATTCATTCCTGTCTTAGAAATGGTAAATGGCACAGTAATATACTGATGACATTCTTAACAGACCAAACTGTGACTCCACAATTATTTAAATGTGATGCGAGAGGCAATCTTTACTTTTTATATACCAGAGAAAATAAATCTCAAACCAGAAGTTATGCTTTATATTATGATACAGATCAAGAATCTTGGTTCAAACCTGTAAATGTATTCCAAAAGTCAGGCAAACACAAGAATTTCAACGGCCAAATAGATGATGCCGGAACGCTTCATTTGGTTTGGACAGAAACAGCCGAAGATGATTATCGTCTGAATTATATAAATTTAGCGCCTGACATTAGAAATCAAAAGACAGATACAGTTTGTATATATGAAGGAAGTGAAGAAATCCAGAGCCCTATTCTGTATATAGGTAAAGATATGCATTGTATTTGGACTCAAGGAGAAAAGATATATATTAGTATTAATGATTACAATAAAAATCATTGGAAAAGTCCTGATATAATCAATGAAAAAAATTTTACGTCTTATTTCAGAATAAATAAGACGTTAGATGGTCGGGCATATGAGTTAATTGAAATCGGTGATGGTTTCCCTCATTTTAAATGGAACTTAGAATCTCTTTTATTTGGCAGTATATTAAAATCTACGAATTACATAACTTCACAATCTGTAAACATCAATGAAAAAGACTACAAGCAACCCAGAAAAAATGAAATAACACTCCAAGAAAATTCCGTTTTTCCGAACCCAAACGATAAAAACCCAGATTTGCAAAGCTTGTGGAAGAAAAATATTGTCAAAGCAGTAGAGCCGCTTAAGAAAGAATTAATGGATATTCAAAATCGTATGGATGACTTTTATGCTGCCTTATATCAGTTGCAAGATTATATACATCAAAAAGATAAACTCTCTTTTCAAACAGAAGCACAAATACGAAAACTTGCGTTTGAACTGGATCAGTTAAGATCGTTATACCGGAAATCCGATACAGAAATACAAACTTTGGACTATGCTGATGAAAGGAGCAATGAAGCAGAGCACAAACATAATAAAGCTGAATGGACTAAGCAGGCAGAACCCCATAGCAAAGAAGAAGAAAATAGGCCGGAGAAACAAGGAGCAAATGAGAATGTAAAGCCGCTGCAAAATATAGATCATGGTAATGGCAAGATTCAACTTGGAGAAGTAAGCATATTGATTAATCCGGAAAATGATCAGTTGTAAAAACAGAATGCTCTTAATCTAAAAATACCTCTAATTGGTTTAACAATTCCATTATACCTTTCTTGGTAAGTACAGAACATGGGATAATTGGGATCTCCTTTGAGAATCCCAAAAGCAATCTCAATTTTTCAGCCTGCGGTTTTATCCTGGTTTTTCCAAGCTTATCAGACTTGGAAGCAACCAGGACAACAGGTATATCATAATATCTGATCCATTCTGCCATTTGTTTGTCTTCCAAAGTAGGATCATGGCGGATATCTATTACCATTATAATTAACTTTAATGAATTTGCTTTATTAAAATATTCATTAATCATTTTGGCCCACTGCTTCTGTTCGGCTTTAGGTACGCGTGCATATCCGTAACCTGGTAAGTCTACAAGGTAAAAATTATCGTTAATTAGGAAAAAATTAATGAGCTTTGTTTTTCCCGGTTGTCCACTAACACGGGCCAGGTTTTTTTGGTTTGTCAGGGCATTTATAAGAGATGATTTGCCTACATTGGACTTTCCCACCATTGCAATGTGAGAAAGTCCATCCTTAGGATATCCTGATGTATTTATCGCACTTGTAATAAATTCAGCTTTTTTGATCAACATAATATCAGTCTCCTGATACAGATTTCGGAATCCTGACTAAGGCATGTTCAATTACTTCATCCATTGTTTCCACAAGGACAATTTCTACCTTTTTCTTTATAATATCAGAAATTTCAGCTAAATCCTTATTATTTTCCCTGGGAATTAGAACCTTTTTAATGCCAGCCCTATGTCCTGCCAGTATCTTTTCTTTCAGTCCGCCTACCGGCAGTATACGCCCACGTAATGTTATCTCCCCGGTCATAGCTACATCGCTCCGTACAGGAATCTCTGTCAAAGCAGAAAGCATAGCAGTAGTCATAGTAATACCTGCAGAAGGACCATCTTTTGGAATAGCTCCCTCGGGAACATGAATGTGAATATCTGTATTTTCATAGAAATTGTCAGACAATCCAATTTCTTTGCATCTTGATCGAATATAGCTTAGTCCTGCTCTGGCAGATTCTTTCATAACATCTCCCAGTTGGCCGGTCAATACTAGTTTCCCCGTACCTGCCATAAGAGTCACTTCAACCGATAATGTATCCCCTCCAACCGGTGTCCACGCCAAGCCAGTTACAATCCCTACTTCATTCTTATCAGCTATTTTGTCGTAACGGAAAGGCGGAACCCCCAAATATTGTTTCAAATTATTTGTATTTATCCTTACTCTCGACTTCCTGGTTTCCAATATTTTGCGTGCAGCCTTTCGGCAAATTGTAGCTATCTGCCTTTCCAAATTCCGTACTCCCGCCTCCCGGGTATAATAATTTATTATATCCCTAATAGCAGGAGCAGTAATAAGCAGACTTTTCTCCGGAAGACCATGTTCCTTTATTTGCTTAGGGATGAGATATTTAGTGGCAATATTCCATTTTTCTTCTTCCGTATATCCTGATATCTCAATTACTTCCATCCTGTCCAGTAAAGGACGTGGTATAGTCTCCAGTGTGTTTGCGGTAGTTAAAAACATTACTTTGGAAAGATCAAAGGGCAATTCCAGATAGTGATCACGAAAAGCAAAGTTTTGCTCAGCATCTAAAACTTCCAACATGGCAGAAGCCGGGTCTCCACGAAAATCATGGCTCATCTTATCAATCTCGTCCAGTAAAAAAACCGGGTTTTTGGAACCGGCTTGCTTAATAGAAGCGATTATCCTGCCTGGTATAGCGCCAACATAGGTGCGTCGATGCCCCCTTATTTCTGCTTCATCACGAACGCCTCCTACAGACATTCTGACAAACTTCCGGTTAATGGCACGTGCAATGGATTTGGCAATAGAAGTCTTTCCTACACCCGGTGGACCTACAAAGCATAAAATAGGACCTTTCATATTTTTTGTAAGCTGCCTTATAGCAAGATATTCAATAATTCGTTCTTTAACTTTTTCCAAACCATAATGATCTTCATCCAATATACGAGCTGCGTTTTTTAAATCCATGTTATCTTCTGTTTCGACATTCCAAGGCAGATCCAAAATCCAATCCAAGTATGTTCTGATAACAGATGCCTCTGCAGAACCCGGCCCCATCCTGGAAAGTCTGTTAAGCTCCCGAACTGCCTTTTCATTGGCTTCTTCAGGCAAGTTTGCTTCTTTTATTTTCTTTTCGTATTCTTCAAGCTCGCTATCAAACCCTTCACCCTCACCTAATTCCTTTTGTATGGCTTTTAGCTGTTCCCTTAGATAATATTCTCTTTGTACTTTATCTACCTGTTTTTTTACACGAAGGTTAATCCTGTTTTCTATCTCCAGAATTTCATTCTCACGAAGAAGAATTTCATAAAGTATTTTCATTCTTTCCACTGGGTGGAACTCCTCCAGCAACCTCTGCTTGTCCTCAAGACGTATCAAAACATTGGCTGCTATGATATCAGGCAGACGCTCAGGATCATCCATAGAAATGACTGATGGTATGATCTCCGGCGATATTCTGTTACTCAGTTTAACATAAGTTTCAAAACTGGATATGACACTTCGTGTAACTGCCTCCATTTCCAATTCATATTTTTCCTTATCAAAAGGTTCTGGAGTTATAACCTCAGCTTCAAAATAGGGATCCACCTTAATGTACTCCAGAATTCTTCCTCTTTCCAGACCCTCTACCAAAACACGTATAATATCTCCAGGTAGTTTTAAAAGTTGCTTAATCTTAGAAATCGTTCCTACTTCAAATATATCATCAGTTTCTGGCTCATCAATTTTACTTTCTTTCTGACTAATCAGAAAAATCTCCTGGTTATTTACCATTGCAGCTTCCAATGCTGCTATGGAACGGGCACGACCTACATCAAAATGCAGAACCATATAAGGAAATATAGTTAAACCTCTTAAAGGAAGCACTGGCAGCCTTTTTGTTGGTTTTTCGCTCATTTAGGATTTTCACTCCTTGTAACTCTCAGTGCAATCTGTCTGTATTTTGTCGTTTATTACATTATACTGAATTTTATCGACATGTGCAATCATACCCTTCTTCAGCTGAACTTGCTGCTGAAAGTATATTGCTTTCTGAAGAAATCATTTCAAGTAAAGTATTTTTTTTATTATCATATACTGAAAGCTTAATGATATCTTTTACATATTTTACCGGTATAATTTTTATCTCGCTTAATGCGAATATATCCTGCCAGTTTTCCTCGGGAATTAAAACTCTTTCAGCACCCGCCTTAATAGCTGCTTCGATTTTGGTTGATATGCCTCCAACAGGTTTTACTTCCCCTAATATAGAAATTTCTCCTGTCATAGCAAGTTTATTATCTATAGGCACTTCCATAATTGCTGAATATACTGCTGCCATTATAGCAATTCCAGCCGAAGGACCATCTATAGGTATTCCTCCAGGCAAATTCAGATGTATATCGTAATTCTTAGTGTTTATCTGAAAATGCTTTCGCAATATTGTCATTACATTTTCTACTGAACCTTTTGCACTGCTTTTCCGCCTTGCCTTCTTGCCTTCTCCCCCTATCTCTTCTTCATCAACCATTCCGGTAACTGTTACTATCCCCTTACCATTTGCAGCACGTACAGCAGTGGCCTCAATTTCAATAACTGCTCCCAAATTTGGACCATATACAGCTAAACCATTTACACAACCTACTTTCGGACTTTTTAATACTTTTTTCTCGGGTCGAAGCGAATAGTTCCCGTTATTTACTACCCATTCAACATCCTTTGCTGTTATTATGTATTTACCTTCTGTAAGAGCAATTCCACCAGCCAATTGAATAATATTAACCGCCTCTCGTCCATTGCTTGCATATGTGCTGACTATATTAACTGCATTTTTTTCAATTTGAAAACCGCCTTTTTTAGCAGCATTTTCAGCTATTAGACCTATTTCTTCCATTCCCAAAGGACGAAAAAATATTTCCAGGCAACGTGAACGTATCGCAGGAGGTATTTCAGACGGGCTCCTAGTAGTAGCGCCTACCAATCTGAAATCTGCAGGAAGGCCATTTTGAAAAATATCATGTATATGCCGCGGAATATTCTTATCTTGCGAATTATAATATGCGCTTTCCAAATACACTTTGCGATCTTCCAGGATTTTCAGAAGTTTATTCATCTGGATAGGATGTAATTCACCAATTTCATCCAAAAATAGAATGCCGCCATGGGCTTTGGTGACTGCTCCAGGTTTTGGCTGAGGTATTCCTGCTGCTCCCATAGCACCAGCTCCCTGATAAATCGGATCATGCACTGATCCGATTAAAGGATCGGCAATGCTTCGTTCATCAAATCTAACAGAAGTTGCATCAACTTCTATAAATTTTGCATTCATTTTAAAAGCCGAACATCCACTTTTCTTTGCTTCCTCCAATACCAATCTGGCAGCACATGTTTTGCCCACGCCCGGAGGACCATAAATTATAATATGTTGTGGATTAGGCCCGCACAATGCAGCTCTTAATGCCCTAATACCATTCTCCTGGCCAATTATATCTTCAAAACTTGCAGGCCTGGTTTTCTCCGATAGAGGCTCGCTCAAGGAAATTTCCCGCATCCTTTGTATTTTTTCCATTTCTATCCTAGATTCTTTTTCTATTGCCGACTTGTTTCCTTGCTGCCCTCTAAATAGATTAAAGAAATATAATCCTATTACAATGGTAAAAAATAATTGAATTATCATGATGGTTTCGCTCACAGATTTGTTACCTGCCTTTCCGGCCACACGCCTTGCTCTAAGTTTCTAAAGGTATTATGCTGCAGCGGGAAAGTTTTTATCCAAATCTTGCTTATCTAACAGTAGTAAAAAGAGCAAACGATTTTTCGTTTGCCCTTTTAGTTACAGATCTTTCTAAACTAGGAGGCTGTTTCTTTTTTCTCTCTGGACTTTTTTGCAGGTTTCTTTGTTCTCTGCCCTTCACCAATGATTAACATAGGGTCCTGTCCATTTACAATTGTATCTTTCGTTATAATACACTTTTCAACATCTTCTCGAGAAGGAATATCATACATTACATTCAGCATGATGTCCTCAAGAATGGATCGAAGCCCCCGAGCTCCTGTTTTGCGCTCAATGGCCATTTTAGCGATGATTCTGAGTGCCTCATCATCAAACTCCAAAAGCACATTATCCATCTCAAAAAGCTTTTGATATTGTTTAATTAAAGCATTCTTAGGTTCTATGAGAATTCTGATCAGAGCTTCTTCATCCAAGGAATCAAGTGTAGCAATTATTGGCAGACGTCCTACAAACTCTGGAATCAAACCATACGCCAATAAATCCTCAGGTAATATGTTCCTTAATATCTCACCAATATCCCCACTATTTTTGCTTCGTATGTTTGCACCAAAACCAATTGATTGATTACCAGTGCGTTTCTGGATTATTTTGTCAATTCCGTCAAAAGCACCACCGCAAATAAATAAAATATTAGTGGTATCAATTTGAATAAATTCCTGATGGGGATGTTTGCGTCCACCCTGCGGTGGAACACTGGCCACAGTTCCTTCCAATATCTTAAGCAATGCCTGCTGTACACCTTCGCCGGATACATCTCTGGTAATAGAAGGATTCTCTGATTTCCTCGCTATTTTATCTATTTCATCTATATATATTATACCCTTCTCAGCTTTTTCTACATCATAATCTGCTGCCTGAATCAGCTTCAAGAGAATATTTTCTACGTCTTCACCTACATAACCGGCTTCAGTTAAAGCTGTAGCATCAGCTACTGCAAAAGGCACATTCAAGATTCTAGCTAGTGTCTGCGCCAATAAAGTCTTACCGGAACCTGTAGGACCTAACATAATTATATTGCTTTTTTGCAGTTCTACATCATCTGAATTTTTAACATCACTGTTGATACGCTTATAATGATTGTAAACAGCAACTGCCAAGGATTTCTTAGCTCTTTCTTGACCAACAACATATTGATCCAATGCTTGCTTAATCTCTACAGGTTTTGGAATATCTTTTAATTCTAATTCAGATGCATCCTCAAACTCTTCATCAATAATTTCCTGGCATAATTCGATACATTCATCACAAATATAAACACCCGGACCGGCAACCAGTCTCCTCACCTGATCTTGTGTCTTCCCACAAAAAGAGCATTTTAGTTGCTTCTTATCCTCGTATTTCGCCATCTTGTCACCTCTTACTTATCAGCTATTTGCGGGTAGTAATTACTTCATCAATCAAACCATATTCCTTTGCTTCTATGGCAGACATAAAGTTATCCCTGTCTGTGTCCCTTTCAATTTTCTCAAGCGGTTGCCCGGTTCGTTCCGCTAGTATTTTGTTTATATTCTTCTTCATTTTAAGAATATGCTCAGCATGAATTGCTATATCAGAAGCTTGACCCCGGGTGCCGCCCATGGGCTGATGTATCATAATCTCACTATTGGGCAGCGCAAACCTCTTTCCTTTCGTACCGGCAGCAAGCAGGAATGCTCCCATGGAAGCAGCCATACCTATGCAAATAGTTGAAACATCACTCTTTATATATTGCATTGTATCATAAATAGCAAATCCGGCAGAAACTGAACCGCCAGGACTATTTATGTAAAGCTTAATATCCTTATCCGGATCAGCAGACTCGAGGAAAAGAAGCTGTGCTACAACCAAACTGGCAGTTGTATCAGTGATTGGCTCTCCTAAAAAAATAATTCTTTCCTGCAGCAATCTGGAATATATATCATATGATCTTTCTCCGCGATTTGTCTGTTCTACAACTATAGGAACTAAGCTCATTTTACCTCCTCCTTTTACTTATATTCATGATCTTGTTCTTGCTCACTTTTTCCATACAACTCTTATTTTTTTTCTTCTTCAGGAACATGCCCCTCTTTATCAACATCGGATGATTCATTTTCTGAAGATTCTTTCTCAACCAGGATTGCTTCTTCCATCAGCATGTCAATAGTTTTCTGCATGAGAATACTGTTATCCATAATATCTTGATTAGCAGAAAAAGTTTTCTTAATGTTTTCAATGTCACTATTATATACCTTAGCTAGTCTCTCATACTCTTTTTCTCGATCTTCTTCGGTTACAGTTATATTCTCTGCTTTAGAAATTGCCTCTAATACTAATTGGGTCTTAACTCTATTGTATGCCCTATCTCTGTATTGTGCCCTATAATCATCTATTGATGTATTGGTCATTTTTAAGAAAGTCTCCAGATCAAATCCGCTTAATCGCATCTGCATTTCCATTTCGCGCATAAGGTTGTCAGCTTCTTTTTCTATCATAACTTCAGGTATATCAACTTCTGCGTTGTCTCTGATTATTTCCAGAAGCTGGTTTTCCATCTGCGTTCTTACGTCCTGATCCGCACTTTCTTTGAGTTTACGCTTCAGATCTTCCTTATATTCTTCTAAAGTGTCAAATTCACTGACATCCTTGGCAAACTCGTCATCAAGAACCGGTAATTCTTTTTCTTTTATTTCATGTATTTTTACATGAAATACGGCTTCTTTTTCCCTCAAGTCCTCTACATGGTATTCTTTAGGAAAGGTTATTGTTATATCTTTTTCTTCTTCCAAATTCATACCTATCATTTGTTCTTCAAAACCAGGAATAAACTGTCCGCGTCCGATTTCCAATGTATAGCCTTCAGCAGCGCC
>Ga0209537_1003466_pt1 | contig 14420 bp, 11 predicted proteins | sample BioPla4DNA1_FD_187698 | JGI IMG/M metagenome (GOLD analysis project Ga0209537, IMG submission 187698) | Biogas fermentation microbial communities from Germany - Plant 4 DNA1 (SPAdes) (version 2) | ecosystem: Engineered > Bioreactor > Anaerobic > Digestate | place: Bielefeld, North...
TAATCAGTATATCGCGAGAAAAGAGTTTGATATTATCCTCGTTCCCGAAAGAAACGGGGAAATAAAAATCGAGCCTATATATATCTCGTATTTTAATCCCGAAACAGGAAATTACGAACAGGCCGGGATCCCCGGAATAACAATTACTGTCCATGGCGAAGCGCCCGCCGCGCAGAACCAGGCAGTAAGCGGAACAGGCCCAACTTCAACCGTAAAAGTCGAACAGGTAAGCTACGGGCCGGACATGGAAGGATTCATTACAATCAATCTGGAAAAGGAGAAACTTCTCATTGCGCTGTACGTATTGATTGCGCTGCTTGCGGCAGGGTTTGCCGGATACGGTATATACCGTTACGCAAAGAAGAGTAATAAAGAGCTTAATGAACTGTATAAGAAAATAAAAAGATCGTCGGACGAAAATGAAATATATAACCTATTAAACACATTAATAAAGAACTGCTTTGGAATTAGCATAAAAGCTAGCACAAGGGATGCAATAAATGAAAGGCTTGCGTCATATGGGCTGGCAGTTCCCGTGCTCGAAGTAGTGGAGTATTTGGAAAGCAAAAAAGCAATACCCGACAGAAACCCTGCCATATTAAAAAAGAAAGCAAAGGAAATCTATACAAAAGCACGGAAATGCCAGCCCTCCATCTAAAAGGGATATTAGCGGGATAACCGGTCCGATTTATTGTATTTGACTAATATTAAATATATAATATCAACAGAGAGGCTTTTTCAAGAGCTTATTTAAACATTTTACAGTAAAAGGTCATAAATCAAAGTCTACAGTAACGTTTTATTATAGGAAGCGGATAGCGATGTCGAATAATACAAACTTAACAAGAGAACTTGCAATAAAACTGATTAGATCTCATGAAGTAGTATGTCCTAAATGCAATAGAAGTTTTTTAGTTCCAAGGTATTCTTATAAGCGCCGAAACACTGAATACAAGTGTAACGTATGCGGTGAAATATATCATCCCTGTAAGTTGATATAGATAAAATATTAATATAGCCAATTATGAATGCAACTATTGAAAGGAAAGATTGGGGTTCTTATGGAGCTTAAAGAAAAAATTGCCTTCTGCGAGGGCAAAAATTTCTGGGAAACGAGGGAATTTCTGCAGTATAATATCCCGTCAATGTTTATGTGCGACGGGCCGCACGGGCTGCGCAAGCAGGAGGGAGATCACAAAGATTATCTCGGTATGAACGAGTCACGGCCGGCTACCTGCTTTCCTGCGGCAGTACTGACAGCCTGCAGTTGGGATGAAGAACTGCTTGGACAGATTGGTTCGGCTATCGCCGATGAAGCGGCCGACCAGCGTGTGGGCATGTTTCTCGGACCCGGAGTTAACATCAAACGCAACCCTTTGTGCGGGCGGAATTTTGAATATTTTTCCGAGGATCCATACCTTGCGGGAAAATTGGCTGCAAGCTTCATTAAAAACGCCCAGAAAAACGGTATCGGCACGTGCCTTAAGCACCTTGCCTGCAATAACCAGGAGTTCAAGCGTCTTAGCTCCGATTCGATACTTGATGAAAGAACCCTGCGGGAGATTTACCTGGCACCATTTGAAATTGCGGTACGTGACGGAAAACCAAAGACAGTAATGTGTGCCTATAATAAAATAAACGGCGTATACTGCAGCGACAATAGGGAACTGCTTACGAATATCCTGCGCGATGAGTGGGGATTTGAAGGCCTTGTTGTGACCGACTGGGGAGCTATGCATGATCGCGTTGCAGCTTTTAAGGCGGGCTGCGACCTGAACATGCCCGGTGGAAGCAGTTACATGGAACAGGAAGTACTGGAAGCTGTCGCACGCGGAGAACTGGATGAAGCAGACATTGACCGGAGCGTTCAGCGTGTTAAGAAAATGGTGCTCGATGCACAGCAGGCTTTAAAAAACGAAGTACGCTGTGATTATGATGCGCATCACGAACTGGCCCGTATCGCCGCTGAACAGAGTGCCGTGCTCCTTAAAAACGACGATAATATACTGCCGCTAAACGAGGAACAGAAGATTGCAATCGTCGGGGACATGGCAAAGGCTATGCGCTACCAGGGATCGGGCTCAAGCCATATTAACCCGACGAGGCTGGTTCATCCTGCGGATGTATTGGAAAGCAGCGCAGATGTTGAACAGGCGGATGTGGCAGTAGTGTTCGCGGGACTGCCGCCGGAGTACGAGAGCGAGGGCTTCGACCGGGAGAATATGAAGATGCCTCAGGATCAGGTCAAACTTATAGAAGAAACAGCAGCTAAAAACCCGAACATCGTCGTCGTGCTTTTCTGCGGCGCACCGGTGGAAACACCATGGGCAGACAAGGTGAAAGCAATTTTGTATATGGGCCTTCCGAGTCAGGCTGGAGGAGAAGCAGTGAAAAACCTGCTGTACGGCATAGCGAACCCATCAGGCAAGCTTGCCGAAACCTGGCCCATAAAATACAGTGATTGCCCATCAAGTACTTATTATCCGCAGTGGGATGCACAGTACCGCGAAGGAATCTATGTAGGCTACCGTTACTATGATAAGGCTGATGTCCCCGTGCGCTGGAAGTTTGGATTCGGACTTAGCTATACCGAGTTTGCTTACTCAGACCCTCATCTCGACGGCGAAACGGTCCGCATAACGGTTACTAACACGGGCAGCCGCCCCGGAGCGGAAGTCGTACAGCTTTATGTATCTCCGCCGCAGGATGGAATACACCGCCCGGTTAAAGAGCTGAAACGCTTCGTTAAAGTTTTTCTCGAGCCCGGGGAGATCAGGGAAATCGGCTTCAATCTCGACGATCGCTGTTTTGCGGTTTGGGATGATGGCTGGAAGATCCCGCCGGGCAGGTATACGATTCTTGCAGGCGGTAATCCTGACAAGCTGATAGTGGTCGGTACGATTGAAAAATCCGGTGAAGACGTGAAAATCCCGGATTGGCAGCCGGGTTCTTGGTATGAAAGACCGAAAGGGTCCCCGTCATTGGAGCAGTGGGAGGCAATGCTTGGAAGAAAATATGTGCCGTACACCCCACAAAAGGGCAAATTTACGATGAACGATACGGTTATCGACATGAAAGAGCATTCGCTGGTTATGAAGGCTTTGCATTGGTACATTAAAAGGCTGATATCCAAAGGCGCAAAGCCGGGCACACCGGAGTACCGGATGCTTATCGAATCCAGCGCGGGCAGTCCCCTTCGCAGTTTGCAGATAGCCAGCGGCATTAAGGCCAATATATTTAAAGGCCTGCTGGCCATGGCCAATGGTAAATATATTAAGGGAATAAAAGTTTTACTGAAAAGATGATTTTTCTATGCTATGCTTTACAATAGGATATTGTTTCTATTATTAGTACTGAGTTTAAGGGAAGTTTGTAAATGAACAAGTATGAACGTATACTCGGAGGCCTTTTTGGAGTTGCCTGCGGTGACGCTCTTGGAGGAACGCTTGAGTTTATGTCCAAGGGTGAGATTGAAAGAAAAGCTTCATACTATGCTCATCGGGCAACTGGAGGTATGAGTGCCGGAAACGGTTCACTCATGAGACGTTTACCGGTTGCCTTATATTATAATGATGTTGATAAAATGCTGGAGATAACCGCTTCGCAAAGTATGCTTACGCATTATGACGGAAAAGCGGCAGAAGCCTGTAAGTTTTATAATATGTTAGCTTACCGGTATCTTAATGATAAGCCTAAAATACCAACTATTGAGGAATGTATTGAAAAGTATCCGGATTATAAGCAGGTATTCCGGTTAACAAAAAAAGAACTGAAACCTTCAGGGTATGTGCTTGATACGTTAATATGCGCATTATGGTGTTTCATTAACACTTCATCTTTCGAAGATGCCGTATGTGAAGCAGCCAACCTCGGAGGGGATGCTGACACTACAGCCGCAATTACAGGTGGAATGGCCGGGGTGTACTATGGCTATGATGCTATTCCCGGCAGATGGAAGGAAAAAATATTGGTAAAAGAGCAGCTGACCTCTATTGCAAAAAGGATAATAATAGATAATAGTAAAATGTAAGAATCAAAACGCTATCTAAAAAAAATGACCAACTGTGTTGGCCATTTCATTACTATGTATTCATTATGAGTTGCCGTATGTTCTAGTTAACTCGTGACATTTTGTACATAAAACTTCACAGTTAGATAGGCTATCAGAACCTCCTGCACTAACTGAAATAATATGATGGGCTTGCCAGTTGCCGTATCTTGAGAATGTTACAGGACAGCGTCCGCCATGATGAGGTGCATCTGTTCTTCCTAAATGTTTGCGGGTACATTCACATCTGCCGCCAGAACGTTTGTAGGCTACGTCTTTTGTGCTTTCGGAAAAAGCCATATAGATCACCTCCTCTATACAATTATAACAAGTTATAATAAATTTGTAAATTTTTAAAGGATTTATGTATTTATAAGGCGAATATTGTAATAAGGAGGTGAATGCTGGTGGACGATATTGGATTATTTGGGCTCAATAATGCGATAGATGTTTATAAAAAAACTGAACATAAAAGGATTAAGAAAAATTGTCGAATTGTTAAAATAGGAGGATAAAGGTAATAAGGAATGGTAGAGAGACTTAATAAAGCAAAGAAACAATTGTCAATGTAAAGCTCATTATGGAAAAAATATATAAAGATGGATTCGATTTTTACTTTTTGAGCTTTTAAACAAAGTAAGATGGAACGTGGATAAATGGGTAAAACAGTAGGACATTAATTCATAGATATTATGTTATAATTTTTTATAAATATAGTTAATTGATACTAAAGTGATAAAGAGATTTTAAACCTATTGTATTAAAAGACATGTATTGTAAAAATTAATTATCAGTTTTTATTCCTGTTATGAAATAGTAGTATTGGAGTGATAATTTTGACTAGCTTTCAAGACAAAGTCAATTTTATATGGAGCATAGCAGAACTTCTAAGAGGTCCTTATAAGAAAGAGCAGTACGGGGATGTAATATTGCCGATGGCTGTGCTTAGAAGATTTGACTGCGTTCTTGCGGCCACTAAGCAGCAAGTATTGGAAAAGTATGAAGCTTTAAAGAAATCAGGGCTCCAGAACGTGGATCCTGTTTTAAATAGAGTGTCAAAGCAGGAATTCAATAATACCAGCAAATATGATTTTGAAAAATTGCTGGCTGACCCTGATAATATCGCAAGCAATTTAAGAAATTATATAAATGGCTTTTCCAAAAATGCCAGAGAAATTATAGAACACTTTGATTTTGACAAGCAAATTACCAAACTTAATGATAACAATCTGATTTACCTTGTGGTGTCTGAGTTTAATAAGATAGACTTACATCCTGATAAGGTAAGTAATACAGAAATGGGATATATATTTGAAGAGTTGATAAGGAGATTTTCTGAACACGGAGAAGCAGGAGATCACTATACTCCTCGTGAGGTAATAAGATTAATGGTAAATATCCTGCTAAACGAGGATAAGGAAGAACTAACTCAGCCAGGGCTTGTTGTTACTGTTTATGACTGCTGTGCAGGAACCGGAGGCATGCTTTCGGTTGCTGAAAATTATATGAAAGAATTAAACCCGGGAATACAGGTAGAATTATTTGGACAGGAAATAAATCCACAATCTTATAGCATCTGCAAATCTGATATGCTTATAAAAGGACATAATGCAGATAATATCATTCTGGGAGATAGCTTTACTGAGGATGGGCATCGTGGCAAAACCTTCAGGTATATGCTTACCAATCCTCCTTTTGGAGTGGAATGGAAAAAGGCAGAGAAGTTTATTCGTGATGAACATGAGAAAGAAGGTTTCAATGGCAGATTTGGGGCAGGACTTCCCAGGATATCCGATGGTTCTCTTTTATTCCTGCAGCACTTAATTTCCAAGATGAAACAGGATGAAAAAGGCAGCCGTATTGCTATTATCTTTAACGGCTCACCACTGTTTACGGGAGATGCAGGTTCGGGAGAATCGGAAATAAGGCGCTGGATAATTGAAAATGACATGCTGGAAGGGATTATTGCACTACCTGACCAGTTGTTCTACAACACTGGCATTTCTACTTATATTTGGATAGTAACAAATCGTAAGAATAGTGACCCGATGAGAGGACCAGTTAGGACCGGGAAAATACAGTTGGTCAATGCGGTAGATTTTTATCAAAAAATGAGAAGAAGTCTTGGGAACAAGAGAAACGAAATTACTGAAGAGCAGATAAAAGAAATTACTAGGATATATGGTGAGTTTAAAGCAAATGAATACTGCAAGATTTTTGACAATGAAGATTTTGGGTATCAGAAAATAGTTATGGAAAGGCCTTTGAGGCTAAATTTCCAGGTAACAGAAGAAAGGATTAATAATTTATATAATGAAACAGCCTTTAATAATCTGGCAAAGTCAAAGAAAAAAGGTACAGCGGGGCTAAAAGAAATAGAAGAAGGTAAGAAAATACAACAGCAAATAATAGAAACCTTAAGAACAATGGATTCTACTATTTTATATAAAAATAGAGATGAATTTACAAAAGTGCTGAAAAGGGCTTTTTTTAAAGACAGTGATATTAAACTGGATGGTACACTTTTAAAGGCCATCCTGTCTGCCCTTTCAGAAAGAGATGAAACTGCAGACATTTGTGTAGACAGTAAGGGAAACCCTGAGCCGGACCCGGACTTGAGGGACACTGAAAATGTACCCATAAAAGAAGATATTCATGAATACTTTGAACGGGAAGTAAAACCACATGTTCCTGATGCCTGGATAGATGAGACCAAGACTAAAATCGGATATGAGATACCTTTTACAAGACATTTTTATAAATACCAGCCCCTAAGACCTTCAGAAGAGATAATGAAAGAAATTATTGAGTTGGAGAAGAGTATTTATGAGAAGTTGAAGAAGGTGGTGGGTGAATGAGTAAGTATAAGAAGTATGAAAGGTATAAGGATTCAGGGGTTGAGTGGATAGGGGAGGTACCGGAACATTGGAATAGCAAAAAGATATCTTGGGTTTTTAATGTAATTGGTAGTGGAACAACTCCCAGTACATCAAATATAGAATACTACGATGGAGATATACCTTGGGTTATTACAGGTGATTTAAATGATGGATACCTTCATGAAACATCAAAAATGATTACAGATTTAGCATTAAAGGATTATTCTACATTAAAGTTTTATCCAATAGATACATTACTGATTGCTATGTATGGAGCAACAATAGGAAAGTTATCTATTACAAAAATAATTACGACAACGAATCAAGCATGCTGTGCATTAGCACATCCTAAAAATGTAAATATAAAATTTATATTTTATTGGTTTTTGGCAAACAGAAACCATATTATTGCTATGGCTTACGGAGGTGGACAACCCAATATTAGTCAGAATTTAATTAAATCGTTAAGAATGAATTTGCCAGAAGAATACGAACAGAATGCAATTGTTAATTTCCTTGACCAAAAAACTGCTGAAATAGATAGTTTAATTGCTGATATGGAAAAATTAATTGAGCTATTGAAGGAAAAGCGCCAGGCTATGATAACTGAAGTAGTTACCAAAGGACTTAATCCTATTGTTAGGATGAAGGATTCCGGGATTGAGTGGATAGGTGAAATATCAGAACATTGGAATTTACGAAGAATTAAATACTTGGCAAATATAAGAAATATTAAAGCGAGCGATAGTGATATTGATAAAACATATATAGGTTTAGAAAACATCGAATCAAAAACTGGTAAGTTACTAATAAATGGAGATGATGAACAGCGACTTATTGGAGAAACAGCAAATATCTTTAAAAAAGGTGATGTACTGTTTGGAAAGTTAAGACCTTATTTGGCTAAATGTATTATTGCGGATTTTGATGGTAGATGTACATCTGAACTACTTGTTTTAAAAACTACTTCTCACATACTACCTGAATATTTACGTTTTCTCATGTTGTCACATAAATTTATTGATGTAGTTAATTCATCAACATATGGAGCCAAAATGCCCCGTGTTAGTTGGGAATTTATTGGCAATTTAAAAATTCCCTTACCTAGTATTAAAGAACAAGAAGAAATTATTGAATATTTATTTAAGTTGACAGGTAAGATAGATGACTTAATAACTGATATAAACACTCAAATCAATAAACTAAAAGAATACCGCCAATCCCTTATATTCGAAGCAGTAACAGGTAAAATAGATGTGAGGGACTATATTGCTTACTATTAAATTGGAGTGATGTATATGGGTGATTTGAAACTTTTTAGAATAAAAGATGAAGTAAGAGAACTTGCAGGTACTTCGGTAGCCATTGAAAAATCTATTCAAACACTAATAGAAAAAAATATGGAAACATTTTTTGGCATTACTTTCCTGGTTTCAGAATATTCGACAGGCAAGAATCATGGTGGGCGAATTGATTCTTTAGGAATAGATGAAAACAATTGTCCGGTAATACTGGAATACAAGAGAGCTTTGAATGAAAATGTAATAAATCAGGGGCTGTATTATCTTGACTGGCTAATGGATCATAAAGCAGAGTTCAAATTGCTTGTAATGGAGAAAATAGGAAAGGATATTGCCGATAAGATTGAATGGTCCATGCCAAGACTTTTGTGTATAGCAGGGGACTTTACAAAGTTTGATGAATATGCTGTAAAACAGATTAACAGAAATATAGAACTCATTAGATATAGAAAATATGAGGACGACCTGATTTTATTTGAACTTGTTAATGCAACTACAGCATCTCAGACAGCAATAGGTTCAGACGATGGCACAATAAAATCGAACATATACAAAACAGTAACAGAGAATCTACAACAGGCCGATAAAGAATTACAGGATATGTATTATTCGATCAGGGATTTTATAATAAATCTTGGAGAAGATGTCCAGGAAAAGGTTTTGAAATACTACATTGCTTTTAAAAAGATACGAAACTTTACTTGTGTGGAAATATACCCTAAAAATAAAACTATTCTTTTATACCTAAACATAAATCCTGACGAAGTAGATTTGAAAGAAGGCTTTACAAGAGATGTGAGAAACGTAGGCCATTTGGGCACAGGAAACTTAGAGGTTAGGATAACCAATAAAGATGATTTTGAAAAGGCAAAAGCTCTCATAGCAAAGAGTTATGATGAGAATTAGTTGGGGGAGGTTATAAAATGCCTAAGACTCCTGAAGAATTGCGAGAAATAGGCTTTGAGGAATATGTTGAAGACCGTCTTATAAAATCTGGTTATATTAAGGGTAATCCTGATGACTATAATAAAGAATTTGCCATTGATACTAAACTCCTATTTGAGTTTTTTGAGGATACCCAACCCAAGAAAATGGAAAGGCTAAAAGAGATATATAAGGATCAATATGAATTTAAGGTGCTGAGTCGATTAAATCGGGAGCTTAACAACCGAGGCATGATTGATGTGTTAAGGCATGGAATCAGAGACTATGGTGTATATCTGGACCTTGCATATTTCAAACCTGTCAGCAAATTAAACACTGAAACCCTTGAACTTTATGAAAAAAATCGAATATCCGTTACAAGGCAGGTACACTATAGTACCAAGAATGAAAACAGCATTGACATGCTGATTTGTGTCAATGGTCTTCCCGTTTCTGTACTTGAACTGAAAAACCCCTTAACTGGTCAGACCTATGAAGATGCAATCAAACAGTACAAAAAAGATAGAAGCCCAAGTGAAATACTGTTCCAGTTTAAGAAAAGAGCCATTGTATTTTTTGCGGTTGATACTCAAGAAGTCCATATGACTACAAGGCTTTTGGGAGACAAGACTTCCTTTCTTCCATTTAATAAAGGATGTAATGGAGGAAAAGGAAATCCTGATAATCCCGATGGGTATAAAACTGCCTATCTATGGGAAGAGATACTTCAAAAAGACAGTTTGATGGATATAATAAAAAGGTTCGTATTCATAGAAAAACAAGAAAAGAAGGATATAAACGGGAAAACCTATACATTGGAGACTGTTATATTTCCAAGATATCACCAGTTGGATGTAGTAAGAAAAATGGAAGCCGATGTAAGAAAGAAAGGTGTAGGAATAAATTATCTCATACAGCACAGCGCAGGGTCGGGAAAAACCAATTCCATATCATGGCTTGCTCACAGGCTTGCCAATCTTCACGATGATGACGATAATCCTGTATTTGATTCGGTCATTGTTATTACCGACAGATTGGTTTTGGACAGGCAATTACAGGACAGAATTTACCAACTGGAGCATAAACATGGGGTTGTTGAGAAGATTGATAAAGATTCCAATCAATTGGCTGATGCCCTGAAAAGCGGGACAAGAATTATTGTCTCTACCTTGCAGAAGTTTCCATTTATTATTGAAAAAGTTGGAGAGTTAGAAAAGCGTAAATATGCTGTAATAATAGATGAAGCCCACTCCAGCAGTGCAGGGGAGAATATGGCATCTTTAAGGGAAGTGCTGTCAGTAAGTAGCCTTGAAGAAGCAGCAAAACTTGATGCAGAAATGGAAGGTAAGGAATATGATCCTGAGGAGGAAATTCTAAAAGCAATAAAGAAGAGAGGAAAACAGCCTAACATCAGTTTCTTTGCCTTTACGGCAACACCAAAAGCTAAAACCCTCGAAATGTTTGGAACCATAGGTGAAGATGGATTGCCTCATCCCTTCCATTTATATTCTATGAGACAGGCCATTGAAGAAGAATTTATACTGGATGTGCTTCAAAACTATGTAACTTATGAAACCTACTTCAAACTGGCAAAGAAAATTGAAGATGACCCTCTTTTTGATAAGGCAAAGGCCACAAAAGCACTTACGAGATATGTCAGCCTTCATCCTCATAATATTGCCCAAAAGACTGAAATCATCGTAGAGCACTTTAGAAATGTAACCAGACACAAGATTGGAGGAAGGGCAAAGGCAATGGTTGTTACCAGTTCCAGGCTCCATGCGGTACGCTATAAACTTGCTTTTGATGAATATATTAAAAAGAAAGGTTACAAGGATATGAAAACCTTGGTGGCCTTTACGGGAGTAGTAAAGGATGATGGAGTGGAGTATACAGAAAGCGGCATGAATAAATTTAAAGAGACGGAACTGCCGGAGCGCTTTGCAACTGATGAATATCAGGTGCTACTGGTTGCTGAGAAGTATCAGACAGGATTTAACCAGCCTCTTTTACATACCATGTATGTGGATAAAAAGTTGTCAGGAGTTAAGGCGGTACAGACTTTATCAAGGCTCAATAGAAAGTGTGAAGGAAAAAATGATACCTTTATTCTTGACTTTGTAAATAAGGCAGAGGACATTCAGGAAGCCTTCAAGCCTTATTATCAGGCAACTATCGTAGAGGAGGTAACAGAACCAAACCTTCTTTATGATATACAAAATCAGTTACACGCCTATGGCGTGTACGTAAAAGATGAGTTGGACAGGTTTAATAGTGTATACTTTAAACCCAAGGATAAAAAGACTTTCAAAGACAGAGCAATATTAAATCATTTTATAGATATCGCCGTGAAGAGATTTAAAAAACTTGAGGAACAGCAAAAACAAGATTTTAACAGTCAAGCAGTTAAGTTTGTAAGACTTTATTCTTTTATTCTCCAAATAACGCCTTTTGAGGATATTGAACTGCATAAATTGTATGTATATTTAACATATCTGCTTAAAAAACTGCCGAAAGAAAAGGGATCTACTATTCACCTGGCCGATGAAATTGCTTTAGAGTATTATACTACGAAGAAAACCTTTGAAGGGAGTATCTCGTTAACCCCTGATGATGGAAATGTACCAATAACGCCTGTAATGTTTGCAGGAACTGGAGCGAAAGAAGATAAGAAAGAATATTTGTCCAGCATTATTGACCGCCTTAACGAGCGGTTTGGAACTAACTTTACAAAAGCAGACCAGTTATCGGTAGAGCAAATAAAAGAGGATTTTGCTGCTGATGAGGACTTGGTCCAAAAAGCTAAGACAAATACCATTGATGACTTTAGATTTGCTTTTGAGAAAGTTTTTATTGATAAAGTTATCGACAGGATGGACCAGAACAAGGCATTCTTTACCCGTGTATTAGATGATGAACAGTTTAGAAACGCCCTCATGGAGTATATGCTGGTTGAGACCTATGAGAAGCTAAACAGCGTGGCTTAGTTATGCTTGGGGCGGTTTAACAAGGGGAACTGCGAATGCATAGTCATCCGATTATTAAACTTATTCAGCAATCAGATTTCCTGCCTCAAATACCAAAGACATTTGGGGATACATTACATATGCTCATGAAACCTTACGAGTTTAATATGGATGAATGCATCGAGAGGATGTACAATCTCCCGAGACTTGAATCAGCTATAACAGAGGTTTTAAACTATAACACAAAGTTGAAACGCAGATTCCTTACCCTGAAGGATGCGGTTTTATATCTGGGCGCTATAAATACAAGAATGATTGCAATTGCGTATATTATAAGGTTTTTGCTGCCAAACAGCAGCGGAAGAACACAAATATTCGATAACAAAAAATTCTGGAAGCATTGTATCGGCACATCTATCGCAAGTTACATGATCGCGGACGCAATCGGTCTGTGTGATAAAGAGAGAATATTTACCTATGGATTAATACACGACATCGGTATAACAGTTCTGGATATATGCCTGCCGGATTATTTGGATAATATTTATATAATGCAGCTGCAAAAAGGAATGCACCAAATAGCGGCGGAAAAAATAGTTTTAGGCGGTATAACCCATTCGGAAATCGGAATGTGGATATGCAGGGAATGGGGACTGCCGGAAGAAATCGCCGAGATTGTGGGATATCATCATTCTCCGTTTATTGACGGCAAAACCGGCAATATGGTAAAGATTATGTATCTTGCGGATTCCATCAGTACGAATTATTATGAAAGTTTACTGGGAACAGATACTACTTTTTTATATACCGATAAAATACAGGAGGAGCTTAACGTACCGAAGGAATTAATTAAATATATAGCGGAGAATCTTTCGCAGGAAGTGGATAAGGCAAGCCGCATCAGGATTTTTGAGTTTTAAGTCTGCGGCGATGTTATGGACATTAAATGAAACAAAATGCTGAACGCTTGTATGTGGCGGCTGAGAAACAGAGGATAAAAATGAATGATAAACATTACATTGATTATAACGGCAAAAGGATTTATTATACTTTGACCAGAACCAAAAGGAAAACTATCGGGATAATTATTGACCGGAACGGCGAAGTAAAGATACATGCCCCTTACCGCGCCAGCAACAGTCAGATTAGCGAAGTGGTGCGGAAGAAGGCGGATTGGATAGAAAGAAAAGTAAATGAAGTAAAAGCGAAAAATTCATTATCAATATCCAGGCAGTTTGTCAGCGGGGAAAAAATCCTGTACCTTGGAGAAGAATATACTCTTAAAATAGCGGAAAAGCCTTCGGGCAATCCTGAAGTGCTTGTCCGGGACGGCGTAGCGGCGGTGTACATACTCCCCGGATTGTCCGGCGAAGACAGGAAACAGGCTGTAAAAGAGGCGTTAATTAAATGGTACAGGCAGCGCTTTTCGGAAATTGTCAGTAAAAGAGTAGAAAAATATTCTATAAGGCTCAAAGCGGCTCCGTGCAGAGTGGTGATTAAGGATCAGAAAACGATATGGGGAAGCTGCAGTAAAAAGGGTAATATAAACCTTAACTGGAAATTAGTTATGGCTCCCGTAGAAATAATCGATTATGTAATTGTGCATGAACTTTGCCACCTGAAAGTCATGAACCATTCAAAAGAATTCTGGAACCTCGTGGCGTCTGTGCTGCCGAACTGCCGTGAAAGCCGGAAGTGGCTGAAAGCAAACGGGTACAGGTTGGCATTATAAATAAAAGGGGGACAGCAGTAAATGAAAAAGAAGAATTTAACCGCTGCGGCAGTTGTTTTTATCTTTTTCGCCGGATACTATGTTATCTCAAATAATTTCAGTGGACATTCAAGGGTTAATGTCAGCGAAGTGCAATCAATAACAATAAATTCATTATTCTTTGAAGCGGATAACAATCCTGAAGAAATTTCCGATTTCATACGGATTTACAACAGCGCCAAAATATTAAGAAAAGATTATGATACCACTCCTTCATACCTAATTGAAATAAAACTGAAAAACGGGAAAAGGATTGGTATCCAGGGAACCACTCAAGGCTTTCATTATGTAAATGATGGTGAAAAATCTTACAAAATATCAAGCGCCGGGATGACTAACTATTTGAGAAATATAACGAAGTAGTAACAGCTAAGCACATCCCAGTGTCTCGTTGTAAAAGTGCCTTGCGGTGGCCTGCTTCTCTTTAACATGAGAATAGATTGTGTCAAAGTTATCAAACAGCAGGTCAACGATTTTTTGGTCTAAAAGATTGTTGTCTGCCTGGGATTTAATAATCTGGTATATCTGTTT
>Ga0209537_1003476_pt1 | contig 14390 bp, 13 predicted proteins | sample BioPla4DNA1_FD_187698 | JGI IMG/M metagenome (GOLD analysis project Ga0209537, IMG submission 187698) | Biogas fermentation microbial communities from Germany - Plant 4 DNA1 (SPAdes) (version 2) | ecosystem: Engineered > Bioreactor > Anaerobic > Digestate | place: Bielefeld, North...
TGATATGTTCCCTTGAACGGCGATTTTTCAAAAATCACCGAAAAACCGATTGACATGTTCCCATGAACAGATGCTGTATAAAATAACCCGCAGACATCAATTCTATCTTCTCAAGCCATGTTAAAGCTTTGGATTTGATAACGAAAAAGTGAGAATAACAACGCTGGAAATAACAGGATACAAATAGTATAATCTGTATTGAATACAAGATTAAGTTTGGGTAGGGAAAGATGTGGAGAATTCAACTTGTAGAAATAGATTAATAGTCATTTTAGAAGCTTTTATTCTGATGATTGTATTTCAGGGAATTGCAGAATTGGCTGAGTGGTTTATTTCACCTTTTTTCCCGGACACACGTTTTAATAAAAGAATGATTAACATGTTAATGATGATCATTTTGACAATCATCTTAATTTGTTATGCGAAAATAAGAAAGCAGGAGTTGTCCTTTTTCCCTAGAAAAATCTCCAAACGTTATATAATTGCAACCTGTGTTACAACCGTACTTTTTATTATAGCTCCGTCCAATTATGTTAAAGGATTCACCTCGGTTATGAATATTATTTACGGCAGTATTGTAACGCCGGTCTATGAGGAATTGCTTTTTAGGGGATATATTTGGAACAGGTTTAGCAAGGTAATGACGAGTAAAATACATATCTGTGCTTGGAATATTGCTCTGTTTACAATATGGCATCTTTTTTATATCATTCCAGATATGATATCGGGAAATTGGGATGTATTACAATTACTAAAACTTGCAGCAGGATTAGGTTATGGTACAGTACTCGGATTTATCAGATTGAGAACTGAGAACTGTTGGGCAACAATATTAGCGCACGGAATTATGAATTTTTTTATGATTTAACATTAACATATTATACATGGACCCTGTGGAAAAGCTTCATCGGTTTTGTGTAATATAAGGGCTAAAGAGTTTTTCATTCTGTTTGTACTTCCGGTACTGACAATTTTCCTGGTCTGAGCAGGTATATTTATCATAAGGTTCATTCTATAACATTATTTGTGAGTAGCATGGTATATTTAGCTGGATTTCCAGGTATAGTTCATAATATAAAGTTGATAAAGAATATGAGCGCCTGACGGCTCTTGGAATAAAGTCATTTACGGGAAAACCTGCAACCTTTCCATTTGGCATACGGAATTTCTATATTGTAGACCCTGAAGGTAATTTGCTTGAGATTGGAAGCTGGTGACAAGATTGATATGTTTCTTTTGGAGTAATAGGGTTTTGTGTTGAACTATTATACCTTAAGGAGTCCGAGGCTTTCAATTTTCATTTAATTTAACAGAATGTTTATGTTTTGCTGGAGGAAAAAGATGATTAATTTAGAAAGTATTATATCTATTCCAAAAAGCGATTTGCAGGATGTGTCAAAAGGGCTTAATAAAAATGATATTCCGCAGCTTGTAGAATGGTTGTCCATTAAAAACGATAACATCCGGTACCAGGCATTTCTCCTTTTGCAGAGCAGATCGATATTCATTAATGATGTCTATCCATTTTGGGATACTTTCCGTGAAAAGCTCAACAGTGATAATTCTTATCAGAGAAGGATTGGGCTTATGCTTATAGCGGAAAATGCCAGGTGGGACGCAGAAAACCGGATGGAGGAGATAATTGACGAATATTTTGCACTCCTGAAAGACGAGAAGCCCATCACTATACGCCAGTGTATCCAATCGCTTGGAAAAATTGCTTCGGCGAAGCCGGGATTGAATGATAAAATAGCTTCCAGATTAATTTCTTTCGATATCATGGCCGTTAAAGAAACCATGCGAAAATCCATACTGGCCGATATCCTAAACGTTTTATTTATTATTCGGCAAGAACATAAAACCGATGAAATGGAAAGCTTTATCTCTAATGCGCTTTCCGGTGAGATACTTGACAAAAAAACAAAGAAACAATTTGATGCTTATATTTAGGATAGGACACGGGGACAGATACATTGTCCCTATTTGTTTTTATTGAAAGCCTTATGTAGGAGGTGATACCGTGCTAAAAGGAACGATTTTTATTCTGAATTCCGGTATTGGATTCCACCTCCCAACAGGAAAACTTATTTGCTATATGTGCTAAATGTTTTAATTCAGGATAACATTGAATCTATAAAAGTGTTAACCAAATGCTTGTCTAAAAAACCATGGTTTCACCATATTGTTCAGTTGGATCATGCACAAACCCTGGATGTTTGATATTATAACAGGTGCCCTCTCAGATATTAGTTTCGATCTTTATAAAATTGCCCTTGTATGCGACAGAGATGCACTTATAAAGCGAAGGATTTTGGATAATCGGAGAAAAGAATTGATTGAAGAGCTGATTGAATCGCCCGATTTAATGGAACCGTTTTACCATCTTGGAGCAGAAGTTATCGATGTTTCTAATATTCCGGTAGAGGAAGTCGCACGGAGAGTTATGCATATACTGAATAAAAAGAAAGGGGAATGAGAAATTAATGGGTAAATTCATACTTAAAATAAGGAGTAAAGAAAATGATAAATTTGGCTGGGTTTGATAATCTGCCAACTGGGGTAATTGCACAGATGAATAAAGTTGTAGACATATGGAAGAAACATTTAGATAAACAATTAACCGGTGTGTACCTTCATGGGTCAGTTGTGCTAAATGCTTTTATTCCTGGATCGAGTGATATTGATTTATTAATAGTAGTTGAGGATTCTTTAGATATTCCAACAAAATTGGCTATTGCGAGAGATATTATTGAAATTGATGGCAAACCCTGTCCTCTTGAAATGTCAGCAGTTCGATTAAGCGATGTTACCCCATGGAAGACACCCGGAAATTGTGTGTTTCACTATAGCGGTTTTTGGAAAGACAGGTATCTTGAAAGGCTATTCAATCCAAATGTAGAATGTTATATTGTTGATAATGAATTTCCTGATGCGGATGTTACCAGCTATATAAAGATAATCTGTCAATGTGGAATAGTTTTGCATGGTCGGGAAATTAAAGAAGTTTTTTCTGATGTTTCTGATGAGGATTTTTGGGACGTTATAAGCAAAGACATAGATAACTATAATTTCCATGATTACGGGCCGGGATATTTAGCAAGCAATATCCTTATTTTAGGAAGAATTTTGTCATATAAGGAGACAATGCGAATATTATCCAAGTACGATGCAGGGTTATGGATGATTGATCGTGTTCCTGGTGAATTAAAGTATTTGCCGAAGCTTGCTATGAAGATATGGTATGAAGGAGAACAGCATGAGCTTCCGGAGTACGATCTTGAAAAGCTGAGAAAATACCTTATAGATCATATTAAAAAATAGAAACACCAGTCAAAAGGGTGCGTGGAAACCGAATATGGATGTCAGCCTGTGTATACCATGATGGGCATCTATGCAAAAAAGGAATATTGTGAGCTGGTGTCTCAATTTGACAGGCCTGACATAATAAATCCCCTGCCCTTTATGGGAAAAGGCCAATGCATAAATTGGAATGCGGGATATTTTATATTGCGATAAAGCCGGCAAAGAGTTTTATTGATAAACTTATGATAATCATATTTTAGGAGGATAATGAATGATTGATTTAAACATTATCGCTGATAAACTTTTAGACATGAAACCCGATCCAATCCCTGAGTTTATCCTGTTAAAAGAATTTAAGCGATTGAGCCCGGATAGCCGTGAATATCAGAATGCATACGACAGAGTATGCAGCCACCCATTTGTCAAAAAAATTGAAAGCGAACAAAATGACAGGGGATTTTGGCCGCCTTTTCATGGCTATTCCGAGTATATGATACTAAGATGCCTTTCACTGGGATTAAACAAGGATTATCACTGCCTTAAAAGAGTATCTGACTATATTAAAAAAGTCCTCAATAATGAAGAATGCTGGGATCAATTTGAAAAACAGGATAATATCCGTTGGTGGCCGGAAATGTTTGTACCGCTTGTCTGTGCAGCTATGCTTTCATTAATAGAACCAGATGACGAAATACTTGACATACACAGGCGCCGATGGGCTTATTTTGCTGAAGCTGCTTTTTCGAAGGGTTACTATGACAAAGAGTCTGAAAGAAAAAGTCAGATTGATTATTTTGGGTTTGTTACAAAACGCACAATACCTGCATTTGGTTATTATAATATGATATTACTGGCGCCGACGGATAAGGTAAGTTACATAAGTGATACTGCTGATCAGGCTTTGGTAGATTATTGCATGAACTATGCTGAGCAAATTTACTATGTTTATAACTGCAAGATATCAGATTTTGTGCCGATTGAGATCAAGAGAAAGGATAGCAGGGACTTTTGTCATTGGCTGCGGGCTTTATCTCTAATTTCCCAGTTTAAGGGATGGATGAGGTATAAGGATAGATATAATGATTGGATTCTTAAACAAAGAAATGAAGAAGGCTTTTGGGAATTGCCAAGAAAACCAAATCGTTATGACTTCCCATTATCGGATTCCTGGAGAAGCCGGAAAAACCGGATCATCGACAGTACCATCATGGTGCTAAGATTTTTAAATCATAATCGGGCATTATAATGGAACGTCTTAAGGGTCTATAGTCTTTTCCGGTCTGCTTCTCCAGATGTTATTGGTCACGCTTAGCTTATTCGATTGAAATGTTCCCGTGCATATATGCTGAAAAAAGCCAACAGACATCAATTCCATCAACTCGAGCCAAAGCGGCTTTGTCGTAAACCCGAAAAGTATAATTATAATATATGACACGATGTAAATTTCAGGTAGTTTAAAATATTTATGCCGGGAATGAATCCGACAATGCAGTAAAAGAAATGAGTATCATCTTATCTCTTCGGATAATCGCAGAAACATCAAGGAAAATATGGAAGCAGTAAGGGGAGCATAAATAGAGGAATTTCATGGATCTTGCGATGATATATCAATACTCCCTGATTAATTACAATGTGATATAATAATACAAAAAACTATATAAAAGTGAATAATATACTACCCTTTACGGAGGAGATATGTAATGAGTAATTGCTTTTCAGGCAAATCAAGACAAATTCTGATTGTTGGAAACGGGGCTGCAGGGTTTTCTGCAGCAAAAGCAGCCAGAGCCCAGGATCCAGAGGCTGAAATAACTATATTTGGTGAAGATAATCAATTGTCGTATTATAGGCTCCGTTTATGTGATTACATTGGTAAGAGTGTAGATTATGATAAGCTTAAAATCAGCAATGAGGAATGGTATGAAAAAAATAGAATTCGGGTTGAAAAATCCTCAAAAGTTACAGCAATAGATACCAAGGCCAAGAGAATCAGCACAAATGGCAAAGAGTATAGCTATGATAGCTTAGTACTGGCTACTGGAAGCAAACCAATCATGCCTCCCTTTAAGGGTAAGGAACTTTCGGGTGTCCATACTATATGGACATTGAGAGATATTGTTGAAATTAATAAGGAGCTTGTGGATGCAAAAAAAGCAGTTGTTATCGGTGGTGGACTGCTTGGGTTAGAGGCTGCACATAAAATCTCTGAAATGGGTATTGATGTATCATTGATAGAAGGTATGCCGAGACTTCTGCCCAAACAACTGGATGAAGAAGGCTCAGAAATATTTAGGTACAAGGTACAGAGCTTGGGCATATCAGTATACTGCGGGAAATCTGTAACTGGGTTTGATGGGGGTATTAATGGGCATGTTAAACAAGTGAACATGGATGATGGCACGCTGCTTGAAGCCGATGTTGTTATTGTAGCTGTTGGTGTTACACCTAATACTGTTGTATTCCAGAATTGTGGCATGAGTATAAGTCGCTTTATAAATGTTAATGAGAAAATGGAGACCAGCATAAAGGATATATATGCAGCAGGAGATGTAGCGAGTATTAACGGCAGATGGTTTGGGCAGTGGGTAGTAGCCAGCAGGCAGGGAGAGGTTGCGGGAACAAATGCCGCGGGTGGATATGCTGTCTACAAAACAACTGATGTTCCTTATATACTTAACACCATGGGTACAAGAGTAGTTTGCTCAGGAAATACAGGTGTCATCCAATCGGATAACTCCGAAGTGACTTATGAAATAGACCAAAAGATTGACAAAGAACAATTTCACTATTCCAAACTTGTATTCCATAACGGCCTGTTTGTCGGATATATACTTGTTGGCGAACCGGCAAAAGCTTTCAATAAACTCCAGCCACTGATTAATACCAGTGTAAGTAATGAGGCTATTAATAATATACTGTATCGTCACGGATAATCATGTTCATTTTGTTATTCAAGTGATGCGAATATTGATGAGCTGTACGAGTGATTTTTGCTGGAAATACCCGGTATAGAGATAATCTTACCGCAAGAAATAAAACCGTGGGGTGCATACCCGTTTTGGTTCATTGACCCTGATGGCAAAAAAACCGCAGTTTATCAAGAAGATGAAGCGAAGTAATTTTCCTGGATATACACTTCAATCAACCCGGCCTATGTGAAGCGGGTGGTGTTAATGTGTGCATCCATCTAAGCCGGCAATTTTAATTAAATTCGATTACTGACATTTCCCGCTCTCTTTTGCCCATTGTTTGCATTGCTCTATCCTCGCTCCAGGAGGGTTGTCGCCGTGGTTGGGATCTGTATAAGAATATGCATGAAGCTTGCCGCAGGTGGTTTTTTCGCAGGTATCACATGGCGTAAACCCATTTATGTCCTTCTTTTTGCAATCGGTTTCGCCGCAATGTTCGGGAATGTCGGGGCACTCACCGCAATGCATGAAGCCCTTATCTTGACAACATTTCGCTACAGGACATTCTCCATGAAAAGGATTACCGTTTGTTTCTATACAGCCACCGCAATTATAAGTCTCTCTGAAACCACATTCACTGCAGAGAAGTCCGCAGCGGGATTCTATTTTACTCATTATGTATATCCTCCATTCTTTTTACTTTAAGCAAATATACACCATGTCACATCGAATTTGTCAGTGCAGACAAACCCTGGCGAGCTATAGCCGTACTTATCCAACGGTTTTCACTACCTTCACCAAAGTGAAAGCAAAACATCATTAAATTACCGATCGTTACATCCTCTGAAATTTCAGATACGTTGATCACCTGACCATAAGCATTAAGCTCAGAGTGCATATAGCCGCCTTTGCCATCGTCGTATGTGCATAAAATCTCTGCATTAAATGCCTTTCGGTAAAGTTCCACTGCTTCTTTACTTTCTTTTTCAAAGGCTTGTATCATTGATCGTACATGGGTTGCCTCCGTTTTTGCTTCTGGATTACCACACCGAACACGATAACAGTGTATCATATTTCTGAAAAAGGAACAACAGAGAAGTTATTGAAAAAACAGATACAACAAGTCACCGGCCGGCTATCCAGGGGAACGTATATCAAGGGTATATTTTGCATTAAATCCGGACTGCAAAAAGGCAGGGTTGAGGAGACAGGATGGATGTATAATTAATTCCTGTCAGGTATAGACTTATATTTGTTGAAAATATTAACTGTTCATATATAATTGAAAGTATATGGAAAGTTTTTCTGTACATTACTTTTTTATGGCGGAGGTTTTTTGTGAAAAGTAAAAAGCAAAAGATGATAGATCTTCTTCTTGAAAATGCAAACCCTTCTATCAAACGCCGTATAAAAAGTGAAATTTTACATAACCTTACAGCCGATGAAGCTGCGCAATATCAAGAACAGATTATCCAAGAAGAAATGATGCAGCAGTTTTAATTTCTATATTGCTGTAGAAACCGATGAAGTATCAAATCAGGGAGAAGTGGTATTATTGAACAATTTATGATTTTCATTAGCAACCTATGATGATATAATTGAGATTGTCAGCATATATCATAGATTAGCTGGTACACCGGGTTGTACTTGGGATTTGCATTATCCAAGCAAAGAAACGGCAGAAAATGATATAAAAAACGGCTGGCTATACACTTTGAAAAAGAATGATAAAATAGTTGCTGTTGCGTCAGTGGGCGATTTTGACGAGTTAAGTGATTTGCAATGGAACCAAAAAACCCTGTGAAATGGCACGAATAGGTGTTGGTCCGTCATTTCAGAAACAGGGCATTAGGCCGGTTATTTTAAAAAACATTATTGGCACAGCCAAAGAAAAAGGGTATGACGGCATTAGAATGTTAGTCAGCAAGACGAATACTGCTGCATTGGCGTTATATGGAAAAAACGGTTTTGAAAGATGCGGAGAAGTATTTAGTTACCCGCTGACATGTTTCCATATGTCTTGAAAACGATTCTATTGCAAATTGTAACAAGGTGTTTATGTAAAACATTTCATTAATAATTTATTGGTACGTCATGTGGCATAAAAAAGATAGGTGGCAACAATGGCAGAACTAAATAAAGCTGAAACTATATTTTTGTAATCGGAGGTAAAAGAAAATGTCAAATAGTACACGGTTTACTCTTTCTTTCAATTATAATCTTACAAACGATGAAAGAATAGAAATGTCTGAATTATATCAGAAAGCTTTTAATGCTAAGAAAACATATGAGGGAACACCTCCAGACGGGGATGATATTCACATTATGCTAGATATATATGGACTTGAGATACTCATTGGTCCCGGTTCTGCAACGGGAAAAGGATTTAAAGATCCAATATGTTGTGATGTTCGTTTTTCTGATTATAATGAGTTTAGCAAAGCATATGAAATATTAAGCCAGGATGGAAAAAGCCATGCTCTTGAAGGTCCGTATCCTTGGGCCACAAAGTTAGGTCTTATAGAAGATAAGTTTGGTGTCGGCTGGGCGCTTTATTATAATGAATAAACCTGTTCTTGTTATGATCACATTGGGGGTAAAAGACATATTCATAGTCTGTCGCGTAAAAGCAAATGTTCTGGTATATGCAGATTAATTAGTCATAATACAAATATGATAGCTTCAATTGATGGACAGAGGGGAATTATGAAAAATAGGTCGATATGTTTCCTTGAACGGCTTATTTTTGAAATATCGCTGAAAAACCCATTGACATGTTTCCACGAACAGATGGTCCTAAAAACAGCCTGAAGACATTAATTCCGTCAACTCAAGCTGCGTTGAGTGTATCGGCTTGATTTTATCTGGCATGCAGGATTAAGTTGCCTACAGAAAGGTGCTTCGGCTTCAAAGTTCAACCATTGAAATGATGATTATTATTGTTGTATGATAGTTGTATAATATAAATAAAGCAACTTTTTGTATGGGAAGTGTAAAATGGAACAAATCAAGCAAATTAAAATAACTGACCTACAAAACTGTATTAAGGTAATTAACGAAAGCTTTGCAACAGTAGCAAGAGAATTTAATCTGTCAGAGCAAAACTGCCCAAGGCATCCCAGCTTTATGAAAGTTGATGCATTGCAAAAGCGGTTTGCGGATGGATATCAAATGTATGGTTTATATGAGCAAGAGAAACTTGTTGGATATGTGTCTATATCTATTGACGAAGATAATGCTGCTGAATTGCATAACTTGGCAGTTTTGCCTGGTTACCGCCATAAAGGGTACGGTAAAAGCCTGCTTGATTATTGTGAAAAGAGAGCGAAAGAAATGGGATGTAATAGGATCAAAATAGAAATTATTGAAGAAAACAAAATATTGAAAGACTGGTACCTCAAAAATGGTTTTGTTCATCTTTTTACAAAGAAATTTGATCATTTGCCGTTTACCGTAGGTTTCATGGAAAAATACATATAAAACATGTCTATTACGAGTATGATTCAAATTCAATTGACTGAATCAATTTTGAATAAAGCAAATAACGAGAAGTGAACAGCATCATTCAAGTTCCGGTTATTTTGTGCCTCATATCATATTCATGAAAAAATATTTAATTGGCTTAAATCCGCATCAATAGATAAACTTAAATTTTTCTGCAGCAGGCCTGCACCCAGGTCATGGCTCTGCTCAAAGACTATATATAAAAAGAGGATATATTCCTGACGGAAGTGGTGTTTGGCATAGAGGCAATAAATTAGAACCATATGCAGACTGCTGCAATGATGATTTAGTGTTATATCTATCTAAGCAACTTCATTCAAAGGAAACAAGAAATACTTGTCTTCGATAGAATTGTATTCATCTGCATCCACCGTCACACCGGGCTTAAATTCAGCAGTATTGATATGTTTCTTTGAGCAGATGGTTCCTAAAATGCCTAACAGGCATAATATAAAAATTAAAGCACCTGTCAGATGACAGTATAATCGATCTTCTTAATGTACATAGAATTGAACTATGGAATACAGGAGGGAAACCAAAATACCGGACGGCTCTTTATTTTACAAGTGATAAAAAAGACCTTCCTGAACAGTTTTCCAAGGTAATGATTTCTGATCCGGACAATGGTGAAAATTGGTTTGTGGATTTTAAGGCAGGTAACGAAAAGTATATTGTATTTAGAGATAAGATTTTGAAGTGCAAAACCGGAAATCAAACAGAGAGAAATAATGTACGTAATGAGTGCCGCAAAACGGGTATTCCAGATGAACAGATGAATTGGCCTGAATAAGGGGAGGAAAAGGAATGAGAGCAATTATTGGCAGATATGGAGAGCTATTGATGGCCAAACTAAGAAAACATCAACACGGCATTAACAGCTCTTGTTGTCAGACTCCCGTACACTTGAAACTTCGGCAGACGCATCCGATATAAAAAACAGCAGCAACCCGAAATACGGGCTGCTGCAGTTTTTTGGTGCGAAAGAATGTTTCAGTGCCTCGAATCCCTTATTTCTTGAAGCGGAACACGTTCCAGGAGAGCTTGTTGAGATTGGCGGTGACGATGCCGTCTTTACAGACGGTGTCTTTGGCAACCACGGGCTTGATCACGTCGGGATTTTCAAAGGAGTTCGCAGCCTCCAAGTCGTCGGAGTACATGGTGGTATGCTCAACGAACTTATAGCCATAGAATGAACGGACATCCAAAGTGAACTCATGCTCGTCTTCCCAGTCACCGTTGGAAACGAAGACCGTAAACTCGCCGTCTTTCTCGTTGAGGGCAGCAGCGGCCGTGATATAGGGAACCCCCTTGAAGCCTCTGTACTGATTCATATCATCGATCGCGTAGGACTTTACATCATAGGTGTCGCATTCAACCTTCGGCATAATGGAGAGCCCCTTAGCATACTTGACGAAGGAGGTCATCGTGTAGTATGAGGCTGATTTCCAGGTGTGATCCTTGTCCGTTGCGCAGTACATGCCGAGACCTCCGGTCGCGCAGCCGATCTTGACGCGGTCTGCATGACGGATCAGAGCCATGACAGTAGTTGCGTTTGCAAGAGTTATGGGCATCTCGCCGAAACGGCCTCTTCCGGGGCCGAAGGGAATGAATTTGTTGGGATCCTGATAGGTGTAGGGGCGCTCCGGGAAACTGAAAAACATATCGATTGGCATATTGCCGTTGAGTCCGTAATGTGCATCTCTGGCAGGACGGAAGGAGCTGCCGTACTCATCGAGTGAGAGATATATGACCTTGTCGGTGCGGAGCTTGGTCTTGAGGAAGTCGCAGAGCGCGATTTCAGTGTTAATGTAGTCCTCATAGGCCTGAACACCAGCCATCAGAGCGCCAATGTCACCGGGCAGAGCGCTATGATAGTGATGCAGCGAGATCAGGTCAACGGTCTCGTAGCAGTTCTCAAGCACTTCGAGATCCCATTCCGGATAATGGGTCAGGAACGGGCTGGAGGAAACGCAGGCAACGGTCTTGACGGTTGGATCCGTGTACTTGAGCATCTTGGAGGTCTCACGGGCAAGCACGCCATAGCCGCGAGGGTCTTTCTCGAAGGAGCCCATCTGCCAAGGGCCGTCCATTTCGTTGCCGAGAAACCAGATCTTTACGTTATAGGGATCCTTACGGCCGTTCTTGATACGTTCATCGGACCACTGGGTGCCGCCTTTAAAGTTGGTGTAGTCGATGAGGTCAATAGCCTCGTTGATGCCGTCAGTACCAAGGTTGACGGTAAACATCATTTCTGCGCCGATCAACTCGGCCCAGGTGAGATACTCATCAACACCAACCTCTTTGGGGATGATCTTCGAACGGGATCTGTCCAGAATCGTCTGACGCTTTTCGATTGGGCCTATGCTGTCCTTCCAGCGCCAGCCGGAGACAAAGTTGCCACCGAAACGGATTGCGGGCAGGCCGGCTTCTTTCAGACCGTCGATGAAGTCATGACGGAAGCCTCTCTCGTCAGCGGTGGGATGATCAGGGCGATACATGGAGCCGTTGACTATATTGCCAATAGGCTCAATGAAGGCACCGAACAAACGCGGAGAGATTTCGCCCACTACATATGAAGGATGCAGGGTTACTTTTGATTTTTTCGCCATTTTGGGGATCCTCCTTTATTGTTATTAAATAACTCATAATCAATATAATACCAGTAATAAAACTTGCTTGTCAAGGTGATGCAAGGCTGACAATTAATTAGCCCCGCTAATATGGCGGTAGCATAAAATTCATCATATCTGCTTGGATTGCCCAGTCATTGAAACTGTTATCTCTTCATATGGCTTTCATGGGAGACGGAGAGAGGATTTTGAAATAGTGATGAGGACAGTATCGGAGAGAGAGTTCAATTTAATGCCATTCCTATTAACGTGCAGTGAAGTTGACTTAAGGCGGTTCGGAAACACCTTTGACATTGCTTATCTCGAGGGTGGGATACTTCATTATTTCCACATAATAAAAAAACAGCTACTTAGAATGAAAAGACTGGTACGCTCTTGATGCTTGCTCTTCATAACTGGTAAAATTTAAGCATAACAGTTTTAAGCATAAAAAGTCATGAAATCCAACTAACACACCAGTATAATAAGTACAAACGGAAGGGAAGAGAAGCTATGGATTGGGTTACTGGAATTCAGCGTGCTATTGATTATATCGAGGAAAATTTGGCAGAAGAGCTGGACTACGAGGAAATCGCAAAACGCGCTTTTATGTCAAGCTTTCATTTTCAGCGTGTATTTGGGATTCTCTGTGGTTATTCACTCGGTGAATATATCAGAAACAGGCGGCTTACGCTAGCCGGCAGCGAGCTTGCCTTATCCGATATAAAGGTGATTGATGCAGCACCGAAATATGGCTATGATAGTCCCGAAAGCTTTTGCAGAGCCTTTACGAAATTTCATGGCATAGCGCCGTCACAGGCAAAAGCAATGGGTGCCAATCTAAAGTCATTTTCAAGACTTTCCGTAAAACTTATTTTGGAAGGTGGTAATATCATGGATTACAGGATTGAAAAGAAAGATTCTTTCAAGGTTATCGTTAAAAAGGAAAGATTCTCAAGTGATAACGAGGTAAGTAAGAAAGAGATTCCTGAATTCTGGGACAGGTGCAGAAAGGACGGAACAATTCAAAAGCTCTGCGCTTATATGAATCCAAAAGGGGTCTTTGGTAATGCAATTGTTGGAATATGCTTTGGAGTTAATGCCGCAGACAAGGATTTACCATATGCAATAGGTGCAGCCTATGAAGATGGAGATATTGATAGTGCTTTGACTATTGAGGAAATCCCTTCCCTGACATGGGCAATATTCAAATGCAAAGGTGCTATGCCAAATGCAATTCAGGAGCTATGGCACAGAATTTATTCCGAATTCTTTCCGACCAGCGAATATCAACCTTGGGGAGGAATCGATTTCGAGGTGTATCCCGAGGGAGATATTCATTCGTCAAATTATGAAAGCGAAATATGGATTTCAGTTGTAAAGAAGTGTGAATAAATGAAAAGAAATAGTGTAACTGATTGCAGCCACTTTATTGAGGCTTGCATTTTATAACAATTCGAAAGGTATCAAAAGACATTTTTTGCCCATATATACTTGCACGGGTGACATCAATGCTATCAAATCAAGCCATGTGGAGACGGAAATATTGATGTTGCGGGTGTAAGCCTTGATTTAACCAGATTTGCTAAATTACCTCCAGGTTGTCTACTCGAGCTAAAAAAGAAAGATTCGTACATGGAAACTATCGACTGGGTATTTTTGGGGTGAAATTTGGCTCAAAAACAAAAACCGAATTACTAATATTGGAATAAAGTGCAAAACCCTTAAGTAAAGGTGTAATTAAGCTGGTAAATCAGGAAAATAATTTATAGATAAAAACATTTCCTGATGAATTAACTATGTTGGGTCGGAGGGAAGAAAATGAGAAGAGATATCTTAGAGCATTATAAAAGTACAGGAACTTATACATATGCAGGCCCATATTCAGAATATTTTAAGAGCCTGCCCGATGACATACGCCAATTGGGAAATCTTATTTGCTCACAAGTAATCCATCGTGTTACTTTGCGTGAAGGAAATTCAGGAGCCAATTCAGATTTGAGATATGGTGATATGACAAGGTTTCCATGGTACCGCCTTCGCTGTGAAGATGATGTAGTAATGA
>Ga0209537_1003478_pt1 | contig 14388 bp, 14 predicted proteins | sample BioPla4DNA1_FD_187698 | JGI IMG/M metagenome (GOLD analysis project Ga0209537, IMG submission 187698) | Biogas fermentation microbial communities from Germany - Plant 4 DNA1 (SPAdes) (version 2) | ecosystem: Engineered > Bioreactor > Anaerobic > Digestate | place: Bielefeld, North...
AGTCTGAAATACATGGCCCCTAGTCAGTTTCACCAAATGTTTCTTAATGGTAATGCGGAAGGACAAGCTATCGTAGCATAATGTCCAATATTGGGGGGTCAAACCGCCCGTGCGGGAGCGTGGATTGAAACCTTTCGTGGGTGAGTTGGTCTGGAGGACGCATCCCGTCGCTCCCCGTGCGGGAGCGTGGATTGAAACGCAAAAAAGTATCGTACTTGGTGCCCATCGAGGACGGTCGCTCCCCGTGCGGGAGCGTGGATTGAAACCAGAGTGGATACAACAGATGTATATGACCCCCATCCGTCGCTCCCCGTGCGGGAGCGTGGATTGAAACCTTGCGGACCTCGCCCGGGGGGTCAAGCTCCTCAGTCGCTCCCCGTGCGGGAGCGTGGATTGAAACCACTCCGCTAATGTCCTTGCCATAGCAATTGAAGTCGCTCCCCTACGGGGACGTGGGTTGAAACCAAAACCAGGCATTTGGTGAGTATTATTCAGTCAGACTCCGAATGACCCGGCATGGGTTTCCAACTGCAAGTACATCATCGGGTATGTCCTGGGTTACAACGCTGCCAGCCCCGATAACGGTGCGAGAACCGATGCGGATGCCTGGCAGAATTATCGCACCGCCTCCCACCCACACGTCGCATCCGATCGTAACCGGCTTCCCATATTCTCCTCGTCTGCGAGCCTCTGCACCTAAGGGGTGCGTGGCTGTATAGATTTGGACGGAAGGGCCAAAGATGCTGTGATCACCGATACGGACTGGGCAAACGTCAAGAATCACACAGTTGAAATTGAAGTATACATGGCGGCCGAGCTCAATGTTGAACCCATAATCGCAATAAAAAGGGGGCTCGATTTGAACAGTGTCGCCTCCCTTGCCGAAGAGTTGCATAAAGATCTCCCGGCGAACGGAGTGTCCTGGTTCAGTCGAATTGAGCGCACGGCAGAGAGTGCGAGCCCGTTCTCGTGCCTTGAGAAGCTCGGGATCGTATGGGTCATAGAGTTCACCAGCGACCATTCTTTCCCGTTCCGTCTTCATGGACCAGCCCCCTCGAAATCGTGAATCTGATACGGCTTGTGGTTAGAGTATCCGCGGACGTGTACCCATATGCCCACGGTTTTCCTTTTCATGGATCTTGCCCTGGGGATGGATGTGCCATAGACAGTAGCATCTGCCTCTTTGCGGACTCACCGGCCAATCGTCTCTGGCTTGAATGCCATATAGACAGGGTGTCTGGTGTGATCAGAACGGACAAACCCTTGGGTCCACAACGTGGCGGGAATCAGCTGACTTCTAACCCATTCATCAACCTGTCGTCATATGGTGCAGGCTGACCGCTCAGCTCTAGGTGTGTTGCACATAGCCCATGAGCATTGCAGCTAAACAAAGTAAAGGATCTTGGCTTTGGGCATGGCTTCTTGAATAGCCTCCGTGAGGAACCCTTTCAGTGCCTCCCTTAAAGTCTGAGGATACACATATTTCCCATAACCGAACTGACCGTACTTGAACTGCCGTTCCTCATCGACCATCGGGAGGGTACTTTCGGGATTCAAGGACAGGATCATCTCCTTCGCCCGGGCGGTGTAGCGGTGGCTGATCAGTTCGAAGGTGATGTTATCGCCTTGGGAAGTGACCGTCTCCGCTATGGTATTGACGAGCCGTCGGTAATCCTCCTTCCAAGCTGGATAGGCTAGGATGGGTGCGATCAAGAACCCGCTGGGATAACCGGCTTCCCGAATGCGGCGGGCGGCCGCCAAACGCTTGGCCAGGCTTGGAGTGCCCCGTTCGTACTGGCGAATAATAGCTGGGGTGTTAACGCTGAAGCGGATTTCTGTCTGTTGCCCATGGTCGAGGGGCAGCAGCAAGTCGACCTCGTGGAACTTGGTGGCAAAGCGGAAGCGCATCCCCTCCTGGCGGGCAAAGAAGGTAATTGCCTCCTCGAGGGACGATGTCCACTCATTGACCGGAACCGGATCGGAAGTTGCCGAACCCTCAAAGACGACTGTCTCCTTCGTCCTGTAGTCCATTGTCCAGCTCAGGATCTCCTCCACATTGGCGTATACAGTGGTGTAGCTGCGCTGTCCAAACCGTGTATGGAGATAGCAATACTCGCAAAGGCCCGGACAACCGCTGACTAGGGGCAGCTGATAGTCCGCGGAGGGACGGCAGCTTTGCAAAGGCCCCCGTTGTCTTACGGCAACCAGCAAGAACCCTTTCATATCGCGCCAATCGCGACTAGGAAAGGGGATTGGCCCTCGCGAGGGGATCACCGTAACGGGCACCCCGGCTTGGATGAGGCGGTCCCGGATCATCCGGCCTCGACTGTAATCAAGACAATTCTTACGAATGTAGGCTGCTTTAGGTTTCACATCCTCACCTGAAGCTAATGTTCCCGAAAAACCTCTATAGAAGTCGAGAAGATGTAATCAAGAGATCCTGTGGGGGTGTCGATGATGAAGCTAATAGGCCTTGGCGAAGCCCCCTACATTCTTTCTGTGGGATGGGGTGCTTGAGGCAGCCGTTTGCCCCAAGGCTTCTTGAAAGGCGGAGTGCTTTCTCCGGGAAGGGGAGAGCCTCGACCCCTTGACACTGGGAAATTAATCCTCTAGAATGATTTGTAAATCGTAATGATTAGATTTACCATGCCTGTCAACTATCACCAGCCTGAGAGGAAATCGATGTAGTTCTTCACTGGGGTCAAGTCCAGCAGCATGGGGGATGAGAGTGGACAATCGCCAGTTAGTGCTTCAGGTGACAAGTGATTTGGAACGAGGGATTGACCTCCTGCGGGCCTTGGCCATTCAATTGGAAAAGGTTTTTGTTCCCTTGTATGAGTCCCTGCCCGGCATAGAACGGGATGTGCTTTTGACCCGGCAGGAGACGGAGCTATTGTTGCAGCTGTTGTTCACCGCTGAGGAAACGGAGCGGTTGCCCATCACGGAGATTCTCCAAGAGGTGCAGGGAAGATTGGAAGAAGCCCTGGGGCTATTGGTCGCCCAGGATCAAGTGGCGCAGATGTTCACCTCCGTCGTTGCCGAGGGGGAAGATCAGGGAGATTTCAAGTCGGTCCTTGCCCTCATCCAGCGGATCAGCGTCATTCTCGAAGATATTAGAGACATGGCCTTCAACGCCATCATCTTTGCGGCACGTCTAGATGAAGGTGCGGCTTTCACCATCATCTCCCAGGAGTTGAGCAAGACCTCAGTGGTGATGAAGTCCAGCTACGATGAGTTCCATACTACATTCTCCGAGCTGCGGGATTGGTACAACACCTTTACTGAAGATGTGGTGGGCAAGGCAACCATCCAACAGGACCAGGCTGATGAGCTCAAAGCTGCGGTGGCTGGGAACTTTGCCCAGCTAATCGGTTCCTTGGAGCAGGTCGCTTACTTCATGGGGGACTTGGCCAAACACGGCGAACGGGCTTTAGGTCCAGTTGGCAACATAATGACGGCCATCCAGGTCCAAGACATCATCAGGCAGCAAACCGAAAACTTGGCCAGCCTATTGGCAAACGGTCTAACGGCTGTGCGCGGCCTTACGGCAGGCTCCGGCGACCATGCTCTGTTTATCCTTCAGTCCTTGCGCTTGGGAGCTCGGCTGATGCAAAACATCTCAAGCACTTTGGAGGGTTTCCTCGACAACCTGAGAGAATTGGTGGAGGACCTGAACCAAGGAGTGCAGGATGTGCAGGAGGACATGGAGCTAGTTGCGGAGGTTTTCTTGGGGGCGAAAGAACATCCAGGGACCATCGCGACGGTTTTTTCCCAGATTACGGATACAATCGATTATCTGAGGAGCGTAGTCGTTGAGGTCGATCGGCAAAACCGAGAGCTTTATCGAGGCCGCGACATGCTCCGGGAGATGCTCGGTTCCTCCGACAGCTACTTTACCGCCATTTCCAAAGAAGGCGGGCAAATAACGCGGCTGGGGCTCTTGGCCAAACTGGAGCTTGGTCGGTTGGGTACGCCCGATGCCCAGGCCTTTGCCGATCAGCTCGACCAAATGGTAGCAGGCATCCAGGGTGGAATCAAAGATACCCGCCAGGCCTACAGTGACATGGAAAACAGCATCGAGCGGGTCATCATCGGCGGAGGCCAAGTCTTAGAGGCCGCCCATAACCATCTTACCGAGATGGTAAGGGCCATCGACCAGTCCAGCGAGGAGCTGGCGATCCTGCAGAAGCTGATCCGCGACTCCATCGAAGCTTTAGTCCACGGATTCAAAGAGTTGCGCAAGTCACTGGCGGCAGTTCAACAAAGCCTTGCTAGCCACCGGCAGCTAGTGGAGATGGTGAGGAAGACGGAGACTTGCTTGAAGCAGTGTCTAGAGCGGCTTGCGGCCTCTAATGTCGTCGATGAGGGAGTCAGCCTATCCAACGAGCAATTGGCTGAGCTGATGGAACACTTCACCAGCTACGTAGAAAGGCAAGTGACCCAGGAGCTGTTCAGCCACGAAGAAATTGATATCGGTTCCCAGGGCGGGGAGCTGGAGCTGTTTTAGCGGGGGGTTCCAAATGGAGATCCGACTGCCCAGTGATTTTACTATCTACAGCATTGAAGAAGTCTTGGAGCAACTCAAAGAAGGCCTGTCATTAGAGGAGCCGGTCGTCCTGGATGCATCGGGGGTTCGTGACATGGACGGGTGCGCCGTTCAGCTCCTTCTGTCGGCCATCAAGTCCTTTGCGCAAGAAGGCAAGGAGCTAAGACTCGGATCGTGGAGTGAAGAATTTGAGCTGATTGCTCCTTTAGGGGGCCTATCTCCATCTGACTTGGCGGGAGGGGAGATGGATGAAAACGGTCATGATCGTCGATGATTCCCGGACTGTACGGGAAGCGGTGAAATATACCCTGGGCAAGGAGAACTTTCACGTCATTGAGGCTGAAGACGGCCAGCACGGTTTAGATGTGCTCGCCGAACAGCAGCGGTTGGGCAAGCGTCCAGCCATGATCATCAGCGATATCAACATGCCTCGAATGGACGGCATTACTTTCATCACTAAGGTGAAAAAGATGCCCGGCATGCGCTTTGTGCCGATCTTGGTATTGACTACCGAATCTCAGCAGGCAATGAAAATGCAAGGCAAGGAAGCCGGCGCCGCGGGCTGGCTAGTCAAGCCATTTCAACCGGAACAATTGGTGCAAGTGGTCAGGAAGTTCGTTAGGGCCTAGATGGGGGGGAGGTTAGTGAACAGGGAGCTGTTGGCGACCTTTATCGAAGAAGCCAATGAAGGCTTTCCCATCCTGGAAGAAAACCTCCTAGCCCTGGAGGACTCCCCGGAGGACCAGGAGCTGATCAATGCCATCTTTCGGACGGTCCACAGCCTCAAGGGGAGTGCTGGCTTGATTGGGCTCACTGTCCTTGGAGATTTCCTCCACCATATGGAGGAGCTCCTGCACAAAGTCAGAGCCCGGCAAGTTGAGGTTACCACCGAGCTAATTAATATTCTCCTGCAGGGGATCGATGTGGCCAGGGACATGGTGGCCAGGATTGAGGCAGGAGAAGACCTAGAGGTGGGGCAGACTCAAAGGGCCGTTGAGCACCTCATCAAGTCATTCCAGGCGCCAGCTGGGGGAGGGCGGTCATTCCGCATTGAGTTTCGACCGAGCCCCGAAACCTTCGCAACGGGCGCCGATCCCCTCATGCTGATCGGTGAGCTTGCAGAAATGGGAGAGCTCACCGCTGTCGAAGTGCAAACAGATGGGCTGCCGACCTTGGCGGAGCTCGACCCGTACCGGTTGTATCTAAGCTGGACGATCGAGCTGAGGACCGATCAAGACTTGCAGCGCATCAAAGACGTATTCATTTTTGTCGAGGCGGATCCCGATGCTTCAGTGATTATCACGCCCCTGGCGGAAGACGTGGCCAAGGCAAAAACGCCCCTTGCCGGCCGCTTGTTGGAGCATAGCGTACGGGTTCCCACAACCAAGCTCGATGCCCTCATGAACCAGGTGGGTCAATTAGTTATTGCCCGGGCCCGCATGGCTGACGCAGTACTTGGAGCAGCCGCCGCCAGCCCGGAAGTGATGGCTGCTCTGGAAGAGTTGGACCAGGGGATCAGGGATCTTCAGGATCTAGTGATGAGCACCAGGATGGTTCCCATTGCCACCATCTTCAATCGCTTCCCCCGCATCGTGCGGGAATTGGCCCTGGATCGGGGCAAAGAGGTGCGACTTGAACTTAGGGGGAGCGATACCGAGCTGGACAAGACAGTCGTCGAAAGGCTGATGGACCCCATCACCCACATGCTCCGCAATGCCGTCGATCATGGCATCGAAACCCCCGATGAGAGAAGGCTGGCGGGCAAGGATCCAACGGGCACCATTATTCTCCATGCCTACCAGAAAGAAGGCAACATTGTCCTGGAAATGGTGGATGATGGCGCCGGCATCGACCCCAACCGGGTGAGGGAGACAGCTGTGAAAAAGGGCCTCCTCGATGAAGGGGCGGCCCTGAGGGATGAAGAAGTCCTCCAGCTCCTGTTCTTGCCGGGCTTTTCCACCGCCAAGGAAGTGACCGACATTTCCGGCCGCGGGGTGGGCTTGGATGTGGTCAAGGAGAATATCAACCAACTAAGGGGAACCATCGAGATCCTCTCGTCCCCCGGCAAAGGGACCACTTTCCGCATCTTACTGCCCTTAACCCTGGCCATCCTCGATGGCATGATCATTCGCCTTGGCGAGGAGCGCTTTGTCATACCCCTGTCGGCAATCCTTGAGTTCATCTGGCCCGATCCGAAGGACCTAAAACCCCTTGGGTCCGATGTCGCCCTCCTCAGGCTGCGGGGCGAATACGTGCCGGTTTTATCTTTAGCTCGTCTGTTCAATATTTCTAGCCGGGATGATAACAATCTATTGGTCTTAGTCCACGATGGCAGCCGCAGGTTTTGTCTGGCCGTCGATGACATCTTGGGCCAGCAACAGATCGTGATCAAGAGCCTCCGGGACAATTACCGCCATGTGGATGGCTTGGCTGGGGCGACCATCCTAGGTGATGGCGGGGTGGCTATGATCGTGGATGTATCGTCGTTATCGCGATTGATCCTTAGGGGGGTGGGGCAATGAGGCGAAAATTGACCTTGGTGCTGTTGGTAATCGGTCTTCTCCCTGCATTCATCACCGGATGGTTTGCCTATCGCCAGGTGGGTGAAGGCATCCTCAACCATGAGATTGAGACTTTGATTGCCTTGCGGGAGATGAAAAAAGACCGCCTGCTCGACTATCTGCGGCAGAGCACCGACGATGTGCAGCACTTGGCGGAGAGACTGCGCAGTGGTTGGACCCTCGGCGAGATCGCCCCGGACTATCTGGGGCGGTATGAAGATGTACTGCTCATGAGCACCATGGGTATCGCCCGGTCAGCCCGTGGGGAAAGGGCAGAAATCGGGCTTGAACCGGAGGTTCCCCAACAAATCATCGATGGGGGCGAGGTGCGCCTGATTGAGAGCAACGGGTCGTTGCTGGCCGTTGCACCAATCGATGTCCGAAGTGTAGCAGCGCTGAAATTATCAGGGGCGTTCATCGACAAAGTCCTGGCCGGTCATGTGGGCTTTGAAGGAGGACGCACCCACTTGGTGGGACCAGATCAACTCCTTCGCCGCAGCTCCATCGAACTGGAGGATAGGACCATGGCTAACCGGGCCGTCGAGGATGCCTTAAGACGCCGGTCTGGGGTGGCGGCCTTCACCGACCAGCGGGGGGAGGAGGTACTGTCCGCCTACGCCCCGCTTAGCCATGCCGGCCTTAACTGGGCCATCCTGGTGGAACTAGACAAGTCGCGGGTGTTGGAGGACATTCAACAGGAAGGAATCATGCTGGCTCGATTCGGCGCTTTGGTGGCCGCGGCCATCATCCTGATCAGCCTTTTGCTGGCTAACAGGATCGTTTTTCCGATCCTCAGCATCAGGAGGGTCCTCCAACAGATGGCCCGGGGAGATCTAACTGGACGCCTCGAGCTCCGAGGAAAGGATGAGATCGCCCAGATGGCCGCGGAGCTGAACGAGACCCTCGATGCTTGGCGGCAGCTCCTGCGGGGGATCGAAAACACCGTTGACACCGTTCTCCGGGGAGCCGACGAAATCGCGGCAGGCAATCAAGACTTGGCCCAGCGGACTTCCGACCAGGCTTCTTCCCTGGAGCAAATTGCTGCTTCTGTTGATGAGGTGGCGGCTCGGGCCCAAGCAAATGCGGACAAAGCGCGGGCCTGTCAGGAATTGTCAAGACACACCATGGAGGTGGTCCAAGAGGGCCAAGAGGTGGTCAAGGAGACTGTTGCGGCCATGGAGGCCATCACCGAGTCTAGCGCTAAGGTTGGTGAAATCATCAAGGCCGTCAATGACATCGCTTTCCAGATCAATTTGCTCGCTTTGAATGCCTCGGTAGAGGCGGCTCGGGCTGGGGAGCAGGGACGGGGATTTGCCGTCGTCGCGGGCGAAGTGCGTAATCTCGCCGAAAGAACGGCCCGCTCAGCCAGAGAAATCGAGGATTTGATTAAGGAAAGCTCCGAACGGATCCAGCGAGGCAACCGGCTGGTTGTGGAGTCGGGACAGAAACTTGCCCAGATTGTGGACAATGGCGAGGAAACAACCAGCCTGGTGATGGACATTGCCCAAGCCTCCCACCAGCAGTTGTTTGCCCTGGAGCAGCTCCAGCTGGGCATCAATCAACTGAATGAAGTCACCCAGCAGAACGCGGCTATGGTGGAAGAAATCGCCTCTGCCAGCCAGTCGATGAATGCTGAGGCCCACGCCATGAGGGACTGGGTGGACAAGATTAGCATCGGCCCCGAAGAGGAGCCTCCGCCCGCGAAAGAGCCGGCAGGGCTGCGGCAGGTCTCCCCGCTGCCGCCACGGAAGCCGCCCGCGGTGGACCACCATTGGATATCGGACCTGGAGGAGTTCTAGGAGGTGATGGCGTTGGCGGAGAGTCTGGAGCAAGGACAGTTCATGACCTTCGAGGTGGCGGAGGAGCAGTTCGGAATCGATGTGATGCGGGTGCAAGAACTGATCCGCTATCAGAAGCCGTCCCGCATTCCCAACGCGCCAGAGGTCGTCAGCGGTGTAATCAACTTTCGGGGCCACATCATCCCCGTCATCGATATGCGGCGGAAGTTCAATTTCGAACCGGGCACATACGATGAGTTTTCCGTGATCATCGTTTTGGAAGTACAAGACAAGATCATGGGGCTGTTAGTCGACCGGGTGCTCGACATCGTCTCCGTCGTCAGGGAGGATGTCCAGGGGACCCTTGACTTCCAGAAGGAATTTGATACCGAGTACCTGTGCGGGGTCGGGAAGGTGGGCGAACAGCTGGTGTTCTTGGTCGATCCAGATAGACTACTCTCCCAACGGGAGATGAGCGATCTGGAGGAGGTCCATGGAGAAGCTCATCCTTAGAGAAGAAGAATTCAAAGGGATTGCCGCGATCGTCGAGGCCAAGAGCGGCATCCACCTGACCAACCAAAAACGGAACCTGGTGTTCAATCGACTGCGACCCCGTTTGCGGTCCTTGCAACTGGAGAGGTTCAGCGACTACTTGCGATTAATCAGGGAACAGCCGGAAGAGCTCGCGTTGGCTTTGAACTTGATCACCACCAATGTGACTAGGTTCTTTCGAGAAGAACACCACTTCCGTTTCTTGGAGGAGCAGGTTCTGCCTGCAGTAGCACCCCGAGGCGATATCTGGCGGGCTTGGTCCGCCGGCTGCTCAACTGGAGAGGAAGCCTACAGCCTGGCCATCACCTGCAGGGAAGGGTTGGATCCAAAGGTTAGGTGGCGCATCTTGGCCACTGATATTAACACCCATGTATTGAGCGTGGCCCAAAATGGGATCTACCCCCGTGACGCAGTGGCCCATTTGCCTCGGGCTTTAATCAGCGAGTATTTTGACATCGATGGTGAGACGGCGAAGGTGAAGGAGTCCCTCAAGAAAAACATCTGGTTTCGCTATCTGAACTTGATCGATCCCTACCTTCCCCTGCGGTCACCTTTGGATGTGGTTTTTTGCCGTAATGTCTTTATTTACTTCACCAGGGAGACTCAGCGGGACGTCCTGAAGACGTTCCATCGCCTCTTGAAGGTTGGTGGGCACCTATTCTTAGGACATGCCGAATCAATTCCCGCCGACTGGCAGCGGGAGCAGGGATGGGTTCACCTAGAGCAGGGAGTATACCAAAAAGTCGAAGGGAAAGTCAGCCATTGAAGTGACCTGGTCCCCCTCAACGATTGTGCTGGAGTGGTTGCCAATTGGAAAAGAAGAAAGTACTAATAGTTGACGATTCGGCCCTTGTCAGGCAGCTCTTGACGGAGATACTAAACCAACATCCGCAGTTGGAAGTGGTGGGGACGGCCTCGGATCCTATTGTAGCGGTGCAGAAAATCCGGGAGACGAGCCCCGATGTCATCACGTTAGATGTGGAAATGCCCAGGATGGACGGACTTGAGTTTCTCCAAAGGCTGATGGCCGCCTACCCTGTTCCAGTAGTGATGATCAGCTCCTGGACTAAGGAAAACAGCAGCACTGCCCTGAAGGCTTTGGAATTAGGCGCTGTGGATGTGGTCGCCAAGCCCCAGGTTGGGGTATCCGCTGGGCTCCGGGAGCTATCCATGCAGATCATTGACAAGGTGCTAGCCGCATCCCAAGTGGATGTGGGGCGGCTGCGGCCCGTATTGACGATCGATAGACCGAAGGAGGAGTTGACTAGGACCTTGGAGCCCTCCGAAAGGGTGATTGTCATTGGGGCCTCAACGGGGGGCACCCGGGCCATCACCCGGATTGTCTCCCAACTGCCCCCTGCGACGCCGGGGATTTTAGTGGTGCAGCATATGCCAGAGTATTTCACCAAGTCTTTTGCCGACTCCCTCGACCGGGTGACGACCCTCCAGGTGAAAGAGGCCGCCAACGGGGATCGATTGATGAGGGGTCAGGTTCTCATCGCGCCAGGCAACTACCATACGGCCCTGCGGGCTGATGCCAGGGGGTACTACGTGGCAGTGACCCAGGGGCCTTTGATCAATCGCCACCGTCCCTCCGTTGGGCATGCCTTTGCGAGTGCGGCGAAGGTTGCGGGGAAGAATGGCATCGGCATCATCCTTACCGGCATGGGTGATGATGGGGCCCGGGAATTGAAGCTGATGCGGGAGCAAGGGGCGGTGACCATCGCCCAGGACGAAGCGTCGTCGGTAGTCTTTGGCATGCCTCGTCGGGCTATTGAATTAGGTTCGGCCCGGTTAGTCATGTCTTTGGATGAGATAGCAGAGTTCTTGCGCCAGTTGGGGACAACTTGAAAGGATGGGGGAGATGAGGTTGAGACTGGGGTTGAGATACAAGCTGCTTCTTGGTTATTGTCTGGTGATCGCCATTATGCTGGCCATGGTGTGGACTTCCTTCCGGGCGCTGGAGGATATGAGCCGAGCCTATTCCTTTGCCATGGAGGAACAGGATCAGTCCCTTTTCTTCACCGCCAAGGAAGTGGATCACCTGGTCTGGGTGACCCAATTGGGCGAATACTTGTTGGGGGAGGAGGAATTCCACGGACAGCTTGACCCCACTAAGTGCCGCCTCGGCGAGTGGTATTATCAGTTCCTGAGCGGCGAGAGATTCGCCACACTGGACCCTGAGCTGCAAGAACTCTTCCTGGCTCTGGACGAACCTCACCGCCGGCTCCACGAAAGCGCCCAGCGGGTTGTGTCCTTGGTGGAACGGGGCTACAACGAGGTGGCCATAGGGCATTTCTTCGACCAGACTAAGGTGCACCTCATGGATGTGCGGGGGATCCTGGATAGGATCGTGGAGATCTCCACGGCTCAGGCCAATGCTTGGCACCAGGAGGCCGAAAGAACCGTTGCCGCCACCAGCAAGAACCTGTGGACCTTCGCCGTTGCCGCCGCCGTGTTGGCCCTGCTTGTAGCGCTCTTCCTTTCCAGCCGGATCACCCGGCCCATCAACCGGGTAGCCAAGGTATTGCGCGAGATCTCCTCCCGGGGCGGCGATCTGACCCAAAAGCTCCCTGTGGAGAGCCGGGATGAAGTGGGAGAGCTGTCCCAGGCCTTCAATAATTTCATCGAGAACATGCACGAGATGATTCTCCGGGTGCGGCGAGCCAGCGAGAATATGGTCAATTCCATCGGGGAGATTGCCGCGGGCAATCTGGATCTTAGCCAGCGGACCCAAGAGCAAGCGTCGGCCCTGGAAGAGGTGGCCGCTACGTTGAAACAGGTGACCGCTGCCATTGAGCAGATGGCTGCCAACTCCACCGAAGGGGACAATTTGTCGGACGAGACAGTAGCAGCTGTCCAAAAGGGCGATGATGCCGTCAAGGAAGTCTCCGAGGCCATGGATGACATTGCCGGCAGCAGTCGTCAGATCAGCAGCATCATTAACGAAGTGAACGAGATAGCCTTCCGGACGAATCTCTTGGCCCTGAACGCCGCGGTGGAAGCTGCCCGGGCGGGGGAGCACGGCAAGGGCTTTGCTGTAGTCGCAGCGGAGGTGCGAAACCTAGCCGGGCGGACGGCCGAGTCGGCCAAGACCATCAGTGAGCTGATTACCTCCAGCGCCCTCCGGGTGGACCGGGGCGCCAGAGCCGTTGAACATTCCAAGGAAATCCTCGATGGCATCGTGCTAAACAGCCAGCGGCTGGGCGATCTAATGGGGGAGATCGCGGCGATGCTCAGGGAGCAGTCGAGTTCTGCCCAGCAGATTCAAAGGGCCGTTGACCAGCTGAATGAGGTCACCCAACAAAACGCGGCCATGGTCGAGGAGATTGCGGCGGCCAGCGATTCGATGCGGGCGGAGTCCAGCGAGCTGTTGGAGCTGGTCCAGGAGTTCAAGCTGATCGATGACTTGCAGGAGGGAGCCTATGGAAGTCATTCATGAGACATCTGCCCAGGCTAGGGTTATGCCCGGTGAACAGATTGTCATCGAAAACGCGGGCGAGCTGAAGGAAGTCCTGATCAACCTCATCGACCAGGGAGCAAGGGAGATAACTGTCGATATGGGCAAGGTCAAGGCGATTGACAGTGCGGGACTCGGCAAGCTCCTGTTGGGAAATAAACTGTTGCGAGAGCGGAACGGCAAGCTCATCATCGAGAACATCACCAGCGAGTATATCCATAAGATGTTCCGGTTGATTCACCTGGAAAAAATGGTCGAGATTCGCTAGGCCCACCCACAGTCACCCTCAGAGTGTCCCTTCGCTATACTCTCAGCAAGTGTTGCAGCCGGGCAGGCGGGAACATGCACCGCAGGCCCGGCATCCCCTTTCTCGGCCTTGCCTCCCCCGACAACGAAGCGCCCGTTAAGGAGACCTGCTTTGACCTAGGGGCCAAAGGACAAAGTCGCGGGGGCCGGACAAACCCTGGAAGCCTTGTCGCCAACCCTTTAATCGTTGCCACCTACTCTATCCTTTGCCATGTTCATGGAGCTTACCCAGCCATCTACCTTTGTCATCGCAGGCTATAAGTGATAAAACCTTAGCGGGAGGTGTCATAACATGAAAAGAAAGATGCTCCTGCTGTTTATTGCACTAGTACTGCTTTCCCTTCCGGTCTTTGCTGCTCCCGCGGCCTATCAGGTGAGGGAAGGGGATACCCTGTGGAGCATCGCCCGTCGTTTCAACACCAGCGTTGAGCGGATCTTGGAGCTTAATCCTGGGATTCGGCCAAACCACCTAGTGATTGGACAAAGGATTGCAGTGAAGGAAACGAACCAGAATTATATCTACCACACTGTCAAGAAGGGCGAGACTCTGTGGACAATCGCCGAGATGTACAATCTCAGGCTGGAAGATGTACTGGATGCCAATCGTTTGACCTACTTTTCCACCCCCATCGCTGGTCAGCGCTTGCGCATTCCAACCTATGGGCCGAAAGGTGAATACCGGGTTAAGCCTGGCGATACCTACTGGTCGATCGCTAAGGCCCAGGGTACCACGGTTGCCCGGCTCATGACCCTTAACCCTGGAGTTGATCCCGATAGCCTTCGCGTCGGACAGACGCTGGTAGTAGAGAGGTCGACAGAGAGGGCTTTCCACTTCGTTCGGTCAGGGGAGACCCTCTACCAGATCGCGGTCCGCCATGGAGTGACAGTGGCCGACCTGATGGCTTGGAACGGGATTTCCCGGCCTGAGTCGCTGTATGTCGGTCAGCACCTGTTCCTCGAGCCCTAAGAAAGACCAACGCCGTGTCAACGTGACGCGGCGTTGACTTTTTGCAACCTGTCGATGCCGAGACCATTACCTTGCCCTTCCGAAGGAGGGACTAAGCGGCCAATAGGATGCCTCTTGACAGGTCTGTGTAAAATGTTTGTGGGAAAAGATGGGATGGAGACTGAGGAAGACCTCTGAGAAAGAGGAACGAGAAGCCGATCCTCGAAATAGAGTTAATG
>Ga0209537_1003481_pt1 | contig 14378 bp, 15 predicted proteins | sample BioPla4DNA1_FD_187698 | JGI IMG/M metagenome (GOLD analysis project Ga0209537, IMG submission 187698) | Biogas fermentation microbial communities from Germany - Plant 4 DNA1 (SPAdes) (version 2) | ecosystem: Engineered > Bioreactor > Anaerobic > Digestate | place: Bielefeld, North...
GGGACCAGCCAAAGCTAAAGCCTACCCCTATCAAAAAGGATGATATTAATCCTGGACTTCTCTGACCTATATTAAGCCGTTTTTCATAGTTTAGGAATTTAACAGGAATAAGTCCAGTATGAAATAGTCCAAAGAATATTATAAGAATACCGCTTATTTTTCTAATTATGTCCCTATTAGCCTGCAAGAATCTGCCTATGGATGTAGCCACTATTCCCAGTAATACAAAAACCAGGGAGAAACCAAATATAAAGGCCAGGGCATTTATTATTAACCGCCTATGGGCTTTTCTGTCCTCCATCATTATCTCTATGGATTGGCCTGTCATATAGGTGAGATATGCCGGTATCAAAGGCAAAACACAAGGAGATAAAAAAGAAGCTATGCCTTGAAGAAACACTGTAATAAAGGATAATAAGCCTTCCATAAATAATACATCCTTTCAAAAGAAGTCGTTACTTTATTTGATACCCATTTTTAGACTCCTTACACTATATTTTCATGATTATGTTTATATGATTACTTTCTTTTTTAATATGGACCCAAGCCATCCTATTCCTATTGCACAGGCAGCGCCTAAACTATCTACTATTACATCTTTGAGCTCACAGGCTCTGCCAGGAATGAAATATTGATGGGCTTCGTCAAAAAAAGCATAGCCAACACTTATGATAAAAGCTATAGAAGCGGATTGTTTAGGTGACATAGCTCTGATTCTAAAAGTGATGTACCATAGATAGCCCAGTATAAAGAAAATCATAAAATGGGCTATGGTCCTAATGGCGTTATGTAATGATAATCCATCCAGAGTAATATTGGCAGCCTCTAACAGCTTTAATAAAATTTGAGTGATTCCACCGCTTAATTCTGCAGACTCATTGCCAGGTTGATGGGAAAAAATAAAAATGATTGCCATCCATATAGCGGGAAAAATCCATGCCTTAGATTTAAATTTATCAGTCAAATACAATCCTTCCTTCCAAAGATTTTCTATAAGACAGAATTATATCACATAAATTAGCCTAAGATAATTACTCTTTAATCAAAAGTTATTGACGAATGCTTATTTTTGTAGAATAATATACTATGCGTGTATTATATCTTTTAATTGCTTATAACGGAGGAATTAATGATGAAGAAAGTATTAGTAGGGGTATTAGGGGTACTGCTAGTAGTCCTGATTGGTATAGGAGGATATATATATAAGATAATTGATGCTATTTCCGAAGCTGAGGAGCTGGCTAAAGGAGATAATCAATGGCAAGAATGGGAAGATGATTCTGGTAACTTTGGTATACCGGAGGATGCACCTGCAGAAGATGATACAGATGTTGTGCATGTTCTCCTGCTAGGTACTGACAGACGTAACCAAAATGAAAATGGACGCTCCGATGCTATACTCATTGCCACCTTAGATAAAAAGAATAGCCAGTTGAAGCTGACCTCTATTATGAGGGATCTATATGTACCAATTCCCGGAAGAAAAGATAATCGAATAAATGCTGCTTACTCTTTCGGGGGACCTAAACTGGCTATGCAGACCATCAACCAAAACTTTAATTTGAACATAACCCGTTACGTCACAGTAGACTTTTTTGGCTTAGAAGAGATTATCAATGCCATGGGAGGCGTTGAGATAGACGTAAAAGAAAAAGAAGTAAATCATCTGAATAAAATTGTAAGGGAGCTCAATAATCTCGATAAAAAGAATAGAACATCACCTGGTATAAGCGGGGCAGGATTACAAACCCTAAATGGTAGACAAGCAGTGGCCTATTCTAGAATCAGAAAGGTAGGTCACGGTGATTCAGAGCGTACCGAAAGACAAAGAAGGGTATTATCCGCTATGTTTAATAAGATGAAGTCTATTAATCCTTTAAAACTCCCTAACCTAGTGGCCTCTATTATCCCCTATGCTGATACCAACATTCCTGTATCTGAAATGATTTCCTTAGGAACATCAGTATTAGGAGTAAAGGATAAGCATATTTATCAATACAGGGTGCCCGCTGACAATACCTTTAGTAGTCAAAGAATTAGAGGAATGGCTGTTTATGTGCCTGATATGGAAAAAAACCGAGAGCTTCTTCACCAGTTCTTATATGAAAAGGCAACTCTAACAGCAGATTAATTCAAGCAGATAAAAAAGGCTTCTACAGTAAGGATAATTACTGTAGAAGCCTTTCTTAATTCTTTACTTTATATATTGTTTTGATACATATCCTGTACCATTGCCATAATTTATCTTATACCAGCCGCCACTTTCTCCTGTAATAGTTACCTTGGCTCCTCTAGACAAGACTCCTATACGAGAATAATTGGTTCCTGGGCCACTACGTACGTTTAATGCTGATGCATTAACGGTTCCAGTGCGCTGCTGGGTAGCTCTGCTGCTTTCTGATGTTAATTTTATATAGTTCTTATGAACATATCCTGTGCCGCTACCGTAATTTATCTTATACCAGGAGCCACTTTCTCCTACTATAGTTACTTTGCTACCGCGAGACAATAATCCCTTGCTAGAGTAGTTTGTCCCTGGACCAGAGCGCACGTTTAGAGCAGATGCATTAACGGTTCCAGTACGTTGTGTAGTTCCCCTATTTGAGCTGTTATCGCTACTTCCACTATTATTACTGGTATTACCAGAAGAAACTATCTTTAGGTAATTTCCGTGAACATATCCTACACCACTTCCGTATTTTATCTTGTACCAAGCGCCTTGTTTAGCCAACAGCTCAACCTGCCTATTCCTTGGAAGGCTGCCTATCCTCTTATAGTTGGTACCAGGGCCGCTTCTAACATTTAGTGAAGAGGCTGTTACGGTAGCCTTTCCTATAACTGTACCAACATTGCCAGAACCTGGTGAAGGTGTGCTAGTACTTTCAAGTTTCACATAGTCACTATGAACATATGCTGTTTTTCCGTTATAGCTAATCTTATACCAGCTACCTTGAGTTCCCAGTATGGTCAGCCTGGTGCCTTTAACAACCATACCCACCTTATGATTCTTGGTACTGGGACCGCTTCTGACGTTTAAGGCTGATGCTGTCACTACTCCATAACGCTTATCATCGGATGGAGGGGGTGCTGGATCAGTTTTTCCTGAGCCTGAATTATTTCCTGGAGACGGTGGAGGAGTTTGTCCTTTATTTTCTAATACGATATAGTCTCCATGAACATAGCCTTGAAGGCTACCAGTTTTAATCTTGTACCAAGCACCGCTTCTATCCAATATTTCTACTCGTGCACCTTTTTTCAGGCTACCTATCCGCTTATAGTTTGTTCCTGGACCAGAACGTACATTGAGGCTGGTGGATACATTAACTACACCAAATTGTTGTTCCTTACCTGGATCAGGCTTAGGTTCAGGTTTTGGATCAGGTTTTGGATCATGTTTTGGATCAGGTTTTGGATCAGGTTTAGGTTCAGGCTTTGGCTCTGGTTGCGGTGAAGGATTAGATGGCTTTGGAGCTCCTCCTTTGTCCGGTTCAATATTTAATTTCTCAAGCTTGGTTCCTGGATAATAAAACTCTAAAATCTTAGTATAACTTAAACCTTCCTTAGCCATTTGGTGAGCACCATACTGGCTCATACCTATTCCATGACCATAGCCCTTACCTTCAAATATGAAAGCATCTTTTCCATCTACTTTTTTCTCTACTACATTAAACAGCAAGCTTTTTAGATCAAATATAGTACGAATGTTTCTGTTATTAAGGCTAATCTCTATAGTTACTTCCTCTGGTGGATTCTCTGCATTGGAAGCCTGCTTTTTATTCATGGCTAAGACAATTTTTCCTTTATCTGCCCTGCCACTATCATTGTAGGTAAACTCCAATGACCTTATTTCAAGATTCTCTATATCCTTCTCTTCCAAACCTTTTTCTTTCAGTTTGTTTTTGAAGTCAAGGCGTTCTAATAGTTTGGAATCTACTGGCTTTTTGTAATAAGTTTTAGTCCAGCTTCTATTGGGATTATTAGGATTGTTAGCATCATAAGGATCCTCCTTTACCTTAGAATAAGGTAAAGAACCCCATAAGTTTCCGGATGCTTCAACCATCCCCCCGTTACTTGAGGAATAGAAAGTCTCAGCATAACCGCCATTGTATTTTAAAACTTCACCAAAAGTATCATTAACTGCTTTTATAGAATTCTTATAAGCACTATTATATCCTCTATATACCTGATCATTGGTGGTATCCACTACATCATAATGGTTTTTATTGTTCTTCTTTTTCATTGCATATGTACGTGCTGCAACGGCCTGAGCTTTTTGAGCCTCTAAAGGCCAGCTATCACTCATCTCATAGGGGACTACTCCATAAAGGTAAGTCTCAATATGAACATGATTTATAAGTTCGATATTGCCACCCACTAACCAAACTTCCATATCCCCTAAATAATAGTAACTACCTATTTTCAGGCGATTGGTACCAGAGTCTTGATATCTCTTAAAAGTAAAGCTGCTGCCTAGGGATGTGGATTGAGTTTTGCTGCCCGTCTTATCATCCAATACAAGTTGTCCTGATTGGACGCGAACTGTATAATTCCCCTTATTAAGAAGGTTATTTTTATCTATCTGGGGTATTCCATAAGTTCCATCAACTACTACATTCAAACTCTTAGGTGCGCCTAAGGATGAAAGCTTAACTCTAATAATACTATTATCGCTGGCACCCATGGCAGGCGGAACCCACATTAAGTTGATACAAACTAAGATGCCTACTACAAATGCTAAGACTCTCCTAAACATTTTATACCACCTTTACATATTTCTTTATCAATATTTAATTCGCCAAAGCTTGTCAAATTCCTGCCTAAATTGATGAATAATATAAGGCAAGTAGCATTTTAGTACTTTTTTACTATTTTTCATGACCATGAAAAAAGCTGTTAACGTTATTTTGTTAACAGCTTACATTCCAAACTAAGTACCAATCTATTTTATTACTGTGTATTGTTGGGTGTATTAAGCAGGTTGAGGAGCGTCTACAGGACAAACATCGGCGCAAGCTCCACAATCGATGCATGTATCAGCATCAATTACATATTTATCATCGCCAGCTGAAATAGCTTCTGTTGGGCATTCTGCTTCACATACTCCACATGCAATACACTCATCACTAATCTTATAAGCCATCACTGGTCACCTCCCACATCAAAACCCCTTATATAGGTGTTTTTTATAAAGCACCTATATAATTTTATCACCTCTAATAAAAAATGCAAGTTTTTTAACAAACTTTTTTCACTTTTTAGTCGTTTAGTAAGGAGGCTAGGCTCTCATCTATATCATCTAAATCATCTAAATCATTTAATAATTCATCATTATTTTCATCTTCATTACTATCTTCATTGCTTTCTTCTACAGGTGTAATTTCGCTAAAGTGAAGCTCCAATACCTCAGGTGTTCCATCCTCTTGGATCACTTTGATCTTTACTTTTTCCGTCAGGGCATTACAGCTTATAACCACACCTGGTCCATGGGGAGTAATAACCTCTTTGTTGACTTTGGGCATTTTTTTTCCTATTTCTTCATAATATTCCTGCTCATACTTTAAGCAACACATGAGTCGGCCACAAATACCAGAAATCTTAGTAGGATTGAGGGATAAATTTTGCTCTTTGGCCATTTTTATAGATACTGGTTCAAATTCTCCTAAAAAGCTTTTGCAACATAGGGGTCTTCCACAGGGGCCTAATCCCCCTATCATCTTAGCTTCATCTCTTACACCTATCTGCCTCAACTCAATTCGGGTTCTAAATATGGCAGCCAAATCCTTAACTAATTCCCTAAAGTCCACTCTGCCTTCTGCGGTAAAATAAAAAATAACCTTACTATTATCAAAGGTATACTCAACATCTATTAATTTCATAGGCAATCCATGTTCTTGGATTTTTTCTAAGCATATATCAAAAGCCTTACTTTCCTTTTTGCGGTTCTCCGCTACTTTTTCAGCGTCTTCCTCTGTAGCTTTTCTTATAACCTTTTTTAAAGGAGATACTATATCCTCCTCAGACACTTCCTTGGGACCTACTACTATCTTGCCATATTCTACTCCACGAGAAGTTTCTACGATAGCATATTCTCCCGTCTCCAATTCTAAATCATGGGGATCAAAATAATATATCTTACCGGCTTTTTTAAACCGTACTCCTACCACCTTGTGCATGTTCACCACTTCCTTGTATGGTCATCAGCAAATTTTCTATGGTTAATTGAAAATTTGCATGAGACATTAGCATTCTTTTGCTTTGTTCTATACTGTCTATAATACATTGTATATCACGGGTTGTAAAGCTATTTGCCAAATCCTCAAGATAGGATATTTTATCTATATTAACAATAATTTGCCGTAAATTGCCTTGCTTTAATACTAATACATCCCTTAACCATAATTCTATCATATCCAGTATCTCAATAGCATTGTCTCTATTATCCAGGAAGTAGTCTACACATCCCATTGCTTGCGCAATTGAGCTTTTCGAAAGCTTTATTAAAAGCTCCAAAGACTCATCCCGCATTTGCTGATATTCTTCAGACAATGCCAGCTCCAATCCCCTACCAGGGATGCCCTGGGCTAGCTTAGCAAAGACTAATGCCTTATCATGGGGTATCTCAACTCTAGATTCAATAATTTGGGCTATTTCCTGCGCAGATAATGGAGGTATCCGTATTATCTGACACCTAGATACTATAGTGGGTAGTAGGCTAGCTAAATTCTCCGCCAGTATAATAATAATTGCATGTTTAGGGGGTTCTTCCAGGGTTTTCAAAAAAGCGTTTTGAGCTTGGGGATTCATTGTGTCCCCTTTCTCTATAATGTATATCTTCCTCTCACCTTGGAAAGGTTTAATGGATATATCTTGCCTCAATTCCCTAATAGAATCTACTCTTATAATATTGGATTGACTTTCTATCTTAATTATATCAGGATGATTCCCAGACTCCACCTGTCTGCAGGATTTACACCTATTGCAAGGCTTATCCATTCCTTCACACAACAATATTTTAGCAAAATAATTTGATATAGTTTTCTTTCCGGCACCAGCTGGACCGGTGAATAAATAAGAATGAACAATCCTCCCACTATCCATTATGTTTTTAAGTCTGCGGATTAGGGCGGATTGTCCAATAATATCAAGGCTATTCATTCTATATACTCTCCTTAAGATGTACATTAAAGCATCATATCTAGTAGTAGCCCTCTAATATCATCTATATAACTGAGTATTTTTATTTGATCCTTTTGAGTACTTAGTACCTCTCTAGTTAGAGCATCAAGATTTTCATCCACTTTTTTTACCAGAGCATAGATATGATGCCTTCCTCTTATGTCTAAATAATCATCCTTTTTGAATTGTAGCATCTGTCTTACGGAGATATCCAGAAACTGAGCTATCATCTTTTTGTACAGCATTAAATCTTCCAAGGTTACCCTATCTGCTAGCTTCTGCCCCTGTTCCTTTATATTGTCCATGAGCAAAGCCAGCTTTTCCTTCATAGCTTTATATTGATTATCATGCAAAAAGCTGTCAAAGGATTTGCCCTGAGCTGTATTTACAGGGCTGTTGACACCCCTAGCCCCTCCAGCACCATGACCTTTGAGGCGGCTGTCAGCATTTTGTATTCTCATATCTTTCTAAACTCCTCAACATCTACCACAAATACTGTAGCGCCCCCGACAGTTACTTCAACAGGATAAGGAACATACATGCCAGTGGCTCCGCCCATAGGTGATGGTGAAGTAGCCACCTGCTTACGGCTTTTACATACCTGTTCAATTATATTCATAGCATTTTCCACTCTCTCATTATCCACACCAATTAAAAGGGTTGTATTGCCTGATCTTAAAAATCCACCCGTAGTAGCTAATTTAGTAACACCATAGCCTGCTTTCATTAGTCTTGAAATAAGCTTTTGAGCATCTTCATCCTGGACTACCGCAATAATTAATTTCATCCCGGAAATACCTCCTTATTTTTTTATTTTTTGGGATTTGAATGCTAGCCTAGCACATGCTTTTCTACGTATATTATATACTATTTTCCATTCCTAGACAATTGTTCAATTCATTAATTATTTGATGATGAATTTCCTGTATATCAGCCTCTGCATTAATCCGTTTAAACCTGTTTGGATATCGGGAACACAGCATACAAAATCCCTCATACACTTTCCTATGAAATTCTATATCCTCCAGTTCCAATCTATCTGCCTTCCTATCTCTTTCCATGCCCCTCTTTAAGCCTATCTCAGGATCAATATCAAAAAAAAGGGTCAAATCAGGAACAAGTCCCTGCAAGGCTACTTTGTTTATCTCCTCCACTATCTCGATTCCCAAATTTCTTCCTATCCCTTGGTAGGCAATGCTTGAGTCTACAAATCTATCACATAACACAATCTTTCCTTGAGCTAGAGCCGGCTTTATTAGCTGGGCTACATGCTGAGCCCTAGATGCTGCATATAGTAGCATTTCTGTTACGGGATTCATTTCCTTATGTTTAGCATCTAAAATAATTTCCCTTATGGCTTCACTTATAGGAGTCCCTCCCGGCTCTCGGGTGACTAGTACATCGTATCCTTTATTTATTAAATACTCCTTTAATAAGTTTATCTGTGTTGTTTTACCGGATCCATCGGGACCCTCAAAGGTTATAAAATATCCTTTCATTCTTATGTACTCCTATTCTATATATACATACTTGAAATTAGTTATATTAATTATTTATTATCTATGATTATAAAAGCTATTGAAAATATAATTTATCTTAATTGTGCTAGTTTAAAAGCCACCATTCTTGGTCAATAATTCATTTAACTCTTTATTCCACAACTACCTCAATATAATTCTCCTGATCTACTCCAAAGAGGGTTCCGCCTTTTCTATGTATGGATATGAGCTCTTCAATACCATCCTTTTCAATTAGTTCCCCTGGGCAATATCTAGGTATACCCGGAGGATAGGCGCCTATGGTGCCGGCAGCTATTCTACCTTGGCTCTCATTAAGAGGAATCTTTTGTATTTTACTATAAAAAGCCTGTCTAGGCGACATCATTTGTTTGGGTATTTCCCGGGAAATCGACATTGGGAAATGAAAGTTTTTATTTTTCCTATGTTTTTCCCAAAGGTTTTGACAGGCTTGTACTATTTTTCGCAAATCTGACATAGTATCAGCTACAGTACATATTAGTACCCCATAGCGATGATCCGACATTTCAATCTGAAGCCCTTCTTGGTCCCTTAGAAGCTTTTCAGCCTGATAACCTGTAAGGCCTAGTTCTTTAAAATCCAGCACCAAGCGGGTAGGATCTAAGGCCACAACTTCTGACCTAAGGGATTTATTTATACTACTTATGCCAATTTTTTCAAGCTGTTGCCGTACTTTATCCAAATTATCTATAAGATTATCTAATAGCTCATGACCTTTAGTTTCCATAATGTGCCTTGCCCAATCTAAGGAAACCATAAATATGTAGGATGGACTGCTTGTCTGATTCATAGATAATATTCTAGATACTCTATCCTTGTCTACCCTATTACCTTTTTGATGTAGATAGGCTGTTTGGGTAAAGGAGGGTAAAGTTTTATGAGCACTATGAACCCATAAATCTGCCCCTAACTCACCAGCCGAAGAAGGCAGCCTGGGATTAAAAGGAAAATGGGCTCCATGAGCCTCATCCACCAATAATACTTTGCCTTCATTATGAACAATAGTAGCAATCTCCTCTACATTAGGACACATGCCATAATAGTTTGGACTTACCAGCAGTACCCCCTCAGCATTAGGATTGCCTTCTAATGCCTCTTGTATTGCCTGAGGGGAGACTTGGGTAATCAGCTCCCTCTCTTGATCATATTCGGGTAATACATAAATGGGAGAAATATCTCCCATAATCAGGGCATTTACTACGGATTTGTGACAGTTACGCGGTACTATTAGGCTGCTTCCGGGAGGGCAGGCAGCCATTATCATGGCATGAATTCCACTAGTAGACCCGTTTACCAAAAACCAAGTTTCATCTGAACCAAAGGCCTTAGATGCTAACTTTTGAGCATTATATATTGCCCCCTGGGGGCTATGTAAATTATCCAATCCTGGCACTTCCGTGACATCCATTTGAGCAAGGTTATCTAATATTTCCCTACTAAATCCTTGCCCTCCCTTGTGTCCAGGCATATGGTATCTAGTTATATCTTCTTTTATGTAATCAAAAAGTGCCTTAACCAATGGTAGTTGCTTTTGCTTCAACAAACACCCTCCATATTGGAATATTTAGACCTGTTCACTTTTGTTACTATAACACAACAAACGTTTTATTCCTTCTTTGCACTTTAAATAATCCTTGTGATCAGTTTCCGTTCCGATGATTTTTTTCTCACAGTCTGCACAAATATTGGTGTTTTTTAAAATAAGATTGGCTTTGGTCATCTTTTTGCACATACAGCATTGGATTATATGAATCATTTTTACACCGCCTCATGAAATAACTTTTGAACATCTAAATGATTGCCTGTTTTTACTATTTTATTCTAAATTATGCTATATTGTGCAAGTACCTCATGAGTTTTTAATTAATTCTACCAATTTATCACTGGGCTCAAAGATTATTCTGTGAATTTTTTCCCCACCTTTAAAAGCCAACACCCAGGCCTTTTGAGACTTCTTATTATGGAGTATATAATGGTTTTTATAATCAGTCCCTTTATCTAGTCTTTCATAGGAGAGAGGACAAAAGTACAAAATCTTTTTTAAGCTTATCCTAATTATTTCTTTACTTCGCTTCCCTGCCAAACTTTCAAATATGAGCTCATTCTTAATAAGTGAGTACCGGTATCTGAGAATCTTTTTTCTATATACGTATATGCCAATGAGGCCATACAATAAAAAGGCTATATAGCCGCCATAAGTTATGCCATATCTGTTATATATTAAATTGGAGAAACCTACAATTAATATTAACAGTATCACCAATCCAAAGGTTGTTCTAAGTGCAGACTGCTTCTTATCATCAATAGGTTTTACAATCTCACTATACATCTTTATACCCCTTACCCTTTATAATTTGCATTGAATTAACCCTTTGTGCTAGTTCCATATTTTACGTATCAATAGCCATTATGAATTATGCATTTTAATGGCAACTGGTGAACCAATATAACCAGTAAATATACATTACTGGGATATATTATATCATATACTAAGGATTTGCATATAGAAAAAAGCACCGCCAAAGCAGTGCTTTAATAAAACTTTATAGACTTTTAAGTAATTATGTCTATGAATTTTAATCTACATTTCCTATAATATCTTTAGCCACATCCTTAGACATGCAAACAGCTGTTATTTCCATTAAAGGAATAACACATATACCATTCTTGGTTTCCACCATTACTGTGCAATCATCAACGCTGATTACCTTTGTGCAGTCGAAATTTCCCCTTGCCCCTTCTATAACAAATGATACCTTTTTATGCTTTAGCATTTCTAATAAATCTCTTAAATGCATTAAGCATCTCTCTCTCATGCCAGGCATACTATCTACGGGCGGGGTGGGTTGTATTGGCGGATATCCAGGACATGGCATTGGGGGATAAGGTTCATAATGACCTGGTGGCATACCATGGTGATCATCACCATAGGTGTCATAGTAACCATAGCCAGGTACCTGGTTATAATCATAGTACGCATCTACTGGATATCTTACATAATAATCTCCATTGTTGTACACGGTGATACCTCCTATTTCTATATTGGCCTTGATATATTCTATGAAACAGCAAAAAAACTGTTACAAAAAAAGCAAGCTATAGTTTAATTAGCTTGCTTATAAAATCATGTTGCTGATCATGGCCCTGATTCTATGGCTTTAACTTTCTCCTCATCCAGTTCTTTGACGTCACCGTGTTTTACAAATTGCATACATATAAAGGCTAGAACAAATCCCATGCTGGCATATACAAATAGGGGGCTATAGCTACCCACCAGATCCTTTATCCATCCAAATAAGATAGGACTTACTATGGCAGCAGTGGAGGAAAAGAAATAATAATATCCCGTATATGCCCCTGTTAATCCTTTTGGAGCCATCTCCACTATCATAGGATAGGAGTTTATATTAATAAGGGCCCAAAATATTCCTCCCGATACCAATATAATAGAGATAATCAAAGCATTTCGAATAAAGATTAAAGGTACAAATACTACTAATGCACCAATTATGCCTAAAAGTATGGTTTTTCGTCTGCCCAGTTTGGATGCAACAAAGCCTGCTGGTATGGCAAAGATTAAAAATGCTAGGGAAAATGAAGTTAGGACTATTGAAGATGTGCCTGGTTCTATACCTAGTATATGCTGACCATACAAAGAAAAGAAAGTCTCTACGGCATTAAAGCCTGTAAACCAAAAGAATATGGCCAGGAGCATAAAGATAAGACTTTTATTTTTCGCAGCATCTTTTTTTGGTTTCTCTTCTTTCTTTTCTATTTCTATAAGCTCTGGCTCTTTTATATTAGTATATAAAAGTATCAGGGCTGCAAGCATGATTATAGATGCCATGTAAAAAGGATATCCTGGATTAACTTTATAGAGAGCCCCGCCCAAGCCATAAGCTATTACCGCCGCCAAGCCGCCCATAAAGTTAATTACTCCATTTGCCTTGCTACGGAGTGGACTCGGCGTAACGTCTGGCATTAAAGCCACGGTGGGCGCCCTATATATACTCATGGCAAAGTTCATTATTATTATAAAGGTCATTAAAGATATCAGTGAATTTGAAGAGGGAATTAAAGAACAAAATATAGCCGCTAAGGGAACACCAATCAAGAGGAAGGGCATACGCCGACCAAACCTGGTATTGGTCCTATCGCTTAGAGCTCCAAAAAGGGGTTGAAATACTACGGCAAATATATTGTCTATAGTCATTATAGCGCCAATAAAGGTGCCGCTTTTTATGTAGGTCTCCAGCATTATAGGAACATAATTATTGTAAATCGGCCAAATTATACTTGCTGAGAAGAAACCTAACCCTAAAATAAAAGTTTTCTTATAATCCAGTTTCACAATATGGCCCCCTTCATGATAATAATATGTTTTAGAAGCTCTTGTTACACCCTACTTATTTATTTTTGCCTTTACCTCAAGAGCTCTATCGGGATAATCGGTTATAATACCATCTACCCCAGCTTTCATTACCATTTCAATTTCCTTTTTATCATTTATAGTGAAGGGATTTAGCTTTATTCCATTCTTTTTACACCCTTCTACCACTTCTGGCACTATATTGTAGTAATAGGGATGCAGAGCTTCTGCCCCTAAACTCTTTGCATAGTTATAGGGTTCTACTAATCCAGCCATATACAAAAGCCCAATTTTCATAGAAGGATCAATGGATTTTATATCCCGCAAACTATAGTGATTAAAGGAAGAAAATATTACTCTATCATTAAATCCGTATTCCTTAACCATATCAATAAGCTTTTTCTCAATCCCTGGATAAAAAATAGGTCCACTTTTAATTTCAATATTGAGCAGTCCATCCCAATCTCTAAGTAGCTCCATAACTTCCCTTAGTGTAGGTATACTAACCCCTTCAAAGCTTGGATCGAACCAGCTGCCAAAATCAAATTTTTTTATCTCATCTAATGTCAAGTCCTTTACCATACCCTTTCCATTGCTGGTTCTATCAATGGTATGGTCGTGAATAACTACTATCTCACCATCAGCAGTCATGTGCACATCAAGTTCAATGCCTTCTGCTCCTAACTCCAAGGCTTTTTCAAATGCAGGCATAGTATTCTCAGGAGCGTAGGCTGAAGCACCTCTGTGAGCTATTACCAAAGCCATACATATCATCCTTTCATTCTTTAATTTATATTCTTTAATTTTCATTCTTTAATTTGATATTAACTAAACCCTAATTTTGTGTTATTTATTTTTCTTCATAAAATTTACCTATTTATTCGTTAAAATGTTGGTGTATTTCCTGTGCTTTATCTATGATTAGTTTTTTCCTTGAGTATTTTAAGTATTTTGCAGCAATTATTTAGTACCAATACTAATCATATAACTTTAACTGCTAAAAATACTATTAAAATAATATTGCGGAAAACTCTTTTGGGAAAAGTCATTTAAAAAAGATCGTTATTAAAAATATCGTTATTATTTGATTCTGTACAAAAATGAAATAACCTTCTTATAATTCTCCAAAAAACAAAAAACCTCAAGGAATATTTCCTTGAGGTTTTAAAATATATTGAAATCCGGCAGCGACCTACTCTCCCAGGGGGTCTCCCCCCAAGTACCATCGGCGCTGAAGGGCTTAACTTCTGTGTTCGGTATGGGAACAGGTGTATCCCCTTCGCTATTGCCACCGG
>Ga0209537_1003487_pt1 | contig 14355 bp, 20 predicted proteins | sample BioPla4DNA1_FD_187698 | JGI IMG/M metagenome (GOLD analysis project Ga0209537, IMG submission 187698) | Biogas fermentation microbial communities from Germany - Plant 4 DNA1 (SPAdes) (version 2) | ecosystem: Engineered > Bioreactor > Anaerobic > Digestate | place: Bielefeld, North...
AATGTCCCGTTTCGGAGGTAAGCGTGCGAAGAAGAAGCAAACAGTAATTGAAAAGCTAACAGAGTTTTTTGAAAGATATTTTGACCTAATATAAGCCAGGTAGTCCTGGCTTTTTATTTAGGGGGTATTTTAGTCAAACTACCCGAAGAGGATATGGAGGTAATGGACAAACTACCAGAGGGCGAAGTATTGACATTTTCCTTGACCCCGAAGGGGGACAAGCTTGACCCCGAAGGGGGACAAGATGGAAGTGAAGGTGGTGTGCAGCATTCATGTGGACTTTGCGGTATACGAATCGGTGCGGGACAAAATCATGTTTAAGATACTGGAGATAAAGAAGATTGTGAGAGAAGCAGAAGTGGAACTGGATATATAAAACCAACAGCGGAAAGGGTGAAAAGGAAATGCTATTCACGGTATTTGTTTATTTTTGCTTGCCTTATACTCTATAAACGAGAAGATTAAAAGGCCGTTTCTGAGACACCCAACATCAGGAATGGCCTTTTTAATTTTATTAAAAAACAGCAAGAATACTCCCATCTTCTAAAAGTGGGAGAAGAATTGCTAGAATATATTATAAAAGAAAGGGGTGATATACTTGAAAACCATATTAAGAGCCTATAAATATAGATTATACCCTAACAAGAAACAACAAGAGCTAATTAATAAAACGATTGGATGTTGCAGATTTGTATATAACTACTATCTTAATAAGAAAATTGAGCTATATAAGGTAGAGCAAAAATCTATGACTTATAACGCTTGTGCTAATGATTTAAAGCTTCTAAAAAAAGAAAAAGAATGGCTCAAAGAGGTTGATAGTATATCACTTCAACAAAGTTTAAAAGATTTAGATGTAGCTTATCAAAACTTTTTTAGAAGGATAAAAAATGGCGATAAACAAGTAGGTTTTCCAAAATTTAAGTCAAAGAAAAATCCTAAACAAAGCTATAGAACTCAAAATGTAAATAACAACATAAGTATTGATGGTAATAAAATAAAACTACCTAAATTAGGATTAGTTAGATTTGTTAATAGCAGAAATTTCAATGGTAAAATTAAAAATTGTACTATATCTAAAACTAAAACAAATAAATATTTTGTATCGGTATTAGTTGAAGAAGGAATAGAAGAATTGCCAAAAAATAATAATGCTGTAGGCTTTGATTTAGGGTTAGAGAATTTCTTAATTACATCTGATGGTGAAATAGTAGAGAACCCTAGAACATTAAATAAATATGAAAGAAAACTAGTCAAACTTCAAAGACAACTAGCTAAAAAACAAAAAGGTAGTAATAGGTATAAAAAACAAGCATTAAAGATAGCAAAACTCCATGAAAAAATAAGAAACACAAGAACCGACTTTTTACATAAGCTATCTTCACAAATAATCAAGGAAAACCAACTGATTGTAAGTGAAGACTTAAATGTAAAAGGTATGGTTCAAAACAAACATTTAGCAAAGTCAATAAGTGATGTTTCATGGAGTGACTTTTGTAGGATGTTAGAATATAAAGCCAATTGGTATGGAAGAGTCTACCATAAGATAAACAGATTCTACGCTTCAAGTCAAATATGTAGTAATTGTGGATATAAGAATGAAGAAGTAAAAAATCTAAATGTAAGAGAATGGGTATGTGAGAGTTGTGGTGTAGTTCATCAAAGGGATAGGAACGCAGCAATCAACATACTCAATCAAGGATTAAAAGGATTAAGCATAGCTTAACATAAACTAGGGTAGGGACTACCCGATGTGAGGCTCGTGGAGGTAGTAGGTTGCGAGGCTGATGAAACGAGAATCTCCCACTTCTAAACGAAGTGAAAGTGGGAGAAGTTCAAAAAAACAGCCTAATAAACTAAAAAGTCCAGCAGTATTTCTGCTGGATTACATACCATAGTAATAAAGAAGGATGTGTGCGATAATATGATAAAAATCTCAAAGATAAAAGGAGTATTTTTTATATCGATAGCTATTTTGTTTACCACTCTCTTGTTATGGTTCTGGTTTCATTATCCAAATGGATTTTATCTTAAAAATAAAGTCTTATCTACATCACAAGAGTTATTCCCCGGAAGTGAAGTTGAAGATTTAAAGCTCTTTCCAAGTCCATCTGGGTATGATGTTACGATTAGATGGAACGGTAAGGAAGGTTTTATTAGATGGTTTCGTGACGGGACAAAACTATACCTTAACACCGTAAGATGGCGAGAAGATCTTGATATTGAAACAAGTAGTCCTACTCCTTCAGATGAGGCAGAGCGGTATGTTAGCCGTTTGTATAAAGATTACAAGCATACTATAAAGGAAATTAAAACAGAGGCTGGAGAATGTGTAGTATTAAGTGAGTGTGTTGATCCGTATCAAACTATCTTTTTGTTAAGAATCGCCCTTGTTAACTGGGAAGAACAAACCATCATAACAAGCATAGAAAGTGAATATTTAGCAAACTAGAAATAGAAAAATCCCCGCTACTTTGCCAGAAGCGGGGATAGTCTTAACTTCGCTGACTTATTAAATATGAACCCTTGGGACAGATTCCTCTTAACAACTGGGAAAGTTCATATTTAACTTTTCTGTATAGTGCATCGTATTTTAGATCATCTGAATCTTTAATTGATAGCAAAAAACGGTGTATTAATATAATCTTGTTAGAAAGATCAGAATCAATACGATTCACCTCACGCTTTTTAGAAGAGATGTCAGTGCAGTTCCCACACATACAGCGGAAAGTATTCGAAAAAAGGTTAGGTATCCGCATATTCCCGGGATAAACGGGAGACCGGGGAAGTGTATTAGTGTCCAAAGACTCTTCTCCTATATGAGAAACTATATTATTAACTCTAATCTGAATTTGTCTCATATCATTCAAAATACGAGTTGCTCTCTTTTTGTCATCGCATATAGTACATAGCCTATGAAGTCTCATATGGTTTTGCATAAGGCAATTTACCTTCCTTTCCTACTAAATATAGTTAGCTATGTAAGAAGAGTATACGAAACAAATAAATAAAACAAATATTTATATAGTTATGAAGCTACCTCCATAACAATTTCATAATCCCTATGTCCCTCGAGGAAAGGAGGGTATTCGTCATATCGTGATTTCAAAGCCTCAATGCAATGTTCAACAAATATATTTTCTTGGCAGGATACCAACCCGGGACGAATTTGATCCCAGATCATTTTAATGGCTAGTCGTCTGCCTTTCTTCCCATATATTTTACACAACCTGTCTTGACATATCTCCAAGTAATGTTCATATAGATGGCTGATATCGAAAACTTCCCAGTATCCACTGATACCATCGGTTAATGTTATCTTCCTAGTCATACCTAGTTTTGGACTTACATCAAAAGTGGCCTTTGCATAGTTTTTTGGTAACTTGCGGATATGAAGATAAAAGTCCTCTGACTCACCATCCTCACCAGCTAAAAAGGGAATGTAGTCAATTGGGTATTCGAAATCATCGACTCTGTGTTTATATTGATAAATTAATATTGCAGCAAAAAGACTCTTGCTGGTGTTTGTATATATGCCTTCTGCGAAAGGATCCTTTGGCAAAAAGACTGTATCACCATCATATAGCCAATAATATTCGTCAAATAGAGGTTCGTAATCTTTAGTGTCTACAATCCGCCAGTATCCTTTTTTGTTATCAGTGGTAACAAAACTAATCATAACTTTCATAAGTTTAGCCTCTCAATTAAGAATTGGATAGTATTATGCAACAAAAAACTTATCATTATTATAAGAAAAAAATGTAAATATGTAAATACAATTAAAATGTCAAGCAGCACAAATACTTGCAAAAGAAAATTGATACCCACATACTCAATTTTGTATCGAATATGAACGGAGGTGGTCGTATGAAAAGGAAGTGGCAGATAGTAGCTCTAGCTTTAATTATGTTGTTAGTACTGCCTACGATGACGGTGTATGGACAGGAGGTAGATGCAGAAATTGAAGAGCTACAAAATCAGTTTCGAGAGAAACTAAATAGCCTAGAGCAAGAAGGCTTTGGAGATAGATTGTACGAAGATAAAGACTTTGAACTCCAGAATCCTAGCTCCAATAAGAGTGCTCGGGAATTATTTAACGAAAAGTTTGGAGATATGTATGACTCAAAAAAGTTAGAACATAAAACAGAACTGCCAGACCAAAAAGTTTTTTCTGACTACATCTCTAATTTTAAAGATCAAAGTAATGCGATACTCAAGCAAAAGCAAAGTTCAGGGAAATCTAGTATAATTTCTCACAAAGGTTCGTTCAATCCTATGGGAGCTTCCATAGATACAAATGCAATAAAAAAATCTATAGGAGTTGGTAAAGTACAAGGACCAGGGAACTGGCTGACTTCAGTAGGAGATTGGACTACTAGAATACAGGTAGAACCAAGGACAATAGCAGATATAGAGGCACTTGCGAGAGAAAGAAGTAAAATGGTACAAGATAGATTAAACGCAAGTGCAGCTGATAGTCGTACCATGCAAAATAACCCTATAGCAGACACAGGAGCTTTTATTGATAATGCAGTAGACACTATTTTTTCTTTATTTGGTGGTAAAGATAATACAGAAAAACAAGAAAAGAAATATAAGGAAAATGAGCGCAAATGGACTTTAGAATATGGTCTATCAGAGAATTCACCAGGATATATATCTTATCAAGCCGAAACATTTGATACTATTGGTCGGAACAGTATTTCCAAAGATCCTGAAAAAAGGGGTGCTTTTGAAAAATTCTATATTTCATTAACAGGAACGCTCATGAACCTCGTTAATGGAAGAACTCATGCAGGAGATCCTAATATAAATCATAAAGATGTGCTAGCGGGTGAATTAGCAAAATATCAAAACACTCTTGCTGATCCTAATGCTTCAAGCTATGACAAAGCTACTGCACAATATTATGCTACTAACATTATAAATGATCTTGAAGAAATGGGATACAATTACAAAGAAGCTCCTAGATATAAAAAAGAAATAAAACCCGAATCAAAGGATATAGATCCTAGAAATGTTAATCTAAACCTATCCAAAGAGGAAATGGACAAAGCAATGCAAGAGGCAATAAAGCGAGCATTAGACAACAGCAAAAACAACAAAAAGAGGTAACATGAAATAAGCCATTGTCTTATATGGCTTATTTTTTATGCCAAAACTTGATATACCTAATTAAACCTTGTATTTTAGTTGTACATTAATCAAAGATGTGCAAAATAAGGGGAATTAGCTTATAAAAAAGGAGGAAACAAGGATGACATATAACGGATTAAATATAAGGCAATTAAAGGAACAGGAAGAACTTAAGAATTTATCCGAATATGCAACTCCTTCTGTAAAGTCACGGGGTAGGAGCAGGGAGGAACCTCCTGATGAAATTCGGACTTGTTTTAGAGTAGATTGTGATAGGATCCGATTCTCTAGATCGTTCCATTTCACAAGAGACAAGACTCAAGTCTTTATAAACAGAGAAGGTTGCGACCACTATGAAACACGGATGACACACATCCTATACGCAGCAAACATAGCAAGAGAAATAGCTGAATGCCTTAAACTGAATCAGGCATTAGCGGAGGCTATCTTGTTTGGCCATGATTGTGGACATACTCCATATGGTCATGCTGGCGAGGAGGCTCTAGATGCATTATTTCCGGGTGGATTTAGTCACACAGAACATGCTATTAGAACCCTTGAGCATTTAGAGAAACGAAATGGAAAAAGAGGACTTAACTTAACCTATGAGGTTAAGGATGGGATCCTAAACCATAGCTATTTTGATAATAAGGCTCATGCAATAACAAAAGAGGGAAGTATTGCACCTTTTGCTGATAAGTTCGCTTACCTAGTGTGTGACTTTAGAAATGCTATTAAGGCTGGAATGATTAAGGTAGATAGCCGTGGGATACCAGTTATACCAGAAAAGTTTATAAAGAAACTAGGAGATACGCCGGGACACATGCTTGATACCATGGTCAAAGATGTGGTCTATAACAGCATGGACACTCCATTTGTACAGATGTCAGATGAGATGTTTGAGGTTGTAAGCGACTTTAGAAATTTCATGTTCGAAAATATTTATTTCTCAAAGGTATGCAGGAATGAGGCTAAAAAGGCCATTGATGCGATATCAAAAATGTATGAGCATTTAGTTAAAAATCCGCATCTTGTACCAGAGGATTATGATGATCCGGATATAGAAAGAAATGTAACAGATTATATAGCTAGCATGACTGACGGGTATTTTAGAAACCTATATAAAGAGTATTTCATTATTTAAAGGCTGTTATTGTAGGATATGGCCTACCTAATGGTGGGCCTACATATAATAACCAATATTTAAAAGTATGTTGCAAGATTTAAAGAAATTTAGCAAGGGAGTGGTGGTATGAGTACTGCTAGTGTCTTCTTTTTTGTTTTTCTAACATTTGCTGTTACTACGCTGTATTTAGGCAAGATATTGACTAAAGCAGATAGGGATTTTAAAGAGAATGCAAAAAGAACAAGAGCCTATATAGTTAGCTATAAAATACCTGAAGGTTCAAACTTTGAATATCCATATGTAAGGTTCTTTGATGAAGGGAAAGAGGTAACAGCTCTATGTACTTCAGGTGGAATAAAGGCCAGTTTTTATCCACCTGGGACAGAATTAGAAATTTATTATTACAAAAAGACTGTACTGGGTAATAATGTATATGAGGTTAGAAGAGCAGATGATAGCCTTATGGGTGGTGAACCTGAAATGGGACGAGTAGGAAAATTCATGTATGTATTATGTAGTATTTTTTCAGTTGGTGCACTTATATCTGGAATCTGCCATTTTATAATTTAATGCAACAAGGGACTGACATCACAACAAAACAAAAAAAGTAGATGGCTACCCTTTGGTAGCCTTTTTGCATATTTAAGTGACTAAAAATCAGCTACTTTGCAGGTTATGGGAAGGGGGCTTTAGTGAGATGGATGATTTATTAAGAAATGCATTTTATGAAGAAACAGATGAAATGCTTCAAGAAATTGAAGGATGCCTTTTAGAGATAGACACCCAAGGAGCTACAAAGGAAAAGATTGATAGCTTGTTTAGGTATATGCACACAATAAAAGGTTCTTCTGCAGCAATGGAAGAAGAGGTAGCCAGTGCTTCACAGGTTATGGAGCAGATTAAATCAATAAATGAACTTATGAAAGAGATAAGTGTCTCTATGGATGAACAGTCAGCAGCATCGGAACAGATAAGTACCGCTATTAACGATAATGCTGTAGGTATAGAGGAGATATCAACAAGCAGTGATGAGATCGCTAGAAGTGCGGAAGATTTGGCCGAAAGTGCTCAAAAGTTAGTTGAGCATGTACAGAAATTCAAGATATAGGATGAACCCAATGAAAAGGGGTGATATATGATGGATGAAGTAGTCCAATTTGTAGTATTTAAGGTCGGTGTAGAGGAATATGCAATACCAATACTTAAAGTAAATGAGATAATTAGGCTTAAGGGTATAAACATAACCCAAGTTCCTAATACACAAAAACAAATAGTAGGTATTATAAATCTGCGTGGGGAAGTGGTCCCTATTATAGATTTGAGGTTAAGGTTTGGTGTGCCAGAAAAAAAGTTAGAAAGTAATGATAGAATTATAATTGTTAATATAGAAGATAAAAATATAGGACTATTGGTGGACTCCGTTTCGGAGGTTGCTGAAATAGAGGGGGCTAATATTGTGCCACCCCCAGACCAAATATCAGGGATTGATAGTAGATACATTACAGGGATAGCCAAGTATCATGACAGAATTTTCGTAGTGTTAGATATTGAAACTATTACAACATAGTAAAACCAAGACACTTTAGCTAATTTAGCTAAAGTGTTTTTTTGTGTGCGTAAGTATTAATAGTAGAGATTTCTATGACGATATAGGTATAAAGGTTGCATACAACCTAGATGAAAAAATTGACATTGAATCTTATAACAATTAATCTAGCGGTACAGGAATGTATACGAAGGGAGTTTTCGTTTTGAAAGTAGTAGCTAAATTAGAGATAATAAGACAATTACAGATGGCTAAATTATTAGGAGATATTGAAAAAATAAGGATTGGGGGAGATCACTATTATATATTAAATATCCCCGGATTTAAGGAAGAATACGACAAGTATTATGAGTTATATGAACCCTTGACATGTTCCCTGTGTTTTGACGAAGACTATATGGCAATATGCCTAGATCTACAAAAAAGAAAAGGAATTAGAACAATTGTCGATATTGGTTGTGCTTTTGGGTTCCAAAACTATTTCTTCAAGGAGTACGAATATATAGGTATAAATAGCACACCAGTTTGGGGCGAAAAGAATCCTGATCCAAATGCCATTCCAGTAGGCGATAGATGGAAAGACTATAAAATCCCCTTTTTCAGAGAGGGAGAAGAAAACGTCCGATATTATGTAGCTCATTTTCCTACCACTTTTACATCAGAAATGGTAGGAGACTGTTTTATATCCAATATGTCTGTTGGGTATGGGGAACTGAAGGGTGTAACAGAAGAAGCTATAGCCAATGCATTTAGCTTATTCCCATGTGGATATGCTAATGTACCTCCAGAAATTGAAAGGATTTTGGACAGCGTTTTTGAGTTCAAAGAAACTATACACACAAGATATGGAAAGAATATTTATTTTTATAAAAAAGGTAGGTAAGAAAAATGGGTGATTATTCAGTAAAGAGAATTTATATGGATGTGGCGGTATTGCCACCGATAGCTAGAGATTATGTGCTTGCATATGCAAAATACGAAAAAGAACTTAATAAGTTACGCCAGATAGCATAATTGAGTTTGAGGTAGAAGACTTGGCTTTAAGTGACAAGGATTTGGTAACTGAATTGTGGCAGGAGCTTGGTTTCGGGGAGTGAGTTTATTTATAAACCAATGAAAGGATGATATTTATGATGGAAATATTGTTCGGTGATGGTGCTCTAGGAGATTTTTTCTCATCAGATTTGTATGTATATCAAGTCTCCAGAGAAGAGGTAGAGAAACTTGAGTTCGAAAAACTTAATGAGGTAATGGATATACTTAAAGTGCTGGGAGAAGTTGCAAGAGGGAAACTTGCAATAATATTTAATGGATACGATCACATGCCAGATGAAATATACGAAATTGAAGACATCCGGAAATGGTGTAATTGCCTTGTGGATCATTATCCAGAGATATTTTATTTTCTGACGCCACATTTTGAGCAAAATGCAGCCATGATAGCTGCATGTATTGGAGATATAGAAGTAGTGAGCCTTGGTCCTGCTCTGTCACCAATTGAGTATGCTATCATGGGAATTGAGCCGCCAATGAAACAATTGACCATATCATTATCTCAACTTTTGAGTCAAAAGATAGGTAAAGGGACAATTGATTATGGTTATAGTATTGGGGTTCATCCATCCATCATTGGTGATGTCATCAGCAGTATACCAGGCTTGCATCCAGATTGGGCAAAAAACTTGATTAACGATTAATTAAAGAGGGGAATATACCCCTCTTTTCTATTATATAAGGCTTACAGGCAGTCCTAGCTAACACTAATATGTTATAAAATTTGAATTTATCGAAGTTATATATTACCATACGCTTAAAGTTAGTACTTCAATTTATAAAGGAGGATATTAAATGAACATAACTGAAAACATTATATTATTTAATTCTAAAGGTTTGGGAACACAAGAAATTTCAGATAGGTTATTATTAAGAGCTAAAATAGCATTTCGGGAAATGGATGACGACTCAAAAGAGGGGAAACAGCATGATTTACCGGGTAGCTGGCTATTACACTTTTCTCAAGAGCTGGAAGAAGGTATAAAAATATTACTATCATACTCATATGAAATTGATGGGAAACCACTGATGGCAGATGCAAACCTTGCATATATTTTGAGTCTAGAGTTTAGAAACAAGCCTTTTGTTTACATATCTAATCCACATTCAGAAAATATTGCATTTTGTGTAGTATATAAGAACGGACAAATTGCTGACAAGGTGAATCCGTTTAGTGGAGATAGCTGGGAGTATGGAATTGAAATACTGCAAAAACATCTTAATATAGAGGATATAACATATGACAGAGTAAAAAAGTGGCTAAAAGATTTTCAAGAATACAACCACTATAGAGTATGTCATTTTTCACACTTAAAGTATCAGAGCGACAGAAAATATGTATTTGATTGGCTTGAGGTGGTATATAAAGGCACCGAATTGATTAAACAAAAGCCAACTATTTCAGATATGGAACTTATCGAAAATCTAGGGTTAATTAATCGAGTAAAACTAATTCCATTAATGCGTTTATATAATAAAGAGAGAGAAGATCTTGAAGCAGGTCTTTGTAAATCAGAACTCTATTGCTTAACAGATGGAGATCTTTATTCAAGCGAAGGATTATGGTTAAAAGAAAAAGCAATGAAGATAACCCCTAATGAATTATTTGGGCTATATGATAGTAGTGTTGAACAAGGCAAAAAAATACTAAACATCTAATTTAAAAGAGAAATTTTTACCGAATATGTGAAATTAAATATTGTGAAATCAAATATATTATAAGTTTATAAATTAGGTATTCCTATAGGGTAATTATAGATACCTGCGTTGCTAGTGAACTTTTGACACAAAAATTTGTATTTGGAAGGAAATTGGTTTCTTCAAAGAGAATATTATCACTATAGGAGGTAGAGATTATGAAACGCCTTAAAGTGTTTGGGAAGTATGTTTTGCCAGATGAAGATGGGAAATGGAAGGTATGTAGTGAGGAAGGAGAGGTTATTGAGAGGTTTAAAAGAAAGCGTGATGCCATAATCTATTGCCAAAAGAATGCTGGAAAGTCGTTATCGGAAAATAGTGAGCTTAAATCATAAATAAAAGCCAAAGGAGGATAAAATGAATAAAAGAATATCCGAAGAAAATGTAAAACGAATAATTGAGGATGTTAGTAAGGCCTATGGGCTTGAAGGTTACTATTTTTCCGATGAAGAGATTGAGATATTCAGAAGATATTTAAACAAAATTTTTGAAGACAAAGAAATCTATAAAGTTATTAGCAAAAGATTATACTAGATTAGCGATATTAAAGCGGAGCATATCCGCTTTTTTGTTTTGCTTTAGATAAGTCTGCTAAAAACTTGAAAAGAACTGGTACTGGCTGTAAACTCGTCCCAACCATAGAAGCCTTAAAAACAAAATTAATAAGGTTTTAGTAATACGCTTATAAAAAAGGTAATAGAAAGGTTGGGATGTTTTTGAACGAAAAAAGAATTAACGAAGCCATTGAGGAACTAACAAAAAGGCAGAAAAAGATAGAAAGGTTGATGAAGAAAACAACTTTTAACCCAAGGAACTATTTGGCACATGCAGCAGAAAAACATTCAATATGCTTCACCATTAAAAAGCTAAATGAATTTAAGAAAGGTAACATACCTATAGACGATTTCATAAATAAAATGAAGTCGAAGATGGAGGAAAGTGAGTCGGATGCAAATAAAGAAATGAATTTACTTTTGGAAAAACCAACAGAGCTGGTTGATGTACTAATTGCGACGGGAAGCAGCTTAAAAGTAGCAGCATATATACATGCAATAAGAGAATTTGAGTTGCTTAAAGGGGCATATTAGAGAATTATTTAATAGGCTGTTTATTTTGGAACTAAAGTAGAGAAAAAATAAGCTAGAAAGTAGGGTTTTAATATGAAGATGTTATTATTAGTTGATGGATCATCGTTGCTATCTACGAGTTTTTATGGGAATATTCCAAAGCAGTATTTTAGCGCGAAAACAGATGAGGCTAGAGAGGAAGTGTTGAAAAAGGTAATGCAAACAAGCCGTGGTGAATATACAAATGGAGTATATACCTTTTTTAGAACACTTCTGAAGATAATCGAAAAACAAAAACCCAGTCATTTAGCAGTAGCATGGGATATTTCAAGAAACACATTTCGTAAGCAGTTGTATCCACAATATAAGGCACACAGAGATGAGACAAAACCTGAACTCAAGTCACAATTCCAGTTAACGCAAGATGCGCTGGAAGCAATGAATATTAAACAATTCATGCTCGATGATTATGAGGCTGATGATATCATTGGTACACTAGCTAAACAATTTGAGGGAGAGATCCCAGTATACATCTATACAAAGGATCAAGATGCTCTGCAGCTAGTAAGTGATAACACAAGGCTCTGGTTGGTTACCAGTAAGGCAAAAGAAATGAATGAAGAGGCTTTTGGAGGATTGGATAAGGATATAGTAGGGAAATTCAATCTACCTGATAATGTATTTGAATTTACTCCTATATGGGTTGAGGAGATTTATGGGTTATCCCCATCTCAAATTATTGATAAGAAGGCCTTGGAAGGGGACAAGAGTGACAATATTCCAGGAGTACGAGGTATAGGAGAAAAAGTTTCGATACCACTAATAAAGGAGTTTGGCACAATAGAAAACCTATATGAACATATAGAAGGACTATCAAAAGCAGAAGAAAAAGAGATGAAAGAATTCTTTAAATTGCTTGGTATTAGCCGATCTCCGCTTTCTTATCTGTTAAAAGAATCAAAAGGAGATGAATTATCAGGTAAGGAAGCTGCGTTGTTAAGTAAAAACCTTGCTACTATTAATACAAGCGTACCAGAACTTAAGAATGTGAAACTTATAGAGCTGGAGTTAAGCATTGACGAGGCAGGAATGAACAGGATATTTGAATACTTGGAGTTTAAAAGTTTGCTAAAAAAAGCAACAGCATAAAGATGAGGGGGTAACCCCTCTTTTTTTTATTAATTTTTAAATAAAGCTTGAAATAATATATTATGATGTTTAAAATACAATCGCTATCATATTGGAATTCGTCTATTAGAGTTTACCCTAACCAGGTAAACAAAGTTAAAGGAGGATAAATATGAATATGAAACCAATGAAACTTGGTCTTTGTGCCGGTAGGCACGATATCCCTGGAATAGAGGGATACATTTTCGAAGGGGATGTAAATCCTCTAGACCTTGATGGTATGAGAATGGCATGCCATCAAAAACTCAAATATTGCAGTATGTTGAATCTTTATGTCACAGGTTTGACTGTGGCATTAGTGGCAGTAATTAACTATTGTTGCCACAACCATATTCCATTAACCCTATGGCACTTCAACCGGGAGGATGGTTCCTACTATCCTCAAGAAGTTCTAACAAGGGTTGATCTTGACTTGCTTGTAGAGGCAGGGTATTATCCTGCCAGTATGCTCAATAACAGATAGGCGATGGCTTATCTGTTATTTTTCTGTTAAAATACATAAAAACTAATAAAAAACATAATAATTTCTGAAAATGTCTATGAAAAATTAGAATTTTGTGGTATAATGACAGAAAAGAAAAGCAAGATGTACTAGAATGAAAACCCATTAACTTTATTGGGATTCCAATAAGTTTAATGGATTTTGTTTTTTTGGAGCCGGAATAAATCGGCTTTCTTTGTTTTTGGCATTATCAATTATTTGAACTTTGCTCACCCCTTGACTAGAATCAAAGAAAAAACATCGTATCCTCGTGGTATGTAGGTAAAAAGTTCATACATCACTATTAAAGAAGGAAGTGAGCGGTTTGTTATACTATAACAATAAAAGAATTCAAAAGCCTAGTATCAAAGGAACAGGTAGTGATCGAAAAATTTGCTGTTTTACTGGTCACCGACCTAGTAAGTTTGATTTCAAGCACAACGAGAACCACCCAGACTGCATACGATTAAAATCTATAATAGAAAAGGAAATAGAGAAAGCCATAATAAAGGGGTATGACTTCTTTGTTGCTGGCGGAGCGCAGGGAACGGATACATGGGCAGCTGAAATTGTTTTAAAATTTAAAGAAGCTAAATACCCCAATCTTAAATTAGAAATTGCAATCCCGACACCAGAACAACCCAATGCTTGTCCAAGTCAAGCAAAGAGAAGATATTATAATATCTTGGAACAGGCAGATTTTAATACCTATATAAATGAAAAGGGATATGCACCATATATGATGATACAAAGAAACAACTACATGGTCGATAAAAGTAAGCTGGTTATAGCATTATTCGATGGTACAGAGGGCGGAACTAAAAAGACATATGATTATGCGTTGAGAAAGAATAAGGAGATAATAAGAATAAATCCAACAAACTTCAGTGTAGAAGCTATATATAACCAAAAATCTCTTAAGAAGGGAGAACAAGAGAGTTTCTTTAATTATATAGATTAAGTGTAAAAGAGACTAGTCTTAAAAAGGCTGGTCTCTTTCGTGTTTATTTCTGTCTTTTGTTTCTAATTTTAAGGATTAGCAAAGCGAATAATGAACCTA
>Ga0209537_1003488_pt1 | contig 14352 bp, 10 predicted proteins | sample BioPla4DNA1_FD_187698 | JGI IMG/M metagenome (GOLD analysis project Ga0209537, IMG submission 187698) | Biogas fermentation microbial communities from Germany - Plant 4 DNA1 (SPAdes) (version 2) | ecosystem: Engineered > Bioreactor > Anaerobic > Digestate | place: Bielefeld, North...
CTGCGGTAGCTATCACCAACTCAATCCTGGAGATCGAAGGTTTAACAAGAATTATTGTGACCCATAGGCTGGAAGAATCAATTTTACGAAAATATGATAAGATCTTTGTTTTGCAGAATGGGAACCTAATAGAACAAGGCGCTTTTGATGAACTGATGAAGGAAAAAGGATATTTCTATTCCCTGTATATGGTATCCCAATAAAAGCAACAAAAATAAGACAGCTTTTCGGCACAAGGTTCAAATCAAAGTCCAGGACATCCATTCCGGCAATCCGACCCATGTTGAGACGGTAGTATTGATGTCTAAGAAATAAAGCTCGTAAGCATTGAAAATACTGGGTTTCATAAAATAAAAGTAAATCTGTCAACTCGATTTAAACCCTCGATATTGGTACGTGGAAACATATCGAGGGTGTTTTTTTGTGGTAAAAATGAGTCTGAGATTAGGTAGGGGTGAGTGGACAGAATAGATAAATTAGTAGGGTTGAGGAGATAGGATGGATGTAATAGTAAGCGAATGAAATAAAATAAGTTTTATTATGAAATATTAGAAGACTAAGAATATGTATTTTGAAAATAAAAGTCATCACACGTAAAAACATTTTAGAAAACACAGTGTTATTTTTAAGATAGTACAAAAAAGGTGTTGACAAGAGATGGATGTTTATATAAAATATAATTGTACTAATTAAAAAATAACAGCATAGGAGGTGTGGTTTATTAAAATTGTAAAACTAGGAGATATATCGAGTATTACAACAGGTCAAGTAATTAAAAGAAAAGAAGCTCGACCAGGTGATATGGATGCAATTCAATATCGTATTCTTACTTTAAAGAGCTTTGATGAAGACGGTTTTCTAGTGAAAGAAGAACTTGATACCTTTAAAGCATTTGAAGAAATTGAAAGTAAATATATTACTTCAAAAGGTGATATTGTTGTTCGACTCAGTATGCCTTTTACAACAATTACAATAGATAAAGAAAGTGAAGGGATATTGATACCATCTCTTTTCGTAGTAATAAGAATTAATTGTAATGATATTTTGCCATCTTATTTAAGCTTGTATCTCAATAGCAATAAAATGAAAAAGCAATATATTAGAGAAGCAAGAGGTTCAGCAATTCAAATTCTTAAAACATCTGCTTTTAAGGAATTTGAGATTATGATACCGGATATGAGTATACAGGAACAAGCTGTAACTCTTAATGAATTGATGATGAGAGAAAAAAGATTACTTCAATTATTAATTAAAGAAAACAATAAAAGAAATCAAATAATATTAGAGAAAATGATTAGTGGAGGTTTAAATCATGGAGATTAAAATGATAACTCAGGAAGAAATAAATGGAACTCTGTGGAGAGCTTGTGATACATTTAGAGGTAAAATAGATTCAGCTATCTATAAGGACTACATTTTAGTTATGCTCTTTATAAAGTACGTTAGTGATATATATAAAGAACGTAGGCAAGAAATGATGGAAAAGTATAATAATGATGTAGAAATGGTTGAAAGACAAATGCGTTATGAGAGATTTGTTTTGAATGAAAGATCTACATTTGATTATATTTATGATAAAAGAAACCAGCCAAACATTGGTGAAATCATTAATATAGCCTTAGAGCAAGTGGAAGAAGAGAACAAGACAAAGTTAAGAGGTGTGTTTAAAAATATAGACTTTAATTCAGAAGCTGTTCTTGGTAGTACAAAAGAGCGAAATACAATGCTGAAAAATTTACTTGAGGACTTTAAAGACCTTGACCTTAGACCATCAAGGCTCAAAGGTGATGATATTATAGGAAACGCCTATGAATATTTGATAGGACATTTTGCTTCAGATGCTGGAAAAAAGGGTGGAGAGTTCTTTACCCCGGCTGAGGTTTCAGAGCTTTTAGCAAGATTAGTAAAGCCTCAAGAAAATGATAGAATCTATGACCCTACTTGTGGTTCTGGATCATTATTGATTAAAGCATTTAATAAAGTTCCTAATGGGAAAGCTCAAATCTATGGACAAGAAAGAAACGGTCAAACGCATTCACTTTGTCGTATGAATATGTTCTTGCATAATATTGATGATGCGAAAATCGAATGGGGTGATACATTAGCTAATCCGAAGCATTTAGAAAACGATAAGTTGATGAAATTTCAAGTTGTTGTAGCAAATCCTCCCTTCTCCCTTGATAAATGGGCGTCAGGCTTTGCAGGGGAGGGTAATGATAAGAATTTCAATATGGAAGCATCACTAGATCCATATAATCGCTTTTCTTGGGGAGTACCACCAAAATCAAAAGGAGATTATGCGTTCGTTCTTCATATGCTTCATTCATTAGCGGAAGGTGGAAGGATGGGTGTTGTATTGCCACATGGTGTATTATTTAGAGGAGCTAGTGAAGGAAAGATTAGGAAGAAAATTATCGATATGAATCTTTTAGATGCTGTGATTGGACTTCCTGCAAATCTATTCTACGGTACTGGTATTCCTGCATGTATCTTAGTGTTTAAGCAGAACAGGGATAGAAAAGATATTTTATTTATAGATGCATCTGGTGATGAGTACTATGATAAAGGTAAAAATCAGAACAAATTACGTGAAGAAGATATTCAAAGAATTGTTGTTGCCTATGAAAAATATGAGACGATAGATAAATTCGCATATGTAGCTTCAATTGATGAAATAAAAGATAATGATTATAACCTAAATATACCAAGATATGTTGATACTTTTGAAGAAGAAGAGTTGGTGGACATGGAAGAAGTGGCTAAAAATATAGCAAGTATTAAGGAAGAACTTGAACAGGTTGAATTGCAGATGTCTAAATATCTTAAAGAGCTTGGGTTATAAGGGGTGAGTCGGGTGAATTTAACTATAAAAGAACGGATAGACATAATTAAAACAGGTTCTATTCCAGATGGTTACAAGAGATGTAAAACAGGAACAATTCCCAAAGACTGGGACGAAAAGCGTATAGTTGAGATATGTAATGTTAACAAGCAGAGTTTAAATGGATCTACGCCTAAAGACTATTTATTTAATTATTATGATCTATCTTCTATTGATAACGGTAAAATAATGCATCCACCTAATCAAATTAGATTCGAAGAAGCACCGTCACGAGCACGAAGAATATTCAAAAAAAATGATATTTTAATGAGTACAGTTAGACCATATTTGAAAGGGTTTGCTTATATTGATTTTGATTGTAGGGATTGTATAGCATCCACAGGCTTTGCCATATTGGAAAGTAAAAATGATAAGGATGCAATGTTAATTTATCATAACTTATTTTCTTACGCTATAGATAAGCAAATAAATAGTTTATTAGTTGGATCAAACTATCCAGCAATTAATTCTAGTGATGTTGAAAATCTAAAAATCCCCTATGCACATAATGCTTGTGAACGTGAAATAATAGGAAATATCCTCACAACTTGGGACAAAGCTATCGAATTGAAAGAAAAACTTATTGAAGAAAAGAAAAAGCAAAAAACTGGATTAATGCAAAAGTTACTTACTGGAAAAGTAAGGTTATCTGGGTTTGATAAGGAATGGGTTAATGTTAAGTTAAAGAAAATTCTTAAACAAAGAAACGAAAAGAGTGAAATAAAAGAAGGCTTAGAATTATACTCTTTAACAATTGAAGATGGTGTAACACCAAAAACCGACAGATATAATAGAGAGTTTTTGGTTAAGTCAGGTAATAAAAAGTATAAGATAACTAAATGCAATGATATAGTATATAATCCAGCAAATTTAAGATTTGGTGCAATAGCAGTAAATAGAATAGGGCAATCGGTATTATTATCACCAATCTATGAAGTGTTATATATAAAAGATGAGAAGAAATATGATATAGATTTCGTCGGCCAACTATTGACTTGGAATAGAAATATTAAATATTTTTCGACTATGGCTGAAGGTACTTTGGTAGAACGAATGGCAGTAAAAATTGATGCGTTTTTAGATGTGGCTTTTAAATTTCCTCCAAGTCTTGAGGAGCAAAAGGCTATTGCTTCAATTTTGAGTCTTGCAGATAAAGAAATATGTATACTTAAAAAAGAAGTGATATCACTAAAGAAGCAAAAGAAAGGCTTAATGCAACTTCTATTAACAGGTATAGTAAGAGTTAATACTCAAGAAAGTTGAAAAGAGGTGATACTTTGAGCAGAGTTAAAGAATACGATGAAATGAACATATCTCAAATCCCTGCTTTGGAGGTCTTGAATAAAATAGGGTATACCATCATTTCTCCCGAAAAAGCAGAGCAAATGCGAGGGAATCTGTATAATGTTGTTCTTAAAGATATTTTGTACGAACGATTAACAGCCATTAATAGCTTTGAATTCAAGGGTTGCACATATAAATTTTCAGAAAAGAATATTCAGCAGGCGATACTTGATATTGATGAAGCGTTAACAGATGGTTTAATAAAAACCAATGAGAAGATTTATGACACATTAATTTTAGGCCGGAGCTATCCAGAAAGTCTTTCTGAAATGGATGGTACGAAGTCCTTTAATCTGAACTATATTGATTGGGAAAACCCTGAGAACAATGTTTTCCATGTGGTGGAAGAATTTTCTGTGGAACGAGAGGATGGACAAGGTACTGTACGTCCTGACATTGTTAGTTTTATTAACGGTATCCCATTTGGGGTGATTGAATGTAAGAAAGCAAGTATCTCTATCTCTCAGGGAATTAGCCAAATGCTTAGAAATCAGGGAAAAGAATATATTCCACAGCTATTCAAATTTGTTCAGATTGTCATGGTTACAAACAAGAATGAAACCCAATATGCCACTACTGGAACACCTAAGAAGTTCTGGTCATTATGGAAAGAAGATAAGGAATCTATTGAGTATAAGTGGTTTGAAGAAACTCTAGCAGAGACTGTTACTTGTAGAATACCTACGGTTCAGGATAAAAATATTATTTCCCTGTTTCATCCAAGAAGAGTTATTGAGATTATACGTTTTTTCACATTGTATGATAAGAACGTAAAAAAGATAGCAAGATACCAACAGTATTTCGCTATCAAAGAGATCATTAGAACTATAGAAGAAACCGATAGGAATGGTAATCGCCAATCAGGTGTTATTTGGCATACTCAAGGTTCAGGTAAGTCCCTAACTATGGTGATGCTTTCAAGGTATATTTTATCTCAATTTGCCGATATTCATCCCCAGGTGTTAGTCATTACAGACCGAATCGAACTAGATAGCCAGATACATCAAACCTTTAATCATTCGAGACTGAGAGCCGAAAGAGCCATAAGCGGGAGGCATCTTGTAGAGCTGATTAACAATAACGGAGCAGATATTATTACATCTTTGGTACATAAGTTTGATACTGCTTCAAAGCATCAGAAACCTGTAAAGTCAAAAAATATATTTGTATTAATTGATGAATCTCATAGAACCCAATATGGAGAACTAAATATCAAAATGAAGAAAGTATTCCCGAATGCCTGTTATTTGGGATTTACAGGTACACCTTTGATGAAAAAAGATAAGAGTACCATGAAGAAGTTCGGTGGACGTATGATTCACAAGTACACTATTAAAGATGGTGTTGAAGATGGTGCCATTGTGCCACTGCTCTACGAAGGAAGACTTGTTGAACAGACAGTAAATCGGAATGCTATTGATAAGCGTATTGAAATGATTACGAGGAATTTGGCTGAGAAGCAAGCAGAAGAACTTAAAAAGAAGTGGAGTAAATTTGAAGCAATTGCTTCATCAGAACAGCGTATTCGTTTGATTGCGGATGATATCTATATACATTATACAAAATTTTATAAAGGTACCTTTGCTAAAGCAATGCTAGCTACAGCTTCAAAATTTGATGCCATTCGTTACAAAGAGTCTTTTGATGAATATGGAGATCTAAAAACAGCTATTGTTATTTCGCCGCCAGATCAACGGGAAGGGTATGACGAGGTTGATGAAGAACCAAAAGATCGTGTTCTCAAATTTTGGAATAAGATGATGGAAGCCTACAGTGATCCACAAAAATATGAAGACCACATCAAGAGTGAATTTATAGATGGTGATGAATTAGAAATTTTGATTGTAGTCGATAAGCTTTTAACTGGTTTTGACGCTCCTAGGGCATCTGTTCTCTATGTTGATAAACCGATGAAAGAGCATACTTTGTTGCAGGCTATAGCACGTGTTAACAGGCTCTATGAAGGAAAGGATTTTGGGTTAATAGTGGATTATAGAGGACTTATTCAAGAACTGGATTCAGCTATGAGAACCTATTCAGGTGCGGGACTTGAAAACTTTGATGGAAAAGATCTTGAAGGTGCACTAGTTGATGTCATTAGTATAGTAGGAAAACTAAGAGAATCCTATTCAAATGTTGTGGCCATATTCAAAGGAATCAAAAACAAACAGGATAAGGAAGAGTACGAACTATTGCTAGGTGATGAAGCCCTTCGAAATGACTTCTATAATCAGTTAAGTAATTTCGGAAAATATTTAGGTATAGCTCTTGAGTCAGAGCATGTCTATAATGCCATAGGTGAAGAAGATATCAAGCTTTATAAACGTGAGTTTAAGTTTTATCAAGAACTTAGAGCTTCTGTAAAGCTTAGATATTCTGACACCATTGATCACAAAGAGTATGAGGCTAAGATGAGAAATTTGATGGATACCTATATAGCAGCGGAAGATATCATTCAGATAACGGCACCAGTGGATATCCTGAATGAAAAAGAGTTCGAAGATGAGTTGATGCGTTTAGGCTCACCAAGAGCTAAAGCTGATGCAATTCGTACAAGAATGACAAAACGCATCAGTGAAAAGTGGGATGAGAATCCAGCTTATTATAAGAAATTCTCAGAACGTATTGAAGAAATCATAGAGCAGTATAAGGAGAAAAGAATCTCTGAATTAGAATACCTAGAAAAAATGCGAAATGTTATGAATGACTTTAGGAAGGGGTATTCAGGTACAACTTATCCAGAAAAAATCAAACATAATATCCATGCTCAAGCCTTTTATGGTGTGGTTAAAGAAGTACTTGAAGATGAAAGGTATTATGAAGCAGGAATTACAGAGCTAGTAGCAGAAGATGGACCTATCTACAACTATGAAGGTATTTTAGCCGATATTGCAATGGAAGTTGACGTGATTATTGAAAGGCATTGTAAGGTGGATTGGCACGATAATCCAGATGTTCATAAGAAAATTTCTCAGGAGATAGATGAACTTTTGTATCTAGTCAAGAAAAAGCATTTTCCTAAAATGACCTTTGATCAGATAGATACAATGATTGAAAATATTAAAACTGTGGCCCTAAGAAGGTACTAGGCGGTGACTATGGAAAAACACAAAATCACCTATAGAGGAAAAATTATAGAATTTGATTTGCAACGGAAAAATGTAAAAAATATAAATTTGAGTGTCAGGCCAGATATGAGTATTATTGTTTCAGCCAGCGATAAAGTTCCTATTGAATATATCCTTAGTTTTGTAAAATCTAAGGCTCATTGGATTATAACAAATGTAGGTTACTTCAAAGATGTTCAGTCAGAACATATTGCAGATAAAGAATATTTGAGCGGTGAAACATTTAAGTATCTGGGTAAGCAATATCGCCTAAAAGTCGAAGAAAGCGATAAAATTGAAGGTGTTAAATACTATAGAGGCTATCTCTATCTATCTGTGAATGATAAGCATAACTACACCAGAAAAGAAAAATTGATTAATAATTGGTATAGAGAAAAAGCACATGAAAAATTCAATGAAAGCCTCCAAAGAATGTATCAATATTTAGAAAAGTACGGTATTGACAAACCAGTAATCCAAATAAGGAAAATGAAAGCTAGATGGGGTTCATGTATCCCTGAAAAACAACTTATACTACTTAATAGTGAATTGATAAAAGCACCTAAGCTATGTATTGATTATGTTGTTCTTCATGAATTAATTCATTTCAAGTATAGGAACCATGATTCAAATTTCTATGATTTTATGACATCTTTGATGCCAGATTGGAAGCAACGAAAAAAAATATTGGATGATGAAGTTGTAAGAGAGTTATAGTAACGAATGTTATAGCATTACCAAAATTTATAATACGAAAAAAGCCCCATAGATGTTGGTAGCAACTATGGGGACTGATAAGCATAGCCTATCTTAATTCATAATCATCTTATCATATTGTAGGTGAAGAAAGCAATAATTACTTGGCTTGCGAATTCGTATTATCAAATGGTGAGTTTGAGGAAATGTTGAATTAAAACAATTCACAATAAAATGAAAGGGTGTATAAGATGATTATTAAACAAAAAAGGATAAGAAACTTATCTAAGTTAAAAGTATTAGAAACAGGTTCACGTTTTAGAGTCGGAGTAGTGGATGTAGAAAAAAGAATTAAAGAAATGAAGGAGATTGGTTTCACAAACGAATTGAAAATAGGAGAAACAATTCTACCCGACATAATTGGACCAGCTACGAGGAGAAATGCCGAGGGGGATTATATATTATTAAGAGATAAACCCAAGGAGCAGCATTCAAGAATGATTGAATGGACATATAAACAGTGGGCAGGTAGAGGAGAAACAAGAGAAGTAACTGAATCTACATCGATTTCATATGAAAGATTTCAGAGACATGTCATACCTCCAACTGGTATTGAATTTACAATTGTTAGCAATGGAAAGTCTAAAAATCTTGTATCTCCTGTATTTGTTATGGATGAAACAAAAAGAAATGAAATTATTTCGGCTGTCAATGTTATTCTAGAAATATTCGGGGAATGTGAAATTTTTGACTCTACTAATAATCCAATACTACCACCAAAAGTTATAAGACTCAATTGGGAGCTATTACCCAAGGGGAAATTCCCATGGGAGAAACAAAAGGAAAGATTGGAACCTTATTTTAAGAGAGCAATAGGTACAAATAGAGCTGTTATTGAAAAGAGAATAGAAACCATTAATGAGTATTCACCTGATTTTACTGCTATTGGCACAGGAGGCTTTGGTGGTTATATTGTTCACGGTTTTGAAGATTTGAACATGTACATTTTGGAGAGTGTAAAAGTGAATAATGCTACTTATGTTTTAAGAAATGATTGGGAAAGCATTTCACAGCTAACAAAAGCTGAAATACTAAATAATGATTTACATGAGACTCGTATAGTCCATAATAAGAATTGGTATAAAAATCTGAATCATCTATTTGATAAAAATTTATCCTAAGCTGACAAGAGAGTACTTAGATGGATTGATAAATTTAATCGTTACATATTGAATGTACGAATAAAGTTGAACTTTAAGATTAATAGGGGTGAAATGATGACTTCTGATGAATATGTTAGAAGGATTATTGCTAAGTATAAAGTACCTAATGAGGTTGATGCTCTGACACAGTGTTTTGTAGTCAATCCTTTAATAAATATGATAAAAGAATGGGCAGGTGATTGCCTTAATGATATTCAAATATCTGGATCAAGAGCAAAAGGAACTGCTATAAATATTAGTTCGGATTTAGATTTATTTGTTTCGCTAAAATCAACTACTAATAATACTTTAAAGGAGATCTATGATTCTCTATTTAGCTATATTAGCAGTAAGGGTATTAATTGTAGAAAACAAAATGTTTCTATAGGAATAAATTACGGTGGGCATAGTATTGACCTGGTTCCTGGGAAGAAGCATGTTGGTAATACAAATGACCATAGTTTATATAGAAACAAGAAAAATACTTGGACACAAACCAACATACACAAGCATATATCGATAGTAAAAAACTCTGGAAGGCTTGAGGAAATCATCCTATTAAAAATATGGAGAAAGTTGCACAATTTAGATTTTCCCTCTATTTACTTGGAGTTAGTGACAATAGAAGCTTTGAGATATAAAAATAAGAATCAGCCAGCTGCAAACTTCTTATCAACCTTGGATTACCTTAAAGATAATTTTGTTGATAAAATTATCAAAGATCCTGCTAATACAAACAATGTAATATCAGATGATTTGTATAAATATGAAAAAGAGGATATAGCTAAGAAAGCTAAAGAGAGTAGAAATGAAGAGTACTGGGAGAAGATTATTTGGTAATGTCACCGCCGGGGTATAATTGACCCATAACGCCGGACAGAAATTGACCCACACCAAACCAACGGTTACCATAAGAGTGTTACTAATACTTTTATGGGAGATGACCGTATGATAAGGAGTGGGCTAATTAACATGATACGCGAAAAAGCACAAAAAGGGAAGAGTGCATATGCCATAGGTATGGAACTTGGCATATCAAAAAACACAGTAAAAAGATATATAGACAAGCCAAAAGCAGTGCATGGGCTTAAAGGAAGGACAAGGCCATCAAAGCTTGATCCTTTCAAACCCAAAATAAATGAAATGATGGAAAACGGGATATTTAACTGTATTGTGATTTTAGAAAGGCTTCAGGACATTGGCTATACCGGCGGTATTACCATTATCAAGGACTATGTAAAACCGTTTAGGCCGGCAAGAAGCACTCCAGCGGTGCGAAGGTATGAAACTCTGCCCGGTAAGCAGGCACAGATGGACTGGGGTATTACCCACTACATAGACGAAAGAGGTAATGTGCATAAAACCCCGGCTTTCATAATGATAATGGGAAGTTCAAGAAGCAAATATGTTGAGTTTACCAAGAGATGTGACTTTTACAGTCTCTTAAGGTGCATGGTAAACGCCTTCGAGTATTACGGCGGTGTTCCGGAGGTCGTTCTAACTGACAGGATGAAGACCGTAATAGATGGCAGCGAGGCAGGAAAACCCATATGGAACAGTAGGTTTGAAGACTTTGCTGCAGACATGGGTTTTGTACCGAAGGTATGCAAGGTAAGAAAGCCCCAGACAAAAGGTAAAGTAGAACGCCTGGTGGACTATGTAAAGGATAACTTCCTGCCAGGAAGGCAGTTTAAGGACCTGTATGACTTGAATAGCCAAGCACTTGAATGGTGCAAGAGAGTGGACAGCAAAATCCACGGCACTACCGGAGAGGTACCACTTGAAGCTTTAAGTAAAGAACCCCTACAGCCCCTACCTGATAAGGCAGTCCGTGATAAATACAGGTGGGAGACAAGAAAAGTAACAAGGGACGGGTTTGTAAGTTATGACGGTGCTAAGTACGGTATGCCCTGGCAGTATAGCGGCAAAGAGGTAAGGGTACGGATATGCGGTGACTTCTTTGAGGCTTATGATGGTGAGGTAAGAATAGCCCGCCATAAGGTAGAGTATGCATCAGGCAGGATCGTATGGCTTAAGGGCCAGTACCAGGGCCTTGCTGAAAGAAGTGGCATAGCAGTGCCCCTTCCCTTTGCAAGGAAGAAAGAAGCAGAAGAAGTAGAGATACGGTCTTTAAGCGTGTACGATGCTCTGGCGGGGGTGGTATCCAATGGTTGAATTAGAACACACCCGCAGCCTACTTTCAAAGCTTGGACTGGATACAGCTTCCGAGCTCTTGGATGCAAAGCTTGAAGACGCAATGCATAAAGATGCTACTTACCTGTCATTCTTAAGTGAGCTCTTGGGAGCCGAGATGCAGGAGAAAAAGCGGCGCAGTGAGGAAACAAGGATTAAGCTGTCACGGCTGCCGCATAGAAAGACGCTGGAAGAGTTTGATTTTGGCTTCCAGCCCAGCATAGATACAAGGCAAATCAAGGAGTTATCAACTCTTGCCTTCGTGGCAAGGGATGAGAACGTAATTTTTTTAGGTCCTCCCGGTGTCGGCAAGACTCATCTTGCGGTAGGCCTTGCGATGCAAGCCCTAAGGTCCGGTATGACGGTATATTACACTAGCTTGGCACATCTCATAGCAGACTTAGAAAAGGCAGCACAGCAAGGCAAACTGGAGCGCAGATGGCGTGTATATACCCGGCCTGACATACTGATTATCGATGAGGTAGGGTATATGCAGTTGGACCGTGCATCAGCGGAGCTGCTCTTTAGAGTTATATGCTCTAGGTATGAAAACGGCAGCATAATACTTACCAGCAATAAATATTTCAGTGATTGGGGCGAGCTGATGAACGATACGGTAATAGCCACAGCTATACTGGACAGGCTGCTGCATCATGCCCATATCATAAACATAAGGGGTGAGAGCTATAGGCTAAAAGACAGGCTAAAAGGCGGTGTCAGAGTTGTACCACCGGCCGATATCCCAGTATTGGATAATCCGGCACAAGGGTAAACCGGCCAACCAAAACCCGGCGATTAGAGACCGGCGATTGGGTCAGTTTTCAACCGGCGATTCGGTCAAAAACAGCCCGGCGTTGACATGATTATGTTACCCAAACATTTAGTACAGTAGGAAAAATATGATTAAGATAGCACAATTAGAGGACACCAGAAACAGCCCGGCGTTGACACCTGTCTATTCAACCTATAAAAAATAATCATTATCTAACCTGTCAACTCAACCTTGTTAGTTGAGTCCGCATAATGGTGTAAAATTGGTATCCTATGTCAGAGTTCGATAGGTTGTCGCATTTTAGTATAAGTATACAAATATTATCTTGCATTATAATTGAATGGGATAGCCAATGCTGCAACTTTAATAACAAAAGTAGATGTATTAATTAACGGAACGTTTGAAGCAAATGTTAGTACCCCAATAATTCTAGCCATAAATCCAGCTTGACTAGGAATACTGTGTTTAGCCTTGATAGGGAAATATATTAGTGGAGCAGTATATTTTTGACAAAAATAGACCATGTAACTGCTATCATCATGTTCTCCAATAAGAGTAGGCTTCTGTTTAATTATATGATTGACAACTAATTCAAGAATAAATTGATTTTTAGCTTTTGCTTCATTTATGTATTTCTCTATTAACCTACTTTTCTGCTCCCCTTCACTTATATCGTAAAAAGATTCATCATAAATTCTTTCTAGCTCTAAATCAGATAAACTTAATAAAGATTCTATTTCCTTCTCCGATTCTTTGCTTAATAAATTACTTTTTTCTAAAAATTCTAATTGAAGTCTTATAAATTTATATTTATTAAACATAGGTTGAAGTACACCCTCTAGAACCACAATTAATGGCTTAAAAGGTTTATTTGCTTTAATATGCTCAATTATCTCATCCTTACTTAGTGGTTTTAGCTCGTTTAATAAAAAACTTTCTAATTCAAAGTCCAATGGTGAACCTTCCATCACATCTCCAGTTGTGTATTCTAAAAAGGGAAGCTTAATTGTTAAGTTTCCTTTTTTCAATTCTTCTCTTAATTTAACTATTCCATTTTTGGATTTATTATAAATTCTTTTCATCTCATCTCTGTCTGACCAAACTATTGCCCAATCATCGCATTTAAAACTCAACCGTATTACCTCCTTGATAATCTTTAATGAAACCTACTGCAGAGTTCATCGTCCCCGTCTTATCTTCCTGATAACTCCTTCAGTTATTACCCTATGTCGGTATTGTCATATAATTCAGTGTCATTTGAGTAGTTGTTTCGGAATAAAGTGCTGAAGCTGAAGATAGTACGTCTTCCCAACAAATGTGTAGCGAAGGATAGTTATTTATTGCCTTCTAATTATTCACCATATTTAGTAGGTACTCAGAGTATCACTCTCTGTTAGTATCTTTGGCTCTTGCCACGAATAGTGTATGGTGTTCAAAAATTACTTCAATACTTACAATAATGCATTCTAACAATTTGCTATTACTTGTAAATATTACCATTATATTTGTATGCTTTCAAGTATTTTTGTCAAAATATTGTTAAATTTCTTATTGATTTATATTAAATTTTTCTCAGCTAATGATCGGGGATATTTTAAGGAAATCGTGGAAACGGCTCTTGTGGTTTATTCTTTCAGGATAGTTTCTCTGCATATTCTCCTCAAACGCTCCAACTGTATTGTGGATATACCTTTATCTTCATTAGTTCTTTATTCGTACTGTATTTAACAAGCTTCAAAGTTATTTTCATATTTAAGTAAAATTCTTTAAAGGGATCATCACGCTTGTAGAAAAATACACTATCGATGTGCTCTTATATAAGCTTTTTGACAATTAAGCGCAAGTAGATAAAATGAATCTATCTAGAAAGCCTAGTAAAGTCATGCATCTTCGTCATCCACACCCACGCACTCCACATGGCCCGAACTGATAGAATTGATGTCATAGGCTTCTTAAATGATTCTGTTAAAAAGGGTACCAACACTAAATAGTATTATGTGTCAGTACCCTCATTCTGTTTCTTAATTATTTTTCAAGCCCTACCTCTATTGGTCTCTGTTGATTACAGCGGCCTGGGCGGCGGCCAGCCTGGCGATTGGCACCCTGAAGGGCGAGCAGGAAACATAGTCAAGGCCCACCCGGTGGAAGAAATCTATC
>Ga0209537_1003489_pt1 | contig 14351 bp, 10 predicted proteins | sample BioPla4DNA1_FD_187698 | JGI IMG/M metagenome (GOLD analysis project Ga0209537, IMG submission 187698) | Biogas fermentation microbial communities from Germany - Plant 4 DNA1 (SPAdes) (version 2) | ecosystem: Engineered > Bioreactor > Anaerobic > Digestate | place: Bielefeld, North...
AAGGATATAGTGGGAGTATATATGACGAGAGAGGAATCTTGATTATATGACATGGCTTGATTGTTAATAGTTAGAAACAGCTGATAATTATTAATTGCTTAATCTGTACTCATTAATATATGTTATATTATAAGTACTAAGTACAGTAACGAAAAGTAACTGGGAATAGACAGTCTTAGTTCAGAGCAGTGAAAAAAGTATAAGAAGATATAATTTGTAAGCATTAATCGAACATGAACCTTGAAAAATTAAGCAAAAAACTTCCGTTAAGGAGAAAAAAAGCATGACAAAAAGACCTCTAACGAAGTCTGTTTTAAATGCTGAAGACTAGAATTATACCAATTAAGAAGCCTTTTGCAGCAGCTTCAAAATATTAAAATCTTTGTGCTTAACCCATGCATCCAGATGCAAGTTAATGACAGAAAAAGTAGCAAAGGCAAAACGCATCATAGTGCTTTGAGAGCGGGCATCTTCAATAGCATAATCAATAAACATTCTTTTATTGGAGCGCTCTACAGATGTACGTTTTTTGAATTCTTCCTTAAAAGCATCTGTATGGCGAGGAACAGGAGTAAAAAGACGCCTATCGTCTTTTGGCTTAATGTAAATTGTTTTGCCATAAGCACTCTGAGAGCATTTGCAGCCAGGTGGAGGATCCTCCCCGCGACAGGCAAACCAGCACCTGTATTTGATTCCTTTGGGCTTTGAGTAACCCCAGTTACTGTAGGGTATTCCACCTTTGCAGACAGGTCTGCCCTTGTTATCAAAACAAACAACATCAGGATGCACAGACTTCATAACGGACTTCGTACGGGAGTCAAGCGGTATAAAAGGGATCATGTCATAGCTGTCCAGAAGTTCATAGATGGAGTAGCTATCCATGGCACCGTCTGCAAGGAAGTTTTTAAACTTAAAGTCAGGGTAAAGTGAGTGAATATCCTTTAAAGCAAAGACGGTGGTGATGCTGTCATGGCGGCTGGCCTGGGCCATACGAAGGTATATAGGTAAATCATATGGGCTGTCAGAAGCGGTTACATTAAAAAGGGTGTCACCAAAGAACCAACGTTCGCGATAGCTGTCCCAACCCCATCTGGCATCAGGATCGGAATACCTTCTAGGACATGTACAGTTGTAAATGCCTTTGGAACGGCAATCGCACACTTTTACACCGTACTGGCTAGCCCCTGAATAGTATGGAGAACCGTCAAAAGCTACAGATAAAGCTGTAGCCTTTCCTAATATCCCCATTTCAGCAGACTGATCCACTACACACCGAGCCAACAACTGCTGCATGATTTTAGCTGGGTTGATATTTGGCAGGCGTCCATTTATTGCACGCTGTACAAGTTTTTTAACAGAACCTGAGTGTTTAGGTGGGAGTTTCTCGTTAGCTTTTAGCTTTTTCCCGGGCCTGGATAAAAACTTCTTAGGATGCAGTTTTCGCTTAACATGTACAGACCTGTCGGATTGCCAAAGGCGGATTAAGAAATCGTAATAGGAAGATGCCCCGGGTGCGGTTTTACTATCAAAGCCGCAAAGATTAAATAAAAATGGATCATTCGCTACAGTTTTTGCCCAATTTGTGATAGAATGTTCTTTGAAATCAAGCATTAGTACTAAGGAACGAATAATTCCTTGTTGGTTTTTGGCGGGACGGCCTAAACCAGAGTATAATGGCTTGATTACAGGAAGCAGGCTATCCAGGTTGAGCAGATAAAGCTTTGAAATGCTTTTAGAATGCTGGATTAGCCTGTTTTTTTGTATCGGATGCATTACTACTAAGTGCATCATTAGCTTCTTCTGGTATTCTGTATGCTGTTCCCAGTTCCTTAACAAATGGATCACCCCCGAAGTTATTGGTAATAAATACCATATACTTCAATTGTGAGGCGAACACACGTTTGTCAAGGTGTATGTGTTACAGTAATGTTAAAATGTGGTTATTTTAACTGGAAAAATCAAATAAGTATTTGGACATTTTTTGGGGGTGAAACAAAAAAGTTGAACCCTTGAAATGAGTCATATAAATGCTTTCGACTTTTCGAGAGCGTACTAATTGTACAAGGAGGTGAACGACTATCGCAACAACACGCATTATTCCTATGCACGTTACCAAAGGCAAGACGCTTGCTCAATCCATTTCAGACAGAACCGATTACGGCTTGAATCCCGAAAAGACAAATGACGGCGAACTGACTTCTGCCTATGCCTGCGACCCACGATCATTTGCATCGGAGGTGTTAGTGTCAAAGCGGCAATATAAAGCCTATACCGGAAAAGAAGAAAAGAACGATGTGCTCGTTTACCAAGTACGCCAATCGTTCAAACCCGGAGAGGTTACGCCGGAGGAGGCAAACCAAATCGGGTATGATTTCGCCTCTCGCTTTCTCAAAGGGAAACACGCTTTCTTTGTTTGTACTCATACCGATAAAGCCCATATTCATAATCACATTTACTGGAACGCCGTCTCTCTTGACGGAAAAAAGAAGTTTCGGGATTTTCGCAGATCACACAGGGCTGTCTCACGGTTAAGCGATCTTATCTGTACCGAGCACCAGTTGTCGGTTATTCAAAATCCGAAGCGTGGCACAACCGCTTACAACAAGTGGCACGGCTTTAAGGGTAAACCGTCGCACCGTGAGCTTTTGCGTATTGCCATTGACGAGGCGTTGGAGCAGAAGCCCCATGACTTCGATGCGTTTCTTTCGCTTCTTGCCGAGCAGGGCTTCAAAGTGAAAAACGGGAAACACATCACTTTTGTTCATGAGGATTTCAAACAAAATATCCGTATGTACACCTTGGGCGATGAGTATTCCGAGGATGCGATCCGTGCCATCATCAAAGGACAGAAAGTTCATCAGCCGAAGAAACGTCGAGCTGTATGGGATAAGAACCGACCGCAGAGCATCATCGACATTCAAGCGAAACTTGCCGCCGGTATGGGAGAAGGGTATCGACGTTGGGCGACGGTTGAGAACCTAAAGCGAATGGCCAAAACCAAGCTCTATATGGATGAGCACGGTTTCAGCTATGAGGCAATGGCAGACCGCAAGGCAGAACTGTCGGCAAAAGAAAAAGAGCTTTCTGCGAAAATCACAGAAGCCCAAAATCGTATTGCCGAGATAAACGTGCTAAAGACCCATATCGTCAATTATTCCAAAACGAGAGACGTGTATATTGCCTATCGCAAGTCCGGTTACTCTAAAAAGTTTTTGGAGGAACACGAGGCAGACATCATCATCCACAAAGCGGCGAAAAAGGCTTTTGACGAATTGGGAGTGAAGAAGCTCCCGACGATCAAGAGCCTGCAAGTGGAATTTGCCGAACAGCTCACAGCGAAAAAAGAAGCGTATGCCGAACTCAAAAAAGTTCGTGATGAGCTGCGTGTAAAAGTCAATACCAAAATGCATAAAAAGGGCCTTTTGAAAATGTCGTTTTTGGGGACTAACTTTGCATCTGCTGTTTTGAAGGAACTACCAGCTTATCCTTTGTTCTATATGACTTTCCTGTAATATTAATAATAGTTGAGTGGTGGATTAATCTATCCAGGATAGCAGCTGCAATAACACTATCATCAAACACTTCGGCCCATTTGCTGAAAGGCTGATTAGTTGTAATTATTGTTGAATGTTTTTCATATCTCCTGGCTATTAGTTGAAAGAATAAGTTGGCACCAAGCTTATCGATAGGCAAGTAACCGATTTCATCAATTATGAGTAGTTTATATTTTGAGTAGTGACGCAATCTGGCTTCCAAACGATTTTCCCTATATGCAAGACTTAGTTGCGAAATTAAATTATGACAGCTGATAAAGTATGTAATGTATTTTTTTTGCGCAGCTTCCATGCCAATGGCTGTGGCCAAATGTGTTTTCCCAACCCCCGGAGATCCAATAAACAATATATTTTGTTTTTGCTCAATAAACCTCAGAGTGGCTAAATCCAGTATTTCACGCTTGTTGATAGAAGGTTGATAGTCAAAATCAAAATCTTGAATTGTTCTTTCATAAGGAAAGTTTGCTATACCTATCCGGCTTTTAGCAGAACGAATTTTCTTTGCCTCAAGCTCCATATCTGTAAGATCTTTAAGGATTTCAAGAGGTGCAAGATCCTTTGATTTAATACTATCCAAGTAATCAGCTAGGCATGATTTTATTTTTCCAATTTTAATTCGTCTAGATTATTAAGTACATTATTATAGATATTCATAGGCTACCCCCTAGAAGTTGATCCATATTATATAGGTGTTCTTTGGCTGCAGCTTCAATTTCATCGTCGGCCTTATACCGGTATACATCAGACTTAAGGATATCTTTTAGATGTTCCAGTTCATAGTTAAACGCCTTGGAAGATAGATTATGGGTTGCGACTTGTTCGCCTTTAAAGTATATTTGAATAGTATTGGCGTAAGGTGTTATTTCGACGGTTTCACCAATGAGCCTTACTGGAACAGAGTATTTTTTCTCATTAAAGGTTATCATTGATTCTTTACTAACTTTTCTTTTAAGGGTGCTGTTTATGTAAGAAGCAATGAGATCTTTTGACGGAATGGGAAGTAAATACTCTTTTTCATATTGATGTCTTTCATAAGGTGTCTGTCCAATTGTTTGGCAAATTTCATTGTTGATGTCCTTGTTGAACTCTTTGACTATGGCTATCAAATCATCCATTGTATCAAACTCTTTGTTAAACACCACCAACCTATCTACCAGTTTAGCCAGAGATTCTACTTTACCTTTGGTCTGAGGCCTATAAGCCCGACAAACACATATCCCAAAGCCCATATCCTTAGCAAACTGTTGCATGGCAGCATTTAGTTTTACATTATTTGCTATTGTGTTCGGTCGGTCAACGACAGTATGCATATTGTCAAACCATATTTCTTGAGTAAGTCCCCGATTAAAACGGAAGGCATTGATCATGCATCGGAAAAGTGTATCTTGCTTACGATCGGTTGTTATTTCGAAATACTTCATTCTTGAATAACCTGATATGTACAAAAAGATGTTAAACACAAACTCTTGCCCATTTCTATTGACAAGCTTAAAGTCTTCCTTCCAGTCTACTTGAGCTTGAAGCCCGGGTACAGTCTCAAATCTTATCGTTGCTTTCTTCAATTGCTCAGACTTGTGCTTGCGAACGAACTTTTTTACCGTTGTATAGCTCCCGGGGTAACCTTTTTTCTTAATGAAGTAATATGCAGCCTTCCCGGTAGCTCCAAAATTGTCAATCTTGTCAATAATGATATCCTTGTAATCATCGAGTATACTGGGTTTAACGACAGGTTTCCGCGTTGGTGATTTACCTTTGATGTAGTTTCTTACTGTACGTGGGTCACAATTAAATCTTCGTGCTATTTCAGAGCAGTTTATTTTAATATCTTGGTTCATTTGTCTTTTTACCTCGTTGTATACATCTTGTCGCATCTTATCTATCCTCCATTTCCATGGAAAAAAGGATATCATAAAATGCACTTTTTTCTACATTTTCAGAGGGCCCTTTTCTTACAATTCAATTGTACCCTTTACACTGCGAGACCTTACCGTACACACGGCAAATTACGAAGAATTGCGTGATCTTGAGGAACGAGAGAAGCGCAAAGAGAAAGAGCACGGTCGAGAATGACCGTGCTCAAAATAGCGTCGGAACGATGCGTAGGCGCAGATGAAATCTGCGTTAAAGGGGGTCTGTCAACGCCGGAATTAAATTGACCTAAAACGCCGGGCAAAAATGACCCAAAACGCCGGTTACACTATCACCGGGATATCCGCCGACGGTGTAATCTGAACGCCGGATTTTAGGCGGTCTTTAAGGCGATAGGTCTGTCCGCGAATATTGATGACATGAGAATGATGTAGCAGCCTGTCCAGAAGTGCGGTTGCAATTACCGCGTCACTCAATAGCTCGCCCCAGTCACTGAAGAATTTGTTACTGGTAAGAATAATGCTTCCGTGCTCGTAGCGTTCTGAAACGAGCCGGAATAGGAGCTCCGCTTCCTGCCGATTTAGCTGCATGTATCCGACCTCGTCGATGATTAGGATTGCCGGACGCAGATATACCCTCCAGCGCTTTTCTAATCGGTTTTGCTGGCAAGATAGCTTGAGGTCCTCAATAAGTCGCGCTAGGCTGGTGTAGTAAACCGTCAAACCACATTTTAGCGCTGTCATGGCGATACCGACGGCCAGATGTGTTTTACCAACGCCGGGTGGTCCCAGCAAAACAACATTTTCAGCTCTGGCCGCAAATGCCAAGGTTGCTAATTCGTCAATCTGCCGCTTATCAATTCCGGGCTGAAAACTGAAGTCGAATTCATCCAGTCCTTTTCTATGAGGTAACCGGGACATCTTGATTCTTGTCTCTTCACTCCGCCGGTTCCGTTCGTTCTGTTCAAGCGTGAGAAGTTCGTCAAGAAACCGGATGTATGTATGCTCATCGTGCAGAGAGCGCTCCATCTGTGCGTCCAAGAGCTCGGCGGATGTACTGAGTCCCATTCCGCTCAGCAGTTCCCGGACGTGTTCCAACTCAACCATGGGAGACACCTCCCAGCAGCTGGTCATAAACACTCAGTTCGCGCACCTCGACTGTATTGCTCCGTTGCTGTGCACAGGGGAACGGCGTTGCAATTCCTTTTCTTTCGGAAAGCCCCTCGTACTGGCCTTGAAGATAGATGATATTGCCCGAACGGTACTGAGCCTTGTGTTTAGCCAGCAAGACTTCACCGTAGTATATTTCAACACAGCCCGAGCAAAAACGTACCTGAACCTCTTTGCCACTGTATTGCCAGGGAACGCCGTAACGTACGCCGTCGAAGCTCACCATCCCGTCGCGGGTCACTGTTCGGCTTTCCCAGCGGTATTTATCCAATACCAGCTGCGAGGGTAAAGGCTGAAGACCTTCGCTGCTGAGTTCCTGCAGAGGAATCTTACCAGTGGTGCCGTGAGTTTTTGCATCCGCTGACCTGCACCAATCTAAAGCTTGACGGTTCAGGTCGGAAAGGTCTTCAAATTTCCTGCCGGGCAGGAAGTTGTCCTTCACATAATGGATGAGACGTTCCACCTTGCCTTTTGTCTGCGGAGTACGTACTCGGCACACTTTTGGAGTAAACCCGATATCAACTGCGAAATCTTCAAACCGTGTATTCCATATTATCTTGCCGGCTTGACGTCCCACCACGACAGTTTTCATGTTGTCTGTCAGAACTTCCTTCGGCACGCCTCCAAAGTATGAAAAGCCGTTTACCATACAGCGCTGCAGGCTGTTCAGGTCGCACCTGCTGGCAAACTCCACATACTTCACGCGGGAGCGTCCGAGTATCATTACAAACGCCGGAACCTTGTGAAGGCTGCCGTTGCTGTCTGTATATTGACAGATTCCCCAGTCCATTTGGGCCTGCTTGCCGCCTGGGGTTTCAAAACGTCTTGCTGCAGGTAACGCTCTGGCTGGGCGGAAGGGATGAACGTATTCTTTCAGAATCGTAATACCGCCGTCATACCCAGCATCCTTAAGACGTTCTAAAAGCACAACACAATTAAAAACCCCCTGGCTCATTAGTTCATGCAGCATCGGTTTGAAACTGTCCAGCTTTGAAAAGCGGTCAATTTTCGGTGGTGGTACTTCTTGCCGGTCGATGTACTTACGAGCTGTGTTCTTGGATATATCCAGCTCTTTGGCTATGGCATAGGCGCTTCTTCCACGCTGTGCCTTCTCTCGTATCATAAGTATTATCCCACTCCTTAGCATCGGCCTCACCCCATAATCCCTTTTTGATTATGGTAGCCGTTATTTTTGAGTAGGTCAATTCTCACCGGCGATTTCGGTCAATTATATCCCGGCGATGACAGTTCGGGGATGTTTCCCAGACAAGCGGTTTATAAGCTCCTGCTTCGGCAGGGGCTTATAAATTTTGCACGAGTGGGTACCGCCGTGCCCTGCTTGCCAAGTATGTTCCGCTACTTTAGAGTTACCTTAACTTTTTGCAAATCTCAAAAACAAGACCGCCTCCTCAAAATTGAGCAAACGGTCTTGTTATAGGTTAGGTATTTAGTTTTATGTAGGTGAACAGTTTACTGTAGCTTGTGTCCGCACTTGCGACAGAACTTCGCTGCTGGGTCATGTTCTGAACCGCAGTTAGGGCAACAAGGTTTTTGAGGAACAGCCACTTCCGGCTTTTGTTCAACTTCTGCTTTCGTGCCAAGAATTTCATTGTCTCGGTCATCAATGGAAGCTAACTCAATGGAAAGCTGTTCAATCTCATTTTTCTTTTGCTTAACTGCCTCCAGTTTTTCTGTTAACGACTGATGGGAGGATTCTCCGTTTAGCCACAAAGCATAAACTTCTTCACCAACATCTGTCAACATTTTCTGCACATCTTTGGTGAACGATTCGATGTGCATTTTGATTTTGGACTTTTCAAGCGAAGATGAGGTTTTAACACTTATTTTGGTGATTGCACGACTCATCGAGTCGCCAAATTTTGAAAAAGCATCACCAGCCATAAGAATAACCTCTGTACTTAGTTTCGTAAACCGGAATTACAGCAACGACATCATCATCAATCTTTCTTGTCTCGCCGTTCTCCCATACATGAAGCTCACCCTTGTAGTAGTTAAGACTGTAATCGTAAAGATACAGAATACGTCCATCAGACATAGTAGAGAAATTGTGAACATCATCCGCAACCTTTACAGATTCACCACCCTGGTAAATCTTCAAGGTGCCGTAATCCTTCTCGTCATTCCAATCTGTGAAGTAAATCACTTTATCGGAGTCACTATACACTACAGTGCTATATACGCTTACATCGTAATCAATTTTCACTTTATTGACATACAGTTCGCCCTTCCTATCTTTGTAGTCTTTGTAGTATATAAACTTGTCGTCGCCTGCAAAGTAGCAGTAACCGGTATATACATCGCTGTCATAAACTTCTGCTTTTCCAACAGTACCGTTGGTGATAGAAATACGATACAGTTCGCCGTAGCTCTTTTCGTCCGGAATATCGTCAATATAGTAAACCACTGTACCAGAAGAATTGATTCTAAAATTGCGAGCTTCCTTTTCCTGTTCAACAACTGTTGCTGTAGTTTTTACTGCAATGTATCTCTCAGAGGAGGAGAACAGAGCAGCTTCAACCATTTCCTCGATATCGTAAATGCTTTCAACTTCGGAGAGCTTTACTTTCTCAAGGCTGGACTGGTTATACGCTTCGTAAATAATAACAGGTGCATCAGATGCGTAAGTATAATCAGAATCATAGTAGTCGCCAACGAATGCATCGGTAATTACAGTAGCCTCTGTGCCATTATAGAAGCAGAGAGAATAATTGGACTGTTCCAGAACTTCTTCTTCAAGGTATTCTCTCAATTCATCACGAGACTGCTTTGCATACCATGCTTCACGAGCTGCGTAGTATTCGGTTTCCATGCGGTCACACTCAGCTTCCCAAGCCTCGTATGCATCTTCATAGGCTTCGTATGCAGCAGCATATTCAGCATCCGTGTCATAATCCCACCAAGACGGAGGGCTCGGAGAGTTGGGATAATTGGGATAGCTCGGTTCGGTAATAGAAGCATCAGTAGTCTTCATATCATCCGTTACATAATCCATAAGGGAAATTTCGCCTGCTTCGCTGGTCAAGTAGTAAATCTCGCCAGTTTCATAAATCTTAATTACTCTATATACCTCAGATGCGATTTTCACACGGTCTTCGCCTTCAACCTGCTTATACAAAGAGCCTTCTTTGATGTAGTAAACAGTTTTGAAATCATCGGTCAAGTATTCAAGAGAAGTAACTTCGCTTGCAATCTTTTCCTTGTCTTTACCTGCGTATTTCAGATAGAGACTACCTTCGGAATTGATATAGCCAATTTTGGTTCCGTCATCAGAAACCTCAAAACCTTCAACCTCGCTTGCAACCTTATCTTTGGAATCTTCTGCAAGTTTATACTGATACAGATTACCTTCCTCGCCTTTGAGATAGGTAACAATAGTTGCAGAAGTGTTTACAGTATAAGATTGAATATCCGAGTCAATCTTTACCGCTTCGGCTTCGGGATTTCCAAGCTCTCTGTAATAGAGATTGAAACCATCGTCATCATCAGCGATTTTATCGGGGAAGAAGATATATTTACCATCTTCGCTCGTGCAAATATAAGAGCCTAATGTGCTGGCTGCATATGCCAAGACATCATCATCCACATCTTCGCTGTCAACGAGTCTGGAAGTCAGTTGCCATGCTTCGCTGTCTTTCTTCATATCGGAGAAGAAGATTTCGCTATCTTTCAGATAGAGGGTAAAATCGTTTTTGGCTTTGCCGCCACCGGAGAACAGCGAGATTACGAGAATCAAAACTGCTACAACAGCGACACCAATTCCACCAAACATAATTGCTTTCTTGGGGAGCTTCTTTTTCTCGGTAGGAACTGCTGCAGGCTGTTCCTCGGCGGGAGTTTCAGTAATAGAAGCTCCGCAACTCTGGCAGAAAGCAAACTCGGTACTCGTCTGCTTACCGCAATTAGGGCAAAAGATTGTTTCAAAAATTTGGGCACCGCAACCATCACAGAACTTAGTACCGTCACTTAATTCTTTGTTGCACTTAGGGCACGTTATCATTGTGTCATCCTCCTTGGTTTAATAAATTGTATTTTCAATTACTTTGTTTACTGCTGCTTCGTAATTTCCATCAACCATAAATTGCTGAATCTCATTGAACAGCTCATCCATTGCAGTATCGGTATAAACATCAATTGCTTCGCCGCAAGTGGATAAATAATATTCACGGTCAGCAAGGTTGATTAAGAATAAATAGCCATCGGCAATCAGTTCGGTATCTCCCTCGTTTGAGTTCAATACATAGTCGAAATAATCATCAGCGAACTCTTGTGATGTCATATCAAACATATCATTCGTCACAACAATCATAATAGAGTAGCCCGATAATTCAGACATTGTTTTAGCGTTAGCTAAGATGTTAGCAATCGTCGCTTCTTCCCAAATATGGGCTTTGTCATCAATGACAACAAGAGAGTTGCCGACATACTTAGCATAATGAGGATCACTCTCTGTTGGCTGTTGAGTTTCTTCCGGTGAGGTTGATTCTGATGATGAATCTGTGGGTTCCGTAGAAGGTGTTGTATTTTCTTCATCATCAACCGGAGAGGTAGTTTCGGAACTACTTTCCTTTTCATCTTCTTTGTCGTCTGAAATTTCAGCAGTTTCCGTTGTTTCAGCTTGTCCTTCCGAAAAGTTCGTCCACTTGAAGCTGCTGTTTGGGAACAGCGATTCAATAGAAACAACACCTCTTGCTGTCAAAAACCCCAAAACACTACCACCTATAAAGGCGAGAAAAACAAAAACAAGCAAAACTTTCACTGCTGTATGTTTCTTCTTGGGCTTATCTTTAGTCTTCTTTGCGGGTTCTTCAACAACTTCGGTCGGAGCATTGTCAGAACTCTTAGGGACTTCTTTTTCTATTACATCGGATGGAGGAGATGGTGCTGCTTCTTCCAACGGCTTCGGCGGAACTTGTTTGCCACAAAAACCGCAAAATGCAGCATCATCTTTAATTTCTTTACCACAGTACGGACAATTCAATTATCATCACCCCTTTCCTTATGCCGTAGGCTTAGTATTTGAAATCGTGTTAATCGGACGGATTCTTCCGTTTCCTGCAATTTCAAATACAGTCCAGTAAGTACCAACTTGGTCGGTAGGCACATTGTATTCAGCAACTTGAACACTTCCGACAAACACTCGTACCACGGCTCCAGAGAAACTCAATGCAGTAGAATTGGACGAGCTTCTATTCGAGTAGTTGTGAACGGCATAAGTGTATGTTCCGTAAATGTTCTCTAAAATCGTAATTGTTTCGGGACCGTAGCTGGACGTATCATCAACATCCAGATTTGCCATTTCTACGCCATCATACCGATATACCTTGTCACTATAATAAACATTAAATGTATTATCCGAAGGAGTTCGACCAATCAAATGAGAGTCAAGGTCAGAAGGAGAAGAACCCCAAGTTAGGACAATTCTAATTTCATCCTCGTTAAGAGTAGGCGTAATTGTGAAATCAAAGTCACTTCTCTCAGCTTCGGACAAAACGATGATATTGGTATGACCCGTTACATATCCGTGGCGAGATGCCTCTACCGTGTAATAACCAACAGGAACATTTTCGATGGTGTATCTTCCGGACGAATTTGTTTTTGTCTGGAAGTCAAGATATTCACCGCTTGTGTTGTTCCAATTAGAACGCAGTTTGATGGTCACATCACTCAATCCCTTACCGTCAAGAGCATTGGATACAATACCGCCTGCACTTCCCATACCGGATTGATTATTATCCATCAGCAGAATGTGTTCGGTATATTTAATCTCATCATCCCCGACAGTTTGGTTAGAGGTAAGGGTTCTGTATCCATCGGCACTAATTACCAACGTGTAGTTGCCCTTTGAAACATTAAAGCTAAACTTACCACTCTCGTCCGTCTTAATTGTACTCAGCGGTGTAGTTAGGTTTGTTCCGGAATACAGCTTAACGGTTGCGTCTTCCAACTCTTGCGTGGAAGCATCCGTACCGTAAGCGGATACTTTACCTTCAATAACACTACCGGAAATCAAGACTCTGAAAGTAGTGCTATAAGTCTTACCATCAGTATGTAAATAAGTTGCGGTGATGTATGTTCCACTTGAAGAAGAACCATCGGGTAACGTAATTTTACCGTCAGTTGCCTTTAGCTTAGTGCCATCATTGGTGACGAACTTAATATCATCAAGAGACAATTTTTCGGTATTGGTGTTTCCACCTTTTACATCGAAATATTCAAAAAGAATGTCGGGAACAGAAACAACCTTATCAACTGCTCGGACAGTATTCGCATTTACGGTCAACCCCATAGCTATCTTTTTGTTTCCAAATGTAAGCTCGTCAATCGGGAATTTCTTTTCAACAAGCTCATAGGAAAACTCAAATTTTTTGACGAGAACATTTAGGGTGGCATTTATGTTTGCACTAAAGTAAACGCCGGGTTCAAAGTAACTGTATAAGAAGTTGTTTCCATCAATCTCATCCAGTTCGGAAATTGGGAAAGTAACATATAGGTCTGCATACAAGCCAACTTGGGGGTCGAGATTGATATTTGCTACTTTGTCATTTATCAGAGTTGCTTTAATAACGAGTTTAATACCTGTTTTTGCTTTCGCCTTACCGCTCAATGACAAAGTTACATCCCTGCTACTGCGGTATGTATTTGAGTACGTTTCAAAATCGCCACGAATAAAACAGATACCAACCGTATAGACGGTTTCATTGGATTGTCCAATCGTTACATCGGCAGCGATGTCTAATTTAGCAAACAGTTTAATCTCTGTGCTGAAATACAAGCCAGGCACGGAAGGAATAGGAAGTTTCCAATCAAAGAGCTTTATCTCCCCGCCTGTTACATCTGCTGTGAGATTATTAAGTTTCTCTGTGATTTTCTTGACATTCTTGTGGTAGTCGATAAGATTGGCGAACTTGTTTTTCTCAGAGAACAAGCCCTCCAAATCGCTGTTCTTTTTCCATTCGTCTGTGTAGAGAGAAATATCAACTTTCCAAGAGAAATCCGTTGCGACGGAGGCAGACACATCCCAATTTGTTATTCCTTGAATGTTGCACTTGGTTGATAGCCCAACTTCTGCCGAAAGGGTAATGCTGACTTGCTGGTTTCGCAATTCTCCGATACCAAACAAACCATTTTCGCCGGGTTCAAGTGTGATAGTAATTTCAATCTCTATGGAATTGTTATCGCCATCTGGAGTAATCTTTACATCAAATTTACCATCTCTCGGTGCTTCTGCTGCATAAGCGGTCAACATTAAGGAATTAAAGAAACTGCTCTGTTTTACGTTTTCTATAATTTCTATTTCAAGGTCGGGATTAGACACTATATCGTCAACATCCCAGACATATTCACCATATACCTCAAGGTCGGAATAGATTTCGTCAATCGCTGGGTCAGTAACAGTAGCAGTTCCGTCGTCGTTTATTTCTGTAACCTTATATACGACGTACTCGTTGTTTTCGTCTTGACCAAAAATAATATCTCCAGCGTTTACGCTGAGATCTTCAATGTTCAATGTGTTGTTAATTACTTCGTCGATTGCCGCATCAACTTCAACTACAGCATCAGTGAACTCGTACTTTTCAACAGCTTCCTTATCAATGCTGAATACCAAAGTTCTGGATTTATGTCAATATAGTAGACACAAAAACTCAAATTTTTATGCAGTTTTTCTTAAAGCATCTTCAAGCTGTTGAGGAGTCATATAACCGATACTGCTATGAAGCCTTTTTCTGTTGTACCAGGA
>Ga0209537_1003490_pt1 | contig 14351 bp, 14 predicted proteins | sample BioPla4DNA1_FD_187698 | JGI IMG/M metagenome (GOLD analysis project Ga0209537, IMG submission 187698) | Biogas fermentation microbial communities from Germany - Plant 4 DNA1 (SPAdes) (version 2) | ecosystem: Engineered > Bioreactor > Anaerobic > Digestate | place: Bielefeld, North...
GCATCAGCATCATCAGCATTGCCGTCGATGCTCCAAATGACGTCATAAGCGCCATGTCGGGAAAGATCGGAAGGCTGCCCGGCGTCAGCGCGAAAGCGGCTTATTCGAAGGTGTCATACGGAACTGACAAACGTGAGGCCGTATGTGAGGGACATACGGAGAGCGGCGACAGTGGTGACCAGCAGCCCGGTTGAAAACCGAAGAACCTATTGGGACGCAGGAACTAAGGAATGGGGATGGCGAATGAAGCAGCTTATCGATAAACTTTATCATACAACCAACCTGGAGCCTAGCGAACTAAAAGCGCTGATAGACGGCCGCAATGAAGAACTGCAAGAGTATTTGTCAGCGAAGGCAAGGGAAGTGCGCATCAGGCATTACGGGCATGATGTGTATATCCGCGGGCTCATCGAGTTCACCAACTACTGCAGGAATGACTGCTACTACTGCGGCATCAGGAAAAGCAACAAGAGCCTTGAACGCTATCGACTTACCGAAGAGCAGATACTTGATTGCTGCCGGACGGGATATGGGCTTGGTTTCAGGACCTTTGTGCTGCAGGGCGGTGAAGATGGATACTATACGGATGAAAAAATGGTAAGCATCATCCGTTCCATAAAAGAAGCATTTCCGGACTGTGCCATCACATTATCGATCGGAGAACGAAGCTATGAGTCGTACAAGGCTTTTCGAGATGCCGGTGCCGATCGCTACCTGCTGCGCCATGAGACCGCGGATGAAGGTCATTATGCGATGCTGCACCCTGGGAAAATGTCGCTGAAGAACAGGAAACGATGCCTGTATGACCTGAAAGAGATAGGTTACCAGGTGGGATGCGGGTTCATGGTGGGATCACCCTTCCAGACCACGGACCACATCGTCGAGGATCTGCTGTTCATAAAGGAATTCCAACCCCACATGGTCGGGATCGGGCCATACATACCGCACCATGCGACTCCGTTTGCAGACAGGAAAGCCGGGACGCTGGAACTGACGCTGTACCTTCTTGCGATAATCCGGCTGATGCTTCCGGATGTATTACTGCCCGCGACAACCGCGCTCGGGACTATACACCCGCGCGGCCGCGAGCTTGGCATCCTCGCCGGGGCAAATGTCGTGATGCCGAACCTTTCGCCGAGAAGCACCAGGGAAAAGTACATGCTTTATGACAACAAGATCTGCACCGGGGATGAGGCGGCAGAGTGCCGGAACTGCCTTGAGAAAAGGATGGAGAGCATCGGCTGCAGGATTGTCGTATCCAGGGGCGACCACAGGTCATATGCCGAAAGGACGGCATAGCATTGTTGAGAAAAAGCTGCCTGAAAGCACGGAAAGTGCCCCGCGGTGTGCGTTACTGCCAGCCCGCCGGACACTGCATGTATTTCCGGAAGCGGCACAGCCTGCACGCAGAACGCTTCATTTATCTCCGGAAACGACATGGCCCGGGCGCCGGACGATATTTTGACAGATCCGTGAAATTACGGCCTGCGGCGGCAGGACAGAAACGGAACCAATACCAAAGCAGGACCCAAATACTGAAGGGAAAGAATGCCCGGCAGGGAAATGCCCGGCAAAACGCCAGGCATGACGGACGGGTTTCTGACCCGAGAAAGAGAGGGGATTACCATGTACGATCCGAAATCGTTGAAAGCAGAAGAATTCATTTCACACCAGGAGGTTCTCGATACGCTTGACTACGCGTGGCAGAACCGCAAAAACGCTGCCCTTATCGACAGCATCATAGAGAAGGCAAAGGAGCGCAAAGGACTTTCCCACAGGGAAGCCGCAGTGCTGCTGGACTGTGAACTGGAGGACAGGAACGCGGAAATTTTCGCACTCGCTGAGCAGATCAAAAAGGATTTTTACGGCAACCGCATAGTACTGTTCGCGCCGCTCTACCTTTCCAACTACTGTGTCAATGGCTGTGTCTACTGCCCGTATCATCAGAAAAACAGGCACATCACGAGGAAGAAGATGACCCAGGATGAGATCCGCAGGGAGGTAATCGCGCTGCAGGATATGGGTCACAAGAGGATCGCCATCGAGGCGGGGGAGGATCCGGTCAACAACCCCATCGAGTATATACTGGAGAGCATAGATACCATATACAGCATAAAGCATAAAAACGGCGCCATACGCCGCGTCAACGTCAATATAGCCGCGACGACCGTCGAGAACTACAGGAAGCTGAAAGAAGCGGGCATAGGCACATATGTACTTTTCCAGGAGACCTACCATAAGGAGAGTTACGAGAAGCTCCATCCGACAGGCCCGAAGCACGATTACGCCTGGCATACCGAGGCCATGGACCGGGCCATGCAGGGCGGTATTGACGACGTAGGCCTCGGGGTGCTGTTCGGGCTCGAATCATACCGCTACGAATTCGCGGCGCTGCTGATGCATGCCGAGCACCTGGAAGCGGTTTACGGCGTTGGTCCGCACACTATCAGTGTCCCCAGGATAAGGCGTGCGGATGACATCGACCCGTCGATGTTCAGCAATGCCGTCGACGACGAAACCTTTTACAAGGTAGTGGCATGCATACGCGTAGCAGTCCCCTATACAGGCATGATCGTATCGACCAGGGAAAGCAGGGAGTGCAGGGAACGCCTGCTGCACCTCGGGGTCTCACAGATCAGCGGAGGTTCAAGAACCAGTGTGGGCGGGTATTGTGAACCCGAACCGGAGGATGAGAATTCTGCGCAGTTCGAAGTAAGCGACAGGAGGACGCTGGATGAGGTCGTAAGGTGGCTTATCGACCTGGGCTACATCCCGAGCTTCTGCACTGCCTGCTACAGGGAAGGAAGGACCGGCGACAGGTTCATGAGCCTGTGCAAGAGCGGCCAGATACAGAACTGCTGTCATCCCAACGCGCTGATGACGCTGATGGAGTACCTGGAAGACTATGCTTCCGCCGAAACGAAGGCGGCCGGCGAAGCGCTCATCCTGAAGGAACTGGGCAGCATACCCAGTGAGAAGGTCAGGCAGATCGTCGTGCATAACCTGGAAAAAATCCGGAACGGGAGCCGTGATTTCAGGCTCTGACAGCTATCTGACAATATCCCGGCTGACAGACGTCAGCAGAAGCTGGATTTCATGACCATAGAAATGTGGATTTACAGGCAGTATGCAAATGGCAGCATGTGGACCTGGACGGCACTATCACAGGAGATATGGTCGGAAAGCATACCAGGAGGAGTATGGTTTATGAGTTTGAATGCGACACCTTCATCGGAACGTTTCCATATAGGGTTTTTCGGCAGCATGAATTCAGGAAAGTCAAGCATCGTCAATGCCGTGACCGGCCAGGACCTTTCCGTTGTCTCGGATGTGAAAGGGACCACGACCGATCCGGTCTTTAAGGCAATGGAACTGCTGCCTGCCGGGCCGGTCGTCATCATCGACACCCCGGGATATGATGATACCGGTGCCCTTGGTGAACTGCGGGTCAAAAAGACCCTCAAGGCGCTGACCAGGACGGACCTTGCCGTCCTGGTCATAGATTCCGCTGCCGGCATGACAGCAAAGGATGAAGAGCTTATCGGCCTTTTCAAGGAGAAAGGCATCGACTACCTGGTCGTCTGGAACAAGACCGACCTGGTCGGACACAGAGAGGATGTGGCAACAGGAGCCGTGAGCAGGTACGATACAGGGATGGACCGGGATGGTGGCGGAAGCGGAGCGGCGACGGAAGTCGGAAACAGCACGGCAAGTGAGAGGCGGCAGTCCGGGGATACAGAGGAAAATCCGGCCGGACCGGGCGGCGGAGCGGGAAGCGATACGGCTAAGTACCACGAGATACACGTCAGCGCAAAAACAGGTTACCATATACACGAACTGAAAGAAATGATAGCGGCCTTTGCATCGAAGCAAGGACCGAAACGCAGGCTGCTCGGTGATATCATCAGACCGCATGATTTTGTCGTGCTGGTGGTCCCTATAGACAGTGCGGCCCCGAAAGGACGGCTCATTTTGCCACAGCAGCAGGCGATCCGTGACATACTGGATTCGGGGGCAACGGCAGTGGTGGTGAAAGATACGGAACTTGAGGACACCCTGGCCGGCCTTGGCAGGAAGCCTGCCCTTGTCGTGACCGACAGCCAGGTGTTTGGCAAGGTCTCGGCGATCGTGCCCGAAGATATACCGCTCACTTCATTTTCCATCCTTTTTGCCAGGTACAGGGGCGGCCTGTACCCTGCCGTAAAAGGTGCAAAAGTGCTGAATGAGCTCCGGGAAGGCGATACCATACTCATTTCGGAAGGGTGCACTCACCACAGGCAGTGTGAAGATATCGGCACTGTTAAGCTGCCCCGCTGGATAAGGGAGTTCACGAAAAAGGATCTCAACTTCATGTTCACATCCGGGACGGAGTTTCCGGACGACCTTTCCGGGGTGAAGCTGGTGGTGCACTGCGGGGGATGCATGCTCAACGAGAGGGAGATGGCTTACAGGCGAAAGAGCGCGCAGGACCTGGGCGTGCCGATGACCAACTACGGCGTCCTTATCGCGTATATGCAGGGCATACTCGACAGGTGCATCGCCGTGTTCGGCAGTGCCGCAGGGCAGCCGGACTGATCAGCCCTGAAAATTCCATCCGTGGGGATATCCGGCCCTTCGAACTGTATCTATCTTACGTGCCGGGATGGTTAAATACTGCCCTGTCCGCCAGTTCCCTGTCTGCGAAAATGTGCCGGATCACCCTTTTTTCTCCGGGGTCCACGACCCAGTACTTGCCAACGCCGCCGGCCATGTATACGTTCAGCTTCTTTACGGGATAACGGCTCCTTGTAAAAGCCTGGTTTGCATGTTTTTCCATGCAGGTCCGGAACATCAGTTATCCGGAAGGGATATCAGCCGTTCTTCAGCCGTTCTTTTTATGATCCCTGTAGAGATTCTCTATGGACCTGTCGTAGGTTTTTTCGCCAGCTGCAGAGAAGAAACAGCCGGGAACTTCTCCGTGCCTGCGGTGGTAAGCTACGCACTCGCAGCATTTGCCGCGCCTTGAACATGGATATGAGCAGGTGCATTTTACAGTGTTTTCACAAGCCATAATGGACCCCCCTATTGAGATAGTTGATGCAGGATGCATTTGGTGCAACTGCCGGACAACGTGCGACAGTTCGTGAGACTGCACGCTCAGCAGGTATATGCCCCGGAACGCTGACAAATGGAGGAAATATCAGCGTTGCGGCAGACACATATATTATAGGGAATACGGGCCGTTTTTGCAATCGGCGGTCAGCTTCTGGCATCCAGGTCTGCCAGATCATGCAGGATCAAGGCGGATAGGGGCCATCATTGGACCGGATGGGTGTAACAACGTAGCATCAGACATACGGCCGGCGCTCATGGGTGTATGTCGTGTATGATATCGTGGTTCCTTACCAGTATGCTCCTGCCCCTCCAACTGAAGGACCTGCTGCCGTATTTCTTCCTGAATTCCCTGTTGGAGAGCCGCCTGATCTCATCGATATCGACGCTGTACAGCAGATCCGATTTAAATTCCATGATCGGCGTCGTCTGCACGTTCCTGTTATGGGGACAAACATCCTGGCACACATCGCAGCCCCATACAAGGAGGGTCTTTTTCAGTATTTCGATATCTTCCGGAGTCAGATCCCCCTTCTTTTGCGTTATATACGACCTGCACCTCTGCGGGTTTATCGTGGTATCTCCCATGATGCATTGCCCCGGGCATTTTCTTACGCATTCCATACATCGAAGGCATGTCCTGTTATCGGGGGTGTCCGGCTCAAATGGGAAGTTGTTGAGTATATATCCGATAAAAACATAGGAGCCGTATCTGTCAGTTATAATATGGCCGTTTATGCCGCGGAACCCGAGCCCCGCCTTCCAGGCCAGGTACCTGTCACTGAAGGGGCCGCTGTCTGCGAAAGCCTTGTATTTAAAACCGTCGATGTTCTTTTCTAGAAAATTAGCAATGCTTTTGAGCTTTTCCCCGGCAATTACGTGATAGTCGATGCTCCAGGCAGACTTGGTCAGATTCGTATGGCCGGCGTCTCCCGGATAATACGGGAAAAGGCAGACTATCACGGACCGTGCATCCCGGAGCGTCAGTTCCGGGTATATCCTTTTGGCGATATCCCTTTCTTCGAAGCCGCTTATGTGACCTTTGCCGATCTGCCTTCGCCAGATTTTTTCAAAATCGAGGTAAGGCTCTGCCGGAGCGATCCCGACATACTCGATGTCCAGCGACCTGCAATACTCCGTGAGCCTTTTCTTCATGTCGCTTCTGAAACTGCCGCAGTCTATGCTTATACTGCCATTGTAACCTGACATCATGATCATCTGCCGTTGTTATCATCTGAATCGTTCTCAGATGTGATGGATACCCCGATGCCGCCCAGTCATTGCGGGCTGCGGTACTTACCGGCCGCACCTTCCGGTCCGACGATATTATTATAACACCTGGCATCGCCTGAAAACATCCGATTTTACAAAACGGCATCTTTGATGCTCTGTTGACTGTGCTGAACGGATAGGCTATAGTAACAGTATGATACATAATCAACATTCTGAATGATGTTTGTCGGGGAGGCAAATATGGGCACGGACCGGCGCGTGAAATATACAAAGATGGTTCTCAGGGAGAGCCTGATAATGCTGCTCCAGAAGAAACCCATATCCAGGATAACGGTCAAGGAGCTGTGCGAGCTGGCGGACATCAACAGGGCAACATTCTATACTCATTACACTGACCAGTTCGACCTGCTGAGAAAGGTCTCTGACGAGCTTATAGCAGATATCACCTCCTACGTGGACAGCGGCCTGAAAGAGGGCGAAACCGGCCTGATGCCGATGCTTACCATGATATTCGAGTATCTCGACAAGAACAGCGAATTTTGCCGCGTTTTACTCGGCATGAACGTCGATATCGATTTCCAGACATATGTCATGCAGATAATAAAGGAGCGCATAGTGCTGGAATGGAGGAAGAAGAAATCCGTGGACCAGACCACTATCGACTACGTCTATGCCTACGTAGCCAACGGATGCATAGGGGTGATCCGCAAGTGGCTGTTTGACAGCGATCCCCGGACACCGAGGGAAATGGCCGTACTGATAACACGTCTTGCAAACCAGGCAGTTGCGGAATTTATCTGATCCGGCGGTTATCGCCGCCACAGGCGCATATTTGCAGGAGCCTTGAGCCATCAAATGATTATTGGATATCTGTTGTCACATCGCTGAATATAAAATGCTTCCCTGCAGGCAATACTACAATCGGACCGACAAGACCGGAAAATGCATTTCCAGTACGATCAGGAGAGGTATGCCATGCAGGGTGACCGAAAGCTTTGCCCGGTATGCGGGAGCAGCAGGCTGATAATGAAATACGAGGCAAAATACGTATATTCATATGTGATCGATGAAGACAAACCGGGTCTGAAAAACGAAACCGAATTCCTGCCTTTTCTCTATGACAGGCGTGAACAGGTCGAAGCCGACCAGTATATCGAATGCAGTTCCTGCGGAGCGCGGCTGCCTGTCTTTTATTCGCAGGTCAATGACGGATTTGATTTCAGAATGACCAAAGGATCCATTTCCGCCCGGGATGAAACTCCCGGCGCCACCGGTGATATTCCCGCTGACAGGAAATATTAAAATGACGACAGATGCATTGAAATCGATGCTATAATAAGCTGTTGACATTTACGTTGCGTAATAGTTTATGATTATCTCTGCGAGGGGGCGATCGAATGGAGTATACCGTAAACAGGCTGGCGAAAATGGCTGCAGTCAGTACGCGCACGCTGCGGTATTATGACGAGATAGGCCTGCTTCAGCCATCCAGGATCAGTTCCAACGGATACCGCATATACGGCAGGAAAGAGGTCGACAGGCTGCAGCAGATCCTTTTCTACCGTGAGCTCGGTGTGCCGCTGGAGGAAATCAAAAGGATATTGTCATCGGAGGACTTCGACGGACTTGCGGCGCTGGAGAGCCATTTGACCGCCCTGCAGGCCAGGAGGAAATAACTGGACCTGTTGATCGCCAACGTGGAGAAGACCATAAAGGCGACGAAAGGAGAGATGATCATGAGCGACATCGAGAAATTCGAAGGATTCAAAAGAAAGCTCGTGGAAGAATACGAGCAGAAGTACGGAAGAGAGGCACGGGAGAAATACGGGGATGAAGCTGTCGACCATTCGAATGCAAAGCTTTTGGGTATGAGCAGGGAGCAGTATGCGGAATATGAGAAACTGACGGCCGAGTTCCACGAAACGCTTAAGGCGGCGTTTGAACAGGGCGACCCTGCCGGCGAACTTGCACAGAAGGCATGCGAACTTCATAAGAAGTGGCTTTGTTACTTCTGGAAAGAGTACAGCAGGGAAGCGCATATTGGCCTGACGCAGATGTATGTGGAAGATCCGCGCTTTACCGCGTATTTCGATAATATCGCGGAAGGCTGCGCAGCTTTCCTCAGGGACGCGGTGATTATTTACTTAAAAAACTAAAAGCTAATTGCAGTGCTCTTGACAACACCAGACTATTATGATAGTCTGGTGTTGTACTATTACGATAGTCTGAGATGGGACGTTCCTGCAAAAGTCAGGGATGTGACGGTTCCGGCGGCAGCCCGGGATGTGAAGGTTAGGATCGCGGTATGGTTACCGTCTGAAGACAGGAGGAAGGAAGATGGCCGGAAAGAAGGGAGCCGTCAGCAAAAACGATGAAAAAAGGACAAAACTGTTCGACAGTGAGCTGAAGCTGATGGAACTGCTGTGGGAGAACGAAGGGGCGACAGCCAAAGAACTGGCTGTACTGGCTGCAGACAGGATCGGATGGAATAAAAACACTACGTACACCGTTATCAAGAAACTCATGGCAAAAGGGGCGATAAAGCGTACTGAGCCCAACTTCGTCTGCCACAGCCTCATAACCCGTGAAGAAGTGGGGCGGGCGGAAGCCAGGAAAGTGCTCAGCTCGTTTTTTGGCGGCTCAGTCAGAATGCTGTTTTCTTCATTTATGGCTGACGGGACGCTTTCCGCAGAGGAAGCTGACGAACTGAAAAAGCTGATAGATGAGCACACCCGGTCATGAAGGAGTGGTTCTATGCCTGACCGGATTTTTTATATTGTATTGAACATGAGCATCGCTTCAGGCATCATAATCGCGGTGCTGTTACTGGTAAGGCTTATCAGGCCCATACCGAGAAGATACATCTATCCGCTTTGGACGGTGCCGTTTATCAGGCTTGTCATGCCGTTCACGCCGGCATCAGGCCTTAGCATCTTCAACCTTACCGGAGGCCTTGCAAAGCGGCTCGTGGATGTTGAGACGGTCACGCGCGGCGTTGTTTCGGTACCAGCACCGGTCGATCTTGTGATGATAAACGCGATCGGTGCAGCTGACAGGTATGACCCGATCTCATATAAAACTGAATCGCTGAAGCGGATCTTTGCAGTAAGCTCTGCAGTGTGGGCGGTTGTTGCAGCGGTTGCACTGACCGCCGTATGCCTGATTTACCTGTTTGCCATCAGGGAACTGGGAAAGGCCGTTAAAGTCGGCGACAACATCTACCGTTCGGAGATAATTGCATCGCCTGTGCTGGTCGGTGTGTTCCGGCCGAGGGTCATCCTGCCGCCCGGCGTCGAACCTGAAAGCGTCCAGGGAAAGATGATACTGGAGCACGAGAATGTACACCGGAAACGGCTGGACAACCTGTGGCGGGCATTGGCCGCGGCGACTGCCTGCGTACACTGGTTCAATCCCCTTGTATGGCTGATGCTCAGGGCATTTTTCAGGGACATGGAACTTTCCTGTGATGAAACTGTACTAAAGCGCGGGAAGTATGGAATCGACGGAACGAAAACCTATGCGTCCGCCCTGCTGCAGTATGCAGACAGTAGCAGCCTTTTTATCCCCTCGGCTTTCGGGAGTTCGGGCATCCGTGTCCGAATCGTGAATGTGCTTAATTACAGGAGAGTGACAGCCATCGGTGCTGTCGCATCTGCTGTTTTCCTGCTGGCTGTCGCGCTGGCGCTGATCACAAATCCATCCTTCAGGGGGTGAAATTGTGGGAGATAGTCATAAGGACGACCGTTATAACGATGGTCAGTATAACAGTGATAACAGAGAAAACATAGACAACAAAGGCAACAGTGAAGCGGCTGATGCTTCTGCCGGGGGTACCGGAAATCTTAACTTCAGGAAGTTTTACCTTTTTACGTTGGCCGTGCTGGGGGCTCTGTCTGCTTACCCGCTGATAAACGGCGTGCGTATTGCATACATAGGTGTAATGCATGGCGCGGTCGAGCCCGGCCAGTATGCCAGGTATGTTATCCCGTATACAGCGATGTGTGTGGCGATTCTTCTGTTTGCAGCGTTTCTGCCCGTTCTTTTCAGGGTGAAACGGATGGCTTTCCTGGTCGGGCTGTCAGGGGCTTATGCCGTATTTATTGCGCTGGAACTGTTCATGGAGAACATTAAGATAAGTACGAAAGGCATGACGGTGCTGGATCCCGCTTCGCTTACCGCCGATATGACCGCTCCGCCTTTTGCATCGGTGGATATCTGGCAGGCGAGCATGTGTGCTGTTTCACCGCTCGTACGCGGGCAGTCGAAGGTATTTTCCTCAGGCGACGGGATTTTCTACGTAATGGCGAATGATGCGTACAAGATCCACTATTACCTGGTTTCGTTCATCCTCATCACGATGGTCTGCGGGCTGGTATACGGGATCGGACATGCGGTCAGCACCGGAGCGGAAGACAGGAGAAAGCCGCTCATCCTGCAGGGAATGGCTGCAGCGGCATTAGTGTCGCTCTGCGTGTTTGCCAATACGACAGCGTTTTTCCGGCAGACCGGGCCGATACAGACGCCGGCCGCATCCGTGCTGACATGCCTGTTTTTCATCATGCTGGGCACATCAACCGGAGTGTATGCGGGAAGCTTTTTTCTCAAAAGGGGCAGGGCGGCCGGAGTGGTGCTGCCGATACTTATATCAGTGGTGACCGTTGCCATGATGTACGCAGGCGAGGCTGCGATGATGGATGGAGGTCTGTACCGCTTCGGCACCGGCTGGTTTTTTGACGGACTTCCCGGCATTTCACTGGCGCCGGTGGACATACTGGTCGTACTGATCACCGGAGCAGTTACATGGCTTGTATTGCATTTTGCCAGGCGGTTTGCCGGGTGGCCGGGCAAATCGACGGCTGTCATTGCCGGTGTATCGTGCCTGCTGGTTTTCGGGACCGGCATAGCTTTTGCGATACCGCGGCCAACGGCTGGCGGCAGCATACTTGGTTCGTACGTGTTCGACGAATGCCTGTATATGAATCCGTTGAGCTCGTTTCTTGCGATGAAGGGCAATATGCCGTATATATACGAACTCAGCGAAGAAGGGATGACGGTCCGAAACACGAAAACCGGTGACATCGAGCTGGCTTCGGTCAGGTATGAAGACACTGCCGTGGATGAGGATGAATTCGACCTTATTACAGTACTTCCTTCCGCTCTTCTTCCTGACATATCAAAATACAGGGACTGCCGCAGGCGTGCGGTAATAAACTTCGAAAACGGGCTGAAATACAACTTCTATACAATGGACGGAGAAGCCTGGCTTGTGAGGCTCGGTAATGAAAAGATCGGGATATGGAGCATATACAGGCTGAAGAAAGTTAAGTGACTGACATTTCCGATACTATCAGCCTTACGTCTGCCGAACCATGACATCAATGGTCACGGTCCGGAACTGCGGAGAGTTAAGGCACCCGGCACTGGCCGGATGTAAATGCAGCTGATGCAGCCGGCGCAGTCAGCATCATAAATGCCGGACGGCAGGCAACCAGGTATTGACTGGATGTAAGTACTGATGATACTGGATGCAGGTACTGCTGATGCGGCCGGTACAGTCACCGTCATACACTGCCGGGCGGACAGAAAATCATGTATTTGCGGATGCTTCGCTGACAGCTGCTGGCTGGCTCATTTGCTCCAATGAGGGCGCAGGTCACTCGCCGTCCGTGGCTCGGGACCAGCGCCGGCAGCATCCGTGCTGCCGGTCGTGGTACCTGGTGCCTCATTCGAGCTGCATGACCAGGCCGCATCTGTAGCGCTCGCATCCATCAATACATTATTGTCTGTCCGCCCGGCAGTATATGGCCGGCATAATATGTTGGACAACCTTCGTCATGAATCTGTTGTACCATTCCCGGCCCTGGATCTGCTGCATCATTCCCATTCTATCGTGGCGCAGGGCTTCGGGCTCAGGTCATAACAAACGCGGTTGACATTCGGCACTTCCGCGAGTATGCGTTCGGTTATCCTCTGCAATACAGCCCACTCGATCTGCGGGACGGTGGCCGTCATGGCGTCGACGGTGTTTACTGCGCGGATGATCACCGGATATTCGTAGCTCCGCGCATTGTTTTTCACGCCCACCGATCTGAAATCGGGCACTACGGTGAAGTACTGCCATACCTTTTTGTCCAGCCCGGCTTTTGCAAATTCCTCGCGAAGGATGGCGTCCGATTCTCTTACAGCTTCGAGACGCTCCTTGGTGATAGCTCCGAGGCAGCGGACGCCAAGACCGGGTCCGGGGAACGGCTGGCGGTATACCATCGATTCGGGAAGGCCGAGTTCGAGGCCGCACGCCCGCACCTCATCCTTGAACAGGTAGCGGAGCGGCTCGATCAGTCTGAACTGAAGGTCATCCGGGAGGCCGCCCACGTTGTGGTGCGACTTGACGACTTTCGCCGTCTTTGTGCCGCTTTCGACTATATCCGGGTAAATGGTGCCCTGGGCCAGGAATTCGATGCCCGAAAGCTTGCGGGCTTCTTCCTCGAAAACGCGTATGAACTCGTTGCCGATTATCTTCCTCTTCTGCTCGGGGTCGGCAACGCCCTCGAGTTTCGACAGGAAACGATCGCCGGCGTCTACATATACCAGGTTGGCGTCCAGTTCGTCCCTGAATACTTCTACCACCTGCTCGGATTCGCCCTTGCGCATCAGTCCGTTGTTGACATGGACGCATACGAGCTGTTTGCCGATGGTCTTTATAAGCAGCGCGGCGACGACGGAGCTGTCAACGCCGCCCGAAAGGGCGAGCAGCACCTTTTTGTTGCCGACCTGCCTTCGGATAAGTTCGACCTGGTCTTCGATGAAATTTTTCATGTTCCAGTTGGGTTCTGCTTTGCAAGTGTCAAAAACGAATGACCTGAGGACTGCCTCCAGTCCATCTTCCGATGAAGGCCAGTCTTCGAGCCTGTGCTCACATTTTGCCGTTTCGTGCGCCACTGCCATTACAGGATAGCCGGCGTCATACACCGCGTCGGATACGTCGATCCTGACCCCGTCCACGATGTTGTTTTCACCGCCGTTGAGAATTATGCCCTTCACGTTGGGGAGTTTCGCCAGGTCCTCCGCCGAAATGTCATGGGGATGTATTTCGCTGTATACGCCAAGATCCCGCACTGCCCTTGCGATATCGGTGTTTTTTGTACCTCCCAGGTCAAGGATCACTATCATATCCTGTTTCATACGCGCCTCCTGTTTTTATCCTGATAAGAATTTTGTTCAGCATTATTATGCATATCGTGATGCGGATTGTAAATAAGAAAATGACGGACTGCCCATTCAAAGACTACCGGTCCTTCAGCCATGCCTTGCGCTGGCGGAGGTATTTCCTGCGGACTTCTGCCAGGAAATCCTTCACATGTGCGCTCCGGAAGTCCACGTATGTCCAGGGGAGGTCGTTCCAGCGCCTGTTGGCGTAGTAAAGCGTGATCTCCGCGTAAATGCCGTCCGACAGCGGTATCCTTATGCCCGAGTATTTCGTCGACGCCAGTATCACCCTGCCATGGTTCAGAAGCCCGGGATCCAGGTTGATCCTGCGTTTTCCGTTTTCACTGAGCTCAACCTCGAACGAGTTGGTCAGCGTCTTGATGGCAGCCAGGCGCGAAGGGCAGATGCAGCGTTCAAAGCTGTATATCCTTCGTATGGCCTTTCCGCCGAGTTCCTCATCGTAGTAATCCGAAAAACTGCCGGAAAACGGGTAATCCCCGGAAACCAGGTCGTACGGACCGAACTCATCGACGAGGATCTTTTCCGCTTTTTCCAGGAAAGCGGGACCGCTGTACATCGTGCACACTATCAGTTTTTCATCTTCAAAGCTGTGGATCTCGCCCATGCATGGAACCTCCCTTCCGTACATTATAGCACTTTTGCCGCGCCGTATAAATGCAGCGGGGCGCTTATAAATTGCCCTGATCTGAAAAAAATAAGGACAGGCAGCGGGACCATAATGGTCGATGCTGCGGCCAAATCGTGATGGACGGGGAGGGATCATCATGGCTGCATTTATAAGGCATGAACTGGTCGAGGGC
>Ga0209537_1003499_pt1 | contig 14337 bp, 10 predicted proteins | sample BioPla4DNA1_FD_187698 | JGI IMG/M metagenome (GOLD analysis project Ga0209537, IMG submission 187698) | Biogas fermentation microbial communities from Germany - Plant 4 DNA1 (SPAdes) (version 2) | ecosystem: Engineered > Bioreactor > Anaerobic > Digestate | place: Bielefeld, North...
ATTTTTTGTTCACTACATTAAACGATATAATGCAGAAGAGGGGTTCCCCCGAATTGCTTCCCGAAACGATTCGCAGGTAAGGGGATGTCAAGAAATCTGTACAAAGCTGGAGAAAGAGGTAGATAATTTAATAGAACATTTTAATAAATCAATAATAAATTGCGGGATTAACACAATGCATGAGCTTACAATGTCTCAAAAAATATTTATGAATGAAAGCTTCGCTTATTCAGGTTTTCAGATTAAAATAGACCGGTTTATCAGCATTAAATCATTAGAAAAAGCTATTATAAGAGTTATTAGGACTAATGGCTCACTACGTAGTACAATTGCGAAAATCAAGGATAGTATGGTAAGAATTGAGTATAACATGCCGAACCATGTTACTATACCGATGATAGATATTTCACAATATGATGTTAATACAAAAAATGAAATAATAGAAAACCTTTTTACAAAACTGTGTTTCAAAGAATATAAACTCGGTTCAGCTTTATTATATAGAATAGTGATAATAAGAGAAAATCTTAAAAAATATAGAATTATTATGCCTTTCCATCATGCTGTGTTTGATGAAATGAGCGGAGAAGTTATTGAAAAGCAGTTAATTAAATACTACGAAGATATTGAGAAAGGAATTATAGTAAATGAGACAAGAGAAGAATGTGAAGACTACTATTTTCAGATAAAGAAAGGACCACAGAAAATAACTGAAGAAGAAATAATTGAACAATTCCAGCTAAATGATTTTAAAGAGAACATCATACGTGTGTCGAGTACTTTAAAGCAGTACAACCATCAGGCAACAAAGGAACACATATTGAAAATTCCTTTGGATAATTTTAACAGATTAACTGAAATAGGTAATCTGTGGGGGATGGCTCTTTGGTTAACAACAATTTTATGTACAGAGTATTTTGGCATAACAAAAATACCTATTACATTGTTTAACTATGGGAGAAAATATGAAGGTAAGACATATTTTGATTCAGTTGGTAATTTTATTGATATGATTCCCCTTATTATAGATACAAAAGCCGAAATCACTAAAGAAATAAGCGCCATTGGAGAAAAACTAAATGCTACCGCAATTCATAATATAAATTTTCTTACTTTACTATTTGATCAGGAGCTTCAGCAACGATATCAGCAGATATATAAGCTGTTGACTCCTAATTTGGATTCGCTTATTATGCTGAATTACCATGGCTTAGTGACTGAAAAGGCTGTAGAAACAGCGGATTACTATAGTAATGGATACAGGAAGCTTTTTGCTGATAAGATTAATAATAAGCCTCCGGCTAATGGAATTATTTTTGATATTATGTATACTCGGAGCATTTTAAGGATTTCTATTAATGGACCCAAAGGATTAGTTGACAAAGATTTAGGCACCATTATAAAGGATAAAATAAGACTTTTTGATAACGATATTGATAGCTACTATCACCTTAAAAATACTTCAAAAGAAGGAACCAGTGTATTATAAATTACTAAAGTTATGATTATTTAATGGAAAATAACCGTATATAGGGGATATTCAGGTTGCAGTTAAAATGGTTTAAGAAATCTATTTATGTGATTAAGAGAATACTTAATATGAGTGTAATATGTTTATTTATCGCTGTTATATTCTTATTTCTTGCAAGGGCAATTGTAGTGACAGTATTAAAGGCATCTCATCAAATTGAATATCCTGGTATCGACAGTATGGAAACTGTTAAAATCGGGGGGATAAACCAGTGTATATATATACGGGGAAAAGATATTAATAATCCTGTACTATTATTTTTGCATGGAGGACCCGGGACACCTGAAATGCCACTTTTATACAAATTTCAATATGAATGGGAGGATTATTTTACGGTTGTACATTGGGATCAAAGGGGGGCTGGGAAAACATACTTTGCAAATCAAACTAATGCCGGCAATGTTTTCAGAGGGAGTTCTTTCGAACAGTCTATTCAAGATGCTTGGGAAGTAACAGAATATTTGAAGCAAAAGCTTGGGAAAGAAAAGATTGTTATTTTAGGATATTCCTGGGGAAGTGCTATAGGGGATGCATTAGTAAAGAGATATCCGGATTCATTCTCTGCTTATATTGGAGTAGGACAGCTTATCAATGGAGCAGAGGGAGAGAGAATTGGTTTTGAAAATGTTTTAAATGCGGCTTATAATAAAGGAAACCAGCAAGATATTGAGACGTTAGAAAAGCTAAAACCCTATCCCTCAAATCCTTTTGATATCACGAAATTCACCAGTCTAAGAAAAATCCAGGTTAAATACGGTCTAGCTGTAGGGGTAGACATAAAATCAATACTGGGATACTTTTTCTCGCCCTACCTTACATTATCAGAATTAACATATTACCTAATTAATCCTTTTGAGTTGAATGAAAATATAGTTCAATTCGCATTTACTGAGTATAATATTCGTGATTATAGAACAGATTATGAGATTCCTGTAATATATATACTAGGAGAGAATGACTATCAGACACCAACATCTCTTGCAGAGGCTTATTTCGAAGAAATACAGTCGCCAGTTAAGAAAATATTTATTCTTCCGAACTCATCCCACCAACCTATGATTGATCACCCACAAAGGTTTACAGAAATATTAATATCAGAGGTATTACCAATAACTAAGGAGGATGACCTTGAGTAATTTTAGACCAGCGAATAGCTTAAAATTCTTAACGTTATTTTACTTTTTCAAATGACGATACTTTTTCAAACAAGGATCCTATCATTAACAGAAAAATCTTTATCAGAACAACTTGACAACAAGCAAATAATTTTGTATACTGATAAAGCCGTGATACGAAAGCGGAAACAACGGGCGCATAGCTCAGCTGGGAGAGCACCTGCCTTACAAGCAGGGGGTCATAGGTTCGAGCCCTATTGTGCCCACCACTATAAAAGTAAAAAGTGTGAGTATATGTGGCCCGGTAGTTCAGCCGGTTAGAACGCTAGCCTGTCACGCTAGAGGCCGAGGGTTCGAGTCCCTTCCGGGTCGCCATATGCCCAGATAGCTCAGTCGGTAGAGCAGAGGACTGAAAATCCTCGTGTCGGTGGTTCGATTCCGCCTCTGGGCACCAGAATAGAGGCTAAAACCTCTATACTGCGCGGGATTAACTCAGTGGTAGAGTGTCACCTTGCCAAGGTGAAAGTCGCGAGTTCGAATCTCGTATCCCGCTCCACGATAACAAAGAATATATAGTGATATATATATATTCTTTGTTATATTATTTGGCGCCATAGCCAAGTGGTAAGGCAGAGGTCTGCAAAACCTTTATTCCCCAGTTCGAATCTGGGTGGCGCCTCCAATACCTGCAGAATCAAAAGTTCTGCAGGTTTTTATTTGCTTTTGAATTGTCGAGTCAGATGAATGAACAGGCACCCTGTCTCCTTGCCCCTGTTTCTGATTTCCCTTTCGTAAATTGTACTAAGACGAAATTACAATAGCTTAGTTAACAATACATATTATTATAATGGTCTGAGAGCTTGTTCTGTTTGCTAAAACATCGAAAAGAGCAATTAAAGCATTAGAAATATACCTGCATGAAAAACAAAATAGCAGGAAAAACAGATGGAATAGTTCTGTCAAATACGGTAAAATCAGATTAATACTAATGTTTGTTTCCAGGAGAGGGAGAGGCTATTCTGAAAGGCTTTATAAACAAAAAAGGCAAAAAATCAACTATAATATGTATAGCAGTTGTAATATTTATTGTGCTTGGAATTTGGATTGTCCGGGGCAATACAGTAATTGAAGTTACCCTAACCACCATTGTCAGCAACAGGCTGCCACAATCTTTTTCAGGCTATGTAATTGCTCATGTATCGGATCTTCACAATGCCGAATTTGGCAAAGGTAATTCAGAATTACTGCAAAAGCTGGAGGATGGGAACCCCGATATTATAGTAATTACCGGTGATTTGGCGGACTCAAGACATACGGATATAGATATTGCTGTTAAATTTGCCAATGAAGCAATGAAAATAGCTCAGGTATATTATGTGACAGGAAATCACGAGGCACGTTTAGATGGATATGACAGGCTGGAAACAGGTTTAACAGATGCAGGTGTTATTGTTTTACGCGATGAAGTGCATAGAATTGAAAGAAGCAACGAGGAAATCTTATTGATTGGTTTGGATGATCCCGGTTTTGCGCTTAAAAGCAACTGGTTCGGAGAAACACAGGCAATGATCAATGCTAAGCTAAAGAATCTGAATGCCGACCGAAATACTTTTTCCGTTCTGTTATCCCACCGCCCCGAATTGTTTGAAATTTATGCCGGGAATCAAATTGATCTGGTCCTGAGTGGGCATACTCACGGCGGACAAATAAGGCTTCCCTTTATAGGAGCTCTTGTAGCACCCGATCAGGGCTTTTTCCCCAAATATGACGCAGGGCTGTTTCACAGCGGTAATACTAAAATGATAGTGAGCCGTGGTTTAGGAAACAGCATTATCCCTGTTCGTGTGAATAACAGACCAGAACTTGTTATAGTAACGCTGGAAAAATAAGTCAGGGACATAAAAAACTGAACCTGAGTAAATAGATTATGTACTGTGTCTATCCAATCAGGTTCAGTTCATTTTTTAACTGTACATTTACATTGTCAGTGTATAGAGAGTTTTGTCTTTAAGGGATTATTATTGGTTTAAACCATTACAACCGGTTTAATTAAATCTGCCGGTTTATCCTTCATTAAAAGAAGTGCTTCTTCAACAGACTCAAAACCGTGGAATTCATGTGTAATTAGGGGTTTAACATCAAGTTTTCCGTATTCCACAAGGCTTGCTAATTTTTCTACGCGTAGACGCCCACCTGGCATAAGCCCGCCATTAATTTGCTTATGACCCATACCAACGCCCCATTCAAGACGGGGGATGTTTATATAATCTCCGGAACCAAGATAATTTACATTACCTATCTTTCCACCTGGTTTTAAACAATTTATAGCAGCTTCAAAGGTTTCAACTCCGCCACCTGCAATTATAACTCTATCAACACCCTTACCACCGGTTATTTTTATAACCTGCTCATCGATAGGGCCTTGCCTGTAGCTGATGAAATCAGTAGCACCATATCCTTTTGCAGCATCTATACAAACTTGTCTTGTACCAACACAAATTATTCTGGAAGCACCTCTCATGTTTGCAGCAGCAACTGACATCAGGCCAACAGGGCCTATACCAATTACAAGAACAGTATCCCCAAATTGAATATCTGCAAGCTCTGCTCCGTGGAATCCGGTAGGAACCATGTCTGAAAGCATACAAGCTTCAGCGGGAGAAATAGAATCAGGTAAGTGAGCAAGATTCGCATCTGCCTGATTTACACGGAAGAATTCTGAAAAAACACCGTCTTCAATGTTTGAGAATTTCCAACCTGCAAGCATCCCGCCAGAATGCATTGAATATCCTCCTTGGGCTTCAAGAGAAAGCCAGTCGGGTGTAATAGCAGCAAACATTACTTTATCCCCGGGCTTAAAATCTTTTACAAGTTCTCCAACTTCCTCAACAATGCCGCAACCCTCGTGGCCAAGAATCAAATTATTTCTTTCACCTATTGCATCTTCCCAAACAGTGTGCACATCAGAAGTACAGGGTGCCAGAGCAATGGGGCGAACTACAGCATCCAGTGGGCCACAGACAGGACGCTCCTTTTCTATCCAGCCTATCTTACCGATGCCTAACATAGCTAAACCCTTCATAACAAACCACCTCGTGCAAAAATTATATGTCAGTAAAACCGTGCCAAATGAGACCATTATGGCACTCAATAACCTGACAATAAAATTTTAAAACATTGTTAAAAAAATATCAATATCAAATCGATATAAAAATATCGATATTTCTTTATCAATTTTGGTACTTTTAACTAAAAAGAACGTGGGCAGAGCTGAAAATTTATGTTTATTTGATATGCCCATATGTTTGAAACATGCGATGTATAAAATAAGATTTATGTAATACAAGAAAAAACTTATTTGAAAATTATATTGTTAGAAAGGAAACATTGTTATATAATAAAAAACATCAAAAACTGTTTAATATTAGCAGGTTTGTTCATTTACAGTGACTTCATAATTGCTTTTATCTTCATCCCTGTAACTCGCGTTATAATATAACAATTAAGTATAAAGGATATATATAACAAAATTGTTTGAGTTTATCAATTTGTAAATTATTAATGAACAGAAAGATATCTTATAGAGTTTTATTTGTAGCAAGCATCATGGGAGTACTTTTATATTGAAGTTCTGACGGCAGGAAGCGGTGGTGATTTTAACCCGGGCTTTCTCACTGGAAGAGGCTCAATAAAGGGCCTGGATTTTGAAAGAAATGTCTGGTTTAGAGCAGGAGCTTCGTGTGAAAACAGTGGTTTAGAAGGAACATCAGATGGTATGCTGATAGGAGGTGCGACACCGGTTGACCGTACAAGAGTAATAGAAAATTACTCCTGGAGTCCGGAAGCATACTCCAGGAACGTTAGACTTGGCTGGGGATCTTCTGTAGAAAATGAATTTATAGAACTGAAAGACAACTATTTTGTAGGTAATATATATGTCCAAGGTATATGGAAAGACGCTGAAGTAAAGAACAACCACTTCTACAGCGAGCGGATTGATATATCGGAAAAAGAATTCCCATACAATGTATATTGCAATGAACTGCCTGTTGAAAACAAAATAGTCCTGCATGAAAACGAGTATAATCCTGATAGAATAGATCTCATCATCTATAACTGGGAGGATTTGGGCAGTGTAAATGTTCACCTGGGTAATTTTGTTGATGTTGGGAAAAGGTTCGAAATATACAGTGTCTTAGACCTTTGGGGCGAACCTGTGGTTAGCGGGGTATATTCCGGGGAAATTATTCGGGTATCAATGGGAACAAAAGCTCCTGTCCAGCCAAACGGCTATCCAAATGCTATAACAGATGTAGATAATCCCGGCAGAAGATTTGGTGTGTTTATTATACGTGTTAAATAAACTGTGGAATTAGTAATCCACTTAAGTCATAATTACAGGGCAGATAAACTTAATAAACCGGAGGCAAATAAAAAGGTGCGGGAACTTGAAATAAACAGCAAAGGTTCTGATATTGTTAAAGAAAATGTGAAAAAACTGAAACAGCTGTTTCCAGAAATAGTAACAGAAGGCAAAATTGATTTTGAAAAGCTGAAAGCCGTACTTGGTGAATATGTTGAAAAAAGTTGTGAAAGTTACAGCTTCACCTGGCCTGGAAAAAGCGATGCTTTCAGGGAATCCCAAACTCCCTCATCTTCAACGTTAAAACCCTTTATTGGTGAGAGTAAAAACTTTGACACAACACAGAATCTGTATATAGAGGGTGATAACCTTGAGGTTTTGAAGCTGCTGCAGAAAAGTTTCACTGGCAGAATTAAAATGATTTACATAGATCCTCCCTATAACACAGGAAAGGAATTTATATATACCGATAAGTGGAGCGATCCAACAAAGGAATATAAGAGGACGGAAGAAATTAATAAAGAAAGCAGTGATACAGATCCAGGGGCAAATGATGAGGGCGGAAGACATTCAAATTGGCTTAACATGATGTATCCAAGGTTAAGGCTTGCAAGAAATCTGCTAACTGAAGACGGTGTGATCTTTATCAGCATAGATGATAAAGAACTTGCAAATCTAATGAAGCTTTGTAATGAAATTTTTGGTGAAGATAATTTTGTTACGCTTTTTATTTGGGAAAAAAAGAAAAAGCCCTCCTTTCTCCATAAAAACGTGGGCAAATTAACAGAATACATTGTTTGCTATACTAAAAACTCAGACAGTACTTTTCCGTTTTCTTTAGAAACCACAGCAGAGGGTAAGAAATACCCTTTGAATAACGCAGGCAATACTTTAAGTGTTATTACATTTCCACCTGAAACTGTGAGTTTCAACATGGATGATCAGGTTGTTAAACCCCAGGACATGTCAGAAGGAAATATAAAAACAAGGTTATTGAATGAACTTGTTATAGTAAACGGCAAAAACTGCAACGAGTTTTCTCTTGAAGGAGAATGGCGGTATTGTCAAAGCAAAATTAATGAAATTATTAAGAATAATGAGAAAATTGTGATCAGTAAAATTCCATTCAGGCCGAATCATGTAAAAGCGGGTGGAGAGATTAAAAAAATGAAAAATATTTTTTCGCCCGTTCACTATGAAATGGAAACTAATGAGGATGCGACTTCTCAGATTATTGAGCTTTTTGGGTTTAACGTGTTTGATAATCCGAAACCGGTTAAATTGATCTATAGCCTTGTGAAGGCAATAACTTATGCGGATAAAAAGGCTATTATCCTGGATTTTTTTTCAGGTTCGGGAACAACAGCCCATGCTGTAATGCAACTGAATGCAGATGATGGTGGTAAACGTAAATTTATTATGGTTCAATTACCCGAGAAATAAATAAAAATACCGATGCGTACAAAAACGGATTTACTAATATAGCCGATATAGGTAAAGAGCGCATCCGCCGTGCAGGTGAGAAAATAAAAGCCGAACTGAAAAAAAGGGAAGACCCCCCCAAAAATCCTGAGGATTTGGATATAGGGTTTAAAGTTTTCAAACTTATCGGCCCTATATAAAAGGCATAACCCGAAAAAGTTCAGAAAATCAAAAAAAGTGTATCTGATTATTCAGCACACATTAATTACCCGTTTCGATGCTGAAGATCAAAAAGCAATTCATATAATAAAATAGAAATATACTACGATTATAATGATGTTGCATAGAGAAGACAAAAGTTTTATACTGGATCTCTCAAAAAATGATTACCACAATGTATCTTTTATTCGAAGACTAATTCAATTATTTTAAGTAACCCCGAAAAAACTATCCGTAATTACGGCTTTTTCGCTAAAAGCTATTCACCGGCCAACGATAAGGTAATTCTCGACTTAATGATTTTCAAGTTAAAAGGTTGGGTAAATTTATAACAAAGGCAAAAACTAACAAAATACACAGTAAAGGAGATGGAATGCATGAAAGAATATCTTCCCGAAAAAACCCGGTATGAAAGAATGAAATATAATCGCTGCGGAAGAAGTGGTTTACTACTGCCTGCTTTATCATTAGGATTATGGCATAATTTTGGAGATACAGATCCCTTTGAAAAACAAAGAGAAATATTAAGATTCGCTTTTGATTCAGGTATTACACATTTTGATCTGGCAAACAATTATGGTCCACCGGAAGGGAGTGCAGAAGAAAACTTTGGGAGGATATTCAAAAAAGATTTCAGGCCATATCGTGATGAATTGATTATATCTACTAAAGCAGGCTATTACATGTGGGAAGGCCCTTACGGGGACTGGGGTTCAAAAAAGTATCTTATCGCCAGCCTGGATCAGAGCTTAAAACGAATGGGACTTGAATATGTAGATATTTTCTACCACCACAGATTTGATCCGAATACACCGCTTGAAGAGACAATGGAGGCACTGGCTCAGGCTGTCCGACAGGGGAAGGCGCTGTATGCAGGTGTATCCAATTATGGCCCTGAACAAACCAGAAAAGCCTCTGAATTGTTAAGGCAAATGGGTACAAAATGCCTTGTTCATCAACCATCGTATTCCATGTTGAACAGATGGGCAGAAGATGGTCTGCAACAAGTGCTGGAAGAAGAAGGCATTGGAACAGTAGTCTTTTCACCGCTGGCTCAGGGATTGTTGACATCAAAGTATTTAAAAGGTATACCGGAAGATTCCCGGGCTATGAAATCAAGATTTCTTAAAAAGAATGATATTACGGAAGATTTATTAAGCAAAATTGAGGAATTAAACAAAATTGCACAAAGACGTGGCCAGTCTATGGCACAAATGGCTCTGAGCTGGGTACTGAGAGATGGAAAGGTTACTTCAGCAATTATTGGTGCCAGTAGAATAGAACAGATTTCAGAGAATGTTAAGGTATTGGATAATTTAAGCTTCTCGAGGGAAGAGTTAACGGAAATTGATGATATCTTGAATGATTAATGATTTGTTGTATCAGGTGATGATATATGTTCAGTTCCCCATGGTTCTATGTCTTGAACAATGAGCAAAAATTTATTGATACGTTGAAGAATTTCCGAAAATAAAAAATGGGCTTGTAAAAAAGGACAAAACCGGCCAATGTTGTTGTATACGAGAATATACATCAACAAAAGCCATTTTGTTTCCTGATGCATATGCTTAAGTTTTGCAGTAAAGACCTGCAACTTAGTGCACTTATAGCTTTCTTTTAATAAAATCCGTGATTTCATCAAGAAGTTCACAGCTCCAGAAAGAACCTTCATGGGGGGCATTTTCAACACGTATAATTTCAGCTTCATAACCATTGTTAATAAGGGCTTTGTACATGTTTTCACTTTCTGAATATGGAACAATCGTATCTGCGTCACCATGAATTAAGAGAATTGGAGGATACTTCTTATTTTTTTCTAAAATGAGTAGCGGGCTCATTTCCTTGAGTAAATCAAAGTGCTCAGAAATTTCTCCCCCTGTAAAGCCATTGAAAACCTCTGGTTCTTGCGAATTTTTATACATTTCAAATAATTCCACCAAATTAGTTGGACCGAAACAGTCAACAGCAACCGAAACACTATCTGAAAAATCATGGTATTCCTCTGTTTTGTATCTAGGGTCATCTCCTGTTAAAGCTACAAGCAGAGATGTATTACCTCCCGAAGATGTTCCCCAAAAACATACTCTTTCAGGGTCAATGTGATATTCTTCAGCATTTTTTCTCAGGAAACGGATTGCTGTTTTTGCATCCTGTAAAAATGCCGGAGCCGGGTGTCCTTCCATAAAATTACGATGGGTTATCGTGGCAACAACATAACCCATCCTCGCAAGTGATGCAAGCTGTGGTAGTTGGTAGTTAACATCCGGGAAAGTCCAGGCACTGCCCTGCAGAAATACAATCAGCGGCCATTTTGGTTTATTATTTTCATCCGCTTCGTTGAACCAGGGAGCAATTATTTGCATTTTAAGTTCTATACCTGATATGTTCGAAAAAACAACATCGGGGATAAGCCTGGCCATACCGCTAAGGTTTGGATTATTCTTAAAAGTTTTTACTTTGTTTCCTGCCATGAAAAAATACCTCCCGAATAAATCCGCAGAATGTTCTGTTTCCACGCAATCCATTGTATTATATATCTTAAATTTTTCACTTTCTTAAAAAGCCTGTGTGAAAATCCGCACTTACATTATATTACAAGGAAAAAGTATTAACAACAGCAGAAATTGTTACTCTATTAGCCATAAATTATGGGGAAGAATAAAGAAGATTGTTTTTTCAGATATTGAAATTTGGGTCTGACTTTAAATTTTATTGATTTTGATCTATATTGTTAAGTGAAACTGGGTAATAGCAGTATGGGAGTGAGATTTATGGACAGATTGAACTTAACGATGTTAACCGACTTCTATGAGTTGACAATGGCAAATGGCTATTTTAACAGTGGGTTAACAGATAAAATTGCATATTTTGATATGTTTTTCAGAAAAGTGCCGGACAACGGGGGCTATGCAATAATGGCAGGTGTTGAACAGTTAATCGAATACCTGAATAATTTGAAATTTAGCGATGAGGATATCGATTACCTGCGCAGTAAAAAAATGTTCAGTGAAGAGTTTTTAGATTACCTGAAAAATTTTAAATTTTCCTGCGATGTATGGGCTGTACCCGAAGGCACTCCAATATTTCCGAATGAACCGGTGGTTACAGTAAGGGGACCGGTTATCCAGGCTCAATTTATTGAGACAATGGTATTGCTGACAATAAACCATCAAAGCCTTATAGCCACGAAAGCAAACCGGATAGTGAGAGCAGCCCGGGGACGCACGGTAATGGAATTTGGCTCAAGGCGGGCACAGGGTTATGACGGAGCCATATATGGTGCACGGGCAGCATATATCGGCGGATGTGTAGGAACTGCCTGTACTATTGCAGAAAGGGAATTTGGAATACCTGCTATGGGTACAATGGCGCACAGCTGGGTTCAGATGTTTCCTGACGAATTGGAGGCTTTCCGTACCTATGCCAATATGTATCCTGATAATTGCGTTTTGTTGGTGGATACGTATGATGTTTTAAAGTCGGGGGTACCGAACGCAATAAAAGCTTTTAATGAAGTTTTGATACCTAAAGGATACAGGCCTAAGGGAATTAGGATTGACAGTGGCGACGTTACCTATCTGTCAAAACAGGCCCGTAAAATGCTTGATGAAGCAGGTTTCCCTGATTGCCAGATTGTTGCCTCTAATTCCCTTGATGAATTCACCATACGTGATATTCTTGTGCAGGGTGCTAAGATAGATTCCTTCGGTGTAGGAGAAAGACTAATTACATCAAGCTCGGAGCCTGTTTTTGGAGGGGTATACAAACTGGTGGCCATTGAGGACAATGGGCAGATAATACCAAAAATAAAAATCAGTGAGAATGTTGAAAAAATAACTAACCCTGCATTTAAACAGGTGTGGAGATTTTTTGATAAGGAAAGTGGAAAAGCAATAGCAGATTTATTAACACTTCATGGTGAAGTTATAAATGAAAATGAACCCTATGAATTATTTGACCCTGAATATACATGGAAGAGAAAGACTGTTACCAACTACAGGGTGAAGAAGCTTCTTGTTAAGATTTTTGATAAAGGTATGTGTGTGTATAAAAGCCCCTCACTTAAAGAGATACAGGAGTATTGTAAGGCTCAGACGGAGACCCTTTGGGATGAAGTAACAAGATTTGAAAATCCCCATAAATACTATGTTGACTTATCAAAACCATTATGGGATATAAAAGACAAATTGTTAAAAGAATATTCAGATTACAAAAATATTGCAAAATAACCCTTGTATGGCGAAAAAATGAGTGTTAACATATTATATTAGAAAGTAAAAATTTATCGGATTATGGATGGCGGGTATGATTTACTCTAAGTCTTGATAAGGTTGGTGAGAGAATGAGGTTTTTTAACTCGACCCAAAAGAACATGGACCTTGCTACAGTAGTAAAAATGATTGAGAGTTTTATTGCACAAAACCCCAACCAGAACTATCGAATTGCTGTTGGAACAGATTCACAGGTTAGAGGAAATTATACTTGCTTCGCAACGGGTATTCATATTCACAGGGTTGGGCAGGGAGCCTGGTGCTGCGTTCACAAAAGAATTGAAAAAAGGAGATACAACAATCTCAGGGAGAAAATCTCAAAGGAGACGGTTATTACTTATGAACTTCTGTCAATCCTTAATGAACTGTTAACTGACACACTTTGTGCTTACACTGAAAACTATAAGAATTTTGATTGCAGGGTAGAGGCTCACATAGATGTGGGCACAAAGGGTGAAACCAGAAAACTGATAAGGGAAATGGTTGGATATTTCGAAGGCTTGGGTGTTGACGCTAAAATTAAACCCGATTCTTTTGTAGCAAGCAGTTATGCCGACAGATGCAGTAAAAGCTTTAAAAAGGATCATAAAAAGGCGGTATAATGTATGTTCTCCTATTAACAGAGAAGATTTTATATAAATTTGGATAAGCCCGAAAGGGCTTATTTTTTTATGAACCATAACCCGATGGATTACATAATGTATAGTGATAGATAAAAGTAAAAAGGGAGGTAAGGACATGTATACAACGATGAACATTATCAGTGCTTCAAAGGGAAAGCAGACCCATGTCCATGAATTTTTAGGCAGCACTCAATTTGCTGAAAAGGGAAAAGAGAGACATAATCACCGATTTGCGGGTGTTACCGGCGAAGCAATCCCTATAGGAAAAGGAAGCCATATTCATGAATTTCGTACCAATACTGATTTTACCGTGAACCATTACCATGTATTAAAAGGCAAAACCGGGCCGGAGATAGAGTTGCCCGATGGGCATCATATCCATTATGCAGATGTTGTTACAAGCTTTGATGACGGTCACAGGCACAGAGCTGAGTTTGCAACATTAATAGTGCCTCGCGGATAATTTTTATATTATAAATACATTTCAATTCAATTTTTAAGCCATAAGGGCTTATTTTTTACATACATAAAATTTTATAAATAGTAAAAAAGTCTCATTCTTTGCGCTCGAGTAAAATTACTGTAGGGAATTGCATGTAAATGAATTCCAAATAAATTGAAAAGAAGATGACATCCTGTTAAAATATAAAACCTAACCAAAATAATAACAAAGGATGGCATCTTCTATGTATAACAGTATACAACATTTTATTGAATTTGGCACGAAAAAAATTGAAAAAAGAATTAGGGAATTTATTCAGGAAAAGAAGGATCTAGCAGACTTAGTTCTAGG
>Ga0209537_1003500_pt1 | contig 14335 bp, 10 predicted proteins | sample BioPla4DNA1_FD_187698 | JGI IMG/M metagenome (GOLD analysis project Ga0209537, IMG submission 187698) | Biogas fermentation microbial communities from Germany - Plant 4 DNA1 (SPAdes) (version 2) | ecosystem: Engineered > Bioreactor > Anaerobic > Digestate | place: Bielefeld, North...
TCGGATCTGTTATCATTTACATTGAAGGATCCTGAGTCATTATATCTTTCTACCCATACTTTAATAGTTGATTTTGCAATTCCATATTCTCTATTAAGATCTGCCAAAGATTTACCATTATTATATAGTGCTACTATTTGCTTTTTGAATTCCTCTTCATATCGTTTTGCCATTTAAATTCCTCCCAAAGGTTTATATTTATATTATACCATTGTTCGGAATTTTATTGTCCTATTTAGTATAGCCTATCCAATTATGTATTTTATATTTCTATTAGCGGGTGACAGGTCAATCTCAATAAATACTGTCATAATAATGACTGCTATGCCTGCCTCTGCTATGACTTCAATATTTGCTGAGAGTTATGAAATAGAGAAGGAGTATGCTGCTATGTTAGTATCTGTAACCACATTGTTAGCCTTAGTTACAGTACCTGTATTATTAAAGATAATCACATAAGACCCTTGTTCCTTCTTTTTAATCAAGGCAAGCCTATATGGAAATAGGTCCGTTGAATTTTTCCTTCTTTCTTCGTAAAAATGCTCATTATCTCTACTATCAAATAAGCTTACTATAAATTTCTCTATTTCATTTAATCTCATATCTAATCCCCTTGGTTAAAAACTTTCTCCATAAAAATAATATCATGTTTATTGCCTTGATCATCGGTCCAAAAATCCTTTATCCTCTCAACTTCCTGGAAGCCAAGTTTTTTGTATAAATTATATGCTCTTATATTGTCATGAATTGTATCTATTTCAATCTTATTCAGACCAAATTCAGAAGTTAAATAGTCTATGAAATCTATTACTAATCTATATCAACCCAATTCAACTTAATATGCTTCTTTTAGTACTATTCCATCTACCTCTAATTCCACATCCATCTACTGATGCCAGCTCCATTTATGAATATCAATAATCCTTTGTTCCCTTTTACCTCAACTACATACTTCACAAATAATTTCCCCCATATATTTATTCGGTATCTTTCAGGGTCCTGTGCCCTAAAAAACTTATATTAATTCTAGGGCTTGTTCTAAGTCCTTAATTATATCTTCCTTATCTTCAAGTCCAATGGAAATCCTAACCATACTTTCTGTTAGTCCAAACTCTGCCAGTTTCTCCCTTGGGTAGCCCCTATGGGTAATGGCTGCAGGAAGCTGTACTAAGGTCTCGCAGTCACCTAAACTTACAGCTAGCTGGGCCAATTTTAAGCCTTCTACAAATTTAATTGCTGCTTCTAAGCCACCTTTTACCTCAAAGCTAATCATGGCTCCAAAGCCCTTCATCTGTTCCTTTGCTATTGCATGGCCTTTAAAATCTTCTAATCCTGGATACAATACTGACTCTATCTTATGATGATTATTTAGATATTTTGCTACTTCCATTGCATTAGCTTCATGTTGTTTCATCCTTAATCCCAAAGTCTTAAGCCCCCTAAGTAGTAGCCAAGCATTAAAGGGGCTCATGACTCCACCAAATTCACACATATAAGCAAATTTTAAGTAGTGAATGTAATCTTCATCCTTAGCTATGGCAACTCCACCAACTACATCTCCATGGCCACAAATGTATTTTGTAGCACTATGGACTACTACATCTGCTCCAAGGAGTAAGGGGTTTTGAAAGTATGGAGTAGCAAAGGTATTGTCTACTACTAGCTTAATATCATGTTTCTTTGCTATTTCTGAAACCCCTTTTATATCTATAATAGATAGATCTGGGTTTGAAGGAGTTTCAAAGTATATTACTCTAGTAGCTTCATCTATTGCAGCCTTTAACTCTTCTAAGTTAGTCAAATCTACTATTTTATAATTCATATTATATTTAGGCAAAAGTTCTGTAACTACACTAAAGCTAGACCCATAAAGGGTTTTGTGGACTATTATGGTTTCATTTGGTTTTAATAATGAAAATATTACAGAGCTTATGGCTGCCATGCCTGAAGCAAAGGCCACAGCTCCCTTGCCATGCTCTAACTCTGCCATCCTATTTTCAAATAAGCGTAAAGAAGGGTTATTGCCTCTTGTATATACATAATCATCAGACTCAAAGGACATTACCTGATTTGCATGGTCTATACTGTTAAATACAAAGGTCGAAGTTTGAAATATAGGTGGATTTAATGCATTATTTGGATTTTTTCCTTTTTGTCCTGCATGAATTGCCTTAGTATTAAAACCTGTCATTTTATTACCTTCCTTTCATCTCTAGTGATATTAATTACAATTTTTCTAATCTCCAATCCAAAAATATAGTATACCTGTAGTACCATCTTGAAGCTCTATCCCATACCAAAATTCATCATGGACTATTAGCTTGATTGTATCCCCTTTATTGAACTCTCTCATTACTTCCTGGTCCCATATAAATTCAATGTCTTGGCTGGTCAAATCATTTCTTAAGTTTTCTTCAACAAAAAAAGCTTTAAAACCTGTAGTTATGGTGTATTCCCTATTTATATATTTGCTATAGTCTAAGGGATTGTATATAAACTGATTATCTTCTAAGGTATAGAATCCTTTGATTATTTGTGGAGAAATAAATTTGGCAAGTCCTCCTATTTCTATGAAACTACCCCCACCATCAATTAGGACCTTGTTTGGATCTCCCATTTTAATATCTGTATATAGAGCACCTAATTCGCTTATATTTTTCCCGTCATACCTATAAAAAGTAGTTACTGGGTCTGCACTAGGACCATCATCGTAAAGAGCCAGTTCTATGAACCCATCATCCTTTAGAAAATCTACTAAATATACATCAAATGGATGGTCAGTGTATATTGAGACTTCAGAGTCATTTATCCTAATTGTAGATTCTTCTCTCCCTAAAAGCTTTATTTCAATTAAATCAACTTTACTATCCTCATTTAAATCATATTTACCCTCAGCATTTAAAGAAAAGTCATCGTATTCCTTTTCAATAATAAAGTCGTATTCAACAATACACTCCTTCAAATCAAAAAAATTATCTAAGTTGATTTCTTCTTGATGGGTAGCTAAATCAACATCAGGTTTCTGATTGTACCCACATCCAGTTAAAGCAAATATAATTATTAAAAAGATAATATAATATTTACTTTTAGTCATTTATATCTACCCCCTACCTTTTTCCAAAGCATCTTTAAACCTTCAGCCAAAAGTTTTACTAAATTATTTGGATTTTCAAGTAGGTCTAAAGAACACGCCATTTTCCCTCTAATCCTACTCATTAATATATAGTTAAGACCGTCTTTGTTTTCAAAATGTATAATTTGGGGAACGGGAAGTTTGTTCTGAAGCCATTTCATCATCCTATATTCATTATCGGATTCTTCTCCTTGATTTTCAATTTTTAAAACCATGTCATCAAAGCAAATAACTTGTGAGCCTGACATTCCAATTTTATCTATTGAATAGGATTTGTCTCCAATTATTTCTTTTATCTTATTAGGTATATCCAACTTAATCCCCCCTAACTTCTCTTATACCCTAATCAAAACACTATATTAGACTAAATATATGTCAATCTTATGCTATTAATCCTTTTAATAATTCTATGTCTACTATACTACCCCCTCTTGATAATTATTCTACAAAAGTTTGCAAATCCCTTCTTTAGACAGAAAATATTTTTGAATGAAAAAAGGTAGACAGCTTTTGCCATCTACCCTATCTAATTATTCTATTCTCTCTAGTCTTATGCCTGTCATTTGACCGTTTAGGTCTTGTCTTTCTAGGTCTTCTTCATTTACCCTTATTATGGATTTTGCTAAGGTTTCGGATTTAATATAGTCTTCATATTCATCTATGGCTGCCTTTATCTCATCAGAACCATCGTAGTAGATATTGATATTATCTAATACTTCATATCCATTGTTCTTTCTCATCTGCTGTACCTTAGATATAAATTCCCTAGCATATCCTTCATTGATTAATTCAGGAGTCAATGTAGTATCTAGGATAACAAATAAATTGTTTTCCATAGCTACATCGAAGCCTTCTTTAGCTGATATGGTTACTTGTACATAATCCTTTATTATTTCTGTATCTTCACCTTCTAGGTTTAGTATCAGTTTCTCTCCACTTTCTAATTTTTCCACTGCTTCATGTGGATTCAATTCATTTAATGCCTTTCCAAAGGCTTTTATTTTGCTACCTAATACTGGGCCTGCAGCTTTAAAGTTTGGTTTCAGGGAATAATTCATAAACTGTGACAAGTCTTTTTCAAATACTACATTTTTTACATTGAGTTCTTCTTTAATTAGAGGTACTAAATCATTAATTAGTTCTTCATATTTTCCGTCTATTACTACTTCATTTAGAGGTTGCCTTACTTTTATCTTAACAGCCTCTCTTGAAGCACGGCCTAGGCCTACTAAATCCCTTACTAAATCCATTTTTTCTTCTAAGTCTTTGTCTATTAAACTTAAGTCAGGTTCTGGATAGTATGCTAGGTGAACTGATTCTTCCTCTGTCAAGTTTTGGAATATTTCCTCGGAAATAAATGGTACAAATGGTGCCACTAGTTTACATACTCCAACAAGAATTTCATATGTTGTATTATAAACTGCCTTTTTGTCATCGTCTAATTCAGTTGACCAGAATCTTCTCCTATTTCTTCTAATATACCAATTTGATAAATCTTCTATTACAAATTCTTGAATGTCTCTTACTACCTTAGTTAGTTCAAATATGTCCATGTTTTCAATTACTGTTTTTACTAAACTGTTGTATTTTGATAGGATCCATCTATCTATCTCTGGCCTATCCTTATATTCGATAAAGAAGTCTCTTGGGTCTACTCCATCTGTATTAGCATATAGGGAGAAGAAGTTGTATACGTTTCTAAAAGATCTAAAGAACTTACTATCTACCTCTCTAAGACCATCTTCGTCGAATCTAGTAGGGGTCCATGGTGGTGATACATAAATTAGATACCATCTTACAACATCAGCACCGTACCTATCAAACAAATCAAATGGGTCTACGGTATTTCCCCTAGACTTAGACATTTTCTTTCCGTCTTTGTCTAAGATTAAATCATTTACTAGTACATTTTTATAAGGTGATTTGCCAGTAACAAAGGTTGATATGGCTATAAGTGAATAGAACCAGCCTCTAGTTTGGTCAATACCTTCATTTATAAAATCTGCAGGGAATAATTCATCAAAGAAGTTTTCTTTATTTTCAAATGGATAATGGTGTTGGGCAAAGGGCATAGCTCCACTATCAAACCATACGTCTATTACGTCCTTTTCCCTAGTCATCCTTCCGCCACACTTGTCACATTTTAGATGGACTTGGTCTACAAAAGGCCTGTGTAGTTCTATATCCATATCTATATCTTCTATGGCCCTTTCGATTAATTCCTTCCTTGAACCGACGCTGTCTACATGACCACAGTCATCACACCTCCATATTGGTAGTGGTGTACCCCAATATCTTGACCTGGAAATAGCCCAGTCATTTAAGTTTTCTAACCAATTTCCAAATCTCTTTTCTCCAACGAATTCTGGATACCAATTAACCTCATTATTATTTTTAATTAGCTGGTCTTTTAATTTTGTCATTTCTATATACCAAGATGGTTTTGCATAGTATAGTAATGGGGTTTTACATCTCCAGCAATGAGGATAATTATGGGCCATTCTTTCCTTTTTGTACAGTTTGCCCTCCTGTCTTAACCATTGAATAATTTCTGGGTCTGCGTCTATAACAAATTTATCTTTCCATAGGGTGTCAGTAAATTTACCTTCCTCTGATACAGGTTGAATTACTGGTAAACCATACTTCATTCCTGTATTATAGTCATCTTCACCAAAGGCTGGTGCAGTATGGACTATTCCTGTACCATCTTCTGTAGTTACATAGTCTGCTAGAGTAACGAAAAACGCCTTGCTGTCTACCTCTACAAAAGGAATTAGCTGTTCATACTCAATATATTCTAAGTCCTTGCCCTTCATTGTTTCTAAAACTTCATAATCTTCTCCTAGGACTTTATCTGCCAAATCTTTAGCTAAGTAATAAACTTCATCATTTTGTCTAACCTTTACATAGTCTACTTCTGGATTAACTGTTAAACTAACGTTTGATGGTAAAGTCCATGGAGTAGTAGTCCAAGCTAAGAAGTATTCATCCTTGTCCTTAAGCTTAAACTTAGCTACTGCTGTTTCAGATTTGATTTCCTCATAGCCCTGTGCTACTTCATGGGAGGCTAATCCTGTACCACATCTTGAGCAATATGGTAATATCTTATGTCCTTCATATATATAGCCTTCTTTGAAGAATTTATCTAGTATCCACCAAACGGATTCGATATAGTCGTTGTCTAATGTTATATATGGGTTATCTAAGTCTATTAGATAAGCCATTCTCTCTGTCATTTCTCTCCAAAGTTTTTCATACTGGAATACTGATTCCCTACATTGTTTGTTAAATTCCTCTATTCCGTACTTTTCTATATCTTGTTTGTTTTTTAAGTTTAATTTCTTCTCAACTTCTATTTCTACTGGAAGTCCGTGGGTATCCCAACCTGCTTTTCTTTTTACTTGATAACCCTTCATGGTTTTATATCTACAGGTTAAGTCCTTTAAGGTCCTAGCCATAACGTGATGGATGCCAGGCTTTCCATTGGCAGTTGGAGGCCCTTCATAAAAGATATAGGGTTTATTGTTTTCTCTTGTAGTTACTGATTTGTGTAATAGGTCAATTTCCTTCCAATATTGGCTGATTCTTTGTTCTCTAACATTTACTGGTTCATTTGATAATTCTCTAAACCTTTTCACGTTCTCATCCTTCCTTTTTAATAATCGAAATTTTTCAATTCTCTAGCTTAAAGATAAAAGAAAAATCGCTGATTTCCCTTATTTTTCTTTTATCCATGTTCCGATTCTGATATTTGGGCTAGCATGATAACCAACCCCATTATGTTAGGTCATAAAAACAAATCCCTAAGTCAAAGACTTAGGGACGAAAAATTCCGCGGTACCACCCAAATTACAAGAAGATACTTCTTGTCACTCAACAGTTTTAACGGTCCCAACCGTAATACCCTACTAGGCTTCAGGTATTATGCTCCAAGGTGATCTTCACAAAGTAATTTATGATAATCTTTCACCAAATGATTATCTCTCTATGATAAATTGGCTTTGCTACTGTCCCTATCATTGCACATATTTTCACTTGTATAATAATATACCCTAACTTGCAATATCTTGTCAAGCAATATATTTGTAAATATCAATACTCCTAGGGATAATGCTAGTATTTAGATATGGCTTTATTCACTTTCATCCTGGAGCTTTCTCAGCTTATATATTTCAGTACTTGTATCTAAATCTACCATATCATAGGTAAGTAATTGGCCTTTTTTAATATCTCTTTTAACCACTGCCTTATTGTTGATTAAGCCTATGGGAACTAAATTCTTGTCCCTTGCCTCCTCATAGGTAAATATTTTCCCTAAAATAGTGTATTCACCTATGCCATCTAGTCTTTCCCCTTGTTTTAAGTCCTTCTTAGCCATTGCAACTACTTCTGCTACAGGTTTGCTAGAAATAGGTGCAATAGTTGCTTCCTTATAGAAATAGGCCCTAGCTATGGAAATGGGAGTTTCTAAACTAGTTAGGTGATATGGCCTGTAGAGTACATAATTTGGTCCATCACCCATTTTAAGAAATCTCATTTCATGATGTACTTGAGGTAATGAAGTGGTAACTATTACAAACACTCCTGGTGCTATACCATGGGCATAATCTACTACCTTGTATTTATTAAGTATTCCTCCTTCTTCCTTTAGGCTATAAACCTTCGGAAGTTCTTCCACTGTTGTAGTTGGTCCGTGACCACCAGGTACATCTGGAATAAATCCTGTGGCATTTGCCATTGCAGCCATTTCTACCATTGTATTCGTTCCATCAACAAAAGAAGCTAGTCTAAGGGGCTTTAGTTTAGATTTTAAGGCCTGGTCTCTTACAGTATCTGGCGTTGCTTCATGATCCATAGGGTTGTTTTTTCCCTTTCCTATGGCTAAGACCTCAAAACCTGTAGCTTCTGCAAAATCGAATATTTCTTTTACAGCGCCAGGCTCATCTCCTGCTGTACCTGTATATACGACTCCAGCTTTCTTCGCCATATTATTTAGGATTGGACCTACTACCACATCTGCTTCCACATTTAACATAACAACATGCTTTCTATTTTCTATAGAGCTTACAGCTATTTTAGCCCCTGCATTAGGCACCCCTGTAGCATCAACTACTACATCTATTAGATTTGCCTTTGCAGCTAAATCAGAATCATCACAGGCAACGTATTTACCCTTCTCCATTGCAATATTAATGTCACTAAGGCTTTTAGCTATTACAATGTCTTCTCTAGAAATTCCTGCTAAAGTATAGGCCTCTATTACATCAGATACTTTGTTACTTATTACTAAACTAGGTCTCATACCTTTAACAAACATCATTTGGCTAACCATACCTTTTCCCATTAGACCTGCACCGACTATAGCCACATTTATATTTTTATTATCGTCTTCTAGTTCTATTAGCTTTCTTTTTATTCCAATCATCAATCTTCCCCCACTTGTATTAGTTAATTGCTGCGTTTAACCCTGCCACGTATCCTGATGACCATGCCCACTGTAGATTAAACCCTCCACAATCTCCATCTATATCCAATAACTCTCCCACTATATATAAGCCTTTTACAATTTTTGATTCCATTGTTTGATTATTTATTTCATTAGTATTTACTCCACCGGCTGTTACTTGGGCATCACTAAAAGATTTGCTTCCTATAACCTTGAAATTCCAAGAAGTCAATATTTTTGAAATTGCTCTAATTTCTTCCTTAGATAGATTGCTTACTCTTTTATTCTTGTCAATATTTAACTCTTTTAGTATTGGAATTATAAGTCTTTTATTTATAAGGCCTATTAAGGCAATTTCTACTGTTTTTCTAGGCATATAATCAAATCTTTTCAATAGGTATTCAAACAATTCATCTTCATTTTTTGTATGTATTATTGAAACCTTAAGTATTACTTCCTTACCCTTATTCATATATTGTAGTGCTGTCCTACTTAATTGCAATATTGGTGGTCCTGAGATCCCATAGGATGTAAATAAAATATCTCCCTTATCTTCTAATATTGGCTTATTGTCTATATAAATTCCTGCAGTACCAACAAATTTAACTCCATCTACGGATTTTAGGATATTGCTTTCTAATTTTAGCTTAACTAAGCCTGGAAAAATTTCTGTTACTGTATGGTTTAGTTGCTTACACAGGGAATATCCGTTACCATCTGAACCACTGGCAGGTAAAGCCATTCCCCCTGTAGCTAAAATCACCTTATCAGCCTCAAACCTTCTATTATCTTTCAAGGTTATTATAAATTTCTTTTTCTTCTTTATATCAGTAACATAGGCCTGGGTTATTAACTCAATTCCCTTATCTTCTATTTCATATCTCAGAACATCTAATATAGATGAGGCTTGAAATGAAAGGGGAAAAACTTTTCCATTTTCCTCTACAGCTGGAGTAATACCAAGCCTTTCAAAAAATTCTATTGTCATATCTACATTGAATTGAGATAAGGCACTATATGCAAACTTAGGATTGTTTCCATGAAAATTTCTTATAGTCAAATATCTATTTGTATAATTACATCTTCCATTGCCAGTAGCTAATAATTTTTTCCCTACCCTGTCATTTCTTTCTAAAATTAAAACATCTGCACCATTATACTTTGCAGATAAAGCTGCCATCATACCTGCAGCTCCACCACCTACTACTATTACCCTATTAGCCATAGAATAACTCCTTTACTTATTATCAATACTATATTATTTTATACCTTTTCCTTAGTTTTGTCCATTCAGTGTATTAGAAAAGCCTACCAAAGGGTAGGCTTGATTTACACTATTTTCTATTTAATATGGCATTTAAGATTATTCCTACCAAGGCTGCAAAGCTTAGTCCTGATATGCTAACAGATTCATTTATAGGAATTCCTATTGTGAATCCTAATTTAGATGATAGGTAGTTACCACCAAGCCCTAAGACTAATATGACAGCCATTACTAAAAGGTTTTTCCAGTTAAATTCCACTTCATTGTTCTTTATGGTTTTTACTCCTATTATAGCTATCATGCTAAATAGCATTATAGATATTCCGCCCATTACTGCATTTGGAATAGACTGTAAAGTTGCTCCGATTTTAGATATAAATCCTAAACATATTGCAAACATTGCTGCTAATCTTAAGATTGCAGGATCATAATTTTTAGTTATTGCCAATACTCCAGTGTTTTCTCCGTAAGTTGTATTTGCTGGGCCTCCTATAAGGGCTGCTACTGTAGTAGCCAAGCCATCACCTAATAAGGTTCTATTTAAACCAGGGTCTTCAATAAAGTTTTTCCCTACTACTTGCCCATTTGTAGTTATATCTCCCAAATGTTCCATAAATACTGCAAGTACAACTGGTGCAATAATTGCTATAGCTCCTAAATCAAATTTTGGTAGTCTAAATTGGGGCATAGCTAATATTGAAGCTTCTTTAATTGGCTCTATATTTACCAAGTTAAATTGGAAAGCTATAAAATATCCTACTAGGACTGCAATTAAAATTGAAAGCTGTTTTATAAATCCCTTGCCTTTAAAATTAATTAACAATGCCAAACCTAGTGTGATACCTGCTATTAATAGATTTTCCTTTGCCATTCCAAAGGCTACTGGAACAAGGTTCAAACCAATAACCATAATCATAGGTCCTACTACTTGGGGTGCAAGGTATTTTTGTATTCTTTCTACTCCTATTTTCTTTATGAAGAAGGATATAACTACATAAAGTAACCCTGCTACTACCATACCACCTTGAGCATAGGCTAAATCTCCATTATAAAGTTCTTTTACTGTTAAGATAACTGGAATAAATGCAAAGGATGAACCTAGAAATGCGGGTACTTTTCCCTTAGTACATCCATGGAATATTAAGGTTCCTAGGCCTGCTGAGAAAAGTGCTATAGATGGGTCTAATCCTGTAAGGATAGGGACTAAAACCGTTGCGCCAAACATGGCTATTAAGTGTTGAAGTGCTAATACTACCTTCTTAGAATTGTTGACTAAGGATATGCCCTTAGACATAGATTTGCTCATTACATTATCTGTCATTTTTATCTCTCCTTTCCAGCCTCACGGGACTGATTTAAAGAATTGTTTTTTTACACTTGTACCATTATACCATCATTTAATTATATGTACAATATTTTTTTATTTTTTTCCAAAAAAATACTTCCAAGTAGACAGCCTAATTAATCAGGCCATCTACATTGGAAGTATGGTATCAGTGGGGTGAATTTAATGATTTAATGTAGACCCTATTTATGGTATTAAGATTATTTGATCTGGGAAGATTAGGTGTGGGTTACTTAACTTATTGTATTCAGCTAATTTCTCCCAAGTAGTATTGAACTTTTCTGCAATTTTCCATAAAACGTCTCCTGGTTTTACTATATATTTTTGTTCTGCTGGTGCTGGTTCTTCTACTGGTGCCTCCTCTTCTAAAAGATTGTATTCTTTTAGTACTTCTTCTGGAATAAGTCCTTCTGCTATCATCTCATCAGCATTTATACCTCTAATATTTATAGTTCTTCCATCTTCAGATGTTGGAATCTCAATATTTCCTGCTTTAATCTCTCCTATAATATAATCTCTTAACGGATGATTTAGGTCTACTCCTATGATCTCCCAGTTATTATCTGTTACAGGCTCTATAACACCATGTTCTCTAATATAGTCTGCTATATAGGACCTTAAGGATTTTGGATCTGATTCAAAGTATGGTTCTCCACTAATAATGCCCATATCCTTTAATCCACCATATCTATAATTATTTATAGCTAACTTCAATACGTCAGTATCCTCTACCAACTCTCCATTAAACCTTAAGTCTACAATTCTTTCTCCAGCAGGTTTAGATAAATCTATCTTATAGTCTACACCTTGGAACATGTCATAATTGTACACCCTAATATTTGGATTAAAGCTTATATTTATATCCCCTGGAGTAAAAGTATTGTAATAAGCAGCTGACCATTCCATATAGTCTTTTAATTCTTTACCAGTAACTTCTACACCTACTAGGGTATTTGGATATTTGTAGATTTCAAATATGCTGGCATAAGTCAGGTCTCCGGCTCTTAGGTTTGATGCTGGGGCAAATAAGGCTGCTGCAGCTACATCAGCGCCAGTTGCCTTAAGCTGAACATTGTTTATTAGGTCTATGAGTCCTGTATCCCTAAGTTGTGCCTCTGGTATACCTGGTATCTCTGATTCTGGTGCAAAGTTTTCACTTGCTTGACCTATTACTTCTACTAGGAAGTCTAATGTTTTATCATGGTACTCCTTGGCATATTCTTTCAATTCTTCAGAAGCTTCGTATTCAGTAACTTCTATAATCTCAACACTACTATCTACAACTTCCCATTTATCTTCATTTTTCTTTAGTTCAAAGTCAAACCTAACAACTTGTCTTCCTGCATCTCTAGCTGCACCAACTACAGTATTGCCTATTTTATGGTTTTCTGTTTGGTGGGCATGGCCTGTTAAAACTGCATCTATTTCTGGGAATTTTTCTATAATCTCATCGGCACCGTCTCCACCATATTCTGAAGTAAATCCAATATGGGCAGCTACTACAATTAGGTCTACACCTTCTTCTTTCATTAGTTTAAGATGTTCTTCAGTTGCATCTATAGGCATAGTAAACTCTAAATCTTCTACCTTAGGTCCATCCCATCTAGGGATATTTGGATTTGTGATGCCTAAAATTCCAACCTTTACTCCTGCTACTTCCTTGATTTCATATGGCTTAACTAAGTATGAACCATCTTCCTTATACTTAGCATTTGCTGCTAAAATTGGAAATTCAGCTTCCTCTTGAATTTTTTTAACCAATTCTAATCCAAAATTAAACTCATGATTACCTAAAGTCATAGTATCATAACCCATATAATTCATTACGTCGATTACCGGATGTTTTAATTCTAGGTTAAAGTTGTATAAATCATCTGATAATATTGTCCCCTGAATAGTATCTCCATTGTCTATTAACAATGTGTTGGGATTTTCCTCCCTAACTTTTTTAACTACAGAATATACCTTAGTCATACCAATATCTTCTTTTTCTACTCCATCCTCATAAGACCAGTTATAAATATTGGCATGAAGGTCTGTAGTCCCTAGAATAGTAATCTTAACCGTCTCCTCTTCAGCAAATGATGCTGATGGAATAGCAATTGCAATTACCATAATTAAGGCTAGTACCAAGGTGTAAATCCTTTTGTTTCTTAAAAACATCACTATACCCCCTTAAATTTATTGTTCATATTATATATACCCCATATGTAAGAAAAACCCTTCTTTTTTTTGTACTTTTTTTGAAAATAAGCAATAAGTCACAAAGACCACCCTGTAGATGGTCTCTGTGACTCTTTTATATTATTTTGCGTACACCTTCATACCACTTGGATCCATATATTTTATAACTTCTGGTAGTTCATCTATAGATACTAATTGGCCTTGGTAATTTACTATGGTATTCATGTCTAATTTAATGTATAAAGGTTTTCCTGCATCTAGCCACTCTATCAACTTAGATTGGGCATAGGCATCTCTTTCTAAATAGTTCATATCAAAGGCTTCGTCTCCTATAATTACTGTGTTCTCTGGGAGTTCTTCTATATCTCCTACTAAAGTGATTCTACCATCTGCTATTGCAGTTAATGTTTCTCCCTCTGCAGTTACAAATATTATTTCTACTTGTAGGTTGGATGCTATTACACCTTCATGGGCCCTGTAAGTTGCTTGATAGAATCCTGGTGTTACTTCTACCATTTCAACGCCAGGCCTATTGCTTTCAGGTGCAAATGGTAATATAAGTCTATAGTATGCTGTACCACCTGGTGTTGAGTTGAAGCTAATTTCAACGGTTTCACCACTTCTTAATTGAACATCTGTATTTGGAACAAGGTTTTCGATTGTGGCTGGTTCTGGATCTACTGGTTCAACTGGGTCTTCCTCTTCTTCCCCTGCTACTATTCTAATTCTACCTTCTGCTATGGCTGATACTTCATGGCCATAAGGACTTATATATACTACTTCTATCATTAAGTTTTCTGCTTCCATATCTTCTGGAACTGTCCAAGTACCAACGTACAATCCATCTTCTTCAGCCATTGGAATACCCATATCCCTGCTACTCATACCGAAGTCTAACATCAATAGGAAGTATCCTTCTCCACCACTTGGTGCATTGAAGCTAACTACTAACTCATCTCCTGC
>Ga0209537_1003503_pt1 | contig 14326 bp, 13 predicted proteins | sample BioPla4DNA1_FD_187698 | JGI IMG/M metagenome (GOLD analysis project Ga0209537, IMG submission 187698) | Biogas fermentation microbial communities from Germany - Plant 4 DNA1 (SPAdes) (version 2) | ecosystem: Engineered > Bioreactor > Anaerobic > Digestate | place: Bielefeld, North...
CAACCCATCGCTCTCCAAGACTGCCTGAGCTATGGCAGCTTTGTGACGGTGATAGGCTCCTTCAATATCCACAACCTCCCCTTCTCTGAAAGGGGCTAAACTAATGCCCAGTTGCTTGGCTACTTCGGCCAGACCTGATTTCCGGGCAGCGGCTTCCGTAGTTCCGTTAGAAGGAGAATCCCCATAGGTCAGGTTAACCCCAAACTGCTGCAGGCTTTCGGCTACAGCCTGAAAAACAGCCGGATGGGTAGTAACCGCCTTTTCAGGAGGGTCAGGCGCCAGCAGATTAGGCTTCAAAAGAATGTTTTCCCCGGGTTTTACCCACTTCTGCCATCCTCCCAGAAGAGCAATGCCCCGTTCCAACTGGGTCCTAACTTCTTGAAGGTCATAGGTTTCACAGCGGAGCAGAGCTACTTGGGATTTACGGTTTGAATCAGTCATTTCTACCACCCCTTTTGGCATTGTCTTAGTTTCATTAAACAGTATGATGGGCAGGGTTAACAGATATTACATAAAAATAGAAAGGCCGGTTCAGGCCAAAAACGCTGGCGTGTTCTTGAGGAATAATGGTTTCCATAATTAACAGCTGTTCCTCTTCAAGACCGGCTTCCACCCATAATTTCTTGAACGACCCGGGAGAACAGCCGAAAAGTATAGCATCTGGCAGAAGGTTTTGCGCTTTCTGATAATCATGGCGTATGGCAGCGATGATTTCCTCCCGGCTTTTGGTGTGCAGCTGTCCGGCTAAGTGAGGTTTTATGTGGATATCCCAGAAGGTGGTTTTGGGCGATATAGGCAGTGGTAAAAAGCGGTTACTCAGTAATAGTCCCAATAACAGCAAAGCAGTCCGGGTGGAATACTGCAGCTTTACCAGCTTAAACCCAGCCCGGCGGTTAATGCAAGCATTCATGCCCACCCAGCTTAGGAAAGCCAGGGCTATAACCAGGGCGGCCAGGCAATAGGCGGTTAAAAAGCTTATTTGAAACAATAAGAGAAAAGGATATATAACAGCGGCCAGGCTGACGATGAGAATCTGGAAGATACCTATAATAATTAATACGGCCGGCAGAGTACCGTACAGGTTTACCAGCTGCCAAAAAAACGGGATGATCGTTCCAACCAGCGATGGAAATACCCTGAAACTGCGGGCATAAATCAACCCCACGGTGAGATGTCTTCCGACCAGCTTCATGTCCTCTAACCGCCTTTTCGCAATCCTCTTGAACTTGATTTTATCATGGAAAACTGGCGGGGATAAGCGAATTGAAAAATCAACACCTTCCTGTTTGTTTTAGTTGTTTTGAGTTGTTTATAGTTGATTATAGTTGATAGACTAAATATAATTGAGGTGAAAGGGGTGATAAAATGACTGGGGATAAGGAGTTAATTACTGCCCAGGCTCTGGCTGAAACCCTGGATCTCTCGGTGGAAACCATTTGGAGGTACACCCGGGAAAGGAAAATCCCCTTTATTGAGCTGGGCAAAAGACAATACCGCTACAAACTGGATGAGGTGATCAAAGCGCTTCAGGGTGACACCATTGGCGAAAAGCCTTCGTCCTATGAAACCAAACCGGTGAAAAAGCTCACTTACCAGGACTACCTGAAGATACCGGAAGAGCCCGGCTATAGTTTTGAAATCCTGGAGGGCATGTTGATTAAGGAACCCTCCCCCAGTGTTATACACCAGCGAGTTTCCCGGAAATTACTAAGGATTCTGGAAGATTATTTTGGGAAAGTTGACTCTGCAGGAGAAATTTTTGGCGCACCGTTGGATGTTGCCCCTCTGGAGTATAATGTGGTGCAACCAGATATTTTCTATATAGCGGGTGAACAACAGTCCATAATAAAAGACACCCATATAGATGGGGCACCTAAGCTGGTAGTGGAAATATTGTCTCCTTCCACCCATCGCAAAGACCGGCTGCAAAAAATGCAGGTTTACCAGCGAGCCAAAGTGCAGCATTATTGGCTGGTGGATCCTGAGAATAGAACTCTGGAATGCTTTGCTTTGCGCGATGGCCTATACACCCTGGTGGCCTCGGGTATGGAGGAAGATGTGGTGGAACATCCTGATTTTGCAGGGCTGTCCATTGCCTTAAAATCATTGTGGTTTAAATGATAGTTTGGCTAATACCCTGCAAAGCCGTGGTCAGAGGAGACAATGACACATGAGAAGGCAATTGCCATTGATGTTTTTCTCAACTGATTATTAGCAGGGCGATGTGGGCATCGCTTCTATTCGATCTTGCGCACTGGAACCCATACTTCACTATAGGCGTAATCTTTTTTGTGCTGGTCCATTTTAGTAAAAGAGAAAGTTGGAGCATCGATTACCTCATAACCGGAAGAAGGCAGCCATTCTGAATATACCCTGGCCATGGTGTTTTGCAATGCAGAAGGAAAGGGTCCTTCATTAGGGAATACGGCCCAGGTACCGGCTCCAACCGGTACAACATCTAACCGGTCACTTACTTTGTTTTCCGTGGTTAGGACACCGATTAAGTGGGTCAGGTATCCTTCTTCTTTCAAGAATTTATAGTCGGCATCATAAGAGGCATTGACAACTTCATAAGGCTCCATATTTTGCAGGGCATGCATTTCTTCCCTTTGTTCGTCGGTTATACTTTGGGCCAGCTTTACAATCTCCTGATTAACGCCTTCAAATTGCATAGGAACGCGTTTACTCACACCTACTAAATTAAAGGCTGGTTTGTCCACAATTCTAAACTCCATAGCAGTTCCTCCTTTAACGGTTATTACGAATGAGAGTTTGGGAAAGGATTTGCTAATGCCCTTTTTTATCACCTCGGAGGGCAAAAACCCGCTCCATTTCTTAAAGGCCCGGGTAAAGCCATCCACTGACTGGTAACCATACTTAAAGGCCACATCAGTGACTTTTTCTCCTTCTAATAAATCCTTATTGGCTTCCGACAGCTTCCGGTTTTTAATATATTCGCTTAAGGTCAGCCCGGAAAGGTAAAAGAATACCTTGCGGAAGTGATAGTCGGAAACCCCGGCATATTCAGCAATCATTTCCAGAGATATTTCGCCGGTTAAATGGTCTTCAATATAGTCCATCACCTGATTTAATTCCTTTAACAAGGCCTGCCTCCTTTCCTACCTGCATGATATCAAAGCCGTTTTATCTAATGCTCGACCTTTTAATACAAAAGATATCGAATACACTATTCCCATCATTGAGCACTTTGTGTAATAATAGGGTACCCATGAGCGTAATAACGATTAAACTGATTATAAACTGAAGAGACTGCCCAATTAAAATTTGACCGGAGGTAGATTATGCGTAAAATTATTATCCCGGCACTCATACTTATATTGATAGCCCTTCCTTTAGGTAAGGTCCAAGCTGCCGATGATAGTTCCCCCCCTGCTCCAGTAACCTGGGAAGTAATTGAGAAGACCATAGCGGAAGAAATCATAGGCGAAGCTGAAGGCTGCCTATTTCTCAGAGTAAGCGGTGCTGTGGCTAAAATCAACCTGGACTGGTCCGGCGGGCTGCAGCCGGTGAGTGAGGACGAGTATTTAGCTTTTGGTGCCGGTTTTAATTATGATAACTGGCAGGAAATAGACGAAGCCCGCCTCCATGTTAAAGATGGCTTTCTGTACCTGGACCAGCTTCCCCTGCTGGATGTTTCTGGCTATATCGCGGAAGACCGGCATTCTTATGAGACTAATCCCCAATATGAAACTCAGCCCATGCAATACCTGGTTAAACAGTACCAGTCACCAAAGGGCGACTACCTGTACTATGTTGTCACTTACCTGCAGACTTATATCCCCCCTCCTTACACCCCCAGCTATGCTGATGTGGTTTGGAGCAAGGATAGCAACCTAACCCGGCTGCCCATCGACCGGGGTTTTCACCTGGAGAAAGTACTGGAAAACGAGGACGGATCATTGTGGCTAAGCGGCACCATGAAAAACGGCCGGTTAATAACTGAAAAAAGCCTGTTCCTGGTAAATGCGGATTTATCGGTGACCCATCTGAATACCGTCTTAAAGAAGAATTTTATCGAAGTGCTGGGCCAGGACTTAAACAGTGCAATTATCAATACCCAAACCAAAGCTATGGCGCCCCATGTTCCCCTGGATGGCATCCCGATGAGTGAGAATCAATATAATGATGAAAATAGCGGTATAATAAATATCGATTCTTCCCTAAAGGGAGCTTTTCGGGCAGAGGATCCGGCTGGATATAGCCAGGTTTACCTGAGCCGCAACGGCTCCATATATGGTATAAAGGACGATGGCCGGGAGCTTTTCAACTTAACCGACCATACCTCCTTTCGTTTGGCCGACGATATAGACCAATATGACAGCTTTATCAAGTCATTGGCTCAGGCTAAGGATGTGATGCACAGCCCTCATCCCCGTATCGACCAGGACGGCACAGCCTGGTATGTAAAGGACCAACGGATTATCCACCGGGCAGGCAATCGGGAATGGGTCTTTAACCGCGGCTTGGATGTACTTATGTATCCAGTCAGCAACCTGTTTATTGATAAGACCGGCGGCAAATGGTTTCTGGGACCGGCTGGGATAGCCTATTATGCAGCTGGTTCTCAGGAAGCGGTTAATATGAATCCGGCCATCGACGGCGGCCTGCCGGTGGGCGATTATAATGCCTTATATGTGGATGATGAGCAAAAAGTGTGGCATTTTGGAGAAGTAATCCGCTGTTGGCCATTGGGCGGTCATACGGCAGTTGCTCCCCAGAGCAGTCTTATCCAGGGTTTCCAGCCCGTTTACCACAACTACCTGGAACAGGACGGAAAAGGGATGTTTGTTTACCAGAAAGAAAACCCGGATTCCACCTACTGTATTAAAATCCTGACTATTGACCGCCAGGGAACCATTACTGAGAAGACTTACAGGGCTAAATCTCCGGCCCGGCAAGCCTTGATGGCCGGGGAGGCTTTATTGATCCACCTGGCGGATGGAGTGCTGAGAGTGTCTGGTGAACAAGGGATTCTTTTAACCCACCAGCTCATAGACGAAAACATGACCTTGCAGGTACCGGACCCGCATACTTATGTTTTCACCGGCCCTTACAAAATAGTGGTGGGGCGGCTATAGGCTGTCAATAACCCTGTCCCCATAACACCCCAGGGATAGGCACTTCTGCCCGGTAGAGGTGGTCGCGAGCGGTGATGATGAGCCACTTGCCTTCGGGGCCGGCAAAGGCGCAGTTAGCCGGAACGCGGGGCATAACAATGGTGCCCAACAAGGTTCCCTCCGGAGTCAACACCGCTACACCTTTTCCTCCGGCCACATATATGTTACCGGCCAGGTCTACAGCGATGCCGTCGGGATAAGGGACCCGGGCAAAAAAGCGGACATTGCTGGTGGACCCATCAGCAGCTACATCCATGGCCACCACTTCATCCGCTTCGGTTAAGGCCAGGTAGAGAGTCTTCTCATCCGGGGAAAAGGCTACTCCATTGGGGCAGTGGTAGTACTCCCCTTCCAGATGAATCTGCCCAGCTGGGTCTATCCGATACAGTCCCATAAAGGGCAGTTCCGGCGGACGCCGTCCCAATCCATAAGGGGGATCGGTGAAATAGATGGTGTTATCGGAACGAACGGCAATATCATTGGGGGAATGAAACCTCTTGCCCTGGTAATTATCAGCCAGGGTCTCAATAGTGCCACCGGGTTTTTGGCGGCTGACCCGGCGGGCCCCGTGTTCAGCGGCCAAGAGATTGCCCTTTCTATCAAAGGCCAAGCCGTTGGCATTGTGGCTGGGGCGCCGGAATACCTCTAGTTTGTCGGGAATTACCCACTTATATATGGCGTTGCCGCTAATATCACTGAACAGTAGGTAGCCCTGGGCTTGGTTCCACAGGGGTCCCTCGGTAAAAAGGAAGCCCTCACCGACAAGCTCCACCGGGCTTATCTGCTCAAACTGCAAAGGCGGCCAGTGCTGACCGGGTTCGGGTTGATGAACATTATTGCTCATGTTTCTTCATCCTTATCACTGTAATTTGCTACGTCCCCTGTTTTGCCCTGTTAGCTGACGATCAGCTTGTCTGTTCCTAGTATATGCTTTTCAATCCATTGCACTACGAAATCCAGAAGCTCGGTCAGGTATTGGTCCTGGTTTTCATCGATATGATCTAAATTCACTTCATTTAGTTTGGCAATAAAATCGTCATGAATCACTTTGTGGGACAACAGCTTTTTATAACCGATACTAGCCATGTATTGTTCCTCAAAGCCAAAATGGTAAACAGTATAATCCCGCAGTTCTTCTATAATATTGACAATACGGTCATACTTATCGGTTAATAAATCGTTTTTCAACAGTTCATAAGCCTCACCGGCAATGGCGAACAGTTTTTGATGCTGTTGGTCTATTTCTTCCACTCCAATCCGGAATTCTTCTCTCCACTTAATCATAAATACTCCTCCTTTTTGGGGTTCCTGCCGGCCAAAAGGCCTTAGGCTTGATTTATTTTCGGCTAATTCGACACAATGGGCATTTTGTCCTTTTTAATTTTCGCTTGGATACATACCAGCTTTCTTGACAGGTTATCTGTGATTTGATATGACTAGCCTATAGGATGATGAAGAGGTTATCCGAGAATTTATTCGTACCTTATTATCAGTAACCATGGTAAATGTGCAGCAAAAGGAGGCAGCCTATGGATAACTTTGTTTTTGAAAATCCCACCAAACTGATATTCGGAAAAGGGCAAATAGCCAGACTCGCTAAAGAAATACCCGCCGACGCTAAAGTTCTCATAACCTATGGCGGCGGAAGCGTGAAAAGAACCGGGGTCCTGGATGAAGTCAAAAAGGCTTTGCAAGGCTATGACATAACTGAATTTGGAGGAATCGAACCCAATCCATCTTATGAAACTTTGATAAATGCTATCCAGTTAGTGCATACCAAGAAGATTGATTTCCTCTTGGCGGTGGGAGGAGGTTCCGTAATTGACGGCACCAAATTTATCGCCGCCGGCGCTCTATATGACGGAGATCCCTGGGAAATACTGCCCAAACACGGCAAGGGCGTAAACAAGGCTTTACCCCTAGGCGTGGTACTTACACTGCCGGCTGCTGGCTCAGAGTCTAATCCCCGGGCGGTAATTAACCGTAAATCCATAAATGCCAAGCTTTCCTTTTATTCGACTGCGGTATTTCCCCGTTTTGCAGTACTGGATCCCACCATAACCTATACTCTGCCCAAAAGGCAGATCAGCAACGGAGTGGTTGATGCCTTCATGCACGTTTTTGAGCAGTATCTCACTGTACCCATGGAAGCCCGTTTACAGGATCGTTTTGCGGAAGGCATTTTGCTTACCTTAATCGAACTGGGCCCAGTAGCCCTGCAGGATCCCGAAAACTATGATGTGCGTGCCAATCTTATGTTGTGCGCTACCATGGCGCTGAACGGCTTGATTGCTGCCGGAGTTCCCCAAGACTGGTCCACCCACATGGTAGGCCACGAGTTAACTGCTTTGTATGGCATCGAGCACGCTGCTACCCTGGCTGCTCTTGCTCCTGGTATGTTAACCGTTCTAAAGGATAGAAAACGGGCTAAGCTGCTGCAGTATGGAGAACGTATTTGGGGTATAACCGAAGGCAGTGAGGATGAGAGAATCGACAAAGCCATCGCCAAGACCAAAGAGTTTTTTGAAACTATGGAGTTAAAGACCAGCCTGCGCGACCATGGTTTGACTCCGGATAACATTCCGGAAATACTGGATCATTTACGGGCCCATGATATGGTCAGACTGGGCGAACACCAGGATGTTACTCCCGAAGTGGTCCGCCAGGCCCTGGAACTGTGTTTCTAATAATAAGGTTACATGCAACCAACCCGTCCGGGCATAGCTTAGGGCGGGTTAAACTATTATAAGTACACTATTACACCTAAATCACTGGGGGGCAAATATGAAAAAGAGGAAAGTGTTATTCATCTGCACTCAGAATTCCTCCCGCTCTCAAATGGCGGAAGGCCTATTAAGAGCCCGGTACGGCCATCGCTACGAAGTGTTCAGCGCTGGCACCAAACCCTTGCAAGTTAACCCTTTTGCCATTGCTGCTATGCAGGAGGCGGGCATCGACATCAGCGGACACCGCTCCAAGAGCATTGATGAGTTTGCAGATATGGACATCGATTATGCCATCACTGTGTGTGACAATGCCCGGGAAGAATGTCCTTATTATCCCCAGGCCAGCCAACTCATCCATCACAGCTTCAGAGATCCTGCTGCCGTCCAGGGCAGTGATCAGGAGATTCTGGCCGAATTCAGGCGAGTCCGGGATGAGATAGAAAACTGGCTGGACAAAGCAGTAATAACCGGGCTTATCTGATATAAATCTGTGTCTGATAATTACAGTCTGCCAAGCTATTTGACAGCTTTTATAAAGGCACCAGCGAAGGCACCGTCGGCCATATCCCACTGGGCTTCGGTTAACCTGGCGTCCTCGGCGCCCAAGCCCTGCAGCACTTCACGGGTATAATAGTTTTCCGGAGTGACGCTGATCTCCTTAAAACCGGCCCGGGTCAGCAGTGCCTCATACTCACCAATACTAAGGCTCCCGGCAATACAAGTTACCCATAAGGAAGTGATCTGCCGAATCTCTCCGGGAACTTCCCGGGTAGATACTATATCAGCAATAGCTAATCTGCCTCCGGGTTTTAACACGCGGTATATTTCACTCATTACCTTATTCTTGTCACCACTGAGATTGATCACGCAGTTGGACATTACTACATCCACACTTTCATCAGGCAGAGGTATTTCCTCGATATAGCCTTTCAGAAATTCCACGTTATGTGCACCCATCCGTTCCTTATTACTATTGGCCAAAGCCAGCATCTCATCAGTCATATCCAAACCATAAACCTTGCCAGTCCGACCCACATATCGGGAAGCTACCAAGACGTCAATGCCTCCACCGCTGCCCAGATCCAGTACGATTTCTCCTTCCTTTAATCCGGCCAGAGCATGGGGATTGGCACAGCCCAGAGAGGCATTGAGCGCTTCTGCTGGCAGTGCGGACAGGTCTTCGTTTTTATAATTGATATCTATGCGGGTGATAGTACTGCAGCAGGAACTGCTGGGTCCACAACAGCACCCCTGCCCTCCCGTACCTATCTTCCGGGCTATTTCTCCATAGTGTTTCTGCACTTCCTTACGAATTTTTTCCATAAGGTAATTCCTTCTTTGTTAATTATCTAATACCTCTTATGACATTACATAGAGAGTTAACCAGACTCATCATTAAGTAGAGCTCAACAATTTTCACAGCCCTTAACATTCTGGAGCCGCAGGGTATCCTGCTGACAACATGGGATTTTACTGGCTTCGTCCTTAATTATCATGCTTAGGAAAGGATAACGCTGTAGAGTTTCCTCATTCATCCGATAGTAAACCCATTGAGCTCTCTTTTCCGAGCAGACTAGTCCAGCGTTCCGGAGTTTATCCAGATGCCGGGAGGCATTGGACTGCTGTATACCCAAAACTTCCTCGATTTCACATACACATAATTCTCGTTCTTTTAGCAAGTGCAGCATCCTTAACCGGGTTTCATCGGCCAAAGCTTTAAGTATTACCACCAGCTCCACTTTTTCACCACCTTCATGAGTATATGCAGTTATACTCATATGCTACACTCAGCAGCACATTTGTCAACCCCCTTTGTCTATTGTTGGATAGACTAAGTATTAGTGCTACTATAATATGACCATAGCTGCCCATGAGGGCAAGGCTGAAAACTGATAAAGAGCAAAGGAGCTTTGACATGTTATATATTGGCTGTCATCTGTCATCATCCAAAGGTTATAAACACATGGGCAAGGAAGCTTTAAGCATTGGCGCCAACACTTTTCAGTTTTTTACCCGCAATCCCCGGGGCTCCAAGGCCAAGAAAATGGACGTGCAAGATGCTCAAGCCCTGATGGATCTAGTGCGACAACATAATTTTGCCCCCATTATCGCTCATGCTCCCTATACCTTAAATCCCTGTGCTGCTGACCCTCGCGTGCGGGAATTTGCCCGCCTGGTGGTAACCGAAGATCTGGCTAATCTGGAGTATTTGCCGGGGGTGCTGTATAATTTTCACCCGGGCAATCATGTAGGTCAGGGCGTGGAAACCGGCCTAGAACTGGTAGCCGGACTGCTCAATGAAACACTTCGTCCCCAGCAGGCTACTACGGTGCTGTTGGAGACTATGTCCGGCAAAGGAACCGAAGTGGGAAGCAGTTTTGAGGAGATCGCTGCTATTGTGGACAGAGTGGAACTACAGGAAAAAATCGGGGTTTGCCTGGATACCTGCCACGTCTACGCGGCTGGCTATGATATTGTCAATGACCTGGAGGACGTCCTGGAATCATTTGATAAAACCATTGGCTTATCCAGACTGAAAGCGGTTCATCTTAATGACAGCCTGAACCCTTTGGCCAGCCGCAAAGACCGCCATGCTAAGATAGGCCAGGGCACAATTGGCCTGGAAGCCATAATTGAGATCATTAATCATCCCCGCCTACGGCACCTGCCCTTCTGTTTGGAAACGCCCAATGATCTAAAGGGGTATGCTCAGGAAATCAAAATATTAAAGGAGGCCTTCCCCTCGTAGCAGGGGGCATATCCCTTCCTTTCTCATAAATATTCTTTTATTATATCGAATGAGGAAGGATTTGCCACGAATTGCTCGAATATTACGCTTATAACAACTTAGGATGTGAGAAATTAGAGAGTTGTCAGGAGGTGCCCTATGAAAAAAAGTGTTACAGCTCAATTTGTGGTGTACATTGCTGTGTTATTAATTGCAATATGTGGCAGTCTGGGACTGATAGCCAATACTACAGCGTCCAATGCCTTAATTAACAGTATTGAGCAGCAATTGCCCAGTAAGGCTAATGATGGAGCAAATATAGTAGCCAGTCGGATAGAGGCCAGACTGGAATCAGTAGTTACTCTGGCAAATATGCCGGTGATGGAATCCATGGATTGGCCTGCACAATTTAATATACTGGCTAATGAACAGGAGCGTTTGGAATTTTTACACATGGGGGTAGCTGCTTCTGACGGTGAATGTAGGTTTACAAATGGTACAATAATTAACCTATTAGACCGGGATTATTTTATGCGGGCATTAGCTGGTGAGTCCTGCATGTCAGATCCAATAATCAACAGAATCGATGGCAGTCTCAATTTTGCCTTTGCCTCTCCTATATATGACGATAATGAACAAGTGCAGGGAGTACTGGTGGGCTTAAGTGACTCTTTTGAACTGAGCGAAATCGTACAGTCAGTAACTTTCGGTGAATCCGGCTATGCCTTTGTTTTAAATAAAGAAGGCACTACCATAGCCCATCCTAATATCAGTCTGGTCGTCAACAATGACAACGCTTTAAAAAATGTCAAAGAGGATCCCTCCCTGGCTTCGCTGGTGGAGCTAGAGAAAAAAATGATATCGCTGCAAACCGGCTTTGGCGAATATGAATATGATGGCGAAGTCAGATATTTGGGCTATGCTCCCATTCCCGGTACTCTGTGGTCTATAGCAGTCACTGCCTCCCAGGATGAAGTGCTGGCAGATGTAAATAACCTAAAAGCCGCTATTCTTGGGGTTACACTGGTGGCTTTGCTGCTGGGCTTGATATTTGCTTTCATAATCGGCAGGATGATCGGCAATTCGGTAAAAGAAATGGCACAGCATTTGGATAAAGTAGCCGCCGGGGACTTAACCGGGGACCTGGACGACAAGGCTCTTAAACGCAAGGATGAGTTCGGCATCTCAGCCCGCAGCTTGCAGCAAATGATAACCAAGCTGAGAGAAATGATATATTCTATCACCAGTAGTTCCCATGAGGTAGCGGCTTCTTCTCAACAGCTAACCGCTCAGGGAGAAAATGTAGCCTCAACTATGGAACAAGTAGCAGCATCATCAGAGGAGATTGCCGCTGGTATGGAAGAAGTAGCCGCATCTGCTCAGCAAATAAATGCCTCAGGAGAAGAAATCGATGCAGCTTTAACCGCATTGCATCAGGAAGCCGAAAAGGGGCATGAGCAGGCCAAGGAAATCGAAGAGCGGGCTCTACGGGTACAGCAAAGAGCCGAACATTCCCAGCAGAATGCCATCCAGGTTTATGAAACCATTCAGGCTAAGCTGGAACAATCCATTAATGATGCCCAGGTAGTAGACCAGATTTCCAATCTGGCGGAAAACATCGCGGGTATAGCCGATCAAACCAATCTTCTGGCCTTAAACGCTGCCATCGAGGCGGCCCGGGCTGGTGAGCAGGGGCGCGGATTTGCCGTGGTTGCCGAAGAAGTCCGCAAGTTGGCAGAAGACTCGTCCCATACAGTGACTGAAATCCAATCACTCACCCGGCAGGTTCAGGAAGCTATTAGAGCACTAATAGCCAATTCCCATGATGCCTTGAAGTTTATGACCGAAGATGTTATGCGTGACTACAAACAGATGGTGGATATCGGTAAGCAATACAAGCGGGATAGTGAGAGGGTTTACGAGCTTACGGAAAGAATGTCTCAGAACGTAGAACAAGTGATGGCCGCCATGCACGAAATCAATCGTTCTATTGAAGCTACGGCTGCCACGGTAGAAGAGTCTTCAGCTAGTTCCCAGGAAATTGCCCGCGGCACTGAGGTAGCCGCTCGGGCTGCTGAGGAGATTAGTCAAGCCTCATACCGTTTAGCGCAAAATGCCGAACAGTTAACGAACCTGATTGCCCAGTTTAAGCTGTAACTATAACCTGCAAATCAGGCCACGATAAATGAAAGCGCCCGCTGCTGTAGGGGGCGATGCCCACATCGCCCCGCTAGGTATTTTCACAGCAAGACTAAAGCTGACTTAGCCAGGACCTTTTGACTAGGTCAGCTTTAATTATTGGAACGAATATTATAAGAAAATATGTCTCATTAGGCAGGAATTTCCATTAATTGCTCGAATATAATCTTTATTACCTTGCCATGCTGGATAATTGCGGCCTTCAGGAGGAGTCATATGAAAAAAAGTGTTACCGCTAAATTTATAGTTTATATTGCGGTGTTATTAATAGTAATATGCGGCAGCCTGGGGCTGATAGCCAATGCTACCTCATCCAACGCCTTAATTAACAGTATCGAACAGCAACTGCCCGCTAAAGCTGAAGACGGAGCACGTCTTGTAGCCAGTCGCATAGACACCCGGTTGAAATCGATAATTACCCTCACTAAAATGCCGGCTATGAAATCGATGGATTGGTCTGCCCAATACGAGATACTGACCCAAGTGCAAGAGGGTCTGAAGTTTACCCACATGGGAGTAGCTTCCTACAGCGGACGCTGTTCGTTTACCAATGGTAAAACCATTAATTTGTCTGACAGGGATTATTTTATACGGGCTTTAGCTGGACAACCCTGTATGTCTGATCCAGTAGTTAGCAGAATCGATGGCAGTCTCATTGTTGCCTTTGCTGCCTATATGATCATAACGACTACGTACGGGGAGTGCTGGTAGGAATAAGTGATGGTTTTGAACTGAGTGATATCGCCAGATCAGTGTCTTTCGGTAAATCCGGCTATGCCTTTATACTCAATAAAGACGGCACTACCATCGCCCATCCCGATACCAAGCTGGTTATAAATATGGATAACGATTTTGAAAATGTCAAAAAGGATCCTTCCTTAGCACCCCTGGTGGAACTGGAAAAGAAAATGATAGCCCTGGAATACGGTTTTGGCGAGTACGTATATAATGGTGAAGTAAAATATATGGGCTACGCTCCTATTCCCGGCACTCAATGGTCCATAGCTGTAACCATGTCTCAGAATGAAGTGCTGGCAGACGTAGATAACTTGAGAATTGCCATCCTGGGGATTACACTGGTGGCTTTGTTGCTGGGCTTAATATTCGCTTTTATTATTGGCAGAACCATTGGCAAATGGGTAAAAAGAATGGCACGGCAGTTGGATAAAATAGCTGCCGGCGACCTAACGGGGGACTTTAATGACCAAGCTCTAAAAAGAGATGATGAATTCGGCATCTCAGCCCGCAGTATGCAACAAATGACCACTAGGTTAAGAGACATGGTATACTCTATCACCAGCAGCTCCAATGAAATCACGGCTTCTTCTCAGCAGCTGGCAGCCCAGGGGGAGAATATAGCCTGGACTATGAAAGAAGCGGCAGCTTCATCACAGGAGATTGCCGCTGGAATGGAAGAGGTGGCCGCATCCGCTCAGCAGATTAGTGCCTCAGCAGAAGAAATCGATACGGCTTTAACCACACTCCATCAGGAAGCTGAAAAGGGGCATGAGCAGGCCAAGGAAATCGAAGAGCGG
>Ga0209537_1003505_pt1 | contig 14319 bp, 10 predicted proteins | sample BioPla4DNA1_FD_187698 | JGI IMG/M metagenome (GOLD analysis project Ga0209537, IMG submission 187698) | Biogas fermentation microbial communities from Germany - Plant 4 DNA1 (SPAdes) (version 2) | ecosystem: Engineered > Bioreactor > Anaerobic > Digestate | place: Bielefeld, North...
ACTTCATCACTGTCACTTGCTACTGTTTCCCGGCCAGAGCAACAGGATTCGCGAAGCTGTACTAAACACATAAAAAACTTACGGGAAAGTCACTGGGTTTACATAAAAATTCCCCACCGGTGCCTGGGGAAAAAATTTTGCAAAAGTGGGGAGATCTCACTTGCAAAAAACATTTTTATCAATTTTTTCGTTTCGATATAATCTTTTGTATGGGATTTAAGGGCACAAATCGGTATGGCAAACGGCTCTTCTACGATCAAATAATTGTCATCCAGGACTACTTCTCCCGAATTGCCGCATCCGGTTATTACAAATGCCAGTAATGCAGTTATCATCACTACAGCGCATGTTTTCGGTTTCATAATGATAACCGGCACTCCCTTTACTGGCTTACAGGGATAGTATAGCATACTATCCCTGTAAGGTGTTGATTGTTTCTACTATTTTTTCTATTCGACCCTTCCCGGTAAAACAAGTCATCATCCATTTCTAATACAGTCCAAAGTGAACCCGGTATCCGGAACGGTAAAGATAGCTATTAACCTAGAGCCCCTGGTAAACACTGACTACCGTTCTGGACAATGATAAATCATAACTGTTGTCTAAACCACTGTTAGTATAATTGTGGACAGAGAATCTGTAGACCCAATCTCTCTTACTTATTAAGAACAGTTATCGTTTCCGGTCCGTAGCTATCAACATAACTTTCTTTTGCGAAAAAGCTTGAGAAATGCAAACACTTCTCTGGGTTTTGAAAATTTTTCTGTGCTATTATTTCCCTAATTTACTTCTTTTGGTGATGCCATAGAAAAACTCATTTCTGATTTTGCTATTGCTGATGCCAGGAGGCTTCTCATAAGCAAAATTTTTTACAGCCTCTTTGAAAACGATAATATTATTAGAAGATAAGAAATCTAGTAATTTTTCATATTGTTATTGTGTCTCATAGTCTCCTCATCCCCAATGGATCAATTATATCCAGGAGGTGGCATTAACAACTATAAATTTAAAGGATTGTTATTGCTTACAAGAATTTGCCTATTATTGATTTGTGTATTTTGATGCTGTCCAGGTATTTTAGAAACACAGCATACAAAGATTAAATATTTAAATAAATCTAAATCTTTCTTTTTGCTTTTATTATAAAGCTTTCTACAAGTTTTTTTTACATGAGTATTACAAATATTAGGTACAATCTTACTCGGACTGACAACATAGCCTCTTACTAAATCAATATTATCTAAATATATTTTTAAAAAATCGTCATTCTCAAAAAATGCAATCGTATCATGTATCTGGTCACACGCGTATTCCAATTTTCCGGTTTTTAATTCAATGAAGTTTGATGTATTCATTTTTGAATTGTAAACAAAGAAATCACATTTTTTTTGATTTTGAATATTATTAGGAATAATCCCCTTGTCAACTGTAAATATTTCTAGTTCACTTGTTGCACTTATTGGAAGAAATACTCCATCATCTCTTAAAGTTTTCCTTTGCCCGGATTTAATCACTTCTTTGTATTGATTATATTTATTCTTTATCTGCATAATTATCCTCCAAAGCGAATATTTGAGCATATTCACTACTTATTACATTGGATATTCTATCTATTTCTTCTGAGGCAATTTCCTTTAACTCTTCATCGATTATGGACTTTACATAGTTATTTTCGGATTCTCCAATCATATAAGCACCAAAGGAAGAAAGTTTAAGCCACTTTTCTTCAGGTATTATATTGCCTACGTTTTTATCAACATTACCAATCCTTCCAGCATATAGTAAATTATTGGCAGCAGTTAAAATGTAAGGACTATGAGTTGTTATTATCACCTGGTTTTCATTAGAATTAGCAAATAAAGCTATATACTCAACCAGTTCCTTTTGAGTATTTGGAAACAAATGAGCTTCTGGTTCTTCGATAACTACAAAAACTTTTCGATTTTGCAACATCCATAGGAATAATAAATTTAGAATCCAAAGCATTTCCTGCTGTCCAGATGATGTAAAATTGATTGGTATTTTCTTGTTGTTTTTTAGTTTTATATATTCGACACCGTCTTTAAAGAAGTATTCACCTCTCAAAATATCTCTTACTTTTTCAGCTAGTTTCCCTCTTTTAGTTCTATATCTGCTTTTATTTATAAGCGCGTCGTTTTCTATTAGGGATGATAAAGCGACGTCAAAACTACTTCTACATCTCTGAATTAATTTCATAAAATCACCAGTAATGTAGTCCATATTCTTTATTTCTATATTCAACAATTGATTAGTCAATAAAGAGAGCAACCCTCGCCCGGCTGGAATATAAAAGATTTCTCGGTCATCATTAAATAGCTCGTTTACTGCTTTATCGAACACTAAGAAGTACTTATTCCGTTCCAACTGTAAATATAATTCGTTTTGAAGGGATATATTTCGCAAGCTTAAGTAATTATAATGTGCTTGCTCTTCGAGTTCTCTTACCTTTTCAATTATTTTCTCGCTAAATTCAATATTTAAGTACTTATTTTCATCCTGTGTTAAAAAAATTTCCAAACTAACATCTTCACCATATTCAAATCTAATATCAAAATGATCTTTAGGCTTAGTGAATCCAAAAAGGTCTATAAATTTTTGCTTAAGTGAAGAGTTAATTGCACTTGGGAATCTTTTATCAGAATTGACTCCTTTATTTATAATTTCATGAATATGAGCCTTTATTTCGTCCCTAATAGATTTGCAGTAATAAATGCTTTTACATATAGTGCTTTTACCAGTGGCCTGTTCTCCAATAAAAATCATAAAGTCTTTTAAATCTATACAACAATTTGGTATTGGACCAAAATTTTTAATTATTATTCTCTGCATAATATCATTCCTTTCATAACTTGCATATTAAGTATCTACGCTACTAATACATATCTATCATCCAAAAAATACATATAAACACTTATGTTTGCTTTATCGCTAATATTACATTTTGAAATACTCTTCTCAATTTGCGACCTTCTCCAATTAGTTATTTTACGATTAAGTCACTATTATTATTTTTTAAAGAAATATTTTGCAACCAAGCAAAATGGGTTCAGTATGTGTAGACTAATAAATTATCATGTTGAATAACATAAATGCTTTGCTCCCTTGAATAACCTAACATATACTGGATCACCCCCCCGAGGTAGCACTCTTAATCCCCGTCTGCGAAAGCAGATCAAGCACCTTGGCACCAGGTTCCAGGCTTATAGCGGTATACTTGTGCGCCAGCGCGATCGGTACAATAGCATTCTCGTATAAGTCGCATTCGAAATCCTCGATCAGTCGTACAGCTTTGGCAAGACAATCATAATTCGAATACACGGTCTTTTCCGTAACAAAATCATTCTCCGTTTTTGAAGCAAAGGGATATGGAAGTGCGAAAACGAAAGTCCGGCCGCTGCCCGTTTTCAGTAGGAAATCCTGTCCATAGTATGTTTCGTACCCAAACCCGTTGCTTGAAGGTTCATGGTTCGGAGTAATGAAATTGTACCTGAAGTCATCGGTTATTGAAAATATCCTGCTATTATCAATGAAATCCGCTATAAGGTTAAAATATTCTGCAACATGCCCTGTCTTCTGCAAGCCGATTATGAGAATGCTACCCTTTCCATACTTTTTTAACTCACTGTTTATCTTGTAAAGGTACCTCATAATCGATGCATGGATCCACGCAGGGTTCCCGAATATGGCCAATGGCCCGTCAATAAAGAATGCCAGGTTGCTCAAGATGTTCGCAAAAGACTCAGAATAATATTCCCTGACAATCCTGATATAATGGATGGGTATTATATGTTCAATCACATTCATAAACCTTGTAAACGCCGAGGCATTCGACTGATAGTCCGTTACCTCTTCCCAGATCCTCAGGCAGTCTGAGGGATAGACCGAGGATTTGCAATTCGGACAATACTGCTCATCCGGAATATCATATACCTCAACCTGCCTGTGTCCGCATGAAGGGCATTTGTGTATCCTCAGCCGCTTAGGATCGTCTGTCCCCAGTTCTCCTGTTCTCAGGGCAGCCATATGAAAAAGTGTGGTCCTGAGGCTTGAATCCGGCCTGTCTTTGATTGTCCTGTGCTCATACAGGTGCTTGTCCAGGGCATACCTGAAACTGTCCCGGACGTTCCGTTTCCCCTTCAGGACTATGTTTGAACTAGGAAAGGGAAAAGTAATCGGTGAGTTATTCTCCTGCATCTTTGCTACCCGGAAAGGATCGACAAATCTGCTTTTCAGCACCCGCAAATTCCTGTATTGTCTCCTGTCAATAAGCAGGCTGCCGATTTTAACATAACCAATTTTGGTGCTTGGAATCCTGTTTTGAACACTGGCTTCATAATAGCTCCCGTCTATTGCAATCACTTTTTCAGGAAGTGCTTCATCCGTTTCGGGAACGTCAATGAAAAGACCGTTTATTTTTTCCCCTTCCTCTTCAGAAGGTTCCATCATGAAGTCGCATTCATGAATAAATTTTACTACTTCTGGGTTATTCACAATATCGAAATGCGACGTCTTGTCTGCATGTTCAAACTTGTATGGCATTTGCATACCCCCGCTTAATACTACGCCCTGGTCGCCCTGAACCTCTCGATTTCCTTCTCGGGCTCGAACTTGTCGATCTGTACCGGCACAACAAACGGGCTTGACAGGGTCTTGATCCTGGCGAATCCAACATCCTGCGCCCTAAGGAGGGATTTGCGGAAATCACTAAAATCATAAAACTTCGACAGCTCATTGATTTCCTTCTCGTTATTCAAGTGCGATATAATCCAGTTTTCTGTGTTAGCCAGGATGTTCGGATGTATAGAGGAAACCTCCTGGGTTGCATAGACAAGCGATATCCTGTACTTCGCTCCTTCTTTGGCAAGACGCGGCCAGGTATCCGTTAGATCCATGTCTTTCCCGATTAGGTTGTGCGCCTCTTCTACATAGAATACGATATTTGGTGGCGTCTTTCCCTCTATGAAATATCCCATCGATTTGCTGAAAATAACTTGTGCAATTTGCTTGCTTATTCTGTCCCTTAGGGTTGCATCACCTACAGATAAATCCAGTATGACAATTTTGCCGTCCAGTAAATGATTGTATATCTCCTCTCCGACTTCCTGGCTGCGGCGAGGTGAATGGTATTTGATGGCGTTTACAAGAATCCTGTACCCATTTATATATGCTTCCCTGTCATTCCTGCCTGCAATCATGTTAAGAATCGATTTGGTTGCATTATCCAGCCAGTTCTCGCCGCTGCTACTTTTCAAAGGAGTATCCTTGTTTGCAGCGCGTGCTGCCATGAACCATTCTTCTGCTTCAGGAAGGGTTAATCCATATTTCGGGTCTTTCACGACTCTTATCTCATTCTCTTCCGCATCCCTGTTTATATATTCATAAACCGCCTTTCTTACTTTATCGTTAGCTGTAAAATATACCTTATAGTCTTTGCTCGGTGGCTCAAATCCTGCCTTATAGAGCATTGTTTTATATGCCGCAACTTTTATTTTCCACCTGTTATGAAGATTCCAGTCATTCCGGTCCGGTTCGTCAAATGATGTGTTTAAAAATTCCTGAACGTCGGCCGCCGCACTGTTCCCGTCTTCTCTTATTACATTGCTGATTATATTAAATCCCTCGGGTATCTGCAGGTAGAAGTTGTTCTGCAATTCTTCAAACCCTTCAGTCTGAAGCATGCGGTACCGAACAGTTTCATCCCTGTAAACCTCAGATATTGCACCCTGGTCCTGCTGGTTGGCATTCGCATATTCTCCGTTTATGTCATAGATTATCTGGCCTATTTTGACATTGCACTCGTCGGAAATCCGCTTTATCACTGATACTGTCTGTTTTATCATGTTAGACTTACCTGTTCTTGTCATACCCAAGACAGCAGTCCTTCGTGCCAGAAAATCAGATGGCTGGATATAGAACGGGACCTTTTCTTCATTGCTCCCCCTATGCATCCTGTCGGTTGAAGTATACCTTACCGTCCCGATTTTAAAAGGCTTGATCGGGCTATTTATACCGAGTGCTCTTGAATCTTCAATCGCTTTATTTTTCCTGATAGGATCCACATAATTTACAATGGTCTCAAGTGCTTTGCCTTTTGGCCTGTATACATTAAAACGAGCGGCAACAGCGAAGGATTCAATGTCGCTCCCTAACCACAATTCATTATCCCGGACGTAAAATGTCCCCAGGACGCGGCATTCCAAGCCTCCGAACTGAAGCATGTTTTTCGTTATATCATCGAAATCTTTACTCAGATCAGTGACAAAAATGTCGGTCTGCCTTTGAAAGTTATCTATTTTTGTTCTAATCATATCATCGTCCTGCGGAAGCTTTGCCGTACCAATCACTCTCAAAAGTATTATTTCCCTATCTTCTTCGGGTACATTCTGATAATCATCCGGGTCAAATGATGCAGCAATCAGAAAGCAATTGTGCGGAATCCCATGCACTTTGGCTTTCCAGAGATCATTACTCACTATTAGCGCACAATCATAATCGATAGAGTATACCCATCCAACAAAGTTTTCCTTCTGTACAATCTGCACCAAGAAGTCATCTTTTAGCAGTGCATTAATGTTATCAAGCATCAGGATCACCTCATGCGAATTTCATGTTGATCTTTTGCTTTTCTATATCTGCCTTTGACGGAATCATATCGCTGTCACGGTATATCATTATTTCAGTGCCGTTATATTTCCTGGCTGCAGAATATCTCAATTGAAACTTCTCCATAGGATATCCTGTATAGATTTTTTCTATTTCAGGTACATCGTCATATGTAATGATCCATGGTCTATTGACATTATTTTTGATCGCATCTGCAAGTTTGCTATGATCGTCATGCCTGAAATGATTCTCATAAAGGCTGCTGCCCTGTTTATAATACGGAGGATCAAAATAGATGAGCGATTTTTCTTCAATTCCAGGTATAACTTTGTCAATAAATGTGAAAATATCTCTGTTGTAAACTTTAATGTGCTTTTTCTTTAAGGCTATCAATTCGATTCTTTTTATCAAATCGACCTTGTTATACCTGGCGTCAAGTTTCCATTCCCCGGCCTGCTTCCGGCCACCTATTACTCCACCTGTGAGAATTCCAGATCTGTTGGTACGGTTAAGGAAAAACGTCGCAAATCCCAGCTCCAGGCAAGCCTTCTTTGTATTTGTGAAAATTTCTCTTTGCTTCTCCCATTCATCAATATTTACAGGCGTATCCTTAATGAGCCTGCATAATTCCTCGGTGTTTTCCAATACCGATTTCCAGAATGCATATATCGCTTTGTTTTTATCATTGATAATTACCTTTGAAACTACTCCGTCAAGCATTAAGGCGACTGCCACACCTGCACCGCCTGCAAAAGGCTCTACATATGTGCCCCCTGTCAAGTCGTTTTTGTAAAGTATAAGTTTAATATAATTTGCAAGCTTTCCCTTTCCTCCGGGGTATCGGAGAGGAGAATAATATAACATAACATCACCAAAACTTTAATCTGCAATTATCAGCATGTCCATGTTGTATATATTCGCAACTATGTTGCCTGTTCCTTTTTATATTTCATAATTTCCCACTCTTTTGAGTTAATACCGTGAAACTCTGCTACTTTTTTAAACATTATGTGTAAATCGCCGAAAAATTTCTCAATTTGTTCTTCATTTTCAGCATTGCTAACCCAATGTCTAAAAAGCAACTCAAAAAAATGCTTATGTCTGTTGAACACACGTTTACTCAGTTTTCTTGTAACCCCTTTAGTTGATTCGCCTTTTGCACGCAATTCTTGTATTTTCTCTTCAATATTTCTTATTTCTGGATAAATGTTATCTCTATAATAAATTTTGGTATATCCTATATTAATGATAGTTTCATCTTTCCAGAAAGGATCATCGTTGTCGTATAGCTGTATAGAATAATCCATAACAAGTTTTTCTGGCGATTCATCACCAGGTAGTACTATAACATTTTTGTTAATATCCCTTTTATTCCTCTGGTCACCGTCTAAGATGCAGATTGCTTGCATTGTTGATTTTAGCAAATATATATCCTCAAAAATCCCTAAAAGATTATCAGCGCCAATATTAGCATTAACAATATGAAATAAATTGCGGACCTTTGCAAACGATTCCTTATTCTTCTCTATATAATAATCAAAAAGAACATTTAGGAAAATTCTGGCTTCTTCATCTTCTGTGAAAATCGGTATTGCCTTATTTATGTAAATATCATTTCTTGTTATTGTATAAAGGTGCATCTTAATCTTGTGTATATCTGGAGAATCTAGTTTTATAACTGAATTTATATTATCGATTAAGTAAATAACATTATGTTTTTTCTCCAAAGCATGTTCAATAAGAGATAAGCTATGGGTTGTAATGAAAATTTGGATTTTGTAGTCATGTGAGTACTGGTTAAATAAATCCAATAGCTTAAATTGTAATGAGGGGTGTAAGGTTGCATCTAATTCATCAATTAGCAAAATGCTTCCAACAGGTTGATTGCTTTGAATGCTATTATAAAAGTATTTCAGCGATACAAGAGCCGAAATAAGAATAAAAAGGTTATCTTCTCCAGCTGAAATGGTATTTGAATCAATACCTTCATAATCACTTGAAAATTCTGCACGTATTTTTATATCCCCCATTTTTTGAGGAGAAGTAAACGATATTGTAAGACCTGTTAATTGCTTATATATGCTTGATATCTCATGTTGGTACGGTAATGGCAAACTCTCCTTTATTGCCTTGACCTCTTCATCATTCTGAAATTCACCAAACGGAAACAAACGCGACAGACCCAAGTATATTACTAGACAGCTGGGTAAGGAATCCACAGTTCCTTTTCTGTAATACGGTTTAATAGCATATCTGTTATCAAGAGTAGAGTTATGCCGCCGAAAATCTAAAGATGTTCCGTTAAAGTACTTAGCAGTAAAAAGTGTACCTTTCCGACCTTTGGCTGGATCATTATATTTTTTATCGCCGCGAGTCAAACTTTCAACCTTTGGATTTATAACTTTGACTATTTTTTTAATTATTTCTAAGCATTTCTTATCATTCACCCAAGAGCAAGTTGTATTAACAGTTTTAAAAGAATTACTAATGATATGAAGTAATGAAGATTTGCATGTCCCATTCGTGCCGGAAATAATGTTAATGTGTGGCGAAAACTCAAAATCTAAATCTTTAATCTTCCTGTAATGCATAATGTGTAAACTTTCAATCACTTCGTCCCACTCCTTAATATCTAAGAAGAACTAAGATTAGGCGTGAATATTCATTATAATAATTTACTTCTATGTACTATACTTAGGTAAACAATTACTGTCTCATTAGTAATTCATTCCTCCCTCTTATGTATTGATTTGCGTTGATTGCATTTTATTACGTAAACTGTTTGCAAATTTTTATTAACTTAAATACCTCTTTCAAATAAAAATCAATGTATATTGTCCAAATGTATAACAATTAACAATATATTTGATGTTATTATACCATATATCGCCACTTTTCTCTATTTTTCGATATATATTAAACCATGTCAATTCATTTTAGGTGTTACGTTACTAACTTCTATTCTTATTAGTAAGAATCATATAGCATAATCATTATCCTCTATAGATTTAAGTGTTCGTGTCGACAGACATACCTCCCCTTTATTTAACTTTTGCATCAATTTTGTATTACACTGCGCTGATATATTTTTGCATTACCTGCTTGGGAAATCCAGCCAAGATGACACTTCGGAAAGTTATTGTAATTACGATTATGTATGATATGTATGAGCCGCTTCTCGAAATCTTCAAATGAATAAACTTATACACTATAAAAAAATCGATCATTATACCTGCGATTACTGCGTTCTACTTTAACATTGGAGGAAGCGGGCATTTTTCTGGTTTTTATATGATATTAAAACTATACTACGTTGTTGATGCTGACACATTGTGTCCAACATAACAGTTCACAAGCCCTATCCAACCACCTTAACAGCATTTTCCTTAATCTTGTTTATGGCTTCAACAATTTTCTTTTGCCTTGTGACATCAAACAACTTTACAAAACTTTGGGGTTTATCAAATGGTGGTCTCATCAATTCTGATGCATTTTCCATATACCCATTTTGAACAATATAATCAATAACTTTCTTTACAAATACTATCTGCTCCTGATTAAGGGACTGGTCATTTATAAATTCACTAAAAGCCTCGCATGCAGCCTGATAATCAAGCTTAGCTATTTTTCTGACAAGCAGGCCTAAAGGAGTATCTCTGAATTCTCTCCGATAATCTTCGGCAGATCCTAATTCACTTGTCAAAATTCGCTCAAGATCCTCATAATCAGCACGAGTAAGCGGAATATTATTCCTCAGCTTATAAATAGCTATATGGTCCTTATGCTCTTCGATATAGCGATTCACTTTAAGTTTATAGTCCTCATAAGTAAATCCTGGGTCAATACTTACTCCCTCCCGCCAACAAGTAACTTCATCCTGCAGGTCGGTATATATGGTTTTTTTACCATTCTCTCCGTCTGCAATAAACTTTATTAAGTCACGGAGTTCAATACGCACCTTATCGAAGTTGAAAATATTTGGTGCTTTCCAGAATTCGTCTGTAACAATACTGTTAATCAGATTAAGTTTATTCTTAATCTGGGGAATAGCAGCTCTTTTCTGAAGGCTAGTGCAAATTGATATAAGCTGCTTTTTACCCTTACCCAGAAGTACCTTATCGTTCTCTATCTGGTACAGCATTAGCCCATACATTAAACTGTCAAACCATTTGGCATGCTCATCAGTATCATCCATATAAACAAGTGGTGACAAATGTTTAATCAGGTCATTCTTGTCTTTCTCAGAAAGCCATACAAAAGCTTCTTTCCTTCTGAACTTCTCAACATACTGCAAATTTAGTTTTACATGTACAAGTTCAGTATTTAAAGCATTTATCTGTGCAGATACAGTTTCGATAAGGGATTCTCTAAACCGTTGATACTTTTCATCAATAAAATCAGAACGCTGAAGATCGTGAATCAACCGTATCATTTTTGAAAATATTGCTTCAGTAATACTCAGCGTTTCAGTTCCTTCGATGCCTTCTTTGTTAGTTCTGAAAAATTCAAAATTTCCGAGATAATCAAATATCAAAAAGTATTGCTTGTCCTGTCCAGGTCCGAACAAATCCTTGCATAATCTCGTACCACGGCCAATCATTTGCCAGAACTTAGCCTTTGAACGGACGCGCTTAAAGAATACAAGGTTGACTATCTCAGGAACATCAATACCCGTATCCATCATATCAACTGAAACAGCTATATGAGGTTCTTTATCAGCAACCTTAAAGTCTAATATAATAGTTTCAGCATAACTGTCATCGCAAACCACACGTCTTGCAAAGCTTCCTTTGTACTGAGGATACAGAGCATTGAACCTGTCGACGATATATTGGGCATGTCTCTTATTCTGCGCGAAGATAATAGTTTTGCCTAACCTGTCTCCTCCGGCTACTTTTACTCCTTTTGTCATAAGGTCCTCAAGGACCATATCCACTGTAGACTGGTTAAATATAAAATCATTCAGTTCTGTCGGAAGGATAACCTCCGGCATCTTACCGTCTTCATCAGTAAAGTCTTCTTCATAGCGTTCTTTGTCTTCTTCCGAGAGTTCATCGTACACTATTCCCTGATCAAGAAATTTAGTCCTGACCTCAATATTACGGTATGGAACAAGCACATGGTCAACATTCACCGCTGTTTCATATTCATATGCATAAGTTGGCACGCCTCTTTCCAACTCAAAGAAGTCATAAGTATTCCGATCAACTTCATTTCTGGGCGTGGCAGTAAGACCCACCAGCAATGCATCAAAATACTCAAATATGGCACGATATTTCCTGAATATGCTTCTATGAGCCTCATCTATAATAATCAAGTCAAAATGAGCAGGTGTAAAAAGCCGCTGACCCGATTCGTTTTTGGCGGTATCTATGGAATTGAGCATTGTAGGATACGTTGAAAAAACGATACGGGCATTTTTATCTTCCTTGTTGTTAAGAAGATTGCACAGAGACATATCAGGAAGATAGCCTTTGAAAGCGTCTTTAGCCTGATTTACTAAAGAAACTCTGTCAGCCAGAAATAGAATATTCGTTATATAGCCTCCGCGCGACAGCACATCTACCAGGCTGGCAGCTGTTCTTGTTTTCCCTGTACCTGTTGCCATAGCCAGCAAGAATTTTCTTTGGCCTTTTTCAATACCGTCACATACAGCTCGGATAGCTTCTTTCTGATAATATCGATCCGTTATTTTGTTATCGATAGGAATTTCATTAAGTTTTTTTCTTTCATTACGGCGATTCATCAGCTTTTCCAGATCAGCTTTTGAAAAGATGCCGCTAACCTTTCGCTGAGGAGATGTTACATCATCCCAAATATAAGTTTCAAAACCGTTTGAGGTAAAAATGATAGGTCTTCTGCCGGTCATCTTCTCAAGACAGTCAGCATACAGCTTTGCCTGCTGGGTTCCAATCTTCGGATCCTTTGAAGTGCGCTTAGCTTCAATAACTGCAAGAGGTAATCCATCTTTTCCATAAAGAACATAATCAGCATAGCCTCTCCCCTCCGGATTTGGCATGCCAGTAAGTTCTACTTCTTCCTGTGCATCATCACCCAATACCCATCCAAGCTGCCTTAAATCAATATCTATATATTTTTTACGAGTATCGAATTCACTTATATCAACGGGTATAAAACTGCGCTCTTCCTTATTTTTATCCTTATTTCTGGTTAACCTGGCGCTCATGGACGCGACCTTTTCGCGCAGAGCTTCTATTTCAGATTCTTTCTGCTCAAGCAAGCAATTCATTTCCCTGATTCTAGCTTCATCAAGAACAACTTTTTCGGCAGGAATGTCTGCCTCATTAAACTGGCGTTCCTGATAGTTTGTTCCGTAGCAATAGTCTATCCATTGAATAAATTCAAAAAGCGCTGACAAGGACAAAACAGCATCACTTTTACTAATGGATTTTTCAGTGTGAGCAGCAAGGTTGCCCAATTTAATAATATAGGGAAGCTTTTCCCACGTCTGTCTTGTTACAGAAAACTTAAAAGTGGGCTCATGAATTAGTGCCTGCAAATTATCTTTATACGGCATTTTCATGGTATTATCGGCTGAGTACACCCATTTTATTGCAAGCTCCAAGGCTCGCCTGCAGCCAATTGCAGCCATAGCAGGAGATGTTTCAAGCACCCGCTCGGCTTCTATACAAGCGTGTGAGAAAAGTTTGTATTCAGGTTTGTCCTTTAAAAATTCGAAATTCGCAGGCATTCTCTACACCTCGGCTTTATTGGTCAAAGTATTGACTCATCAAACTGTCAAACAGCAATTGAGTATCAGCAATGGCTTTTTTAACTATGGACTTTTGCTCTTCAGTTTTAGCTACAATATCAGCAAATTTATCTTGTAATGAAAGCGGCGGTAGCGGAACAATATATTTATCAAAAAATGATGCCGGTACTCTTTTTTGACCTGCACTTCCTGTCATACTTTTTTCAGCAATTTCTCTGAATATAGGCAATGTTGTTAAATAATATAGCCATTCACTATTCGAAATTCCTTTCTTAGGCCTTAAAACATGAAATTCAGTAGAGCCGAAGCCAATGCTGTTTTTCAAGCCTCGAGCTATGGCTCCTTTCCATTTTCCATACAAGGTGTAATTTTTGCAAACAATACATCGTTTTCGTAAAAATATGTAAAACCTTTTTTTACTTCTTTATACTTCCTTATATCGCTTGTGTCTATTTCTCCATTTACTGAGACACTTGCCATTGAAATAAAAGATATTTCTAAATCATCATAGAAATAGTCAATCTCAGATTTTTGGGGATTGACATAATAACACCTTGACAATACTTCTTTTTCCCACCCTTTATCGTTTTTTATCGGATCGCCAAACATATCATAAAAAATTGACTTGGCAAGATAATCCAGTTCAATAATCTGTTGTTTACGCAAAGAAAGCATCTCTGAAACGGCATCTAAAGTATTAGCTACTTGCTTTTGTATATCTAAGGGTGGCAGTGGAATTTTTAAAGAGCAAATATCGGATAACCCTTGCCACGTTCCTGAGAACAAACACCATATCCGTGACAATTGTTGCTACCCTGACATTCTTAATCTTGCTGAGCAGGCGCATAATAAGGCTAGCCTGCTGGTGATTCAATCCCTTTATTGCATCGGATCGCCCGAATTCAACATGGTCTGAAGTGCAATGCCAAAATCGTAACTTTTCTTTGATTCAGATTCTGCCT
>Ga0209537_1003507_pt1 | contig 14318 bp, 11 predicted proteins | sample BioPla4DNA1_FD_187698 | JGI IMG/M metagenome (GOLD analysis project Ga0209537, IMG submission 187698) | Biogas fermentation microbial communities from Germany - Plant 4 DNA1 (SPAdes) (version 2) | ecosystem: Engineered > Bioreactor > Anaerobic > Digestate | place: Bielefeld, North...
TCGCAGATCACCGTCAGCGGGGTGAGGACTGCATAGCGCCTGTACTTGCCCAGAGCGGGAAGGAGTTTTTTCAGCATCAAAGATCCCTCGTTTTTCCAAAAATTTCCCAAATTTTTTTGCCGTATCATTTAATGTTAGCACCGTGAGAAAGTGAAGTCAAGAAGGGGCGGTGCTTGAAAAGATGGCTTTTTGCAGCTTCAATGAACTTAATTTCTCAATAACTTGAATCAGGCAACTAATTAGGTTAAAATATGCTTGGGTGATGACAGATGGGGGAATTTAAGCTGGTAGCCTCATACCAGCCCACTGGAGATCAGCCGAAGGCCATCTCCCAGCTGGTGGAAGGGGTAAAACAGAACAAAAAACATCAAATACTTTTGGGCGTCACAGGATCAGGGAAAACCTACACCATGGCCAATGTTATCGCTCGCCTCAAGCGGCCTGCCTTGGTAATAGCCCACAACAAGACCTTAGCGGCACAGCTGTGCAGCGAGTTTCAGGAGTTTTTCCCTGAGAACGCTGTGCATTATTTTGTCAGCTACTACGACTATTATCAGCCGGAAGCGTATATCCCCCAGACAGACACCTATATCGAAAAAGACGCTACCATAAACGAAGAAATAGACAGGCTGAGGCACGCTGCCACAAGCTCCCTCCTCCAGCGCAGGGACGTGATCATCGTCGCCAGTGTCTCCTGCATCTACGGCTTGGGATCTCCTGAGGATTACCAGGAAATGACCATGGAACTTAAACGGGGAGAGATCAAAAGCCAGGAGGAGATCTTAAAGCGGCTTGTGGAAATTCACTATCAGCGCAACGACGTGGGTTTTGAGCGCAGCACCTTCAGGGTCCGGGGGGACTGCATAGACATCATTCCAGCTGCCAGCGAAATCGCCATCAGGATCGAACTCTTCGGCGATGAGGTGGACCGCCTCTGCCAGCTGGATCCCCTCACCGGCGAGATTCTGGCGGAAATGGACCAAGTCACCATCTACCCAGGCACCCACTACATTACGAGCAAAGAGAAACTGCAGCTGGCCATCGAATCCATCGCAGCGGAACTTGAGGAGCGGCTGAAGTACTTCCAGGAGCGGGGCATGCTTTTGGAAGCCCAAAGGCTGGAACAGCGCACCAGATACGACCTGGAAATGCTCATGCAGCTGGGCTACTGCACAGGGATCGAAAACTATTCCAGGCACCTGTCAGGCAGAAAGCCCGGCGAGCGGCCGGAAACTCTCCTGGACTACTTTCCCAAAGACTACCTCCTGTTCATAGATGAGTCCCACGTCACCATCCCTCAGCTGCGGGCCATGTACGCTGGTGACAGATCCAGAAAAGAGACGCTGGTGCGGCACGGTTTCCGCCTGCCTTCAGCCTTCGACAACAGGCCCTTGATCTTTGAAGAATTTGAAAAGCTCATGGGCCAGACAATCTACGTTTCAGCAACCCCAGGCCCTTATGAACTCGAGCACCAGGAGCAGATCGTCGAGCAAATCATCCGGCCGACGGGTCTGTTGGATCCGGAGGTGGAAGTGCGGCCTGTGAAAGGGCAGGTTGACGATTTGCTGGCAGAGATCAAGCTCCGGGCAGAAAGAGATGAACGGGTGCTGGTGACCACTCTAACCAAAAAGATGGCAGAGGATCTCACAGACTACCTCCGGGAGATGGGAGTGCGAGTCCGGTACCTGCACTCTGAGGTGGAAACCTTCGAGCGGGTGGAAATTCTCCGGGACCTGCGCCTGGGGGTATTCGATGTATTGGTTGGCATTAACCTCCTGCGGGAAGGTCTGGATCTGCCGGAGGTTTCCCTGGTTGCCATTTTGGATGCAGACAAAGAAGGCTTTCTCCGCTCTGAAACCTCGCTAATTCAGACCATCGGCAGAGCGGCCCGCAATGTCAATGGAAAGGTGATCATGTACGGGGATGTGATCACAGCCTCCATGAAGCGGGCAATTGACGAAACACACCGGAGAAGAAAACTGCAGATGGAATACAATCAGAAGCACGGAATCACTCCCCAAACCATCAGAAAAGAAGTGAGGGGAATAACAGATCAGTACCGCGAGGAAGAAAAGCTCAGCGTAGACTTGGTGCCATTGGAGGAAGCAACCCGGCGGATCAAAGAGCTTGAGAAGCAGATGCAGCGGGCTGCCGAGGACCTGGAATTCGAAAAAGCAGCCCAGATCCGGGATCAAATTATTGAGCTGCGAAAACTTGTAGTATGAAAGGACAGACCATGAAAGATAAAATCGTCATCAAAGGTGCAAGACAGCACAACCTAAAAGGAATAGACCTTGAACTGCCGAGAAACAAACTCATCGTCTTTACAGGCCTCAGCGGTTCAGGGAAGTCTTCCCTTGCCTTCGACACAATTTACGCAGAAGGCCAGAGGAGGTACGTGGAATCCCTCTCCTCATACGCCAGACAGTTTCTTGGCCAGATGCAGAAGCCAGATGTGGATTTCATCGAGGGACTTTCGCCTGCCATCTCCATAGACCAGAAGACCACCTCCCACAATCCGAGGTCCACTGTGGGGACAGTGACGGAAATCTACGACTACCTCCGCCTTCTCTATGCAAGAGTGGGACATGTCCACTGCCACAAGTGCGGCAGGCCGATCTCCCAGCAGACAGTGGAGCAGATGGTGGACCAAATCCTCTCTCTGCCTGAAGGCACCAGGCTCCTGGTGCTGGCTCCCATGGTCCGGGGGAGGAAAGGAGAGTTCAAAAAGCTCCTGGAAGAGATCAGGCGCGAGGGATACGTGCGGGTGCGCCTGGACGGCGAGCTCTACGAGCTGAGCGACGTCCCGCCTATCGACAAGCAGAAAAAGCACACCTTGGAAGTGGTTGTGGACCGGGTGGTTGCCCGGCCCCAGGCCCAGAGGCGCCTTGCAGACTCCCTTGAGACGGCCCTGAACCTTGCAGACGGCCTGGCGCAAGTGAACCTGGTGGACAAGGGCGAAGACATCCTGTTCAGCCAGAATTTCGCCTGCCCAGACTGCGGCATCAGCATGGAAGAACTGAGCCCGAGGATGTTCTCTTTTAACAATCCCTACGGAGCCTGTCCCCAGTGCGACGGCCTGGGCTACAGGCTGGCTGTAGATCCGGAGCTGGTGCTGGCGCCCAATCTGTCTTTGGCAGAAGGCGCTATCATTCCCTGGCAGCAGAGCCAGAGCAACTGGTTTTCTGGGATCATGAGGGGCTTGGCTGAAAAGTACGACATTGATCTGTATACACCTGTGGAAAAACTTCCTAAAAAGGCCATCGACCTCCTCCTCTACGGCACAGGCGGCGAGAAGGTGGGCTTCCACTACACCAGCGTGCAGACAGGCAGGAGTGGCTGGTACGAGGTTGCCTTCGAAGGGATCGTCCGCATCCTGGAGCGGCGCTACAGGGAAACCAAATCAGACTGGGCCCGCTCTGAGATCGAACGGTTTATGTCCAGCAAACCCTGTACCGCCTGCGGAGGGCAGAGGCTGCGGCCGGAAAGCCTGGCTGTGACAGTAGGGGGGAAATCCATCGTCCAGCTCACTGCCATGAGCGTCCTGGAGCTTTTGGACTTCTTTGCCCAGCTCAAGCTGACGCAGCAGGAGGCCCTCATCTCCCGGCGGATCGTGAAAGAGATCAACGAGCGCCTGGGCTTTTTGAAAAACGTAGGCCTGGACTACCTCACCTTAGACCGGCCTGCGAACACCCTCTCTGGCGGCGAGGCGCAGAGGATCCGCCTTGCAACCCAGATCGGCTCAAGCCTTGTGGGGGTACTGTATATTTTAGACGAACCTTCCATCGGGCTTCACCAGCGGGACAACGCCCGCCTCCTCGAAACACTGACAAGGCTGCGGGATTTAGGGAACACAGTGCTCGTTGTGGAGCACGACGAGGAGACCATGTACGCAGCAGATTATATAGTAGATATCGGTCCAGGTGCAGGCTCCCACGGCGGAGAAATTGTCGTGGCTGGTGAGCTTAAAGATGTATTAGCCTGTGAAGAGTCCCTCACAGGCCAATACCTCAGCGGCAAAAAGCAGATCCCTGTGCCCCGGGAGAGGAGAAAGCCCAGCGGGAAGAGCATAAAAATCATTGGGGCCAGCGAACACAATCTCAAAGAGATCGATGTGGAGATTCCCCTGGGGCTCTTCGTCTGCATTACAGGGGTATCTGGTTCCGGAAAGAGCACTTTGGTGCAGGAGATCCTCTACCCGGCTTTGGCAAGGAAACTCCACCACGCCAGAAGCTTAAGGCCTGGTGAGCACAAGAAGATCTTGGGAATAGAGCACCTGGAAAAAGTGATCAATATCGATCAGTCTCCCATCGGCAGAACGCCCAGATCCAACCCTGCCACTTATGTGGGGGTTTTCGACGAGATCCGGGCAGTCTTTGCCCAGACCCCGGAAGCGAGAATGCGCGGCTACAAGCCCGGCAGGTTCAGCTTCAACGTAAAGGGAGGCCGCTGCGAGGCTTGCCAGGGGGACGGGACCATCAAAATCGAGATGCACTTTCTGCCTGACATCTACGTTCCCTGTGAGGTCTGCAAGGGCAAACGCTACAACAGGGAAACCCTGGAGGTTAAATATAAGGGCAAGACCATCAGCGATATTCTGGAAATGCGGGTGGAGGAAGCCTTGGAGTTTTTCGCCCCTATTCCCAAAATTGAGCGCAAGCTGAGGACCCTTTATGAGGTGGGGCTGGGCTATATCCGCTTGGGCCAGCCTGCAACCACCCTCTCTGGCGGCGAGGCCCAGAGGGTGAAGCTTGCCACAGAACTGAGCAGGCGCAGCAACGGCAGGACTCTGTACATCCTCGATGAGCCCACAACTGGCCTCCACTTCGATGATGTGGCAAAGCTCCTTGATGTGCTAGACAAGCTTGTGGCAGCAGGAGACACTGTGCTTGTCATCGAGCATAACCTGGACGTGATTAAATCCGCAGACTACGTCATCGATTTGGGCCCAGAAGGGGGCGAGCGGGGAGGAGAGGTTGTTGCCTGCGGCACACCTGAGGAGATCGCCAAAAATCCGAGCTCCTATACAGGCCAATTTTTAGCCAAGCTCTTGTCAGGGAGGGCAGAGAAAATTGGATGAGGAGAAACTAAAGGATCTCCCGGACCAGCCTGGGGTCTATCTGATGAAAAACGAGGAAGGAAAGGTTATTTACGTAGGGAAGGCTGTGTCGCTGCGGCGGCGGGTGCGGTCCTACTTCCAAAAGCAGGACCACCCGCCTAAAGTTCAGGCCCTGGTAGAGCGGATCCGGGACGTGGAGTACATTGTCACAGATTCGGAACTGGAAGCCTTGATTTTGGAATGCAACCTGATCAAAGAGTACTCTCCCTGGTACAACATTCAGCTCAGGGATGACAAGTCCTATCCCTACATCAAGGTAACCACTCAAGAGCGCTTTCCCAGGATCTACTCCACCCGCCGTCCCCCCAGGGACGGCTCGCGGCTTTACGGCCCTTTTGCAGATGCACAGGCTGTAAACTCCACCCTGTCCTTTTTGAAAAAGCACTTTCCCCTGCGCACCTGTCGAAAAAAATTAGACGGGGAGCGGCGGGACAGGCCCTGCCTCAACTACCACATCAAACGGTGCCTTGCACCGTGTGCTGGGAAAGTATCTGAAGAGGATTATCAAAAAATTGTGGAAGCTGCCTGCAAAGTGCTGGAAGGCAAAGATGAAGAGGTAATGGCGGATCTAGAGCGGCAGATGAAAGAGGCAGCAGCCAAACTGGACTTCGAGCAGGCGGCCATCCTGAGGGATAGGATAGCGGATCTGAAAGCAGTCACTGAAAAGCAGAAAGTGGAAGCTGCAGACGATATAGACAGGGACGTAGTGGGGATGGCCTGCAAAGACGACTTGTGCTGCCTGCAGGTCTTTCTCTTCCGAGGCGGCAAGCTCATCGGTAGGCAGCACTTTCTGGTGCCCCTGGAAAAACAGCTTGCGGAAACCCATGAAGAAATCCTTGCCGCTTTCCTGAAGCAGTACTACAGCAAAACCCACACCTTCCCCAAAGAGATCCTCCTTCCTGCGAGAGTGGATGAGGAGGAGCTTCTGGCCAGGTGGCTCGAGGAGCTCGGCGGCAGGAAGGTTTACCTGCGCCTGCCCCAGAGGGGAGAGAAGAAAAAGCTTTTGGATCTTGCCAACCGCAATGCAGAATATGCCCTGAACGAAGCCATTCTCCAAAGGCAGCGGGATGAGGAAGGCCCCCGCCTTGCTCTCCAGCAGCTGGCTGAGGTTTTGGGCTTGGATGAGCCGCCGGCCCGGATCGAAGCCTATGATATTTCCAACCTTCAAGGGACAGATCCTGTGGCTGCCATGGTGGTCTTCGAAAACGGACTTCCTGCCAAGGAGGAGTACAGGCGCTTCAAGATGAAGTCCCAAGGCCCTGATGACTACGCCATGATGGCGGAGGTGATCACCCGCCGCTTCAAGCGGGGCCTTTTGGAACAGGAGGAAGGTGGAGTCAAGTTCGCCCGCTTTCCAGACCTAGTTTTAATCGACGGGGGAGCAGGACAGCTGAACGCATCCTTAGAGGCCATGAGGAAACTTGGCGTCCAGCTGCCGGCTGTGGGCCTTGCGGAGCGGGAAGAGGAGCTGTACCAGGAAGGAAAAAAAGAGCCTTTGGCGCTGCCCGATGAATCTCAGGCGCTGCAGCTTCTCAGGAGGATCCGGGACGAAGCTCACCGCTTTGCTGTCACCTTCCACCGCAGCCTGCGGCAGAAGCGGACAGCAGGCTCGATCCTCGACGAGATAGAGGGAGTTGGCCCTGCAAGAAGAAAAGCCCTCATCCGCCACTTCGGCTCTGCAAGAGCAGTCTCTGCAGCTGCCCTTGAGGAGCTTGAGAAGGTACCTGGGATCTCGCCGAAGCTGGCACAGCGGATCTACGACTTTTTTCACAGTTGAAAGAAGGAATTTATTTCATGATGTGGAAAGTTATTAAAGGACGGGTGGTCTATAAAACCCCACTGGGATGGGTTTTGTCCCACTTTCAAGATACCAGCCTTACAATGCTCTCCCTTCCTGCTGAAGAGCTGGAACCCATTGTTGCTTCTTTTCCAGCCGGCAGCCTTCCGGAGCGGGAGATGGGGATTCTGGCCGGCTGGCTTGAGGCATTCTTTGCCCGCCGCCCGCAGGAGCTTCCACTGGAGATCGCCCCGGCTGGGACAGAATTCAGCCAAAAGGTGTGGGAAGCAACCCGCCTCATTCCCTACGGACAGACCCGCTCCTACAGCTGGATCGCAGAGAAGCTCGGAAGCCCAAGAGCCCAGCGGGCAGTGGGGGGAGCCCTCAGGCGCAATCCCCTTCCCCTGGTGATTCCCTGCCACCGGGTTATCCGTGCTGACGGTGCTTTAGGCGGCTTTGGCGGCTCTGAGCCGCAGAAGCTCAAGATAAAGGAAAAATTGCTAGCCTGGGAGGTTTCGCCATGAACGGTTTTCTCATTCGCCTCTTGGCCAATGCGCTAGCGCTGCTGCTCATAGATCAGCTTGTGCCCGGTATGGAGCTGACGGGCTTTCTGTCTGCCTTGAGCGCAGCTTTTCTGTGGGGACTTGTAAATGCAGTTCTGCGTCCGTTTTTGAATATTTTGGCAGCGCCAATCAACTTTCTGACCATGGGCTTGTTTTCTTTGGTTATAAACGGAGCGCTGCTTTTCATAGTTTCGCAGGTGGTGCGGGGGTTCAGCATCAATTTCGGCGCTGCTGTCCTCGTGGCCATTCTGCTGAGTTTGTTCAGCACCATTTTGAATTTGGTGCTGAAAAATTAGGAGGATTCTGTGATTAAGCTGCTTGCCGTAGATTTGGACCACACCCTGCTGAACGAGGAACATGCCATCTCCAGGCGCAATAAAGAGGCTATCACAAAAGCCATGAGCCTGGGAGTCAACGTGATGATCTGCACAGGGAGGATGTTTCGTTCAGCACTGCCATTTGCCCAGGCGCTGGGCCTGAAAGGCCCCCTTGTGAGCTACAACGGCGCCCTGGTGAAGGACATAGCCACAGGCAGGGAACTCTATCACGAACCGCTGCCTGCAGATCTCGCAAAACAGCTTTTGGCCCTTGCCAGGCGAGAGAAAATCCACGCCAACTTCTACTACCAAGACGAGCTGTATTTCGAGGCCTGGACCAGGGAGGCTGAGTTCTACCTGGCTCAAGTCAAGGTGCCGTGGCAGGAGGTTGGGGATCTAGAGTCCTTTTTTCCCGGCCCTCCCACCAAACTCCTCTTTGTGATGGACGAGGAAAAAGTGAAGGAAATGTGGCAGCGCCTCGGACAGGAATATCAAGGTAGGCTGAACGTGACTGTCTCTGAAAGCCGCTACCTGGAATTTTTGTCGCCAAAAGTCAACAAGGGCAGGGCCCTTTCAGCTCTAATGGACATGTGGCAGCTGCAGCAGGATGAGGTGATGGCAATTGGCGACAGCTTCAATGACCTCGAGCTCCTCCGCACAGCGGGCCTGGCTGTGGCCATGGGCAACGCTCCAGACCCTGTGAAAGAAGCAGCGGATTTTGTCACCCGCTCCAACCGCGAAGATGGAGTGGCAGTGGCAATTGAAAAATATCTTTTAGCGTAATCTGTAGGGAAAAGGGGAAAAGCACTGTGAAAAACAAAAGCATGCAGCAATTGCTGGCAGAAGCCCAAAAGGGCGGTTATGCTGTCGGCGCTTTCAACATCCACACCATGGAAGTTGCCCAAGCTATAATCGCCGCAGCAGAAGCAGAAAGGGCGCCTGTGATCCTGCAGATCAACCAGGGCACAATCCAGTATGCAGGGATCGAATACATAACTGCCATCGCTAAAACCGCCCAAAGCCTTGCCTCAGTGCCAGTTATTGTCCACCTGGACCACGGCACCTCCTACGAGATGATGGCAGCCTGCATTCGCCACGGCTTCGACTCCATTATGATCGACGCTTCCAAACTGCCTTTGGCAGAAAACATTGCCCTGGTTCGGAAAGTGGTGGAGCTTGCCCACCCTGCAGGGGTGGCTGTAGAGGCGGAGCTGGGGAAGGTCGGCGGCGTTGAAGACGATATAGTGGTGAGCGAAGAGGAAGCAGGCCTTACAGATCCAGACGAAGCTGTGCAGTTTGTCCAGGAAACTGGCGTGGACAGCCTCGCAGTGGCCATCGGCACTGCCCATGGGGTTTACAAAGGCGTGCCCCGTCTGGACTTCGAGAGGCTGGAAGAGATCAGAAAGCGGGTACCCATTCCCCTGGTCCTCCACGGCGCCTCTGGGGTGCCGGACGAGGCAGTGCGTGAGGCTGTTGCCAGGGGGATTTGTAAAGTTAACATTTCCACAGAACTGAAGCAGCCTTTCGCTGCCACCCTTAGGAAAACTGCTGTGGAAAATTTAGACGAGATCGATCCCCGCAAGCTTTTGGGACCAACCAAGGAAGCCATGAGTGAAGTTGTGCGGGCGAAGATCCGCCTTTGCGGCTGCGCAGGAAAAGCATAGAAAGAGGTGGAGAAATGCTGAATTTGGACAATGTTGAACTGGTAAAGAAGACAGACGCTTTGGGAATGCTGGATCTTACCATGGGCTATCCAAAGCAGTTTGCAGAAGGCCTGGAGCTTGCCCAAAAGCAGTTTCAGGCTGTTCCAAAAGCCTTTGACCACGTGATCATCCTGGGGACCGGTGGTGGTTCAGCTGCCAGCGGCAACCTCCTGCGGTCTTACCTTTTCGATCGCATGGCTGTGCCGCTGTTTGTGAACCAAGGCTATACAGTTCCCCGCTGGGTTGATGCAGGGACGCTTGCCATTGTTGTTTCCCACTCTGGGAACACAGAAGAGATCCTGGCAGCTACAGAACAGGCAGTGGCCCAGGGCGCCCAGGTTGTTGCCCTCACAGCAGGGGGAAAGCTGAAGGCCATGGCAGAGGAAAAATCCTTTGCCACAATCGAGGTGCCTGGAGGGCTGATGCCTAGAGCTGCTTTAGGCTACATCTTCGTGCCCATTCTCCACATTCTGGAGCAGTACGGCCTTGTTGAAGGGTGTCTCAAGGAACTTGACGAAACCATAGCCCTCTTTGAGGAGCTGGGCAAAAAGTGGGGGCCTGAGTCTCCCTTTGATGAGAACCTGGCCAAGCAGATCGCAGCCAAACTCTACCGCCGGGTGCCTGTAGTCTACGGCTCCCTGCCCTTTACAGACAGCGTGGCCTGGCGCTGGAAGAACCAGTTCGGCGAGAACAGCAAAGTGCCGGCTTTCTGGAACGCCATTCCAGCCCTCCACCACGACGAGATCGTAGGCTGGGACGCAGAAGGTGCCATTACCGGCCAGTTTGCAGTGATCTTCCTTAAAGACAAAGAGGACAACGAGAAAATACAAAAGCGGATTCAGATCACAAAGCAGATCCTCTCAGAGCGCGCTTCAATTGCCATTGAGGTGGAAACAGTAGGGGAAAGCAGGCTTGCCCGCCTCTTCTCTCTGGTCTGTCTGGGCGACTTCATCAGCTGTTATCTGCCCATTTTAGGCGGCATCGATCCTACGCCTGTGGCTATTATCGATCTTTTCAAGCAGAAAATGGGTCAGTAAAAGGATGGTGGGAGGGTTTTCCGACTTCTGCAGGAAAACCACGCCCGCCATTTTCTTATGAGGAGTGAAACCATGCTTACAACCGTCACGCTGAATGCGGCTGTGGACGTTACCTATACAGTAGAGAACTTTGCTCTGGATCAAGTGAACAGAGCAGCTGAAAAAAAAGAGATCCCTGGGGGCAAAGGGATCAACGTGGCAAGGGTTGCCAACACTTTGGGCTGCCCTGTACAGGCCACAGGTTTTGTGGCAGGGCAGACCGGCAGGTTCATCAAGGAAAAGCTCGCAGAAGAGGGAATCAGCAATAACTTTTTCGAGATCCAGGGAGAGTCAAGAAGGTGCCTTGCCATTATCGATCCTGTAGGCAATACCCAAACGGAGCTGTTGGAAAGCGGCCCAGAGGTTTCTCAAGCCTCTTTTGCTGCCTTTCAGGAGCACCTGGTTTCCATTACAGCAAAAAGCCCCATCGTTGCGTTTTCAGGGAGCTTGCCTGGGGGACTTCCAGCCGACGCTTACGCAAAGCTGATTCAGAGCCTGCCTGAGAAAAAAGTAATTTTGGATACAAGCGGCGCTGCCCTGAAAGAGGGAATCGGAGCCCGGCCCTTTATGGTGAAGCCCAACGAGGACGAGCTGGAAGCTTTCTTCGGCAGACCTGTCCGGGATCTGCCAGAGGTGCTGGCTGCAGGAGAGTACCTTTTGAGCTTAGGCGTGGAAGTTGTTGTGATCTCCCTCGGCGCCAGAGGAGCTGTGGCCCTCAGCGGCGAGGAGAGGTATTTGGCCACCCCGCCGACTCTTGAGCCTGTGAGCACAGTTGGCTGTGGGGATTCCCTGGTTGCAGGGATGGCAGTGTCCTTTTTAACAGGCAAAGACCTCGCCGATGCGCTGCGTTTGGGCAGCGCCTGCGGCGCAGCCAATGCCCTGGTTCCTGGTGCTGGGGAGGCGAAAATAGCGGACATCAACTGCATCCTGCCTCAAGTGAAAATCGAAAAGCTCTAATCACAGCCCAAGGCTCGGCCTTGGGCTGTTTTGATCAGGAGCCAGCAGAAGCTGGCAGCCTTACCATTAATTACACTGCCCCCAGCAGGAGGATTTGAAGGGTTAAAAGCGAAATCCTTGTTTGAGAGCGGAAACAATTCGCTCTTCACCTGAAGCTCGACCCTAGATAAGGAAAGGAGGTGAATCCCCAGCAAGTCTAGGACAGCAGCCAGGTGAGCGCACCAGCAACCGCAGCCAGCGGGAAAAGGATAAGGTAACGTGGAGTTCTTATTCTCTTCCCCGTCACAGCAAAAGATGCAGCAAGCAGCAAAAAACGCAGCACTAAAATAACCTTAAATTTGCTAGGGGGAAATCACGCAATGAAAAAAGTACTTTTCATGGTTAGCATCGCAGCAATGCTCGCTCTTGCCCTTCCTGCCATGGCCCTGCCTGCAGTAGGGGGAACCATGGAGCTTGAGGGCAATTGGCGGCAGTATGGACCGACAACTGTGGAAAATCAGCTGAACCTTGGTTTAGGTTTCGATGCCAGGACTCGAGCAGGAATTGAATTCCAGCTGGGCAATGCCCAGAGGTTCTTCGACGGCTTGAGGCTGGATCAATTCCAGCGCGGCTACCTCCAAAGGCTTGGATCCCTTTGGGCTGGCGGACCGCAGGTAGTGACAACCATCGGCGGACTCCGGTTCAACTATTCTCCTTACGTTGCATGGATCGGACGCAACGACAGCGTAGAGGGAATCAGCTTTGAAGGTTTCAGAAACGGACCACTATCTGCAGCAGCTTTCTACACCACAGACAAGACTTTGGGCGGTAGGGTAGAGGCTAATCTGGATCAGCTGAATATCGCAGGCACTTTTGTAACTGATGCAGAACAAAACGCAATTGACATCACAGGAAAAATCGTACCACTGCCAGGAGCACAGGTCATTGCAACCTACGCAACAGCAGACGACTCAGATGTAGTAAAAATCGACGGCAGCTACAGCATTTTACCGCACCTTCAGCTAGTGGCAGGATACCGCTCTTTCGATCCCACCTTCGACGCCAAGTGGCATAATCCTGACTGGGATCCTTTCTACAGGGAAGCTAACCCAGTGGCACAGTACCTTGGACTGCGCGGCTACACTGTTGGCCTCCGCACAGGCGCTTACGGCATGGTGCTCTCCGCTGATGTTGACCGCTATGAGCGGATCACCACAGGCAATCGCGCAGATGCCATCCGCCTCGGCGCAGCGAAAGAGCTGAATCTGGCCGGAAACACCATCGATGCAAGTTATGAACTCACTCTGCCCGATGACGGCGATCTCCAGCACGAAGTACAGGCTGCATACAGAGCGCCAAACGGCCTCGGCATCCAGGCTCTGTACAACAACGTAACTGGTGGTCAGGCACGGGTAGGAATGAACGTAGCATTCTAATTCAGCAGAACAGCAGCAATATTTCCAGCACAAACGGAATAAAATTCGCATCTTAAACCAAAGCACCAACTGAAATAAATAAAAAGCAAGGAATCCAACCTGTCAGCAGCAAAATCAACAGCACAATATTCACCAGATCACAAGGGGTAGGGCGTCCGCTCTGCCCCTTTTCCAGCCCTTTCAGCACAGCCAAAAAAAGCCGACGTTGACAAGTGATGCCAATTCCTTTATAATTAACTTAGGAATTAATATTTAGGAGTGTAACCGATGATCAACAATAAAACAGATTACGCCCTGCGGCTGTTGTTGAACCTCGCCCAAAAAAGCAGCCAAGGACTTGTGGCGTCCCGGCAGATCGCTGAAGAAGAGCAGATCCCACCTAATTTCATGCCGCAGATCGTGGCAGAACTTGTGAAAAAGGGCTGGGTGGAGTCTGTGCGGGGACCCGGTGGAGGAGTGAAGCTGGCTGTGGAGCCGGAGGAGATCACGGTTTTGGATGTAATAAGCCTGTTTGAAGCGCTGCAGGTGCGTCCTTGTCTGCATGAGCCAGGTATATGTCAGAGATCTAGTGCTTGTCCTTTGCGGAAAGTGCTGGGCAAGGCTGAGTTTCAAATGAACCAGGTTTTGCAGAAAACCACCATTGCAGATTTGCTGCCAGACTAAATAGCGTGCCATAGTGAAATTTTGCAACAAACAGCGAGCATTTTGACTCCTTTTTGCTGTTTGTGGTGCGTCCGGCATGGGCGATGGAGGTTAAAGTCCGCTGTGTGCATGACATTGGGAACCATTGTCAATTGGAATCTGAAGGAAGCGGGAGGCAAAGTCCCGGCCCGGTGAACAAGAACCGCATACGAGGCTGAGGGGTTTTCCACACAAGCAGACTGTCGCTGACATCTGCTGCATGGCCGAACGTCAGAAGGTTGCGGTACTCGACGGATACGCGAAGAAAACATGAGGGCTAGCCTGCAGAGAATAGGGTGGAAGCCGACGTATGCAGGGAGTGCCGAGGGTATCTGGGCGTCCAGGAACGGAAGCGGCGGCAACGGGTAACGGGTATCAAAGATACTCGCTGTGCGCTTATTCTGGCGAACCGCCGTGTGCCAGGCCGGATAGAGTTCGACACGAAGAGAGAAACCATGTTCGTTTTGAGAAAAAGCCAAAAACTTTCTTAACCGAACACGCATGAAACAGACAAAAATAAAAGCATTAAAGAGTATGGATGAGATGGAATGCTTTTAGCAGATTTCTGTTTGCTTGCATAGATCCTTTTATTCGCAGTAAAAAAGAACAAAAAGCTCTGTAAACCCTTGCAATAATGCGGTTTGCAGAGCTTTCTTTTTTGCCATCTTGATGTTGTATAATACGCCCTTATTTATGATACTCTAAAATTT
>Ga0209537_1003513_pt1 | contig 14300 bp, 10 predicted proteins | sample BioPla4DNA1_FD_187698 | JGI IMG/M metagenome (GOLD analysis project Ga0209537, IMG submission 187698) | Biogas fermentation microbial communities from Germany - Plant 4 DNA1 (SPAdes) (version 2) | ecosystem: Engineered > Bioreactor > Anaerobic > Digestate | place: Bielefeld, North...
ATTACTTGACACTATCAGAACCTATGAATAGGTTTACGAATGCACATAAGATGATGTATCCTATAAATAGCCCAATTCCGGTAAAACCTATTCTTTCAAGTAGATTGGACCCTGAAATAGCTAAGTATTGTCCTAGGTTAGTCCAGTTAAAGTATGAGATGAACTGCCCGATTATAAAGGCTAGAACTATGAAGGATGACATGGTGTTCATGGCCTTGGTCATTATCCTAGGCACATCTCCTGAGGATTTAATTTTACCAACCTTTATTCCATATGGAATGGAAGTTACTAGGAAGAGGATCAATAATATAGGTATAATTCCTGACATAAATGGTGAACCAGTAAGGATCTTTCCAGTTTCTGGATGTCTTAAGAAACTATTTTTAGGGATTAAAGCAATGGCGATGATTAGGATGTAAATTAGGGCTGCTATACCAGCTGCTTTTAGGCCATCTTCTTCTTCCACACTTAATTCTTGCTGTTCAATCTGCTTAGAACCAGTATATGCTCCTAATCTTGGTTCAATATATCTTTCGGACATAATACTGATAACTATGGCTAAAACAAAAGTGGATACTACCATCACGTACCAGTTGGCCATTATGGGTATTTCGGGGGCATCTACAATCTTAGAAGCTTCATTTGTAATACCAGCTAATAAGGCGTCGGTACCAGCTGGGAATAAGTTAGCGCTAAAACCACCTGTAGTAGCCGCATACCCGATGGCGATACCTGCAATAGGATTCCGTCCCAGGGACATAAAGATCATAGCTGCCAATGGTGGTATAATAACTATGGCTGCGTCTGAAGCTATATTACCACATATACCGATTATGGCTATGACGAAGGTGACTATCCTTGTAGGGGCACCCAGCATGGTCTTCCTCATTAGGGCAGACATAAAGCCAACTTCTTCTGCCAGCCCTAGTCCTAGGGTCATGGTAAGGATAAGCCCAAGTGGTGCAAAGCCTGTGAAGTTCTTTATCATAGATGTTAGAGCATGGTTGATTCCCTCGCCGGACAGTAGGTTTTTAATTGCAACAACCTCTCCGGTTGTAGGGTTTTCTGCAGATACTCCCAACTTGTTTAGGATGAAGGATAAGACTGCAACGATTACGATTAGCCATAGGAAGAGGATGAAGGGATGGGGTATCTTATTTCCTACCCTTTCGACCCAGGCTAGAAAGCCTTTATTTTCCTTTTTTGCGTTAGAAGACATATAAACCCTCCTTTATTATAAATATTTAATAAATTATATTCACCCCTTTCAATAAATTGCTTGTTTAAGTGTAAGATAATAAAAGTTTAGCTCTAGATTATAATAAATGATAGTATGGATTAAAACATGAACAAAAGATTTTTGGAAACAATAAGTGGAATTCATATATCTGGTATTTTAGAAAATTATACCCATTTATAAGATTAATTAACAAGTCAAATAATAAAAGTAGGAAATTATACAGAATTGTAAATAAAATGTAACTGGCTCGTAAATATTTAAAGTTTTGGATTCTTTATAATATAAATATAGGTTAATTAATTGGGGGTGGGTCACATGATGAAAAGGTTGACTCTTTTTTCCTCTATATTAATCCTGGGGATATTTGTATCCGCATGTAGCAATAATATGGATGCACCAAGTATTGGGGAAGATATGGAATTAATTGTAGAGGAAGGGAAGAAGAAATTGGATTCAGTGGAGGAGGAGATTACCAGCTTGGTAAAGGAGTTTGGTAGTAGGTTAAAAAATGTATCCCTATTAGCTCCTGAAAAAATACTTATTGAAGAAATGGAAGAAAACTATGGTGGCTTAGTGGCACCTTCTTTACTGGAAAGATGGCTGGAAGATCCGGAAAATGCTCCTGGTAGATTAGTATCAAGTCCATGGCCTGAAGAAATACAAATAGAAACAATATAAGAAATAGATGAAGCTGAATATGAAGTTATGGGGCAAATAATAGAGTTAACGAGCAATGAAAATGATGAATTCTTGTATAGGCCAATTAAGTTGACGATTGAATATACAGAAGAAGGATGGCTTATTACCGATGTAATTTTAGATTAATATGATTAGTCTTAAATTTATATTAAAAGCCCACTTACCCCATAGGAGATAAGTGGGTTATTTTCTTAAGCCTACACTGGATATAAAGGATAAGCTAGACAGGTCATAATTATAATTCCTTGGTCATATCGATATGGGGTATGGTATGGTAGTCGTAGGGCTCACTAATAGTCTTGTAGCCTAGCTTGTGATAAAAGCCTTCTACCCATACCCTTCCCATTAGGTTAACCCTTTTATACCCCTTTTCCCTAGCCTTATCTTCTATAAAGTCCATCAGGTAACGGCCTAGGCCATAACCCCTATATTCTTCTAGTATGGCTACACTTTTTACCCGAGCCGTTTCCTCATCGTCCTGGGTTAAGAAAACAGTAGCTATCATCTTCCCATCTAGATATGCTCCATACATATCCATATCCTTATCTCCACTAAGGTCTTCATCCCTAATATCCATGCCCCAGGGTTTACGGAAACACTCATTTCTAATATCTATAGAAACTTCATAATCTTCTGTTCCATATTCTATCTTCCTCATCTCCACATTTAATTTCAATTTAAGGCCCCCTTTTATCTACTTGATAGTTAAGATTATATATAGGTTAAGATATAAGTGTAGAAAGTTTAGATTATTTATATATTTAACATAACTAATTGGGTAAATTATGTCAAGAAATCCTTTCTAGTATTCAAATATTATAAATAATTATTCCAAATAATTATTCATAGGATAAAATTTTTTATATTAATTGAAGAAGGGATTAAAAAGTGTAATAATATATAAGGATAGGTGGGATGATGATGAATAAAGGATTTAGGTTAATTTATTTGATTTTAGCAGTTGTAATTATAGGAATGGGAGGCAAATTTTATATAGGAGACCTAGAAAAGGATAAGGAAGTTGAGGCCATTGTACCAGACCAAGGAGAAGATTCAACAGCTGAAGAAGACCTAGAAGAAGTAGTATATAAATATACAACTGCAAACCTTAATTTAAGAAAAGGTCCCAGTACCCAAGAGGATATTATATTGACCATACCTAGGGGGCAGAGGGTAGAAGTCCTTGAAAGTGAAAAGGGATGGGACAAGCTAAAATATAATGAAACCATTGGTTATTCTTCTAATGAATACCTTTTAGAAGAACAATTGAAAGAAGAGATGGGGCAAGTAGAGGCAACTGAAGGATTGACGATTATAAATGGAATCTTGCTTGTAAATAAGGAATATGGACTGCCCATGGGATATGATCCAGGACCAGATCCAGTGGCTAAAGAATATCTAGATAAGATGATAGAAGCCTGCTATGAAGAGACAGGAAAGAAGTTAATTGCTTTCTCTGGCTATAGGACTTATGAATATCAAAAAGGCCTATTTGATAGATATGTGGAGAAGGATGGATATGAAAATGCGGTCCTATACTCAGCTAAACCTAGGCATTCGGAACATGAAAGTGGACTAGCCTATGATATAGGAGGATCAGACCAAGCCTACTGGCTTGAAGAGGAGTTCGAAAATACGGAGGAAGGGATTTGGTTAAAGAAAAATTCCCATAGGTTTGGCTATATCTTACGCTATCCTAAGGATAAGACCCATATAACAGGATATATATATGAACCCTGGCATTTTAGGTATGTAGGGATAGAGCATGCTACTAATATATATGAAAGGGATATTACCCTAGAAGAATACTTACAGGTATACAAATAAAATAGACTTTAAGCCTAAATAGACTCACTGGTTTATTTAGGCTTTTTTTTCTATAAAATACCCTAATGAGTTTGGATCCAATATATATTGAATTCTACATTTATATATGTTAAAGTATATTATAAACTATATATTGTGGGTAGAAAATAAATAACCCACAATATGTTGATAGAATGTTGATAAGATGTTGATAAGTATAAGGGTAGGAGGCTGCAAGCTGATGTTAAAAGTTGAAAAGAGGAACGGTAATATTGTTGATTTTGAGAATGAAAAGATAGAAATAGCAGTGGGCAAGGCCATGAAGGAAACTGAAAGGGGATTAGATGAGGAATTGGCTAAAAAAATCGCCCAGCTAGTTAGGGAGCAATTCCAAAAAAGGGATATAGTTCATATTGAAGAGATCCAGGATGCTGTGGAAGTATATCTGATGCAATATAGGCCAGATGTGGCAAGAAAGTATATCCTCTATAGGGAAGAAAGGGCCAGATTAAGGGAACAAGGCTGGGAGATGACAGACCTACAGAGGGATATTTATGAGAAGAAATATAGGTATAATAGTGAAAGCTTCGAGGATTTTCTAGAAAGGGTAAGTGGTGGCAATGGCCCCATAAAGAAGGCCATAAAAGATAAGAAGTTTATGCCAGCAGGTAGAATTCTAGCTGGTAGGGGCTTAAATAAGGATGGCAGAAAGATTACCCTAAGCAATTGCTACGTAATGCCTAAGGTTGAAGATAATATTGAAGCTATATTCGATACAGCCAAGTATCTAGCAAGGACTTATTCCTATGGAGGAGGCTGTGGCTTGAACCTTTCAAAACTAAGGCCTAAGGGGGCTAGGGTTAGAAACGCGGCTAATACTACTACGGGAGCAGTATCCTTTATGGACCTTTACTCTTTAGTGACCGGCCTTATAGGCATGAAGGGTAGAAGGGGAGCCTTGATGCTTAATCTAGATGTTAACCACCCAGATATTGAAGAATTTATAAATGTTAAAAATGACCTAAGTAAGGTAAATTATGCCAACATCTCCGTTAATATAGATAATAAATTTATGGAAGCCGTAAAGAAGGATGAGGAATACGAATTATACTTCTATGTAGATGCCACTGGGGAGGAGATAAGAAGGACCATAAGGGCTAGAGAATTGTTTAGGACCATTGCCCAAAATAATTGGAGGATGGCCGAACCTGGAGTCCTTTATGTAGATAAGATCAATTCCTGGCATCTGATGAGTGAGGATCCTAACTTTGAATTTGCAGGGGTAAACCCATGTGCTGAGGAAACCCTACCAGCCTTTGGAAGCTGTAATCTATCATCTATTAATCTAAGTGAGTTCGTAAAGAATCCTTACACCAGATATGCAAGATTTGAATTTGAGAAATTTGAACAGATGGTTAGGGATGGAGTAATCTATCTAAATGAAATACTAGATGAAAATATGGAACTACATCCCCTACCACAACAGAGGGAGATGAGTAGGGAACTAAGGCAGATCGGCTTGGGTATCATGGGATTGGCGGATATGTTTATAAAACTAGGTATAAGGTATGGAAGTAGCGAATCCATAAGTTTAATCCATCAAATTGGAAGGACTATGATTAATGAAGCCCTGAGGCAGTCTGCCCTATTGGCTAAGGAATATGGTCCATTCCCAAGATATAAGGCCGAATATGTTTTAAATTCACCCTTCCTACTAAGTAATGCCGATGACGATGTATTAGCCTTAATAGAGAAGTATGGACTTAGAAACAGCCAACTGTTGACCATACCACCAACGGGTAGTATATCCACCCTAATAGGATGTAGCAATGGTATAGAGCCAATCTTCCAGATATCCTATACTAGGAAATCCGAATCACTACATCTGGAGGACACCTACTATAAGGTATTTACACCTATCATAAGGGAATATATGACTGTGAATGATATAAGGCGAGAAGAGGATTTACCAGACTTTATAGTTACCACTTCTAATTTAGATTATAGGGAGCGAATCGAAGTACAAGCAGCCTGGCAGCAATATATAGATGCCAGCATCTCATCTACTGTGAACGTACCTAATGAATTTACAGTTGAAGAGGTGGAAGATTTATATATGTATGCCTGGGAAAGGGGACTAAAAGGAGTAACCATCTATAGGGATGGGTGTGATAGAAGCGGAATCTTAATAACTAATAAATCAAAGAGTAGGCTTGATAGAATAGATGAATTAAGGGAAGAATTAAATCAGTTGGCTGCTGAACAGCTAAAGGAAGATCCCAATACCTGCCCAATGTGCGGTGGAGAATTAATCCATTCAGGAGGCTGTTCTGAGTGTCAAGTTTGTGGCTATAGCCCATGTTCTATATAATAAGGGTATAAGTTTATATAATTGAAGTGGCTATTATTATTACTAATACTTATTTTACTACCATTAGTAATAATGATAATAGGATAATAATAAAAAGAAAAATCTTTAATAAAATTTAATAAATAAGCTTAAATGATAACTATTAAATTAAAAAGGGAGGTCTTAGACCATGTGGCCTAAGACCTCTTTTAAGTTAATTTCTTCCGTTAAATTTTTCATATATATAAGAATTCTCTAGTAAACATTAGTTATATAAACAAGCTTATATTATAGATGATAGTACTTGTGCCTTAGTTATGATTCCCTTAATGGCTCCATCCTCATCAATAACGGCTATGGGGAATTTGGCCTCAGCAGCCATAGGCAATATATCGTTTAAGAGGGTGTCTGGTGTTGTTGTCATTACATCTCTAATCAATATATCTTCTATTTTTTTACCCTCTTTATTAGCCTTAAGGGCATCGTCTATTGTAATTACCCCCTGGAACTTCATCTTCTTTCCTACCACATAGGCACTGGAGACACCGTTGGTTTTCATCATGTTAATGGCATATCTTAAGGAATCACTGAGCCTTACAATACTATTGGGAGTAACCATCATGTTTCTAACGCTTATTACTTGAGTCTTATCGGCACTATCGATAAACTCCCTAACATAGTCGGTTGCTGGGTTGGTGCTCATTTTTTCAGGGGTATCTATTTGGATAATCTCCCCATCCTTCATTATGGCTACCCTGTCTCCAAGTTTAAAGGCTTCATTTATGTCATGGGTTATAAATACAATAGTCTTATCCAACTTCCTCTGGATAGTTAGAAGTTCAAACTGCATATCCCTTTTAACTAGAGGGTCAAGGGCCGAGAAGGGCTCATCCATCAGGAGGATTTCAGGATCATTGGCCAAGGCCCTAGCTATACCAACCCTTTGCTTCATACCACCAGAAAGGCTTGAGATAGGCTCATCTTCCCGTCCTTCAAGGCCTACCATGGCTATCATCTCCTTGGCCTTTTTATGACGTTCTTCCTTGGGAATGCCTTTGATTTCAAGGCCGTATTCTACATTTCCTAAGATGGATCTGTGGGACATGAGCCCAAACTGTTGAAAGACCATGGAGATTTTATTTCTCCTATATTCATTTAATTCCCTCTTATTGAACTTGCTTATATCCTTACCTTCAAAGAGGATCTGGCCTGAGGTTGGCTTGTTTAACATATTTAAACACCTCAATAAGGTAGATTTACCAGAACCAGATAGGCCTATTATGACAAAGATTTCGCCTCTTTTAATATCTAAATTTATATCCCATAAGCCGATGGTAACACCTGTCTTATTAAAGATATCATCCTTACTAGCTCCCGCCTTCTTTAACTCTATGGCCTTATTTTTGTCCGTACCATATAACTTAGATAGGTTCCTAACCCTTAAGATATAATCCTTGTTATTGTTGCTGTTATTGTTATTATTCAACATCTGCTTTCACCTCGCTTCGTTTAACCAATCCTTGGGTGATCCTGTCTAATATTATGGCTATAATAACCACAGCTACACCGGATACCAGACCCCTTCCCATTTCTACCCGGTTAACGGCTAGTAAGACTTCCATTCCTAGGCCGGAAGCTCCTATCATGGAAGTGGTAACTACCATGGACATGGCCATCATCAGGGTCTGATTAATACCCGTCATTATAGTTGGCAGGGCCTGTGGTATCTGGACCTTAATTAAAGATTGGATCTTAGTAGATCCGAAGGCAAGGGAAGCTTCCACCACTTCCTTATCTATTTGCCTAATTCCATGATTAGTTAAACGAATCATCGGTACAACTGCATAAACTGTAGTGGCTATAACTGCCGGCGGTTTACCAAGGCCGAAGAACATCATGGCCGGAATCAAGTAGACGAATACAGGCATAGTCTGCATTGTATCTAGTATAGGCCTAAAGAACCTATCCAACCTATCGCTGGTAGATAGTAGGATTCCAATTGGAAAACCTAAAAGTAGGGATACGATAACCGATGCAATTATAATTGATAGGGTTTCATTCATCATGCTCCAAAGGCCTAGTGTACCTATTAAGAATAGGAAAAAACCATATAATAGGCCACTGGTAATCTTTCCGCTTATTCTCCAGGTCAAGATTACTACTAAAAGAATCATAACAGACCAGGGTATTAGGTCTAAGATATTGTTGATAAAGCCAACAAAGTTACCTAGACCATTTTTTAGTATTGTAAAAAAGTCATCGAATCTTATACTTAAGGCCTTTACCCCATCATCTATGGAGCTTAAATCCAAGGATAATTCAAAGGGAAAGGAATATAGCCAGCTTGTCTTTATACCCCTTTCTCCGGCTTCACCTAATGAAGCCTTGATTTTTTCCGCATCTTCAGGCTTAAGCCATTGATCTATCAGTTCACTATGTTCTTGTAAAAACCACTTGGCCGTATCAATATAGTCGGCACCAGTTTCCTGCATGTAGGCTAAGGCTTCAGATGTAAGTGCACTTGATGTTTGGTAGTTGCTTAAAAATTCCACTACCTCCTCATGGCCTTCCTGGTAGAAGTCATTACTTACACCTATAGTTACATTTACTGGTGGTATTTCCGTCTCCCCCTCTAAGTAGGTATCAGGATTATATGGCTCATCCTGCAACAGAACCATATCGTACATACCTAATAGCCAGGTTGGTTCCCAATAATAGGCTGCAATAGGCTCGCCCCTTTCATAGGCAGCTGTTATAGCTGCAGCTAATGAAGCGTCAGAACCAGGTCTAAAATAGATGAAGTTTTCATCTAATCCATAGTGTAGGTATTTGTTATATAGGATCTGGTCTACTTCCCAACCTGGTATGGCTCCATAAATCCTACCCATTCCTGGATTTTCATCGTCTTTAAATATATGGGGATAATCCTTTAAATCCCAAACATATTTTAAGTCTGGAGCTAATGGCTCTATACCCCTTTCAGGGTCTCCTTCAATTACATATCTGGGCACATATATACCCTGATAGTTGTCATTAAAGTTGGTACTTAACTCCTGAAACCTGTCCTCTGCCTTATCCTCCTCATAGCTGGCGATATTAGCTGACCAGATTTCCATATGAACATCGATTTCTCCTGATAAGAGGCCTTGGTGGGTTACAGGGGTACTCCCGGTTATTACCGTCCATGAATAGCCCCAAAGCTCTTCTATAATAGTGGCTGCTACGGCATTGTGAAACCTGATGCTATCCCAGCCGGCATCGGCAAAGGATATGACCCTGTCGGTCTTAGCCTCCTTAGAACAACCTACAATGGTGGTCAAAATAATAGTGATTAATAGTAAAATACTAACTGCTCTTTTCATACAACCATCCCTTTTAAAGTATTTTTACAAATGAATGCATCTTTGTAAAAGTACTTACAAAAGGAGTTCATTTAATTAAAAACAAAAAACTATGGAGTTCCCATAGTTTTATAAAAAACTAAAATGACTCCCCTTATAGCGCTTACGAGGTTAGCTGACGGGTTAGGGCTAAGGGTGCCCTTCAATAAAAATTGATTCACCCCAAAAGTTGGGTCCCCCGCTTCTTATAATAAGAATTCAGCGACGCAATTCATTTGTAATCCAATTTTTCAATATTAACAGTATAACATAGGGAAAATCCCATTGCAAATTTACAGGGTGAATTTTCAGAAGATATTGCCCAATGGATCCCATGATTTCAATAGATAGAAGTTTTTATAAAAACTTAAAAATTTCATAAAATTATAATTTACTTAAGAAGATGGGGGTATAGTTTATCCGCCCTCTTTATTTTGGTATAATTGAAAATATGTAACTTATAAGGATGATTTAATGACTAGAAAAATAAAGGTATCCGTTCGTAATTTAATAGAGTTGGTTCTCCGCTCTGGGGATATAGATAACAGCTTTATGTCAGTATCTAGGGCTCTGGAAGGGACAAGGGCTCATCAAAAACTTCAAAAATCCTATGGAGCTGAATATAGCCCAGAGCTTGTCTTAAAACATGCCTTTATATATGATGACTACACCTTAGAGCTGGAAGGCAGGGTGGATGGTATCATAAAACTAGCCCATGAAACTATTATAGATGAGATTAAGAGTACTACTAAGGATTTAGAGGATATCCGGGAGGATTATAACCAACTCCACTGGGCCCAGGCTAAATGCTATGCCTATATCTATGCCCTACAGGAGGAATTAGAAGAAATCTCAGTGCAGATAAGTTATTTCCACATAGAGACGGAAGAAACTAAGATATTTAAGAAGGATTTCCTCTTTAAAGATTTGGAAGCCTTCTTTATAGATCTTATAGACCGCTATATTAAGTGGGCTGACTTAATCTTTGAATGGGAGGAGCTTAGGGATAGGACTATTGTGGACTTGGACTTTCCCTTTGAGGCTTACAGGAAGGGGCAGAGGGAATTTGCAGTGGCAGTATACCAAACCATAAAAGAGGGTAAAAACCTCTTTGCCCAAGCCCCAACAGGTATAGGGAAGACCATGTCTACCCTCTTTCCCTCCATCAAATCCATGGGAGAGGGTTTTGCCTCTAAGATCTTTTACCTTACTGCCAAGACCATAACAAGGGAAGTACCTATTAGGTCCATGGAGTTGTTGATGGATAAGGGCCTAAGGGCCAAGAGCTTAGTAATTACAGCTAAGGAGAAGATCTGCCTTAACCATGAGGTCAAGTGCAATCCAAGGGACTGTAAATATGCCAAGGGCCACTACGACAGGGTAAATGATGCTATTATGGAGATCTTCAAAAATGAAGATATGATAACAAGGGAAAGAGTTATAGAATATGCTAGGGTTCATCAGGTCTGCCCCTTTGAATTTTCCTTGGATTTAAGCCTGTGGGCAGATGTAATAATCTGTGACTATAACTACGTCTTCGACCCCCAGGTTTATTTAAAGAGGTTCTTCGATGAGCTTAAAAGGGATTATGTGCTTTTGGTAGATGAGGCCCACAATTTGGTAGATAGGTCCAGGGAGATGTTTTCTGCCCAAATCAGTAAGGGGGACTTTTTGGAGCTAAGGGAGATCTTTAAGGACAAATACCCTAAGGTCTATAAGGCCATGGGCAAGTGTAATGGCATTTTAAATAATATAAGGCGGGAGTTTCCTGACAATCACTACCAGAAGGAAGAGTTTTCGGATTTGTATTTTCCTATAAAAAGTCTCATAAGCTCTATGGAATCTTGGTTAATCCAGGAGAAGGAAGATGAGGATTATGAAAGGGTATTGGACTTTTATTTCAACCTCCTTTCCTTCTTAAAAATCTGGGACCTATATGATGAGCATTACGTAAGCTTTATAGAGTTTAAGGAGGGGGATATGTATATTAGGCTATACTGTGTAGATGCATCCTACCTCCTAAATCAAGCCTTAAGTAGGGGTAGGGCTGCCATATTCTTCTCCGCCACCCTAACCCCCCTTAAATACCATATGGACCTTTTAGGTGGAAATGAGGATGATTATTACATTAGGTTAAGCTCTCCCTTCCCCAGGGAGAATCTCTGCCTCCTAATTAGGGATAATATATCTACTAGATATAGGGATAGGGATAGGAGCTATTTGGAGATAATCCAATCCATAGAAGCCTTTATCAATTCTAAGAAGGGAAATTATCTAATCTTCTTTCCCTCCTATGCCTATATGGAAAAGATTTATGAACTATTTAAAGAGAGAAATTCCCACTGTAACACCATAATTCAGGAGGCTAATATGACAGAAACTGAAAGGGAGGATTTCCTCCATAGTTTTAGCTATCAAGATGATTTAGTTGCCTTTGCTGTCATGGGTGGTATCTTTTCGGAAGGGATTGACCTGGTAGGGGAACAACTAATAGGTGCCGTCATTGTAGGGGTAGGCCTTCCCCAAATATGCTTTGAGCGAGATATAATTAGGGATTACTTCAAGGAAGTAAGAAATCAGGGCTTCCAATATGCCTATATGTATCCAGGCATGAATAAGATCCTCCAAGCTGCCGGCAGGGTTATTCGGTCTGAATGGGATAAGGGGGCCATCCTCTTAATAGACGATAGGTTTACAACGGAAAGTTACAGGAGGCTATTTCCAAGGGAATGGAATCACTACAGGCTGGTAAAAAATAGGGAGGAGCTGGAGAGGGAATTAAGTAAATTCTGGGGAAGTTGACAAGTAAAAGTAAAATCTTATAGTATAATAAAGTAGAAAACATATTACTAGGAGGTAAGCAATGTATCAGTATAGGACATCAGGAGTCTGCGCCAAAAATATTGAGTTTGATATTGTAGACAATAAGGTAGTAAATGTAAAATTCTATGGTGGTTGTAATGGTAACCTTCAAGGGATCTCCAAACTTATAGAGGGTATGGAGGTTGAAGAGGTAATTAAGAGGTTGTCAGGCTTAAGCTGCGGCTTTAAATCCACCTCATGTCCAGATCAACTGGCCAAGGCTTTAAAGGTAGCAATAGAAAAAGCTGTATCATAAGCTTACATAAGACCTTGTTCCCATGAGCAAGGTCTTTATATTTTACTTTTCCATTTAAATATTTATAATAGAATAGGAAGATAATAATCTATAAAGAAATTACAATTACGGCTAAAGTTTTGGTTTAACTATAGGGTTTATAAAGAGATAGAATTTGATAAAAGTAGGTAATTGTCAAGATACATGCATGTTTGAGCTTGTAAACTAGAATTTTCAATATATCTCTATACATATGTAATGCTATAAACTTAGGAGGTTTAAATGGTAAGGAAGAATGAAGTTATAGAATTCACCATAGATAGGGTTAATTTCCCCAACAAGGGTGAGGCCAGCTATGAGGGTCAGCTAGTGAAGTTTAAGGGTGGAATCCAAGGCCAGAGGGTTAGGGCCAGGGTCAGCAGGAAGAAGAAGGACCATATAGAAGCTAAGATCTTGGAGGTAGTAGAAAAGTCACCTATAGAAGGGGAGTCAGCTTGCCCCCACTTTGGTATATGTGGTGGCTGTGCCTACCAAACCCTAAGCTATGAAAGGGAATTAGAGTATAAGGAAAGACAGGTTAAGGAGCTTTTCCAAAAAGCAGGTATAGAAGCAGAATTCTTAGGAATAGAAGGAAGTCCAAGGCTTGTTGGCTATAGGAATAAGATGGAGTATACCTTTGGGGATGAGGAAAAGGACGGCCCCCTAGCCCTAGGCCTTCATAGGAAGGCTAGGTTCTACGAAGTGGTCAATACGGACCACTGCAATATAGTAGATGGGGATTTTACTAGGATTAGGCAGGGGGTATTAGGATATTTCCAAGAAAAGGGAGCTAAATATTATAATAAGAGGAAGGCAGAAGGCTTCTTGAGACACCTAGTCATTAGGAAGGCCTTATCTACAGGAGAGATATTGGTTAACCTAGTTACTACCAGCCAAGACAACTTAGATAGGGAGGAGTTCATAAATCATCTATTAAAGCTGGAACTAGATGGAGAAATTAAGGGAATCCTTCATTCCATCAACGATGGACTGGGAGATGTGGTTGTAGCAGATAGACTAGAGTTACTATATGGTAGGGATTATATAATAGAAGAAATATTAGGGCTTAAGTTTAGGATATCACCCTTTTCCTTCTTCCAGACCAATAGCTTTGGTGCAGAAAAGCTCTACTCCATAGTCAGAGACTTTATAGGTGATAAAAAGAGCAATGTTGTATTTGACCTATATTCAGGAACTGGTACTATAGCCCAAATCCTATCAGCTGTAGCAAAGAAGATAATCGGAATCGAAATTGTAGAAGAGGCAGTAGAAAAGGCAAGGGAAAATGCCAAATTAAATGGATTAGATAATGTATTCTTTATAGCTGGGGATGTTTTAAAGGCCGTTGATGATTTAGAAGAAAAACCTGATTTAATCGTAATAGATCCGCCAAGGGATGGAATTCATCCTAAGGCCATAAATAAGATTATAGATTTCAATCCAAAGACCTTCGTCTATGTCTCCTGCAATCCTGTAACCCTGGTTAGGGACCTACAGGTATTCGAAAAAAGGGGTTATAAGGTAGAACAGGTTAAATTGATGGATATGTTCCCTAGAACACCCCATGTGGAGTGCGTAGTATTGATGTCAAGGGTGGGAAAATAGGTACTAATCGAAATATTGATAAATAGTAGGTTTCCAGACATTGAGTTTTCCTTTCGGCTACTTTGCCGGAGATATCAATGTTGG
>Ga0209537_1003515_pt1 | contig 14291 bp, 13 predicted proteins | sample BioPla4DNA1_FD_187698 | JGI IMG/M metagenome (GOLD analysis project Ga0209537, IMG submission 187698) | Biogas fermentation microbial communities from Germany - Plant 4 DNA1 (SPAdes) (version 2) | ecosystem: Engineered > Bioreactor > Anaerobic > Digestate | place: Bielefeld, North...
CACTATTAACACCGCAAATGCTCAGGTTAGAGCACTTGACATGAATATCGAGGAGCAATTGACCAACATAATAAGCAATCCTACACTGGCCATGATATTCCTGATGCTGGGCATATACGGGCTCATAATCGGCTTCAATTCACCCGGTTATTTGCTGCCTGAAGTACTGGGCTCGGTCAGCCTGGTCCTGGGTTTATTCGGGCTGGGGCTTTTTGAGGTCAACATCGCCGCCGGTTTGTTCATACTTTTAGGGATTGTGCTTTTAATAGCCGAGGCTTTTACCCCCACCCACGGTATCCTGGCAGTAGGGGGCATAACCAGTATTGTGCTGGGAATAATTTTCTTTCCGGCCGAGCCTATGATGCCGTCAGGATGGTTTATCTCCTTTCGAGTGATGGCAATCGGGGTGGGGCTGGTGGGTGCCGGTTTTATGGTGATTGTTCTAACAGGCATCATCAGACTGCGACGTCTTAAGCCTGTGCAGGGCAAAGATGAATTCACCCACCTTCAGGGCCAGGTAATCACCCCACTGCAGCCAGAAGGACAAATAAAAATCAAAGGTGAAATCTGGAGAGCAATCTCAAAAAATGGGAATACTATACCCAAAGGGCAGGCAATAAGAGTAGTATCCCGTGAAGGTATGGTTCTGATCGTAGAACCTCTTGAATATACCGGGGAAGAATCCAAGCATTAGGCAGGAGGAAACAAGATGGATTTAATAACACTGTTGCTGAACTATTTTGTGATCATAGTGCTGATCGTTGCTATCCTCAGTGCGGCAATAAAGATTATTCCCGAATACGAAAGAGCGGTGCTGTTTCGGCTGGGCCGCCTGGTCGGGGCCCGGGGGCCGGGCCTGATCTTTATAATCCCGATAGTCGATAGAATAATACGCATTTCTTTAAGAACGGTGGTTTTCGATGTACCGCCGCAGGAGGTAATAACCAGGGACAATGTGACCTGCAAGGTGAATGCGGTGCTCTATTACCGCGTGATCGAGCCCGACAAAGCTATCGTAAATGTGGAACGCTACCATGAGGCAACCAGCCAGCTGGCGCAGACCACCATGAGAAGCGTGGTGGGCACCGCCGATCTTGATGAGCTATTGTCCGAACGTGAAAAACTCAACCAGACCATTCAGCAGATCGTCGATGAGGCCACCGACAGCTGGGGGATCAAAGTGTCTTCCGTAGAAATCAAGGACGTAGTGCTGCCTGCCGAAATGCAACGGGCTATCGCACGCCAGGCTGAAGCCGAAAGGAATCGCAGAGCGGCTGTTATCCAGGCGGAGGGTGAACGCCAGGCCGCGGAAAAGTTGGCCCAGGCCTCCGAAATACTTTCCGCGGTAGAAGGCGGACTGACCTTGAGGACCTTGCGCTCCTTATCAGAGATCTCCAACTCTCAAAATACCACCATTCTTTTCCCGCTGCCGATGGAAATTAAGAAATTACTGCCTGATACGAATTAAACGGCACACTGCGATACGGGGGAGGGGCACATTCTCCTGTTGGCCTGTTCGCCTGGCTAGTACACTATCTGCCCTCCCCGTTTGGCTATATCAGGTAGTAGCGGCCATCAGCCACGGCAGCTCGTTTGTTCTTCACCAACCTCTGCAAATGTTGGAGCACCGACATCTTCTCAAACCACATCATGAATTCGTCCAGGGTATGCTTCTTGCCATAGATTATCTGTTGGGCAGCCAATTCCTCTGCAGTCGACGGTACCTTTAAGGCCTCGATGATCTCTTCCTCCTTGCGGTAGATGACCTCCTCATAGGCCTTCAGCCGCCCTTGTATGTTGTCGGTGATAATGCCTTTGTGCGATGACACTACGATCCTGGGGTCTATCTCGGCGCAGCGATGTATAGACTTAATGAACTCATCGATATCGCTGCAGCGATGCGCATACCAGGGTCCAAAACTGCTCAGGTCGATGTCGCCCACAAACAGCAGCCCGTTCTCCCCCTCGTAGAAAGCGCAGTGCCCGGGGGTATGTCCCGGGGTGTGAATGACCTGCAGTTTGGTACGCCCAAAGTCGAGGACCTCCCTGTCGGCAAACTCGCGATGGACCGGGGAAGCATGCAGATCGATGCTTTCTATAAAGGCCTGGCCGATGGCGTCCCCGTTGAATTCGGAGAATCCGTAATACTCCTTAAAACCGGTCAACGTCCGGGCTCCCGGGGCATCCAGGGTATGTATCCAGACCTCGGCATCGGGGAAGCGATAGTTGCCCAGGATATGATCCTCGTGGAAATGGGTGTTGACGATGACATCAATAGGTGACTTGATAAGCTCGCGGAGCTTTTCATCTCCACAAGAGGTATCCATGAGAACTCGCATTTCGTCATCGATCAGCAGGCAATGGCAGTACGGGAAGCGAGCTTTGTTGGGAGCCTCGATAAACCAAATGTGATCGGTGATCTTGACCATTTATTATCCACTCCTCATCTAGCTATCCTTTGATACTAATGATGCGAAGGCCAATAATGGCATAGATTCACTTCGCTGAGCGCAATAAAGTGGCAACTCTCGTAGCGATGCCACTAATTACAATTATACTAGAGTTTTGCATATTTAGCCTTACATGTGTTTTGTGAAGTGCATATGATTGTCATCCCGAGGCGAAGTCGTAAGATCCTCATCCAGGTTCCCATCACTGAAGCTCTGGAAAACTCTAATCTAAAGTGAAATCCCTTATAGTTCTATAAAACAGCCTCATTTGATAATCAATCCGCCGCATTATACAATAAAACCCAGGCAGCAATTGAATTGGAGGCATGACAATGGATACCTTGCTGGACAGATTCTTAAGATATGTAAAAATAGATACCCAGTCTCAAGAAGATTCGGATGCTCATCCCAGTACACCCGGGCAGATGCAGCTGGCCCGCCTGCTGAAAAAGGAGCTCGAGGAATTGGGCTTATCCAATGTCAGACTCAGCGACAAGGGGCATTTGATGGCAGAACTCCCCGCCAACATTGATAAAGATATTCCCGTAGTCGGGTTTATTGCCCACCTGGACACCAGTCCCGATGTGTCCGGCAAAAATGTGAAGCCCCGGCTCTTTCCTGATTATGACGGCGGCGACCTGGTCCTCGATGAAGCACAAAACCTGGTGCTTAGAGTGCAGGACCATCCCGAATTAAAAAACCATATCGGCCAGACCATCATCACCAGTGATGGCACCACCTTACTGGGTGCTGATGACAAAGCAGGGATAGCAGCGATCATGACGGCCCTGGCCCATTTGCGAAACTCCCCGGACATCAGGCACGGCAAGATCGCCATCGCCTTTACCCCGGATGAGGAAATCGGCCGGGGAGCCGACTATTTTGATGTGGAAGGGTTCGGCGCTGATTTTGCTTATACCGTTGACGGGGGCCCTTTGGGGGAACTTGAATATGAGACTTTCAATGCGGCTATTGCCCATACCGATATCAAAGGGGTAAATGTCCACCCCGGCTCTGCCTATATGCGCATGCAGAACGCATTGCTCATTGCCATGGAACTGAACGGAATGCTGCCGGTCAATGAACGCCCCGAGTTCACCCGTGATCGCGAAGGTTTCTACCATCTGAATAAGCTCGAAGGTTCGGTTGATGCCGCACAAATGACCTATATCATCCGAGACCATGACCGGAAAAAGTTTGAACAAAAGAAAGCCTATCTACAGTCCTGCGTGGATTTTCTGAGTAAAAAATATTGCCGAGCGGGCATTAAGCTTCACATGCAGGATCAGTACTATAATATTCGGGAAAAAATCGAGCCGGTTTATCATATCGTCGCATTGGCTGAACAGGCCATGCGGGATAATGGCATCGAGCCTCTGATCAGGCCGGTGCGAGGCGGCACTGATGGCGCACGTCTGTCGTTTATGGGCCTTCCCTGCCCTAATATTTTTACCGGCGGTTACAACTTCCACAGCCGTTACGAATTCATCCCTCTGGAAGCAATGGAGGCAGCCAGCCGGGTCATCATCAGAATCATCCAACTGGTGGAAGCTCAGGGATAGAGCTTGCGAAGAGTACCAAGTCTAAATTATCTTCATGTCTATGCGTTAAGAAAGCCCTTTGCTGTCGGTACACTGAATCAGCCGGAAATGATATAAGGATATGCACCCCTACAGCAACAAACGCTTTCCGAAAAACTCAGAGAAATGTCCCCTTCTTACCGAGAACATTTCTCTTAACCACCTCAAGCGTACTCATAAAACTTTGTCTGCTTTTTGGGGTTCACTGCAAACCGTGTTTCTATTGGCCTAGAAAGGCAATAACTGCAGGATTTTGTTGAACAGGTTTTTCAGCCGGGCTAGAAAACCGATGTCCGGTTTGGGTGTTTCCAGATCCACGCTGCTGTCCTCACCGTCATCCAGGCTTATCTCCGCCGTGCGCAGCACGATTTGAATGCTGTTGGGGGGTGGATTTTTATCGGAAGTAAAGGAAATCAGCTCGGCTGTGGCGTCCAGATTCAAGAAATTGTTTTCTTCTTCAATTTTGGCGAATTCATCGTCGATGGTTTTTTGATGGTATCATTGGCGGCACGCATGGAAGTCACAGCAGACATCCCCATTAGGCTTTTATCCAACACGGCGGTCAATCCCTGCAGGGATGAGGCGGCAGCTTTGTCCATTTGATCCCCGCTTAGCTGCAGCAGCCCTTTGGCATAAGTCAGGAAGTTATAGGTGCTGTCAATATTGCTGGTCATAAGTTCGGTAAGAGTTTGACAATCTTCCAGGAGATCCAGAATATCATCCTGGTATTTATCCAGAGTATCATCCAGATCCTCGGTTGCATCGATCAGCTCCTGAACGATATCCGTAATCTCTGCGCTGGTGTCGGCCATAATCGCAATCTCCCCCAGCAGCGAATCTATATGGCCCGAATAGTCGCCTATAGCAGCGGCCATTCCCGCCCGACCCTGAAGCTGCAGGGCTTCATAAGGCGTGGCCAATCCTGCTTCGGCCGCCTGGCCCAATTGAATGAGGGACGATTCGACCTGCCTGTTAAGTTGCCCGACCATATCCTGCAAGGCTTCCAAATCGTAAACCATATTGGTGAGCGCATTATCCATATCGTTCATAGGCCCCTGCATTTCCTGCAGGGCATCAACCAGTTCGCCGATGTCGTTGTTAATGTCCCTGGTCATTTTGCGCCCGGTTTTAAAATACGGGATCATCTTTTTGAGTTGCTGGTTAACATTGGCCAAATCTTCCAGGACCGTATCCGCTTGGGCGTACATCTGATCCTTGCCGGAGCTGAAGGTCTGGCGCGCCTGTTCCATTTCAACTGCGCCGCGCTTCAGGTCATTGAGTCCCTCATTCATGCTCTCCACGGTGTGCAAGAGCTCGTTCATGCTGGTATATATGGCATCGGCCGAATCGTAGATTCTGTCTTTGGCTTCCTTGATATCTTTGATCCTTTCCAGCTGCTTTAAAGTTCCCGGGATCATCATCATGATAATGCCCTCAGTTTCAAAGCAATCGGTACCGATGCGGATGGTGAAGGTGTCCGCTTCCCCGGGCAGGGCCATAAACAGCACTGCTTTGTAGGTCCCCAGCGACTGCAGCTGGGCGCCGGGAGCATCCAGGCTGTAAGCCTCCTCGGTATTTATGTAGGCTGCTACCTGCAGCAGCATGTTGTTTTTGTAATAATCTTTGGCCTCTGAATTGGGCTTAACATGGACATTGATCTCCACCAGGCCGGCGGCGCCGGCTAACTGCTCGGCCTCATACGGCAACCCGTTTAGCTTGTAATCCACATCAATAGTCCAGGGCAGCACAATGGCATCCTTTTTCAGCTTGCAGTTGTAATAAAATCGCTGCCGGAGGCCTTACCCAGGTCCCAAAACACCCCCTCGGAATTGAGTACAGGGGTTTCATAGCCGGACATATTGGTCACCGCTTCATAGTCCCCATAGTCCTGGAATTGGCTTATGCCGTTCAGGCTGCAGCTCTTGACCACGCTCACATCCTTGATAGCCCCATAGTAATCCAGGTTCACATATACCGCTTCATCGGTAGTGACTGTAGGGGCGGCTCCATAAACAGCCCGTCCGGGCAGTATGAATGTTACGCTTAAAACCACCGCCAATGCCAGGCAACTTATTTTTCTTACCCACTTTTTGCAGACCTTAAACCACCTACGCGCTTTCATGGATTTTTCCCTCCCCTGCTTCAATTTCGGTTTGCATACGCTTGCGGCGCTTGTATAGCTTTCCTATGGGCAGCACCTGGCTGTCGCCAAAGATTATCATCCGGTCGGCCCAAACAAACAGATTGGGCAGGAGGGCAATGACCATGAGCATACTCAACAGAGCCCCTCTGCCTACCAGATGCCCCAGGTCGGCAATGGCCGATACACTGGACAAAAGGGTCAGCCCGTAACCGGCCACCGCCAGAATCAGCCCTGAGGTCAGGATGGGAAGCATGCTGGCCGCCGAGGCCTTTTTGGAGGCTTCAACCTTGCCATAGAGCTTGCGCTGCGCCAGGTAATGATAGGTCATCACAATGGAATAATCGATGGTAGCCCCCAACTGCAGGCAGCAAACGATCATATAGCCCATAAACATGATGCGCTCGCCCATCAGGTAGGGAACCGTCATATTGATAAAGACTGCCATTTCTATGGGAATCATCAAGACGATGGGCAGAGCCAGGGAGCGGAAGGTCAGCATGATGGCCAGGGCCACTCCCAAGAGGGCCAGTTTGTCGATGGCATGCCAGTCTTCCACGATAACTTCTTTAATATCCATGGTTGAGGGGGTGTTGCCGATTACAAAAGAGTTGTCCGGATAATATTTCTTCACTATCGCAGTGATCTCATTGACGCTGTTGAAGGCCAGTTCGCTTTCGATGCTGGTTTTAATAGGAATGAGGATACGGGCATAATCTTCGGAATGCAGCTGACTGATTACGCTTTCAGGCAGAATATCCGGCGTAACCCCCTCGGGCAGAGAGTTGGCCAGGGAACGCACATATTTCACATAGGGCAGGGACTCCAGTTCCTCTGACAGCCTGGCTTCGGTGACCAGGGAAGTGTTGGGCACTATGGCCATCACTAAATTGTGCCGGCCGAATATCGCAGTGATCTTCTCATCGTCGGCATAAAGCTGTGTTCCCGGGGTCAATCCCATGGCCTGATTGCCAAAACTGAAATCAGTCATATCTTTTCCCACTGAGGATGGAATTGCCAGCAGCAGCAATACAATCAGAATGACATAACGATACCGGTAGATCTTCTCCGAGACCCGGTCAAAAGCGGGCACCAGGGGCTTATGCTCGGTTTTCTCGATGAGCCTGTACCATCGCAAGACAAAGGCCGGGGTGAGCAGCATAACGGTCACCATGCTGATGGCGATACCTTTGGCTAGGACCAGTCCGATATCCTTGCCGATAGAAAAACGCATCAATACCAGGGCGGAAAAGCCCACTATGGCCGCGGTTCCGGCTGAGGCGATGGGGATGATGCTCTTTCTGATGCTGTTGGCCAAAGCCTCTTCCACACCGGCCTGGCGTTTGCGTTCCTTGGTGAAATTGTCCAGGAGGATGATAGTGTAGTCCATAGCCACCGCCAATTGCAGGACAGCGGCTATGCTAAAGGTTATGGAGGAAATTTCGCCCCATATGATATTGCTGCCCAGGTTGATCACGATGGATACGAATATGACGGTCAGAAAAAGCACCGGCTCGAACCAGGAATTGGTGCCCAGGGTGAGAATGGTCAGGATCAGAAGGGTGCCGAAGATTAAAATCAGCAGCATTTCTTTAGACAGTACATCGTTTAAGAATTTGTCCTGCACCGCCGGACCGCTCAAGTATCCTTTATCCCCCAGCATAGCCTCTATGGCCTCGATGGCCTGCCGGGTGCTGTGAGCGGAGTCATTGCCGGTGAAGGTTATGTCCATCAGGGCATAGCCGTCTTTATAATAATCTTCTATCTGATCATAGGGGATGAACAGGTCGGATTGGTTGATGTCAATCTTGGAGTCGGCCCAGATCACGCTGTCTACTCCCTCTATGGCGAGGATGCGGTCTTTGTAGGTCTTGGCCTCATATATGGAGACATCGCTGATCATGACCCGAGCCGTGCCCGGATAGCCAAACTCCTCTTCCATCAGGTTGATGCCCACTTTGGAAGGCATATCCTGAGGCAAGTATTTGCTCATATCGTAATTGATGCCCACAAAAGGTACACAGATAGCGCTGATAACGAAAAGTACGGCAAAAATCTTCTCTATCAGCTTGCTGCGGTGCAAAATGAAATCCACAATGGCTTGTCCCCTGGAAGTACTGCCCCGGGTGCTGCTATGCTGCTGCGACCTTCGTTGTTTTGACATCTGATCACCCATTTGGCATAGTTATTCACATTAGTACTTTAATAAACAGTTAATTGTTACAGTACACCTGTTGATTATGAGCTCATGTTAAATTATAGTATTGTTACAAGATTGTGCAATAATCAATGATTTGTGATTTTGTGCAGTATTCAACAGACTCTCGCTGTATTGTTCAGTAATAGAAACGGGGGCCAGCTTCAATGAACAGTTCTGCTAATAAGCGTTTGGACCGGCGTGTACGCAAAACCAAGCGAATCCTGAAGGACAGCCTGGCAACTCTGCTGCTGGAAAAAAACCTCAATAACATAACCGTGCAGGAGTTGGTCAACCTGGCGGATATCAATCGGGGCACTTTTTATTTGCACTACCGGGACCTGCATGACATGCTTACCCAAATCGAAGCGGAGATGCTGCAGGAGATGGAGGAAATGACGCAGCGCTTTCCTTCATCTATAACCGCTTCCCCCAATCCTTTTATAAAAAACATGCTGCAGTATATTGCCGACAATCACACCTTCTGCAAAATGTTGTTGGGACCTTATGGTGATATGGCTTTTGTTGAGAAGCTGAAAGACCTGGTGGAAGAGAGATGCCTTTCCTCGCTGATGAACAACCTGCCGGAAAACAACGCCAAGCGCTACCGGTACTTCGCCTCGTACACTATAGCCGGCTGCATCGGGCTGATCCAGACCTGGATCAACAGCGGTATGGAGGAATCCCCTGAAGAGATGTCCGAAGTGGTTGAAGACATGATAAGAAACGGAATAGAATGCCTGCACCGCGACACGCGGGATGGTTTGCAAAGATAGAACTGCCCATTGATTAGGGCTTCCGCTCTCAGGGCATTGATAAACCATACTCCACAAGAAAAAGCCCGGGGATTTGCCCCGGGGGCAGTTTTTAGCTTAATAATAAGCGGTCATTGATCAGTTCTTGCCCGCTATGTTGTTTGAAACTGGCGATCAGCGTTTCCACAGTCATCCCGGAACGCTGTTCCCCCTGCAAGTCAAGAATAATGTTGCCCTCATGCATCATCAGGGTACGAGTACCGAAGGCCAGCGCATCGGCCATATTATGCGTAACCATCAGGGTAGTCAAGTTCTCTGCCGCTACCATATCCCGGGTCAACTGTAATACCTTCTGCGAGGTCAAAGGGTCTAGCGCGGCGGTGTGTTCATCCAGCATAAGCAAACTGGGGCGAACAATGGTTGCCATCAAGAGAGTCAAGGCCTGCCGTTGACCTCCGGAAAGCAAGCCCACTTTATCAGACATCCGATTTTCCAGTCCCAATCCCAATTGGGCTAACCGATCCCGGAAAACTCGCTTGTCAGAGCGGCGGATGCCTGGCTGTAGCCCCCGGCTTTTACCCTTGGCTAAAGCCATAGCCAGATTCTCTTCGATGGTCATGGCAAAAGCGGTTCCCATCAAAGGATCCTGGAAAACACGGCCAATCAAGAGCGAGCGGCGGTACTCGGGCCAATTGGTGATATCGTGATTTCCAATGATGATTCTGCCGCTATCGATAGAATGAACCCCGGCAATACAATTGAGCAGGGTGGATTTGCCCGCTCCATTACCCCCGATTATGACAGCAAATTCTCCCTCAGCCAGGGTGAGATTGATCTGTTTTAACACCTTTTTCTCATTCTGAGTTCCCTTGTTAAAAGTCTTGCTCAGGTTATTTATCCTCAGCATCAGTGCTGCCCCCTTCCCCACCTGGCCTGGTTACCCAGCGCTTCTGCCTTTCCACCAGATAGTCGCGAATAGCCGGCATTGAAAGCGCCACCGTCACCACTAATGCCGAAATCAATTTCATATCGGTGGGAGGCATTCCCGCTTCCATAGCCAAAGCGATGACAAAACGATAGACCATAGCCCCCAGGACCACAGCCAGCAAGCGGCGCAACAAGGAACTGACACCGAAGATAACCTCACCGATGATTACCGAGGCCAGGCCTATAATTACCATGCCGACCCCCATGCTGATATCGGTAAATGATTGGTACTGCGCAATTATCGCCCCGGATAATGCCACCAGGCTATTGGCTATGGCCAAACCCATTAGTATGGTAACATCAGTATTACCCCCGATAGCGCGCACCATCTGGTCATTATCACCGGTAGCCCGCAGGATCAGGCCAAATCTGGTCTGCAAAAATAGGAAAAGCAGCAATATCAACAGAATAAGAATTGCTGCCGGTATAATTAATGGGCCCCAATCATTGCCGGCCAGCAGGCCAAATATAGTGGTTTGGTTGATAAGGGGGATATTGGCTCTCCCCCCCATCACCCGCAAATTAACCGAATACAAGGCCAACATCACCAAAATACCTGCCAGGAGGGGCTGAATCTTCAGTTTGGTATGCAGTAAAGCGGTCACGTTTCCGGCTATAAATCCCGCCCCTATGGCTACCATCAGCCCCAGCCAGGGATGGCCTGCTACTGCCAGCACAGCTGAACAAGCCGCACCCAGGGTAAAGCTGCTATCAACGGTCAGATCGGGCATGTTCAAGGTGCGGAAAGAAAGAAATACCCCTAAAGCCATGATAGCGTAGATAATCCCCAGTTCAATTGTTCCCTGCAAGGCCAATGAGGTCATATCCCAAATCCCTTTCCCGTGCGGTTTATTCCCCGAAGATCTGTACTGCCTCTGCCATTACATCATCGGGAATGTTAATGCCAATAGCGGCAGCGGTGTCCTTATTAAGGTAGATCTCAACATCACTCATGGATTTGACCGGGATATCTCCGGGCTTAGTTCCTTTTAAAATCTCAGCCACCATTTTAGCGGTTTCCTGTCCCAGGGTGGTATAATTGACGCCGTAGGTAGCCAGCCCGCCATCTTTAACCATGGAATCAGCGCCCACATATACGGGTAGCTTGGCCTTATTAGCCACCTGCGCCACTACCGGCATAGCAGAAGCCACCGTATTGTCAATCGGCGAAAATACCACATCCACCTTACCCACCAACGAACTTATCGCTTGCTGAACCTCGTTGGTATTGGTCACGGTAGCATCAATTACTTTGATGCCGTTTTGGGCGCCATAAGCCTTGAGATCATTAATAACCGACACGGAATTGGTCTCGCTGCTATTGTAAAGCGCACCCACCGTCTTGAAACCGGGGGTAATGCGCTGAGCCAGTTCCATAATCTTTACCGCGGAAATCGCATCCGAGGTGCCGGTTACATTGGCTCCTGGCTTTTCCAGGCTGGCCACCAGACCAGAGCCCACTGGATCGGTACAGGCTGAAAATACTATCGGAATATCCTTAGTCTCACCAACGACTGCCTGCGCCGAAGGAGTGGCAATCGCTACAATTAGATCGTATTTACTGTTCACAAACTTCTGAGCGATAGTCTTTAAGTTGGTTTGGTCGTTTTGAGCGTTTTGATAATCAATGGTGATGTTCTCGCCATCCTTGTATCCCAGGGCGGCCAGTTCCGCGACCATCGACTCGCGAATGGTGTTCAAAGACGGGTGTTCTATAATCTGGACAATGCCGATGGTCAGCTTACCATCATCCTTCTGGCTGGTCTTCCCACATCCAACCACGGTCAAGGCCATAATCAACACTAAACAGAGGGCCACCATCATGCTCAGCTTTCTCTTCATTCCTGCATTCCTCCTCTTAATTCTTAACTCAACTCTTCTCGATGGCGACGGCAGATGAGGCCAACTAAAAAACACCCATCCTTACCTAAGGACAGGTGTTCAGCCTGCGGTACCACCTTAATTGATACGCCATGAAGCGCATCCACTCATGCAGGGTGCCATCATACCCTCCGCCCGTTAACGCTGGCGATGCGTTGGCAGCTACTGGTCTGCCTGAGCAGATGTTCACTCCACCCTCGGGGGCCCATTTGTCCGCTCCATCTCCTGCCGGGCTTACACCGTCCCCGGCTCGCTTCAGGCTGGTGGCGGTTTTACTTCCCCTTCATCGGTTTAAGTAAATGCTAACCCGTCACTTGCCAATTTGTCAATAATATGATTCTCCATCTCACTATATGTGAAATAACTGGTCATGACGGGGATTAGCGAGCTTTACCAGCACCGTGGCTTTGCCGGTAGGGGGGTGCTGCATCGATATGGGTCGCTCCTTAATGCCTGTTTACTTGACGTTGTGCAGCCTTTTTATAGCTTCTTCTTCATTACTCAGGAAGAAAACCTGGCTGCCTTTGTTACTTTCGAAAATGAAATCCTTTAGGCTTTTGCTGGTGTATATCGAAAAATCTCCGACGATGGCGAGCTTCATTTGATAGGTTGAGAACTTTTGTAATATCTCCCCGGCGATTCCTGTTTTCAAATCAAAAAAGCTTTTGGTAATCGACGATTCATTGATTACTATCTTGGTGCAATCATGCAGGTGCATAATCGTTGCCATCAGATCCAGGGCATCCTGGGGATCATTGATCAAAATATCCGTGCTCTCGATAATTGCCACTTTCGAGCTTTCTCTGTCATCGATTTTCACATTTATCATTATTTCACCTTTCCTGGCTTGCACCTTTGATAGTAATCTCTTGATGGTTTCTTTACCTAACAAACAGAATTCTGTTATAACCATAAAAACACACGCTGGTTTGATAATCAACCTGCTGCATTAAACAATTGAACCCGGGCAGCGATTGAATTGGAGAGTTCACTGCTATATCCCTGAATTGGAGCGCATGACCACCTCATAGGTCCCCTGCTGGTTTTGAGCGTACACCTGATCATAGCCGCCTTCCCATAGGCCAATTTTTATAATAAACTCATATTTTCCATCTCCATTCAGATCAGCGATATCTGTCAGTTTCAGGGTATGACAATGGTTGATATCCAAAATGCCATACTGTCCCCCGCTGAAGGTGACCGGACCCGCTTTAAAGCGGCGCAGATCACTGTGCAGGAGCTGAATTTTCCCGTCATCATCCTGGTAGAGAAGAACGGAGAAAGTCCCTACATCATCCTTGGTTCCCTCCCCCTCAATGATGGGCCAGTTGTTGTTCTCTTCCGGGTTGGGGTGGTTGGCAGCAAAAACATACTCCTCCCTGCCGTCACCGTCAAAGTCCCCTTTAAAGCCTTGTACGAATCTCATAACGGTATTTCCCATGCCGGCATCAGCAAATAGCTTTTTCAGTGCATTCTTTGCCTCGGTTGTGGAGGGTACATTCTTCTTTATATCCGAAAGGAAGCTTATGGAATCGGAGTTGGTTACCAAAATGCCTTGGTTTTGCTGATAGCTCCAATTCTCTCCGATGGGGAAATAGGTCCAGAACGAATATTGAGGGATCTTAAGGTCACTAAGCTCATTTCCCAGAGTAGTGGGCAGCGAAAAAATCCGGTGACTGGTAAGGCTGTTTCCCTCAAAATAATAGAGCTCACCATATTGGGAGAACTTCTCTTTAACCCCCTCCGACTCAAAGCTGCCCAGTCCGAAGTCCTCTTCGGTCAGCCAGATAATACTCCGGGCATCGCCTAAAAGGGTTTGATCCTTGTAAACATGATATTCCGGCACTTCCAGCAATTCTCTGGCATAAAAATCGGAGGCATCCCCCGTCGTGGCTGTGTAATCATCACTGGTATCACACAGGCTGTGCCAGCCGCTTTCATCATAACTGCCCAGGAGAAGCCCGCCGGTGAAGTAGTAGGCTACCTGCTCCCCGCTTGGATTTTGGTTTTCCCGGTCAGGCGCTTTTTCATCGGTTGTCTGATTAACCGGGACATCCTTTCCTGCCGGGCTCGTCTGCTCTCCCTGGCAGGCGCTTAATGAAAACACCATCGTGAGGATCATTATCCACAATATTAAACGGTTCATTGTACACCAAGTGCCTTTACTTAATTATCATGTAAGACTGCTGCGATACATTGCAGGCCGACTTAACATCCTAACCTAGAAGAGTTACGACTAATAAGCCTTCATTCTGTCACCACTCTATAAACGATCACATAACCTAAATAATAACAATTTGG
>Ga0209537_1003516_pt1 | contig 14290 bp, 11 predicted proteins | sample BioPla4DNA1_FD_187698 | JGI IMG/M metagenome (GOLD analysis project Ga0209537, IMG submission 187698) | Biogas fermentation microbial communities from Germany - Plant 4 DNA1 (SPAdes) (version 2) | ecosystem: Engineered > Bioreactor > Anaerobic > Digestate | place: Bielefeld, North...
ATAATGTTACCATAAAATCTTTCTGCTGTCAATAGTGTTGAATAATTTTCTTTTAATGCTTTTTCATACTGCTCTTGTGTGACAGCAAAACTTAGTATAAACCAATTTCGTCTTTACGTCAACCCCCAAAATTTATTTTATCAATTTTAGTGAGATAAATGTAGATATTTGAAGACAAATGTGTAATTTCCAGCAATTTTATAGATTTAGGATAATTAATCCAACAAACCTTCCATCACCATTATTTCTTTAAGCTTTTTCAAAGCTAAAAAACGGTGACTAATTCTATTTTTCTCATCCTTCCCCATTTGTCCAAAAGTTATATTATAACCTTCAGGAATGAAGATGGGATCGTATCCAAATCCCTCATTACCATAAGGTCTATCTGCAATTCTACCTCTGCAAATGCCTTCGACTTTAAAACTTTTCCCGTTAGGTAGCATAAGAACTAAAACACATCTAAACTGTGCCCCCCTCTTCTCTTCAGGTACACCCTCCATCATTTTTAATAGTTTTTCATTATTTTTTTCATCAGTGGCATTTTCTCCAGAGAACCGGGCAGAAAAAACACCTGGCTGACCATTGAGTATATCTACTTCTAATCCCGAATCATCAGCCAGAATTATTTCATTGATGACCCTTGCCACACTTTTAGCTTTCTTATACGCATTCCCCTCAAAACTATCTTGATCTTCCAAGATTTCTTGGTAAAATTCTACATCTTTCAGGGAAAGAAATTCAAACTTGTTGTTTCCTAATATATTTTGTATTTCCTTAATCTTCCCAGCATTGTTTGATGCTATAACTATCTTTCTCATAATGTTTCTCCTAATTGCAAATATTTCGACTTAAGACAAAATAAATAGGGCTGTTCTATTATACACCAGCCCTCTATATTTTACAATATTTTCGCAATCCTATATTTATCTATATCTAATATTCATTAGCAAATACAGGAGTTGCTGATAGAGCATCACTCTCAAACTCTTTACCATCTACAAGTATTTTTACCATAGAAACTTCTGGGAATTCTTTGGCTGTCATGGTTATTGCCCTAAGAACTATATCTTGGCTCACAGACTCTTTAAGATCGTTAAATTCTTTGCTAAAATTAATATAAGTAACACCGTCATCCATCTGAACACCTAATAAGCTGGTATTGCTTGGTATATCAAGCCTCAAACTTCCATCTTCTTTTGGCCCTTTTATTAATTCCTCTATAGCTGTTTCTATGGTAGCAACGGAACTTGAACTAATTCTAGTAACTGGTACTAAATATTCATAATTACTTGGTGAAGTATTATGGAAAAAAACTGTAACCGCTGCACCATTTTCCATAGAACCCTGAGACAATTCTAAATTAATCTTCTCAGGTTCTATAGGACTACCTACTTTTGTTCCATGTTTTAAAGAATCTACAATCTCGCCATCAAACATAAATTGTACCCTATCTATAGTGGGGAACTCTACTAATGTCATTACAACTCCTTGAACCATATTACTCTCTGCCACTGCATCTGGATATTCCATAGCAGCGCTATTGAAATCCACCTTAGCCAAGCCATCCTCAATTGATATTCCTCGTATCTGTGTATTTGCAGGTAATAGAGGCTTTAAGCCCATCCCCAGTAACTCTTGCTGTTGTTCTGGACTATCAATAAGCTTTGTTAAAGTAGCTTTTGCTATTCCCTCTTCCCATTTTATTCTTCTCATTACTGGTACCAAATACCCTGAATGATCTTGATAAAACAAGACTGTCTCTCTGGTATCTTCGTCATCTTCTTGAGTTTCTTGTTCTTGTAACTCGGGAGCATCCTGTTCCGTTGGAATATCTTCAGATTTTTTTTGTATTATTCCGCAACCGGAAACAATTATTGAAATGCTCAGTAGTAATAGTAGAAAAATGATCCAGTTCTTATGGTACATGGTCTCCCCCCTCACCTATATCTTGATACTATTTATATTAGTGGAACTAAATAAGTATGTCTGATGTCTTGGCAATTTTTTATTAGATAAATCTTTGTTCACAGTTCTTTGCACTACAATAAAAATATAGTATAATAGTTTTCCTAGGGAGGAATAGAAATGGCATTAGACGGTGTTTTGTTGAATTGTATAATGGAAGAGTTGAAAGATAAAATAGTGGGAGGAAGGATTGACAAGATTCATCAGCCTGAAAAAGATGAAATCTATATGGGGATTAGAGCCAATAATCAGAATTTAAAACTGTTAATCTCTGCTAGTTCTAATTACCCTAGAATACACCTAACCAATATTCAAAAGGGTAATCCTCTTACTCCACCAGTTTTCTGTATGGTACTTAGAAAACATTTAATAGGCGGCCGGATAATAAATATTGAGCAACCAAATTTTGAAAGAATTTTAATCTTATACATTGAAAGTAGAGATGAACTAGGGGATTTATCTACCAAGCGTTTAATTGTAGAGATTATGGGGAGACACAGCAATATAATTTTGGTTGATAATAATGATGTTATTATAGATAGTGTAAAAAGGATTACTGAAGAAATAAGTAGGGTACGGCAGGTTCTACCTGGAAGACCTTATGTATTTCCTCCTTCACAAAATAAACAAAATCCTCTTATACAAGGATCAGTAAGTCTTGATAAGATTTTGAATACTGATGATGTAAAAAAAGCTGCCAGAACAATCCAAAATAGTTTCACTGGAATTTCTCGGGTTACTGCTCAAGAAATTGTTTATCGTGGTGAAATAGATAGTCTACCTAAGGCTTTTCTAGAGTTTTTTGAAAGAGTTAACTCTAAGAATTTTGAGCCCGTGTTGTTAAAAGACGAGGCTGGGCGTCCTATAGATATTTTTCCTTTTCCATATCATCAATATGATTTAAAACTACAACAGCCATATGAATCAGTATCAATGGCTCTGGAGTTGTTTTTCCATACCCGCGACAAGATGGATAGGATTCGTCAGCATACCGCTCATCTTCATAAAGTACTCAATAGCAACCTAGAACGTGCCCAAAAAAAATTAGGTATCCTAGTGGACGAATATCAGGATGCACAAAACGCAGAAAAATATAGGCTATATGGAGAGTTAATCACTGCCAATATATACCAAATTCCTAAAGGTGTGGAAAAGATTGAACTAGTAAACTATTATGATCCCAATGGAGATTTAATTGAAATACCACTTGATAAGAACAAAACCCCTAATCAAAATGCTCAGACTTATTTTAAAAAGTATAATAAAGCAAAAAATGCTCTGGTAATGATTGAAAAACAAATAAAGGAAACGCAAGAAGAAATCCAGTATTTAGATACGCAATTAGACAACTTAAATAAATGTACAGAAGAATCAGAAATTGATGAAATTCGTCAAGAACTAGCCCAGGAAGGATATATAAGACTGCGCAGCGAAAGAAAAAAATCAAAAAAGTTAGCACCGTCCAAGCCCTATCATTTTCTATCATCTGATGGATTTCATATATATGTAGGTAAAAATAATACTCAGAACGATAGACTAACCCTAAAAACAGCGGAGCCTGAAGACCTATGGTTACATACCAAAGACATTCCAGGCTCTCATGTAATCGTTAAAGCACAGGGTAAAGAGCTTCCAAGGCAGACCCTACTTGAGGCAGGTATCTTAGCAGCCTATTTTAGTAAGGCCAAAAATTCCACCAAGGTGCCAGTGGATTATTGTCCCCGCAAGAATGTTCGCAAGCCTAGTGGTGCTAAACCTGGTATGATTATTTATGAAAATTACCATACCATGTATGTTACACCCGATGAAACTGTAATAAATAACTTAAAGAAAATGAATTAACATAGTAAAATATCAATAGCCATTACAATAGTTACTGCACTAGTACAACGGATTAATTAATATTATTTTCTTTAATTATTTATATAGTCATGGCTTCTTTGTGAATAAGTTGTCTTTTCGTTGCCAGAGTAGTGTAAATTTGCCTCAATGGTCACAATCCTCTGATTTTTGTTGTGCTTAATTTTGATATTATCTGGCCGTCCATCGTCTTGACGGCGTATTAAATAGTTATCTACTATTTCTTTAGCATTTTCTTGGCTAATATCGTCATAGGCTGCAAAATATTCGTCTTCGTGCAAAGTTAATGTAATATCATATAATCCGTCTCTAAGTATTCTTTGATCCAAGATGTTATCCAACATTAATAATATTCCTCTCTCCTTTAGAAGAATTTAAGCAGTGATGAAACTAATGATCATAGCAATTATGTTTATATTTTATATAGTGATGGTTATTTAACTAGCACAAGATGCTAAATAAAATTACCTATAGATAGTTTGCACCTAATCCTATAAATCATACCCCTATAAATTTCTACTTCCTGGCTTAATAATAGGTATATTTTGCTTGCACAAAGGACAAGAGTCAGCATCATAGGACTCTATATTCAAGGTTAAAAGAGAATGAAACTTAACTCCAAACTTTATTTTGCCATTGCTCCTATCCACAAGACTTCCTACTCCTACTATCTCTCCGTTTAATTTATTAACTAAATCTATTACCTCTCTCACTGATCCTCCAGTAGTTACTACATCTTCCACAACCAATACCCTTGATCCTTCGGGAATTGAAAAACCACGTCGCAGCTGCATAACACCATCTTCTCGCTCACTAAAGATACTCTTTGCATTAAGATATCGTGCCATTTCATAGGCTAGAATAATTCCTCCAATTGCAGGTCCAATAACTATGTCCACCTTATCATCTTTATAAGCCAATGCTAACTCCTTTGTAAGCTGCTGAGCGTATTGGGGATATTGAAAAACTTTTGCGCACTGAATATATTTACTACTATGTCTCCCAGATGTTAATAGGAAATGACCTTCTGTCAAAGCTCCACTATCTTCAAAAATTTTTTTGATTTGTTCTTTGTTCATAATTTATCCTCCTATTTATATTTATGCCGCTGCATTATTTTATAAAGAATGTTATATTCATCAACTCGCAGTTGAAGTGTATTTTTCATTCTTATATTATAGTAGTTTCTAGTAGTATAGTAAGTTTTCTTGCAGCATAGTCAACGCTATATTTTTATTATTCATTTTCATAACTAGATAACATTATCTCTTTACCTAGATCCCTTCTTGAGATTTAGATGCTACAAAATAAGCCCTCCAATAAGTTCATGGATATTAAATATTTTATTATTAAGCATGTAGGATTTAAGTTCATCTAATATCACAATCATTGAGTCGGGTGATGCTAGATTTGCTGTACCTACGGATACCGCTGATGCCCCAGCTAAAAGAAACTCTACTACATCCTCTCCAGTCATTATACCCCCCATCCCTATTATTGGAATATCCACCACTTTAGAGACTTGCCATACCATCCTAAGGGCTAGAGGCTTGATGGCAGGTCCTGACAATCCCCCTGTTATATTGCCTAAAACAGGTCTTCTATTTTTAACGTCTATGGCCATTCCTAAAAAGGTATTTACTAAAGAGATGGCATCTGCGCCTCCTTGTTGGGCTGCTAAAGCAATTTCGGTTATATCAGTAACATTGGGTGTTAATTTAACTAAAAGAGGTTGATGTGAATGCTCTTTAACAGCTTTTGTAATAGCATAAACCATTTTAGCATCTGTTCCAAAGGAAGCTCCTCCTTGCTTGACATTGGGACAGGACAGGTTTAATTCTAACATATCAACCTCTACTTGCTGTAATTTTATTGCCATATGACAGTATTCATCCAAAGTGTTACCATTTATATTGGCAATGATTATAGTATTATATTGTTTAAGTTCAGGTAATACTGACTCTATAAAGTATTCAACTCCTGGATTTTGCAGGCCCACACTATTTAATATGCCAGATGGGGTCTCTGCAATTCTGGGAGGTGGATTTCCCTTGCGGGGCTCTAGAGTTAGACCCTTAACGGATATACCACCTAACTGATTTAGATCTGTATATTCTCTATACTCCAACCCAAATCCAAAAGTTCCCGATGCAGCTATAAGGGGGTTTTTAAAATCAACTCCAGCAATATTAACATTTAGTTTGAGCTTCTCCATCTAAGATAACCTCCTTACTCCAAAATACCGGTCCATCCGTGCATACCTTCTTAAATTCCCAGTGATTTTTACTGCCTATAGCACAAGAGCAAACTAGGCACCCCCCAACACCGCATCCCATCCGCTCTTCCAAAGAAATTTGACAAGGAATATCATATTTTAAAACAGTTTCCTGTAAAAACTTGATCATAGGAACAGGCCCGCATGCCATTATTAAATCAGGTTTTTCTATGCTTAGCTGCTTGTCTAACAAGGAAATTATAGATCCCTTATATCCTATAGTGCCATCATCCGAAGATATGAAGACTTTTCTACTGAATTTCTCAAATTCGTCAATCTGGTATGCCCAGGATTTTCCGCGAAAGCCTAAAAATGAAGTGATGTCAAGATTATTCCATCTTTCGCCTATAAACCTAATAGGGGCAACTCCACAGCCACCGCCAACTATATATATTTTCTTAGTCCCTTTAGGAACCCAAAATCCTCTGCCTAAAGGGCCTAAGATGTCCAATTCTGTTCCTTTTTCTAAACAAGATAAAATTTTAGTCCCTTTACCTACCATCTGATAAATTATATCTACCTGGTTATTCTCCCTATTTACCCCGTTTATGCTTATAGGCCGGCGGAGTAAAAGGGATTCATTGCTTGGTATTCTAATATGAATAAATTGACCTGGATAAGCAGACTGGGCTATTATATTTGAAATTATAGTCATTTTGAAGATATTACATGCTATCTCTATATTTTCTACAACCTCTACACTATGTCTAGACATTATACTATTACCTCCATGGGATAAATTTGTATCTCATCTTCTGTTATTCCCAGTAAGATTATGTCCACAAAAACCTTTGCTGTATCCAGAGTAGTAATACATGGAATAGAATGCTCCACTGCCATTCTCCTTATCTTAAAACCCTCCCGCTCCTGAACTCTTCCTTTGGTGGGAGTATTGATAATAAGGTTTATTTCCCTATTCCCAATCAAGCTAGCTAGATTAGGTTCCTCTTCATTTATACGCCTTAAAACATTGGCAGCAATATGGTTAGAATGTAATGTAAGAGCCGTACCAGATGTTGCAAAGATTTTAAAGCCTAAATCTGAAAGTTTTGATGCTATGGGGATAATTTCCTGTTTATCAGGATCAGCTACTGTGATAAGGACATTGCCCTCTCTTGGAAAAACATACCCTGCAGCCAACATCCCCTTGTATAGGGCTTCAGGTAAGCTTCTACCAATCCCTAAAACTTCTCCAGTAGATTTCATTTCAGGACCTAATCCTGTGTCCACTAAGGGTAATTTCTCAAAAGAGAACACTGGTACCTTAACAGCAATGTATTTCTTCTTTTCATACAGTCCTGTTCCATACCCCATATCCTTGAGTTTGTATCCTAGACTTGCCTTCACAGCAAGCTCTATCATTGGGACTCCAGTCACTTTACTTAAATATGGAACTGTACGACTGGATCGGGGGTTTACCTCAATAACATAGACTCTGCCTCCGTATTCAACATATTGAATATTAATAAGCCCCTTAACCCTCAGCGCCTTAGCAAGTCTACTGCTGTATTCTATTATTTGCTTAATGATTTGTGGTGGTAAAGTCTGAGATGGATAAACAGATATACTATCTCCTGAATGAACCCCTGACCGCTCTATATGTTCCATTATCCCTGGTATTAGGATATCCTCGCCATCTGAAATAGCATCTACCTCTATTTCCTTACCCATTATATATTTGTCAATAAGAACCGGATGGTCTTGATGTGAAAGATTGATTATGTCCATATATTCTCTTACATTTTCATCATTGTATGCTATTTCCATTCCTTTTCCGCCTAGTACATATGAAGGGCGAACTAAAACTGGATAGCCTAGTTTTCTGGCGGCAGCCACAGCTTGTTCTGCCGTAAAAACAGTGGCACCCTCTGGTCTTAAAATATCCAACATGGATAATAATTCATCAAATTCTTTTCTATCCTCAGCCCTATCAATAGAATCTAGTGATGTTCCTAATATACTATATCCTGCCTCCTCAACTGCCTTAGCTAGCTTAATAGCAGTCTGACCACCAAATTGAACTACAACTCCTAGAGGCTGCTCAATATCCAAGATGTTTATTACATCTTCAGAAGTTAAGGGTTCAAAATACAGTCTATGGGCTATATTAGGATCGGTACTAACAGTTTCTGGGTTATTATTAATTATAATCGTTTCATAGCCCAGCTTTTTTAAAGCCCATATACAATGGACTGAACAATAGTCAAACTCTATGCCTTGACCTATACGAATCGGTCCTGAACCTAGTATAACTATACTTTTTCTACCATTTAAACTGCTAGTTTTATTTTGACTATTATAAGTGGAATAGTAATATTTACCTGTAGAATTGGTATCTTGAACATAGGGAATTATGGTCTCATAGATGGGATTAATATTCCATTCTAGTCTTAAATTCCTTATTTGATGCCAATGAACATTATAAAATTTAGCAAGGACATTATCAGAAAAACCCATTTTTTTGGCTTCCAACAATACTTCTTTACTCAAGGACTGTATAGTATAAGCTTTTAGCTTTCTTTCCATATCAATAATCTTTTTTATGCTATTTAGATAAAACTTATCAATTCCGGTATATTTATGAATTTTTTCTAAAGAAATTCCTCGTCTTATGGCTTCAGCTATTATATACAATCGCTGGTGAGTTTTTTCAGTAAGTTTTTTATTCACTTCTTTAAAAGTAAGCTGTTGTAATGAATTAGAAAATGCACCTAATCCATCCATATCATTTTCTAAAGAGCGTTCAGCTTTTAATAAGGCTTCTTCGAAGTTTTTGCCAATAGCCATAATCTCCCCTGTGGCTTTCATCCTTGTGCCCAGGGTTTTATCAGCTTTTACAAACTTATCAAAAGGCCATCTAGGTATTTTAACTACCATATAATCAAAATGGGGTTGATATGAAGCACAGCTTTGGCCGGGCATAATTCCATCTAGTTCATATAGCGAATAACCTAAAGCTATCTTTGTTGTTATCTTTGCTATAGGGAAACCGGTGGCTTTAGAAGCTAATGCACTGGAACGACTAACTCGTGGATTAACTTCAATAACATGATATTCTGAATTGTTAGGATTTAAAGCATACTGTACATTACATCCACCTTGAATTCCTAATGAGTTTATAATATCAATAGAAGCTTTATGCAGCATTTCATATTCCTGCTTCTTTAGGGTTTGAGATGGAGCCACAACTATACTATCCCCTGTATGGATGCCTACAGGATCAATATTTTCCATATCACAAACTATTATACAATTTCCTTCCTTATCCCTAATTACCTCAAACTCTATCTCTTTCCATCCTGCTACTGATTTTTCTATCAAAACTTGCCCCACCCGACTTAGGCGCATACCATCTTGAGCAATGGAAATAAGCTCTTGCTGGTTATTAGCTATACCACCACCAGTCCCGCCTAAAGTATAGGCAGGACGGACTACCACAGGATATCCAATTTGTTCTGCAAAGCATACAGCGGTTCTTATATCCTTAGCTATGATACTTTGAACAACAGGCTGGCCAATCTTCTCCATAGTTTCTTTAAAGGTTTGTCGATCTTCTGCCTTTTTTATTGAATCTACAGACGTGCCTAGTAGTCGAACTCCATGAGATTCTAAAAATCCGCTTTCAGCTAGCTCCATTGCTAGATTCAAAGCGGTTTGACCTCCAAGGGTTGGCAATAGGCTGTCAGGTTTTTCCTTAATAATTACCTTTTTGACTACTGCGGGAGTTAATGGCTCTATATAGATATGATCCGCCATATTTGCATCAGTCATTATAGTGGCAGGATTGCTATTTATTAGTACCACTTCAATCCCTTCTTCTTTTAAAGCAGCACATGCTTGAGTACCTGCATAGTCAAATTCCGCCGCCTGCCCTATAATAATAGGTCCAGAACCAATTACTAGAACTTTTCTTATATCCTTATCTATAGGCATATTATCTACTCCTTTATCTACAAGCTTATTACCTACTCCTTGAATCATCTTCCTTTAGTTTATTTTATAAGAATTACATTTCTTGTTCATCAAAGCCTTATGAATCTCTTCTTTCATATTTAATACTTCTGCCCTTGAGGCTAAACCAAACTCATGTGGCCTAAATTGAGTATTCCAAGGTTTATTCCTATAAGCACACATTATGCTTCTGGATGCATTTATAATAGAACCTAGTCCCCTATCGTCGAATCCACCCATTATATCTTCGGCCTTTGCACCCTGTGCTCCATACCCCGGGACTAAAAAATATACCTTGGGCATTAGTTTTCTCAGTTGGGATAATTCATGAGGGAAAGTAGCCCCTATAACAGCACCCACACTGCTATATCCGTAATTTCCTATTAAATCCTGTCCCCATTCATTTACCTTTTGTGCAACCTTTTCATATACTTTCAATCCATCTGCAGTTACTAGATCTTGGATTTCTTTAGAAGAGGGATTTGAGGTCTTTACAAGAACAAATATGCCCTTATTATTTCTTTTACAGTTATCTACAAAAGGTTTTATTCCATCTGTACCTAGATAAGGGTTGACTGTAATCATATCTACGGGAAAGGCCTGAGCTTGTTGTTGCTGAAGTAAAGTATAACCTATATATGCATTGGAGTATGCTTCTGCAGTTGAACCAATATCGTTTCTCTTGACATCTGCTATAACTATCAATCCCTTTGATTTGGCATAATTGGCAGTTTCCATGAAAGTTTCTAAGCCATATACCCCATACATTTCATAATAGGCTATCTGGAGTTTTACAGCTGGTATAAGATCATGAATATTATTTAATATTTCTATGTTAAAATCTAGTATAGCTTGAGCTGCTGCCTCTAAATTGATTCCTCTTTCAAAATGCTTATCCAATAGGCTTTGGGGTAAATATTCTAGCCTAGGATCTAATCCAGCGACTATTGGAGCTCCCTTTTCAATTATCCTGTCAATCAACTGGTCGATCAAACTAAAACCTCCTTATCGTATACTACTTTTCCACCTACAATGGTATAGATTACCTTCCCTTTTAGTTTTGTTCCGTTAAAGGGAGTGTTTTTGCCCTTGGAATAAAAATTATCACTATTAACTATATACTCTCTTTTAGTATCAACTATGGTTATATCAGCTGGAAGACCGATATCCAATACACCACCAGGAATACCTAGTATTTTAGCTGGCATGGTGCTAAGTTTACCAACTAGCTCTTCAAGTGATAATATGCCTGTGTCAACTAAATGGGTATAGGATAGAGAAAAGGCTGTTTCAAAACCAGATATTCCATTGGCAGCCAAGTTAAATTCTACTTCCTTTTCATCCCTATGATGGGGAGCATGGTCAGTAGCTATTATGTCAATGCTACCATCTCTTAACCCTTCCTTTATAGCTTCAACATCTCGCTGAGTTCTTAGGGGAGGATTAACCTTGGCGTTAGTATCGTAGTTCTCAACCCATTCATCTGTGGCTGAAAAATAGTGAGGTGCAGTTTCACAAGTTATGGATACTCCTCTGGATTTTCCCCATCGAATAATATCCACTGCTCCTTCTGTACTTACATGGGCTATATGGATTGGTGCTCCTGTTATCTCAGCTAGAATTACCTCTCTAGCCACCATAACTTCCTCAGCAGCTCTAGTAATTCCCTTCAGGCCCAAAATGGTAGAAACATAGCCCTCGTTCATAACCCCATCTGCTGCCAGGGATTTATCTTCACAATGGGAAATAATCAACAAACCAAACTGCCTTGCATATTCCAAGGCCAGTCTCATAACGTTAGCATCGGTAACAGGATCACCGTCATCAGATAGGGCTACGGCCCCTGCTTTTTTCATTTCACCCATTTCTATTATGTGTTTGCCTTTTCTGCCTTGCGTAATGGCACCTATTGGATATACTCGCACTTTGCCTTCAGCATCTGCCTTAAGCTTTATATATTGAACCATGGCAGCATTATCTATGGCAGGTTCAGTGTTTGGCATACAAGCTATACTGGTAAATCCTCCTGCTGCCGCACTCCCCGTACCTGAGACAATATCCTCCTTGTACTCAAAACCAGGTTCTCTAAGATGACAATGTGCGTCTATAAGACCAGGTATAACCCACAGATCAGTTGCATCAATTACCCTATGGGCTTTATTGGTTAAATTAGTACCAATGTCTAATATCCTATCATTTTCAATTAATATATCTTTTCCTAAGAAAACTCCTCCCTTGCCATCAATTATATTTCCATTGCTAATACAAAGTAGCATCATGCTGCCTCCTTTGACGAGTTATGAGATAAAGCAATGCCATACGAACTGCCACTCCATTGGTTACCTGCTCTTGTATCTGAGAGTGGATACCATCAGCTACATCCGATGTAATTTCAACACCTCTATTAATAGGCCCAGGATGCATCAGCAATACATCTTTCTTAGCCAGCTTTAACCTCTTCATATTTAGACCGTAAATCTGGGAATACTCCCTAAGGGAAGGCAATAATCCCTTTTGCTGACGCTCTTTTTGTAGCCTCAGCACCATTACCACGTCTGCCTCATCTACGGCTTCTTCAACACTGCTACATACTTTAGTGCCTGTTTTATCTAATTCAATAGGCAATAAGGTAGAAGGACCAGCTACCGCAATCTTGGCCCCCATTTTGCTTAGGCCCCAAATATTACTACGGGCTACTCGACTATGGTATATATCGCCGATAATAGCTACCTTTAATCCTTCTATAGTACCCTTGGTCTCTCTAACGGTGAATAAATCCAATAAAGCTTGAGTAGGGTGCTCGTTCATGCCATCTCCAGCATTTATAATTGATGTATTTACGTGCTTTGCCGCAATATGAGCAGCTCCAGACATGGGATGACGGATTACTATAACATCAGCACCCATCCTTTCGATGGTTTTGCATGTGTCAATTAAACTTTCTCCTTTGGCAACGCTACTTGAAGAAGCTGAAATATTGGCCGAACTAGCACTCATGTATTTGCTAGCTAGCTCGAAAGAAAGCCTAGTTCTAGTACTATTTTCATAGAAAAGGTTTACTATGGACTTGCCTTGAAGATGAGGAGTCCTTTTATTATTCTGTTTTAATATATGTTTCATTGTTTTTGCAGTATCTAAGATTTCAACAATCTCTTCTTGGCTCATAGTTCGAAGACCTAATATATCTTTTCTCCTCAAAGCCACGTTTTCACCGCTTTCTATAAAAATTGTTTAATAAAAATGTTTTCAAAAAAAGAGTAATAAGCTGTTGCTTACTACTATTTAGATATTTTCAGGTAATGCTTTATTTAAGACCACACCAATTAATGCTGCTAAACTCATACCAGATAGGGTAACTCCCGGAATAAAGGCAAATTCTGCACCGCTTAATCCCATAACCAGCATTAATGAAATAATTATGAGATTTCGGCTATTAGTAAAGTCAATCTTGGCATCTGCTAATGTTCTTAAACCTATACTTGCAATCATTCCGAATAACAGAATACTGACGCCTCCCATTACTGGAGCGGGAATAGATTGCAAAATAGCTCCTATTTTACCACACAAACTTAATATAATAGCAAATACAGCTGCAAGCCTTAATATAAAGGGGTTATATACTTTAGTAACAGCTAATACTCCAGTATTTTCACTATAGGTAGTATTTGCAGGACCGCCTAAAAGACCAGCAAAAGCAGTTGCTATACCATCTCCAAGTAAAGTTCGATGAAGACCAGGATCCTTAAAGAAGTCCTTGCCTACCACCGCTCCATTGGTAGTGATGTCCCCGATATGCTCCATAAAGGTGACAATGGCTATGGGTGCTATAAGTGAGATAGCTTTTATATCAAACTTAGGCAACTGAAAATCTGGTATCGCAAAAAAGGGTGCCTCTTTTATAATTGCAAAATCCACAAAACCAAAGAACATTGACACTATATAACCTACAATAATTCCAAGTAATACTGGTACCAGCCTAAAAAAGCCTTTTACGAATATGGACACTATAACCATGGTAGCAACTACTGCTAAAGCTATAATCCAACGCTGCCCGAGGCTACCAATATCAGCATTTACTATATTACCAGATATTACACCAGGACTAAGAGTTAAACCAATTATGGCAATCATAGGACCTGTAACCAAGGGCGGAAAGAAATTGCGTATTCTATCAACACCAAATATCAGTACTAAAATGGCCAACACCACATATAATAATCCCGCAACTATAATACCTCC
>Ga0209537_1003517_pt1 | contig 14289 bp, 15 predicted proteins | sample BioPla4DNA1_FD_187698 | JGI IMG/M metagenome (GOLD analysis project Ga0209537, IMG submission 187698) | Biogas fermentation microbial communities from Germany - Plant 4 DNA1 (SPAdes) (version 2) | ecosystem: Engineered > Bioreactor > Anaerobic > Digestate | place: Bielefeld, North...
ATCTCGGCCGCGCCACTGGCCACCGCTTCGCGGGTTTCTGCCGCTTTCACCTGGTAAGTAGTGGCGCCCAAAGGAAAACCGACCACGGTGCATACTTTGACCGGGCTCTCACCCAAAAGACGCACTGCCAGACTTACATTGGTCGGATTTACGCAAACGGAAGCAAAGCCGTACTCCCTGGCTTCAGCACATAAACGTTCAATCTCATTATAAGTGGCATCCGCTTTTAACAGTGTATGGTCGATTATACGGGCTAAATCAGCCGGAACATTAAGCGATATTACCTCGGCCTCTTTCGCCATCGGTTTAACAACCTGAAACCCTTCCTCTCCTAATTCGACCGTTAACTCCCGGTCGATCTTGGCAATCAATTGTTCCATTGTACCAAGCAACCTCCGTTTTAATTTTTACCAGTTATGGTTTCTTGGCAAGCCCGTCTATTTCCTGCCGTTGCCGCGTATCCTTATTTGAAAATTTATCTGATCTGTCCGAACAAAAAAAGAAAGGGCTTGCCCTTTCTCCATATTTTAAATACGATGTAATCCTCTAAACCCGAACCTACATCCGTTTCGGCGCAGCCGGTTGGGAAATCTCCCCCAAAGTTTTCGCCAGTTCTACCTCGGTTTTAGCCTGTGTTGCCAGATCGCCCAAGGAGACCATCCCAACAAGGCGGTTGTTTTCAACCACCGGTAAACGACGAATTTGTTGGTTCGACATTAAAGTAGCCACCTGGTGGACATCCGTTTCCGGAGACGCCGTCGCTACCCTCTGCGTCATCACCTCGCGGATCGGTGTCGTCGCTAAGTCTTTACCATGGGCCACGCTCCGAACCACGATGTCCCGGTCGGTAACGATCCCCACCAGCTCCGGCCCTTCGCACACCGGAAGCGAACCAATGTCGTGTTGTTGCATTAAACGGGCCGCCTCGACCACGGTCGTCTCCGGACTAACCGTCGCCACATTATCGGTCATAATGTCTTTAATTTTCAGCAGCATCAACCCCCTTTACCCTAGCTTGCCCGTTACCCGCCAATTAATACATGGGTCCAGGGGGCCAAGTAGATCGAACATCGCCAGCGGATCCCCTCACGCAAGTTCCTCTGCAATAACAGCGGCAATCGCGCCGACGATCTTCCGGATCTCCTCCTCGTCCGGTCCTTCGGCCATCACCCGAATCAGAGGCTCCGTTCCGGAAGCCCGGACAAAAATCCGGCCTCGCTCACCCAACTGCTGTTGAAAACGGGCGATCACCTCATTGATCCGCTTGTTTCTCACCCACGCTTCTTTCTTGTCTACGGACACATTCTGGAGAACTTGGGGGAATTTGTGAATTTTCAACTCGGACACCGGTCGGCCGGCCTGGAGAAGGGCGTTCATCAACTGTAAGGAGGTGAGAATGCCATCACCCGTACTATTATGTTCCAGAAAAATAATATGGCCAGACTGTTCCCCGCCTAAAACCAGACCCCTTTCCAGCATCGCAGATAAAACATTACGGTCGCCGTTCTCCGTCACCACCACCGCCCCGCCTGCTTCCCGGAAGGCCTCAATTAAACCCAGATTACTATAGACCGTGGCCGCAATCGTCTTATGGGGTAAACGTCCGTTCGCCAAAAGCTGAAGACCACAGATCCCGAGGATCTGATCACCGTCAATCAGCTCGCCTTTTTCATCAACGGCAATCACCCGGTCCCCATCACCATCGTAGGCAAAGCCGATCTGGGCCCCCTGGCGTACCACTTCTTCCTGCAGGGCAGCAGGAGCGGTCGAACCACACCGGACGTTAATCCGGGACCCGTCATCTTCCGCATGGAGGGTAATGACCTTGGCCCCAAGCGCCGCAAAGACTTGGGGTGCCGTACTGTAGGTAGCACCAAAGGCACAGTCAAGAACCACGGTTACGCCCGCAAAACTACGGCCGATTATGGTGGCCAGATACTTGATGTACTCCTCCTTAGCCGTGGTCCGCTGGATCACCCGTCCCACCTCTAAACCAACCGGACGCTGGATCTCATCACTCCGTCCACTCGCCATACAATTTTCGATCTCCGCCTCAAGTTCATCATCGAGCTTATACCCATGTTCGTCAAAGAACTTAATCCCATTATCGGCCACCGGGTTATGGGAAGCGGAGATCATCACCCCGGCATCAGCCTCCAACTTACGAATTAAATAAGCAACACCAGGCGTAGGCACCACACCCAACAGCTCGGCCTGGACTCCGGTGGAGGTGATTCCAGCAACTAAAGCCGCTTCCAGCATCTCCCCGGAGACCCGGGTGTCCCGCCCGACCAGCAATCGGCCTTCCCCAGCAGTCTTCCCCTTTTTCTTTACTAAGATATGGGCCCCGACCCGTCCCAGTTGAAAAGCAAGTTCCGGAGTGAGATCCCGGTTTGCCACCCCACGTACACCATCGGTCCCGAATAATCGGCCCATCTTGTTCCTCCCCTGTTTAACGCGCTGCGTCGTCTAATATGTGTAATATCCCAAAATCAAAAGCTTCCGCTTCTCAATGGCCATTCCTTGCTTGCTGCCATCACGAAAATTGAGCGGCTATTTCCCGACCGAAGGCCTCCGCCGCCTCAGGTCCGTTCCCGGTAATGATCCGGCCGTCCCTCTCCACACTTTGGGCGGTATAGACGGCACCCGCCTTTTCTAATTCGGGAATACCATCGGGAAAAACCGTTGCCCGTTTTCCCTTTAAGAGACCGGCACGGGCTAAAATCACCGGCGCAATGCAGATTGCCGCCACTACTTTCCCGGCTTCGGCAAAACTACGGGCCAAGGCATGGACTGCAGAATCGGCAAAATACTGGGCCGCACCGCCTCCGCCGACAAAAACGATCGCCCCATAGTCATCGGGTTTAATCTCAGCGACCAGGAGGTCAGGTCGGACTTTCAGGCCTAATTTCCCGACGGCCTCCTCTGTAGTGGTGGAAGCAGTCACCACTTCAATTCCGGCTTGTGACAGCACATCCTTGGGGACTTGGTATTCTTCATCCCGAAACTCCTGTTCGGCGACGATAAACACCGCTTTCTTCTTCATCGCTGATTCCTCCCTTTTCCCTAAATTTAAGTAGAAGCGCCCTCCATACCCGTCTGTTGTAAAACTGCGACAGCTTGCTTAAGCCGCGGCAGAACCTTTTTCTGACCGAGGGCAGCTAACAGTTGGAATAAACCTGGCGTTGCCGTCTGCCCGGTCACCGCCACCCGCACCGGCATAAAGAGCTGTCCCGCTTTGATCTGCAGCTCTTCCGCCAGCGCCCGTAAGGTTCGCTCCAGGTTTTCCTCACTAAAATCAGCCGTTTGGCTTAAAACTGTCTCGACCTTTGCTAGGATCGCGGTTACTTGTTCCACCGTCCCCTTCTTCCCGAGCAAAAGTTCCGGGGCCGGCGGATCAATCTCTTCCCGCAGGAAGTAACCGACCGCATCGGAAATATCGGACAGAAGCTTAATCCGCTCCTGCACCAGCGGCATCAAACGTACTAAATAAGCAAACTGCTCCGGCGGACAGGGATCCGGTAGCAAGCCGTCCTTTTGTAAAAACGGGAGTGCACGCTTGGCTAGTTCTTCATGGGATAACTGCCGGATGTAGATCCCATTAAACCAGTCCAACTTGTCAAGGGAAAAATTCACCGGTGAGGTATTGATCCGCTCGACCGAAAACGCCTCCACTGCCTGGTCTAAGGTGAAAAGCTCCTGGTCCGTCGCCGGATGCCAGCCCAAAAGGAGCAGAAAATTGACGAGCGCTTCCGGAAGGTAACCCTTCTCTTTAAACTCATGAACCCCCGTCGCGCCATGGCGTTTACTGAGTTTTCCTTTCCCGTCCGGCGCTAAAAAGATCGGCAGATGGACAAAGGCCGGCGGGGTCCACCCGAAGGCGGCATACAGTAAAAAGTGCCGGGGCAGACTGATGATCCATTCCTCGCCGCGGATCACATGGCTGATCCCCATCAAGTGGTCATCTACTACACTGGCCAGATGGTAAGTGGGAAAACCATCCGATTTTAGAACAACAAAATCATCCAACGTCTGGTGGTCAAAGACCATCTCGCCACGGAGTTCGTCATGGACCTGGGTTTTACCGGTGAGGGGGACCTTAAACCGGATCACATATTTTTGCCCCGCCGCCAATTTCTTTTCAACCTCTTCCGCCGACAACTCCCGGCAATGCCGGTCATAGCCGGAGGGCTCACCCGCCTGTTCCTGCTTTTTGCGCATCTCTTCCAGGCGTTCGGGCGTACAGAAACAATAATAGGCCTTCCCCGCTTCGACCAATTGGGTGGCGTACTTTTGGTAAATATTGAGCCGCTCCGACTGGAAATAGGGCCCGACTTCGCCACCGGCGTCCGGTCCTTCGTCCCAATCAAGCCCCAACCAGCGCAGACTATCTTTAATATCCTGGACCGCATCGGCCACGTACCGGTTCCGGTCCGTATCTTCAATCCTTAAGATAAATTGGCCCCCGGTTTTGCGCGCCAACAACCAATCATAGAGCGCGGTACGGGCGCCGCCAATATGTAAATATCCGGTGGGACTAGGAGCAAACCTTACTCTAACCGCATCCATACTCAAACATAACACCTCTTCTGGTTTTAAGTTTATTGGGCTTAAATCTGCCACGCAACCGCAGCAAACCGCAGTTCACATCCAACTATCTTTATTTCGTCTTATCACCGAATTATTCCTGCCCTATAAGAAAAGATAACCGCCCACAAATGGGCGGCTCTTCTATTTAAGCTAATCGACCGGGGTCAACCCCAAACTAATCTTGACCGCTTCATCCACCTTGAGCATAAATTCTTCGTTTAGCTCACCAATTTTCTCACTTAATCGTTTTTTATCGATCGTCCGGATCTGCTCACAAAGGATCACCGAATTTCGGTCTAATTTTGTATGGTCTTTTTTAATCTCAACGTGGGTAGGGAGACGGGCCCGTTTAATCTTGGAAGTAATCGCCGCCACGATCGTAGTGGGACTGTACGTGTTCCCGATATTGTTCTGGAGAATAATCACCGGCCGCAGTCCACCCTGTTCCGAACCGACCACCGGGTTCAAGTCGGCAAAGAAAAGGTCGCCCCGTTTGACGATCAAGAATCCTCACCCACCACCAGTCGGTCTAGATAACGGTCGAACTCCTCCAGATCCTGACCGATCCCTTCCTCCGCCAGTTTTAAGTTAAGGGCACCCATTTTTTGGTAGCCCACCGCCATTTTCTCCCGCTTTTCGGCACGGGACTTCTCCGCTAATAAATGGCGCATGGCATCACGAATAAAGGCGCTACGGCTGCTGTATTCTCTATCCGCTACTCGATCCACCTCTTGAAGCAAACTTTCGGGAAGAAGAACGACCACCCGACGGTTAACCATTCCTTAGCACCCCCAGGTTATTCTCCACTATTACTATTATTATATACTTTTGGACAAATTCCAGTCCGAATAGGGTCCGTCCCTTTTAACCGGTAAAAGGTGCTACCTAGTTTATTGCGGTTTACTGCGTTGTTATGTTCCTAACTTTTGCTGCGACTGATGGTTTAAAGAGACAAAAATACCGGAAATTCCGTTATTTACTGTTTCGCGGAATAACTGCTGTTTCCTGCTGTTCTTGCCTTGGTAGTCTTTGGAAGAGCGTTCTTCCTTCCGGGCAATGCTGCAACCCTTCCACCATGACAAGGAGCGAACCGGAAGCAAGCCCAACCTCGACCGGATCGGCCAAAAATTCATTATGGACCCCCCGGGTCGACCCAAGCTCCAGGGTGGCCTCTTCCAGGGGATATTTGGCCCCCCTGATGCTGACACCCTGTGCGGCAAAGGGGTAGGGTAACAAGGAAAAATGGCCACCGGCAAAGGGGAATATTCTTATTTTTTCCTGATCAGTAAGTAAAGTAACCGCCTGTTCTTCACCAATTAACACCAGTTCGGTTCCGGACAGTTTCATTTTGTAAAGCAATGCAATGTTGGCGAGGGTGTGGTCGAGACGCCCGCCCAGCGCCCCAAAGACCTGTGCTGTCCGGCACTTTTCCGTAGTAAGTTGATTAAAGGCAAGCTCAAGGTCGGTCCAGTCTTTTTCCGGTTGATAACTAAGGATCTGAACCCCCTTGGCTTTTAAATCGTCTTGGTATGACAACGGAAGGGAATCAAAATCCCCGAGCAGAAGCTGGGGTTGATAACCCAAATCAACTAAGGTTTTTCCTCCCCCGTCGACGGCAAGTAACAGATCGCAACCGGTCGCCAACGCCGTCCGGAGAAGTCCAATATGGACCGGGCCCCCTCCAACCAGAATTGCCTCTTTTCCCGTCTTACGCATTTCCTCCCCCCGCTTCCCCTAATTAAACCAAAAGACACGACCGGATAGTCGTGTCTTGCCAATTAACGTTTGGAGAATTGCGGCGCTTTTCGAGCTTTTTTCAATCCGTACTTCCGCCGCTCTTTCGCCCGCGGGTCACGGGTTAAGAAACCGGCGCGTTTTAACGGAATTCTATACTCGGGATCTACTTGTAATAAAGCGCGGGCAATGCCGTGACGAATAGCTCCAGCCTGTCCACTGATGCCACCACCGCGCACAGAAGCAATCACATCATATTTCCCGACTGTTCCGGTCTGGTGCAAAGGTTGTTCCACCAATACTTCCAGGACTTTACGCCCAAAATAACTGGTGACGTCCCTCTTGTTGACCAGGATTTTCCCTTGGCCGGGCACCAACCAGACCTTAGCAACAGCTGTTTTACGCCGTCCGGTGCCGTAATATCTCGGCTCGGTGTTTTTTGCACTAGGCAAGGATCGTTACCTCCCTTCGACTTTAGCCCTTGATCTCCAACGGCTCGGGTTTCTGAGCCGCGTGGGGATGTTCCGGTCCACGATAAACTTTTAACTTTTTGATCTGGGCACGCCCTAACCGGTTGTGGGGAATCATCCCGTAGATCGCTTTCTTCACCACAAACTCCGGTTTTTTCTCCATTAATTGTTGGTAAGACCTTACCTTCAACCCACCCGGGTACCCGGAATGGGAATAATACTTCTTTTGCTGTAACTTTTTGCCGGTCAGGACAACCTGATCCGCATTTACGATAATCACATGATCGCCACAGTCTACATTGGGGGTGTAATCCGGACGGTGTTTGCCCCGGAGAATCCCCGCAACTACACTGGCCAATCTGCCTAGGGTCTGACCTTTCGCATCAACCACGTACCATTTTCTTTCTCTCTGATCTGGTTTGGCCAGATAGGTTCGCAACTTTAAAACCTCCCTTGCAACCGAGGCGTACAAAACCTTCAGACTCGGGGCTCATAAGTCTTAGGTAAGATTAACCTCTTTGATGCACTTCTCAATTATACCAAGAAGATATAATTCGGTCAAGGGCACGCAACGAAAAGCTTTTTACGTTCTAGGAATCAGCAATTGCTTCCCGCGCGACAATGAGATTTTACCAGAAATACGGCCCCTCTGGCCTGAGCACAGCAAAAATCAAATCCCGAAATTATCCTTGACAGTTATTGCTAGTTTTACTATAATTAACGAAACAAATTACCCTCGGAAAACTACAAACCAGCAATAAAGTTTAGTTTAGTTTAGTGGTGGCGATAACGGTTTTCCCATCCGGTTTAGGATTCGTTTCCCGCCGCGCAGTTCCTCTAGGCTAGAGTGGAGAGTTGAGATTAGAATAGCATAGATGAGTGGAGTAGAGACGAGCTGAGTAGCCATGGTTTCTTGTTCTTTTTCGTCGTTATAAGACCATGCTCTTAGGAGTCATGGTCTTTTTTACTTTAATTCAAAGAAGGAGTTGAGTTGAGTTGAGTCGAGAGCATCTTTTTGCGGAGGTACCACCTAGACGCGCCCCCGCATCCAACGGTGGTCACCAAAGAAGAATCCGCTTGGGTTTGGAACGGTTCCGGCAATTGGCGGCCGCCGGGTACCACTATATCCCGGTCTATTCCGAACAGCCCTATGACCTGGAGAACCCAGCGGCGTTCTTTACCAGACTAACCGAAGGCAAAGGCCGTTTTTTACTGGAAAGCTTCGAACAAGGCCACCAAAGAAGCCGCTATTCATTTATCGGTTGGACTCCGTTGTTAACCATGAAAGCCTCTGGCGATGAATTCACCGTTATGGAAAAAAATCGGGTTACCGTGAGCAAAGGGGATCCATTGACGGAGCTCAAAAAGAAGCTGGACGGTTTAGAAGTCGCCCCCATACCGGAACTTGGCCCCTTTTATGGGGGCGCGGTCGGATATATCGGTTACGATTACGTCCGCCAGATTCAAAAGCTTCCGGATAGAACCCGGCCGTTAACCAACCTGCCCGATCTTTACTGGGTTGTCCCTCAGTATCTTGTCCGGATCGATCATGTTGCCCAGAAAATCACCGTCATTGTCTTGGCCGTGGTTGATCCGGCGGATATTACAGGTTCTTATGAAAAGGCGGTCCAGGACTTGGTGATGATCAATAACCGATTAGCCCGGACTCTCCCGATGCCCCCGCTTCCCAACGCTGTACCGACCCAACATCCTGTTTCCCGCCTCACCACCCTTTCCCGCCCCGAATTTATGGACCTGGTCGCACAGGCAAAAGCACATATCCACTCCGGAGAAGTCGGACAGGTGGTCCTCTCCCAAAGGATCATCCAAGAATACACCGGGGATCCTTTTGGCTTCTACCGGGTACTGCGGTCGCTTAATCCTTCCCCCTACCTTTTCTATCTGGATTTCGGCGACCACCAGCTGGCCGGTTCTTCCCCGGAGACGATGGTCCGTTTAGAGGACGGTCTTGTGACCTTAAAACCCATCGCCGGGACGCGCCACCGTGGTGAGACCACCGCCGATGATGAACGGCTCCGCCGTGAGCTTTTGAACGATGAGAAAGAGCTGTCCGAACATATGATGCTAGTTGAACTCGGCCGTAATGAACTCAACCGGGTCTGTCGGTTTGGCAGCATCCGGATCGCCGAGCTGATGACGGTGGAGTTCTACTCCCATGTCATGCACCTCGTCTCTACCCTTCAGGGGGAATTGCTGCCCGCTTATTCCGGAGTCGATTTAATCCGGGCGGTCTTTCCGGCCGGGACCCTTTCCGGCGCTCCGAAACAGCGCGCCCTTGAGATCATTGAGGCACTGGAACCTACACGGCGGGAGTTTTACGGTGGTTGTGTCGGTTATCTTGGTTTCAACGGGAATCTAGATACCTGTATCACCATCCGGACGGTCTTATTCTATGGCCATCAAGCCCATTTACAAGTAGGCGCCGGGATCGTCGCGGCTTCGGAGCCGGCGAAAGAATATGAAGAAACCCTAAATAAAGCAGCTGCCCTTATCATCGCCTTAAACCGAGCCCAAGGTCGCGCCACGAGTTAAATTGCGACGAGCCCCATTACCTAACCCTATTATGAAGTCCAACTTCTGGTCGAGATTTATTAGTCTTTTAAGGACTGTGAGAGGAGTGGAGCAGAGATGATTAAGGAGAGTTTAGCCAAGTTAGTCCGGGGCGAACATCTGACCGAAAGTGAGATGATCGCCACCACCAACGCGATCATGGAGGGCCGTACGTCAGCCGCCCAAATTGGCAGTTTTTTAACGGCGTTACGCCTGAAAGGAGAGACGGTCGCCGAGATCACCGGCGCCGCGCGGGTGATGCGGGAAAAAGCGGTCCGGATCAATTTTAAAGCCCCCACCGTAATTGACACCTGCGGCACCGGAGGTGATGGTGCCCAGACCTTTAATATTTCAACCACGGTCGCCTTTATTATTGCCGCCGCTGATATTCCTGTAGCCAAACACGGCAACCGGGCAATCTCCAGTCGGTGCGGAAGCGCCGATGTGCTGGAAGCCTTAGGGGTTAAAGTTGATCTGCCCCCAGAGCAAGTTGAGGTTTGTCTGCAAGAGACGGGAATTGGCTTTTTGTTTGCCCCCGTTTTTCACCAGGCAATGAAGCATGCCGCCGGCCCCCGTAAGGAACTGGGGTTCCGGACCGTCTTCAACCTCCTGGGGCCGTTAACCAATCCGGCCGCGGCTAACTGCCAGTTAGTCGGGGTTTTTGATCCAGCGCTGACTGAAGTGGTCGCCCAAGTATTACAACGCCTGGGCGTCGAGCGCGCAGTCGTTGTCCACGGCGGTGGCGGCCTCGACGAGTTATCACTGGACGGCGTAAATAAAGCAAGTATCCTGCGGAACGGTCAAGTGGAAACCATCCGTTTCCAGGCCACGGATCTGGGGCTATCAGCGGCCCCCAAAACGGCTTTAGCCGGCGGGGGCCCGCAGGAAAACGCCCGGATTACTCAGGCTATTTTACAAGGGACCGAAAAAGGCCCGCGGTTAGACGTTGTCCTGCTGAATGCCGCCGCGGCCTTACTCGCCGCTGATGTGGTCAGTGACCTAAAAGCAGGGATCGCTTTCGCCCGTGAACTAGTGCAAAGAGGCAAAGCCTATGCAAAATTAGAGCAATTACGTCAGGTGGGGAGGCAAGCCCAGTGTTCTTAGAGCAGATTCTACGGAGCAAAGCGGCCGAAGTGCGGGCACGAAAGACACAAACCCCCCTCGCCCACTTAGAACAGAAATTGAAAGGAGCCCCAGCCACCAGAGATTTTCGGCATAGCCTGACCGGCAATCGGCTTCAACTGATCGCCGAGATTAAACAGGCCTCTCCATCAAAAGGCCTTTTGTGCCCTGCTTTTCAACCGGTACGGTTAGCTCAAAGCTATGAGGCATCTGGTGCCGCTGCGGTTTCGGTGCTAACCGAAGAAAATTTCTTTTTAGGCTCCTTAGACGACCTGGCGCAGGTCAAAAGGGCGACGAAAAAGCTTCCGGTCCTCCGGAAAGATTTTATTATCGATCGTTACCAAATCTACGAGGCGCGGGTCTACGGAGCGGACGCGGTCCTTTTGATTGTGGCGGCGCTGACCGGTACTATACTCGCCAGCTACATAAAGGAAGCGCAAGCATTGGGGATGGGTGCACTGGTGGAGGTCCATAATGAGGCGGAATTGGCGACTGCCCTGGACGCGGGGGCCGAAATTATCGGGATAAACAACCGGGATCTTAGGACCTTCCAAGTTGAGCTGGAGACCACCTTTCGTTTACGCCGAAAAATCCCCAAAGACAAGGTGGTAGTAGCCGAAAGCGGGATTAAAACCAGGGATGAACTAAAACGGCTGGCCCAAGTCGGCGTCAACGCCGCCCTGATCGGCGAGGCGCTGGTCACCGCCGCTAACCCGGGAGCAGTACTTAAGGAGCTATGCGGAGGCGCCAATGGTTCCAGTTAAGATCTGCGGGATTACCAACATAAACGATGCCCTGATCTGCCAAAAGTTCGGCGTCTCCGCCCTGGGTTTTATTTTTGCCCCTTCCCCCCGCCAAGTTACGGTCGAACAAGTTATGCGGATTACCAACCAGCTCTCGCCTTTAATCCTTAAAGTCGGGGTTTTTGTCGATGAAGACCCCCTCCGCATACGGGCGATCATGAAGGCTTGCCGCCTTGATTTGGCCCAGTTGCATGGGGATGAAACTCCGCAGGACTGTCAGGTATTGGCGGGACGGGTGATTAAAGCCTTTCGCGCTGGTCGCGACCGGCCCAGTCTTGAATGGCAAGGAGCGGCCCTCCGCGGTATCCTCGTCGACTCCTATACCGCGAATGCCCACGGCGGAACCGGTCGCGTCTTCGACTGGAAACTGGTGGCAAACTACCGAAAGCTAGGTTTTCCGCTGATCTTGGCCGGCGGCTTAAACCCGGATAACATTGGGGCCGCCCTTAACCGTGTGCGTCCGGATGGGATCGATTTGTCCAGCGGCGTCGAGAAGAGCCCAGGGGTAAAAGATCCCGATAAAATTGCCCGGTTGATGGCCACAATTAAGAACTTCGCGGATCAGGTGCAATAGTACGAACCTAATTTAAAGAGGCTCATCATTAGTTACTAATGGTGAAAGATGGTCTCGGCAAGTATTAGAACGAAAGAACGTACTAAACAAACGCTAATCCCAAATCCGGTGCTTTACCCCAGTGCGCCGGGGTGCACCACAATACAAAAGAAACAAGGAGGTGTCTCCCATCGCAAACTTTCAGGAATGGTATTTCGGAGAATATGGTGGCCGGTATGTGCCAGAAACCCTCATGGCCGCTCTAGACGAATTAGACGAGGCCTACCAGCGCTACGCTACGACCCCCGAATTCCAGCAGGAGCTGGCAGCGCTGCACCGCTTCTATACCGGCCGCCCCACCCCTCTGTACTATGCCGAACGGTTCAGCCGGGAGCTCAGCAAGGGCCAAGTTTATTTTAAACGAGAAGATCTAACCCATACCGGGGCCCATAAAATCAATAACGCTTTAGGCCAAATTCTACTGGCAAAACGGATGGGAAAACGTCGGATCATTGCCGAGACGGGAGCCGGACAACATGGGGTCGCCACCGCTACCGTCGCCGCCAAGTTTGGCTTGGAATGTGTGGTTTATATGGGAGAAGTCGATATGGCCCGCCAAGCCTTGAACGTCTTCCGGATGAAACTTTTGGGCACCCAGGTACGACCGGTCACCTCCGGAAGCCGAACTTTAAAGGACGCTACCAACGAAGCCATTCGGGACTGGGTGACCAATGTCGATGATACCCATTACCTGATCGGCTCCGTCGTCGGACCCCACCCCTACCCAAAGATCGTACGGGATTTTCAAACGGTGATTGGCCAGGAGACCAAGGCGCAATTGGCTGAACTTACCGGTCGGCTTCCCACCTATGTGGTGGCTTGTGTCGGGGGCGGGAGCAATGCCATGGGGATCTTCACCCCTTTTATCCCCGAACCTGACGTTAAATTGGTGGGGGTCGAGGCGGCAGGCAACGGTCTAGAAACGGCAGAACACGCTGCTGCCCTGGCGAAAGGAAAACCGGGCGTTCTCCATGGTGCCAAAAGTTACTTACTTTCCGATCCGGACGGACAAATCCTCGAGGCCTCTTCCATCTCGGCGGGTCTGGATTACCCCGGCGTTGGTCCGGAGCATAGTTTCTTAAAGGATAGCGGGCGGGTTGAATACCAGACGGTTGATGACCAAGAGGCTTTGGCCGCCTTTACTTATCTGACCCAGACCGAAGGGATCATTCCCGCTTTGGAAAGTGCCCATGCGGTCGCCGCGGGAATAAGGCTGGCCCGCAAGCTAAAACCGGATGAAATCATGGTCATTAACCTCTCCGGACGGGGTGATAAAGATATCCCGACGGTAGCTAAGGCAATGGGGGTGGAGTTATGAACGGGGTAGCATTACGGTTCCAGGAATTGCAGAAGACAGGCCGGAAAGCCTTTATCCCTTATATCGTAGGCGGCGATCCGGATTTACCGAGCTTGCCTCGGGTGCTGGCAACTCTCGTCGAGAACGGTGCCGACCTGATCGAAATCGGGGTTCCCTTCTCCGACCCCTTGGCCGACGGACCCGTGATCCAAGCAGCGAGCGTCCGGGCCCGGCAGGCCGGTTGCACTCTAACCAAACTTCTGGCAACCATCAAACCAGTAGCCGTCCGCCTGCCGGTTCCCCTGATCCTGATGGTCTATTACAACCAGCTTTACTTGCGGGGTACCCCCCGTTTCTTAGAAGAAGTGAAAGCCGCCGGGGTGTCCGGCTTGATCATCCCGGACCTCCCTCCAGAGGCTGCCGTTGAATTACAGGAATTGGCCGCCAAGCTCGGGATCGCCCTAAATTTTTTGGTCGCGCCGACCAGTAAAGAAGCACGGATAAAAATGGCCGCAGCGGCGAGTACCGGCTTTTTATATACGGTCTCGGTGAAAGGCGTAACCGGGACCCGGACCAGCCTTCCGCCGGAATTACCCGCTTTTGTGCGGCGGGTCAAAGACATCAGTCCACGCCCGGTGGCGGTGGGCTTCGGGATTGCCACTCCCGAACAAGCACGGAAGGTTGCCACGCTGGCCGACGGGGTCATCGTCGGCAGTGCCCTGGTCCAGGCCATCACCGAAGATCCGGAATTAAAAAAAATGGCTTTACTCGCCCGCGCACTACGGGAAGCCATTTAATTATGCCGATCCGCCGCTTGACCCCAACCTAACGGGGACACCCTTGCCGGATGGTTGGCCGCTAAGCCTCATTGAGTTGGCTTGCGGCGTCAGCAGCAAGCAGCGCAAGGTGCGACCGAGGACGGAGCGCAGATAATACTGGTGTATATCGAGCACCACCCACAGGGAGCAACGCCGCCATACGCCGCTAATAATGCCGCCGGCCAACCATCCGGCAAAACCCATGAACACCGTCTCTATAAACCAAGCCAAATGGTATTCTCCGCTGATTTGAATTTCTTGGCAAAAGTAT
>Ga0209537_1003519_pt1 | contig 14286 bp, 9 predicted proteins | sample BioPla4DNA1_FD_187698 | JGI IMG/M metagenome (GOLD analysis project Ga0209537, IMG submission 187698) | Biogas fermentation microbial communities from Germany - Plant 4 DNA1 (SPAdes) (version 2) | ecosystem: Engineered > Bioreactor > Anaerobic > Digestate | place: Bielefeld, North...
TGGTTTATTAAAGTGCGTCAAAAAATGTATATTAAAATCGATTTTTATTAGAATGTAAACAACTCAACGCAAAAATCTGTGGATAAGTTATATAAATCTAAACATTTTTTAATTGTGCAATTTCCTCAATAAAGAAGGGAGACTCAAAGTCTCCCATTTATTATTTAAGGCTTTCTGCTGCTTCTACTACCTTTTCTACTGTAATACCAAACTTCTCAAATAGCAGATTTCCTGGAGCTGATGCACCAAAGGTATCAATAGATACAATTGCTCCATCAAGACCAACGTATTTGTGCCATCCAAAGGAGCTTGCAGCCTCTACTGCCACTCTCTTTCTAACTGCCTTTGGTAAAATAGCTTCTTTATATTCTGCGCTTTGTCTTTCGAAAATTTCTAAAGAAGGCATACTAACAACTCTAGCCTTTATTCCTTTTTCATTTAACTTTTTAGCGGCTTCAACTATAAGCTGAACCTCTGAACCAGTAGCCATTAAAATTACATCTGGCATACCATTGCTGTAGTCCTTAAGAATGTAGGCACCCTTAAGAGCTTCTGCAGAGCTTCCCTCTAATAGCGGTAAATCTTGACGGCTTAACACTAAGGCTGTAGGAGCATCCTTTGTTGTTAAAGCTGAGCACCAAGCAGCTGCTACTTCTCTTGCATCAGCTGGTCTGTATGTTATAAAGTTTGGTATGCTTCTTAATGATGCTAAATGCTCTATTGGCTCATGGGTTGGGCCATCTTCTCCAACTCCAATACTATCGTGAGTTAGTATATAAATTACAGGAAGCTTCATAAGTGCTGACAATCTCATAGCATGCTTCATGTAATCACTAAATACAAAGAAGGTGGATACATAAGGAATTAAACCTCCATGTACAGCAATTCCATTAGCTATAGCAGCCATAGCATGCTCTCTTACACCAAAATGTAAGTTAGCACCTGTTCTATCTTCTGCTGAGAAATCTCCTTTACCCTTCATATAGGTCTTAGTTGAAGGAGCTAAGTCAGCAGATCCTCCAAATAGATTTGGAATATATTCTGTTAGTCTATTTAATACCTCTCCAGAGGAACTTCTAGTAGCAGCTTTTCCTTCAAACTTCCACAGCTTATCCTCTTTTAATAGATCTACAGTAAGCTCCTTGCTATGGTATACTTCCCAAAGTCTTGCTAACTCTGGATACTCCTTTTTGTAAGCTTCAAAGAGGGTATTCCACTGAGCTTCTGCCTTTCTTCCTTCTTCCTGTAATTGTGCCATATGGTCTCTAACTTCCTGTGGTACATGGAATTCTTCTCCGTAATTCCATTTAAAGAATTCCTTTGTCTTGATTATATTTTCCTCACCTAGAGGTTCTCCGTGGGATGATGCGCTTCCTTCTTTTGGAGAGCCATATCCAATCTTTGTCTTTATTTCAATTAAGGTTGGATGATCCTTATCTGCCTTTGCTTCTAGTAAGGCCTTATTGATAGCTTCTACATCGTTACCGTCTTCCACGAATAATACCTGCCAGCCATAAGCCTTAAATCTATCGCCAACCTTTTCTCTAAAGGCTATATCTGTACTTCCTTCAATAGAAATATTATTTGAATCATACAATACTATTAGCTTACCTAGTCCTAAGGTTCCAGCTAAAGATGCTGCTTCTGAAGCAATACCCTCCATCATGCAACCATCTCCTGCTAAGGCATAGGTATAATGATCTACTATATCAAAACCTGGCTTGTTAAATATGCTTGCAAGATGAGCCTCTGCCATAGCCATACCTACAGCATTAGCTATTCCTTGTCCTAATGGTCCTGTAGTTACTTCTACACCTACAGTATGACCATACTCTGGATGACCAGGTGTTTTGCTTCCCCATTGTCTGAAATTTTTTAAATCCTCTATGCTAAGCCCATATCCAAATAGATGCAATAATGAATATAAAAGCATTGAACCATGTCCTGCAGAAAGTATAAATCTATCTCTATTTACCCAATTTGGATTGCTGGGATTATGTTTCATAACCCTTGACCATAAGGTATAGGCCATCGGTGCTGCTCCCAATGGTAATCCTGGATGTCCTGACTTGGATTTTTGAATTCCTTCAATACTTAGCATTCTTATCGTATTAATTGAAAGATTATCAATAACACTGTTGCTCATAGTTAAAGCCTCCTTTTAGTTATCTTAGTTGCTGGCTAAATACACCAAGGCAGCCATATATGATTTTGTTTTGGTATTTCCAACATCTATTTCATTGTATTTTATTGATTGATTTTAATCAATATTATATTTCGATTTTTTCTTATATATTTATATTTCCTTCTTAATATTTTTAATTTTAGTTACGCAAATACTCAAAATTTATATATTGAATTTTCTGAATTTTCTAAATATATCATTGACTTATTAATATATTTTTCTTATAATATTATTAACAACTTCCATCAAATCAATATTTAATTTGCTTCTTAATAAAATTATATATTCCATATTATAAAAAGGTAAGGGGGGATCAGCAATTATCTAATTTATAAGATAGGAGATGATACCACCAGATATTTTATTAAAACCTTTATAAAGTATGGAACTATTAATAATACTTAAAGATGGGAGTGATGGATCAAATCCTTAAAGTATATCAAGGAGGATTAGTCCAATGTGGTAAATATTTTTCAATAAAAACTTCCGATGAAAGAAAAAGCTGTTGCATAACTAACAATTGTGTTGGTTGTGCAACAGCTTTTTGTAACGTGTTAGGCATTTTGCTTTTTATCATATAGTACTTAGAGGTGGGGATATGTATTTCTTCTCTATATTGCTTTATTTCAAATAAGTGTTGATGAACAAGTAGCAATATTAGGACAAGCAATAGTAAACATTTCTAGTAAAAAGCTGTTGCACATCCAGCATGTCAGTTCTGTGCAGCAGCCCTTTATGGTTATACAGTAATTTATAGATTTAATAAATACTAGTTTGTCAATTTTTTTAGTCCTTCTTCCACTATTGCCTGCACCTGCTCTGTAAGGTTTTTCTGCTCATCCTTAGATAACCCAGCAGTTTGTATTGGCTTATGGAACATAATTTTTATTGTATGACCACTTACTTTGTTACCTACCTCTAAAACTCTATAGGTTCCATCAATTGATACTGGTACAATTGGAGCTTCTACTTTTAAAGCCATTTTTAAGCTTCCCTTCTTCATAGTTCCCATAGTTGAGCTTAAACTTCTTGTTCCTTCAGGAAAAATAACCATGGAATAACCTTTCTTTATATTCTCAGCTCCTTCATTTATAGCCTTTATACCCTCTTTTATATTTTCTCTGTCTATAAAAACAGTTCCAATAGCCCTTACCCAAGTAGGGATTAGTGGTAGCTTTGCTATTTCCTTTTTAGCAATGAAGCCTGTAACATGCTTCATAGATGCCAATAGTGCAAAAACGTCAAAAATTGCTTGATGGTTTGATACAAAAACACAAGGCTCATCAGGTATGTTTTCTTCACCATATATTTCAAAATTCGTTCTGGTAATCTTCAATATATGGTTAGTCATTTTTTTAACCTTTTTAAAGGCATAATTAGCGGCCTTCTCAGGATTCTTTTTTTGCAAGTATTTCACCTTTATTAAGGCTATACTATTTAAACTTAAGTATACTCCAAAGTAACTATACCATAAAAACTTCAACTTTATCACTCCCTAAATAAATCTATGCTCCAAGTATCTAATAATTCCTTTTTATTCTTCAGGGTCTTACAATCCTAATAGCTTTAGGAAGTATTTCTAGGCTTATATCCTTAGCCCTAAACAACTCTCCATCAATATTTACCGACATCTCTTCCTCACATTCAATTTTTATCTTCTTTCCTTTATAAAAGGTTACTTCTTTTATCGTATCATGAACCCCTTTAATTAATCTTGGAAACAGTCTGATTATTTTAAAAGGACTTGCTTCTTTTACGTGGCATATTTCAAAGCTACCATCACATAATTCAGCCCTTGGCGCTACCTTCATACCGCCTCCATAATATTTACCATTAGCCACAGCTGTTAGTAAGGTTTTTTCATATATATTTTTATCATCTAACTGAATATTTAGCTTTTTGCTTTTATATCCGAATACTGTGGTAAATATACTAAGTAAATAAGCAAACTTTGATGGTATAAAGGGTAATCTTTTAAGCTTTATAGAGTTATAGACTATTTCAGCATCTAAACCTACAGAAGCAATATTAATAAAGTATTTTTCATTACATTTTCCCAAGTCCACCAATTCAAATTCACTTTTTATACTAGAAGTTAGGATTTCTTCTAAATCTTCCTTATCTGTTATGCTTCGAATAAAGTCATTTCCACTACCACTAGGAATTACTGCTAGGCTGCTGTCACTTTCAGCCATACCATTAAGAACTTCATTTAATGTACCATCTCCACCTACAGAGTATACTCTCATAGCTTCTTTACTAGTATACTCCTTAGCTATTTCCTTAGCATGACCAACTCTCTTTGTAAATTCAATAATGTAATCTACAGACTCCTTCTTACAGGCTTTTTCTTTCATCAGAATTATCTCTTTAGTTTTTCCTTTACCTGCTTGAGGGTTTATTATAAATAGATGCCTCATAGCCTTCTCCCTCTTTCATCTATGGTAAGCTTGTCTAAGCTTATTTTATTATATTTGATTGGTTAAGTATAGTATTTATTCATAAAAAGCATCAAACTAGTTATTGGAAGTTTACCTAGTATATCATAATTTTGAATTTCATATTTATAGGGAAAGAAAAATTTCAGCCCGTAGACTGAAATTTTTCTTATAATTTATAATTTTTTCGTATTTAAAGCCCTCATGGAATTGAAAACCGCAATTACTGTAACACCGACATCGCCAAATACTGCTTCCCACATTGTTCCTAAACCTAAGGCCACCAACAGAAGAATTAGCACCTTAACCCCTAAAGCAAAGCAGATATTTTGCAAAACTATTTTTCTTGTCCGTCTTGCTATTTTTATTGCGTCAGCTAACTTGTAGGGCTCATCGGTCATAATAACAATATCAGAGGCTTCTATGGCTGCATCGGAGCCTACACCTCCCATTGCTATACCTATATCAGCTCTTGCCAACACTGGTGCATCGTTAATTCCATCTCCTACAAAGATTAACTTACCCTTGCTGTCTTTTTCATTTTCCAAGACTTCAAGCATCTCTACCTTTTGATTTGGTAATAGCTCAGCATATACCTCGTCCAAATTTAGTTCTCTTGCAATTTTATCTGCTACTGCTCTATTATCACCAGTCAACATAGCTATTTTTCTTACGCCTAATCCTTTCAAAGCTTTTATAGCCTTTGCAGAATCTTCTTTAATTTCATCTGAAATCACTATATAGCCTATATATTTTTTATCAAGAGCTATATGAACTACAGTGCCAATACTATCAACTTCTGTAGAGGGGATATTTTCTTTGCTCATTAACCTATAGTTACCAGCTAAAATTTCTTTTCCTTCTACTATAGCCTTAACTCCTAATCCTGAGATTTCCTCATGGTTACTGATAGCACTTTTCACTATTTCTTTGCCGTAGGCCTTTTGGATTGAAGCTGCAATAGGATGATTAGAAAATACTTCAGCATAGGCAGCATATCTTAAAAGCTCATCCTTATCCACGTTATTTTCTGTCTTTATTTCAGTTACCTCAAAGACTCCCTTTGTTAGGGTTCCTGTTTTATCAAATACAACCATTTCAACATTATTCAGGGCTTCTAAATAATTTCCACCTTTAACCAATACACCATTTTTTGAGGCTGCTCCAATTCCACCAAAGAAACCCAAAGGTACAGATACCACTAAGGCACAAGGGCAAGATACAACCAAGAAGGATAAGGCCCTATATATCCACTGAGAAAAAGTCGCTTCATCAATAACAAGCGGTGGAATTACAGCTAAAGCTAAGGCTAAGAACACTACTACTGGAGTATATATTCTTGCAAACTTAGTTATAAACTTTTCTGTAGGTGCCTTCTTACTGCCTGCATTTTCTACTAAATCTAGTATTTTTGCTACGGTAGAATCAGCAAATTCCTTTTCTACTTTTATAGTCAATACAGCATTTTGGTTAATTACTCCACTTAGAACCGTATCACCAGCCACAACCTTCGTAGGTACCGACTCTCCAGTTAAGGCCGAGGTATCCACCATGGAAGTTCCATCAACCACTATCCCATCTAGCGGTACCTTTTCACCAGGCTTAACTATTATTAAATCCCCAATGGCTACCTCTTCTGGAGAAACCTTTTTTATCTCATCCTCTACCTTTAGGTTAGCAAAGTCAGGTCTAATATCCATTAAGGCTGTTATAGACTTTCTCGATCTATTAACGGCCATATCCTGAAAAACTTCTCCCACCTGATAAAAAAGCATAACCGCCACAGCTTCAGGATATTCCTTAATAAGAAAAGCTCCTATAGTAGCAAGGGACATTAAAAAGTTCTCATCAAAGATTTCACCTTTTAAAATATTCTTACCAGCTCTTAAAACCACCTCTCCACCAACAAGAATATAGCTTATAAGGAAAATACTTAATTCTATAGTCTGAGGAAAGTCAAAAGCTACAGCTAATATAAAAATCAAAGCACCTATGCCTAATCTTATGAGTTCTCCTTTTTCTTCAATTTCCTCTTCCTTGTTTTTATTGCTCCTTTTATTTTTCAGCTCTGTTACCTCTACCTCTGGTTCATGGCTCCTTACTATTAACTTAACCTTATCTATAAGCTCTCTTTTAGAAGTATCTTTTCCCATGTGAACTGTCAATTTAGTATTGACAAAATCTACAGTAGCAGCTTCTACGCCCTTTAGCCTCTGAACTTCTTTTTCAATTTTTGAAGCACAGTTAGCACAGTCTAATCCCTTTAAGTTAAAGTCAATTTTATTGCTAGTTTCCTTAACCTTCTCCTTTACCTTCACATGGGCTTCTACTTCTGAAACAGTTTTGGTAATCAAGAAAATTAAATTATCTACATCACTATTTTCCTCTATTTCTATAGTTAAGGTCTTAGTTGGAAAATTGACACTGGCAAAATTGATTCCTTTTATATGTGCTACTTTTTGCTCTATTTTTGAAGCACAATTAACACAATCTAGACCTTCTAAAATGAATTCTCTTTTTAGCTTGCTATTGCTATCTATTTTTTTATTATCCATTTTATATCCCCCATTTCAGCCATTACCTTTTCTCAGATATGTGACTTAGCCCTTGGTCAAATATACTCTTAACATGATCATCATCTAAGGAATAATAAACTACTTTACCTTCCTTTCTAAATTTAACTAATCTTGCTTGCTTTAAAATTCTTAATTGGTGAGATATTGCTGATTGGGTCATATTAAGAAGAGCGGCAATATCACAAACGCACATCTCTGATTGAAACAAGGCGCATAGTATTTTTATTCTTGTAGTATCTCCAAAAACTTTAAATAAATCTGACAGGTCATAAAGTAGCTCTTCATCTGGTATATGCTCTTTTACCTTGTCTACTATATCCTGATGTATAATTGAACAATTGCAGGTATCTAAATAATCCTTTTCACCCATAACCTTCACCTCTAATTTGAATATATGAATCATTGTTCATATATTCATTATATGCTTCCTTAATTTAGTTGTCAACGAAAATGTGCTACTGTATTTTTGAAGTGAGAGGTCAGAACTAAGATAGCAGATATAAGACATCTGGAACCTGCTATCATATGAGTTATCCACAATTTCTAAATTTTATAATATGGATATTTTCTTTAGAACGCTAAAATCTTATTATTCCACCGTATTTTTTTAATTTTTAGAGTCATTATATTTAGTGACATAATATTAACATATAAATATTGATTATTTTTCCACCATATGCTATAATTTCTGTGAAAAGGGGAGTAGCTAGGCATAGGCCTTTAACTATTCGTCATTACGGCGGAAGCCCGGATAGTTAGCTCGAATAGAAATTTAAGTTTTTAACTTAAATTTTACTCTAGAGATAGCAAGACCTTTGTTTCACTAGAAATTATTGTGAGACAAAGGTCTTTTTTGGTACTTTTTCAGCTACCTGCTCTAAATTACCGAAGTAATCTTAAGAAAATCGAAAAAACAAGCATAAAGAAAGGGTGTTGTTCATTGAAGTGGTTTATGAAAAGTCAAGAATCAATTGTTCAGGAGATTGGTGCAGACATCGTAAACGGATTAACAGATGAAGAAGTGTGTAAACGACGAGAAAAGTATGGATTAAATAAATTACAGGGAAAACAGAAAAAGACTATATTGCAAATGTTGTTAGCCCAATTAAATGATGTACTAATCTATATATTATTAGCTGCAGCAGTTATTTCAGTAATTTTGGATGAGCCTAGTGATGCCATAGTTATTGCTATAGTTGTTATAATTAATGCAGTAGTTGGTGTAATTCAGGAGTCAAAGGCTGAAAAATCCCTTGAGGCTCTTAAAAAATTATCGACTCCAAAAGCAATTGTTAAGCGTAATGGTGAACTAATTGAAATACAATCGGAAGAAATAGTTCCTGGCGATATTGTGATTATTGACGCTGGAAGATATATCCCCTGTGATATAAGACTTATTGAAACCGCAAATTTAAAAATAGAGGAATCAGCCTTGACTGGAGAGTCTGTTCCAGTTGACAAGGATGCATCGGTTAATTTGGATGCAGAGGATACTCCCCTTGGTGATCAGAAAAATATGGCCTTTATGTCTACTTTAGCTACTTATGGTCGTGGAGTGGGTATCGCTGTTGGAACTGGTATGAATACTGAAATAGGTAAAATAGCTAAAATGCTTGATGAGCAGGAGAATGAGCTTACTCCCCTTCAAAAGAAGCTAGCTCAGCTTGGTAAATTTCTAGGCGCTGGTGCCATAACAATTTGCATAGTTATGTTTATAGTTGGTATTTTAAGAGGTAAGGCTCCTCTTGAAATGCTATTGATATCTATAAGCTTGGCTGTAGCCGCTATACCAGAAGGCTTAGCAGCTATTGTAACCATTGTTCTAGCTATAGGGGTTCAAAAAATGATAAAGAAAAACGCTATAGTTAGAAAGCTTCCTTCTGTTGAGACCTTAGGTTCTGTTAATATAGTTTGTTCCGATAAAACTGGAACCCTTACTCAAAATAAAATGACCGTTATGAAGTATTATGTGGATGGTGTTTTAAGTCCTATAAAAACCTTAGATGTAAAGCTGCCTGGTCATAAGCTCCTTTTAGAAAATATGATGCTTTGTAATGACGCTACTTACACAGAAAACTCAAAAACCGGTGACCCTACAGAAATTGCTTTATTAGAAATGGGCGTTAAATTCAATATAAGTTCAGAGGAATTAAATAAAAATCATAAAAGGGTTATGGAAATCCCTTTTGAATCTGATAGAAAATTGATGACAACAGTAAATAAGTACAATGACGAATATTATGTAATGACCAAAGGAGCTATAGATAACCTATTAAATATTTGTACAAAGGCTTATATTAATGGCGAAATTGTTCCTTTAACCGATGATATTAAGGCTGATATAATGAGCAACTCCAATGCTATGTCTGATGAAGCCCTAAGAGTTTTAGGTGGAGCTTATAAGGTAATCAAAAGTACCGACGTTGAAATAGACAGTCTTGAAAAGGACTTAACCTTCATTGGTCTAGTTGGTATGATAGACCCACCTAGAGAAGAAGTTAAGGATTCCATTGCCCTTTGCAATCAATCTGGTATAAAGACTATAATGATTACAGGAGATCATAAAAATACAGCCTTTGCTATTGCTAAGGAATTAGGTATAGCTGAGGATGAATCTCAGGCTATCTTTGGCACTGAGCTTGACAAGATGTCCGATGAAGAGCTAAGCTCCAGAATAGATGACCTGAGAGTATTTGCTAGAGTTTCACCAGAACATAAGGTTAGAATAGTTAAGGCCTTTAAGGCAAAAGGTAATATCGTATCAATGACTGGTGATGGAGTTAACGATGCTCCTTCTTTAAAGATGGCAGATATCGGTGTTGCTATGGGTATTACTGGTACTGACGTTGCTAAAGGTGCATCAGATATGGTTCTAACCGATGACAACTTCTCTACTATAGTTACTGCTATTGAAGAAGGTAGAAACATCTTTAATAACATAAAGAAATCCGTCTTATTCCTATTATCTTGTAATGCTGGTGAAATTGTTGCCCTATTCTTTGCTATACTTTTAGGTTGGGAAGCACCTTTGCTTTCAATCCATATTCTATGGGTTAACCTAATTACCGATACCCTTCCAGCCTTGTCTTTAGGTATGGATCCTGGTGATAAGGATGTAATGAAGGAAAAGCCAAGAGATCCAGATGAAAGTCTATTTGCACATGGCGGTGGTATAAAGATAATACTTAACGGTTTATTGATAGGACTGTTAACCCTAGCAGCTTTCGTAATTGGTGCAAAAATATACAGTGGTGCCGAAACACTATTCCCTCTGTTCCCTGAAAAAATAACAGAGGATGCTTTAAGACATGCTAGAACTATGGCTTTTGTAGTACTTAGTGTATCTCAATTATTCCATTCCTTCAATATGAGACATCCTGATAAATCTATATTCAAGGTAGGCTTATTCAGCAATAAATATTTAATTGGCGCCATTCTTATAGGTATATTGCTACAAGATATAGTAATAACTGTGCCCTTCTTAAGGAATCTATTCAATGTTTATGACTTAAACATCAAGGATTGGGCTATTGTAGCAATGCTATCCATAATGCCTCTTGTAGTAAATGAAATTGCTAAGCTCATAAAAAGCGTTACTAAAAAAGCTTAAGATCTGCTACATCTAAAGCAGAATCTTATAAATCCAATATTAAAATGTCTGCTGCAAATCAAAGCCTCCTTTGCAACAGACATTTTTCTATCCCCAAAACATTAAAAATCTAACATCCAACTTCTAGGCACCAACCTCTAAATATTGACTTTACAATTTATTGTTGTAAAATAGTTATTATCTTTAAGAAATTTGGGGGCTTGTAGTTATGTTAGGAACTATTGTTAATTTTTTCGCAATTATTGCTGGTTCAACTTTAGGCTTATTACTAAGAGGGGGTATTTCCGAAAGATTTAATAAAACCATTATGCAGGGTGTATCCTTATGTGTACTATTGATTGGTATTCAAGGTTCATTAAAAGCAGAAAACACCTTGGTTGTTATTATCTGTATGTGTCTAGGCGGGCTAATAGGAGAAGCATTAGATATTGACAAGGCATTAAAAAATCTAGGTGATAAAATAGAAGCAAAATTTAATAAGTCTAATAGCAAGATATCAGAAGGCTTTGTTAGCGCTAGCTTACTTTATTGTGTTGGCGCTATGGCAATTGTAGGTTCCTTGCAAAGCGGCTTGCAAAACGATCATAAAATTCTCTTTTCAAAATCTATATTAGATGGCATCAGCTCCATAATCTTTTCTTCCACATTAGGTATTGGCGTAATGCTATCTTCCTTTGCAGTACTTCTTTATCAGGGCTCTATAACCTTAGGAGCATCCTTTCTTGTGCCTTTATTAACAGAGGCAGTAAAATTAAATATGGAAGCCTGTGGCAGTCTTATAATCATAGGCTTAGGCTTAAATTTACTAGGAATAACAGAAATCAAGGTTGCAAATTTGCTTCCAGCTATTTTTTTACCTATACTAGCACCATTTATAATGAATCTATTTATCTTTTAACAAAAATATAATTTGATCTTTTCCTATCATGGGGTTACTTCACAAATATAGTGTAGTGGCCCTTTTTTAATAAATTGATATTTTTTGCTACTTATCATATCATATAAGTGAGGAAACCCTTTGGAGGTGCTAAACCTATGTTTGTAGGAAGAAAGTTTGAATTAGATCAACTTAATAAATTATATATGAGAGAAGGCTTTCAGTTAGTAATATTATATGGTCGAAGAAAGGTTGGAAAAACTGCTCTAATTAAGGAGTTTATAAAGGATAAATATTGTCTCTATTATGCTCTTGATGAAAGCACTGAAGCTACTGCTATGGACAATTTTAACAAATTAATAAGTAGCTTCTTCAATATAGAAGAACTCTCTCCCCTTACTATTAGCTGGGAGAACTGCTTAAAAGCAATTGCAGATAATAGTGGAAATAAAAGGCTAGTGGTTGTTTTAGAAGAGCTTTCCTTTATAGCTCAAAACAATAGTTTATTTCTATCTCAACTGAAAAAAGCCATAGAATTCTTTTTTAAAGGTACTCAAATCTTTTTAATAATTAGCGGCTCCGCTAATGGATTCATGGAAAAGACCTTCCTAAATCCAAAAAGCTCCCTTTATGGCCTGCAAACTGCTCAATTTAAAATAGAACCCTTTAGCTTTTATGAAAGCTCTCAGTTTTTCCCCAATCTTTCCATTGAAGATAAAATTATCTATTACTCTACCTTAGGTGGTATACCTCAATATTTAATGCAATTTGATTATAGTAAGGACTATGAGTCAAATGTAATGGAGTTTATCTTAAATAAAAGCTCCTATTTATATAATGAACCAGAAAATTATCTTAAAGCTCAGGTTGATGATATTAATTTTGCCAGTAAAATTTTATTAATACTTTCTAAGGGTGATTACAATCTAGAGAGATTCCATAATAAGAATGTGTCTGTTGGAGAAGATTTAATTTTAATGATAAAAAAGCTGAAAAAGCTAAATATAATTAGCCGCCGACGGTCAGTAGGAAAGAGTATAGTAAGACCTTGGACCTTTTATAGACTGGAAGATAATTTCTTTAGGTTTTGGTACAGATTTATTTATAAAAACCGTGGATTAATCGATATGAACATGATTGTTTATTTGTTTCAAAATAAAATAAAAAGAGACTTAAACAGTCATATTGGTTATGTCTTTGAGGAAATATCAACAGAGTACCTAAAAAGGCTAAATGCTGAATATAAGCTTCCTTTTGTTTTTGAAACTATTGGCAGTTGGGTTGGATACAATCCAGTGCTTAGGAAGCCCTCCCAATTGGATATAGTGGCAACTAGTTATGATAGTGTACTAGTGGGTGAATGCAAATGGAGCCAAAGCTTAACCACTGTTGATGTGCTAGAAAATCTTGTTCTAAAGTCTGAAACCTTAAAGTATAAAAACAAGTACTATTGCTTGTTTAGTAAATGCGGCTATGAGGACAAAGTTTTTGACTATGTTAAAAATAAAGATAACTTCTATTTATTTACTCTAAAAGATATAGATAGCTAGTTTTGTAAAAAAATTAAATATCATTGTATAAATTTCCTTACCTTGTCAATAATTTATGATATACAAAGGTAAAGGAAGTGATAAGATGGAGAAAAATAAAAAGATTGGATTAGTTATTCTATTAGTAATAGGAATTCTCATATGTACATGGAGTATCTATAACTCTGTTATAACCATGAATCAAAGCAGCAATTCTACTACAGAGCTAGCCAATAATACTACTTCTAACTCTAATAATAATGGCAGTCCTGTAATAATTGACGATGACAATGATGATATTGATGACGACACCTCAACTACAAATAAAGAACCTTCCTCAGAGGAAGATGTTTTTAACAATGATCAAGATGAAAGCACAGAAAAGTATATCATTTACACTGTGGAAAAGGATGAAACCCTAAAGGATATATGCGAAAAATATGCTGATAACTGTCCTATTCCTGTTTTATCTAAGGCTATACTTAAAATAAACAATCTAAGCAGCTCTAGCAAAATTAGTGAAGGCAAAAAAATAAAAATACCTGAAAAATATATTAATACTGGTATAAAGTACACTGTAAGAAGCGGTGATTCCCTTTCTTCTATTGCAATGCGTTTTATGAAGGATATTGATTATTCTGAAGCCTTAGAAATTATTAAGCAGGATAACTTCTTAACCTCTGATACTATAAAAATAGGTGATGAGCTATTCATCCGAGCCGACGACATATTAGAAGTTAATAATAAACTTGAAGATGAAGAGGACGAGGTTAATGATTCTGATAAAAAAGCTTCTAAGAATAAGAAGGTTGAAGATAAAGACAGTGAAGCTACAAGCAAAAATCAAGATCAGACAGATAATAGTGCTGCTATGAATTCCATTACTAATAGAATTGGTAACCTAGTAACCTATACAGTGAAGAAAAATGACACACTAAAATCTATCGCTGAAAATTATGACAGAACTTGTCCTGTTAATGTTGCTAGTAAAATAATTTTAGAAATTAATGGCTTGGAAAGTAGCTCAGATATAAAGGAAGGTATGAAAATTAAACTACCTGAAAGCTATTT
>Ga0209537_1003520_pt1 | contig 14274 bp, 24 predicted proteins | sample BioPla4DNA1_FD_187698 | JGI IMG/M metagenome (GOLD analysis project Ga0209537, IMG submission 187698) | Biogas fermentation microbial communities from Germany - Plant 4 DNA1 (SPAdes) (version 2) | ecosystem: Engineered > Bioreactor > Anaerobic > Digestate | place: Bielefeld, North...
ATTCGAGTTGCTTGTCTGTCAAGTACCCTCTGTTTAGGATGAACTTTGCCAGTGATGACATAAACTCTGCGTCTACCCCACTGAATCCAACTCCGTTGTGCTCTATAGTCTCCCCAGCTTTCTTCTCATCTTCGGTCTGTAGGCTGTAGATTACCACAATCCCTCTAAGAACTGCGTTGTCATTGGTCTGTAACAGTGCCTTAATCTCTTCTTTTTTCCAAATCTTTTTCGCTTCCATTTCTCGTCTCCTCCTCTTCGTATTCATTAATCCTTCTAAGTTCTTCTATGTCCTCGTCATACTCTTCTTTTCCACGTCTGTCACAAACTTTAGAACCATGTCGAGGTTTGCGTTGATTCCATTTTCTTCAAAGTGCTTCCATACTTGCTCAATGTGCATTGGGTCATTTTCTACCATTTCTATTGCTTGCCTTAGAACCTCTTTGAATTTCTTGTATCTCATTTACATCCCTCCTGCAATTCCCAAATTTTAAACTCCAATTCTTGAAACTTATCTGCACAAATATCAATCGTGCTATTTGAATAATCTAAACTACTATAAACTTCTTTAGATAGTAATTTGCATGTCTTTACTATCTCCTCTAAAATATCTAAAACGGATTTATCGTTCATTTCGTAATCCCCCTCTTAAAATTTTATTGCTTGTCCCCGTCTACCCGGCCGCATTACCGGGGACAAGCCCCGTCACCCTACTTCCGTTTCAGATTCCAAGCGGAACGCCGGTCGAACACCCCTAATGCCGACGTACGCGTAGCTGTTGAGCAACTTACCACTCGCGCCGACAGACCGCACGTAGTACGACTGGCCGGCGGTCGGGGTTATCAACCACCACCAATCCTTGAGCTTGAGGAGCCCCCGTTCGGCGTACTTCCTGAACATGGCTTCCGTCAGCAGGCCAATTTTGTCATGGCTTGTCCCATATCCAACGCCACCCTGATGGTCTGAAAGGTCCCATTCTGTGACGACAATCTTGTTTACGTCAACCCTGCCTGCGGCCTGAAGGGCCAACAGGAAGTTTTCGTTCAAATCCCTCCGAACTGTACTGGTGCGCCAGTCGTTCAGGTTGAACCCTCTAGAAAACTCGTACGAGAGCGGGAACAAACTGAACGGTCTGTCGCCGATTGAAAATGACGTAATAACAAGTGTCGTCCCGTCTGTGAAGTGGTCCAGTATCCGGAGCGTAGCCGGTCCTGCATTAAATTCTGTTCCGACCGCAAGGTCCTTAATCTTTACTTTTACTGACATTGTTTTTTCCTCCCCTCTCCCCGGTCCTATGAAATGGCTTCTAATATCTCGGCGTTTGTTTCTTCGTCCGCCTGATTATTCCAGTTGTCGTGGAATGCATCCACGTCTTCCATCATTTCATAGAGCACCTCTTCGCCTATAATATAGTAAAGCATGTTAATCAATTTTTCCGGGTCGCTCAAATCAGTGTAAACTTCGCCGAAATTATCTTTTTCATATGACTGCACTCTTTCAATGGCGTCGAATACGCCATATTCCTCCAGTGCTTTTTTAGCTTCATAGACACCGATAATATAATAATCGGTGTTAAACACTTCGTGGTGCAGGTCACAATAGTACCCGCTGTATCCGTTCTTCAACGCTTCGATAATATCCATCCGTGCCTCTTCCCTCATGGCTTTTTCTTTACTGTTCATGGTATAACCTCCTTCTTTAATACTGAGCCGTTACCGTCTGCCTTTCCACTTATCATAATCCAGAAATACCAATGCTTTTTCTTTTGACTTTGAAACCTCGTTTTTCCATGAAATCATCAAGTTCCCCAGCATCATCACATCTTTTGCAAAATTCAAGTTCATCCGCAACTGATTTCACTTTCGACCATCCACATAGCCCACCAACACCGAAAGTTGCTTCATCTAACTTTGAAACATCAAAGTCCTCACTGAAGAACTCAACACCATTAAAGCATCTTTCAATAACATCTGTTGGAAGAGCTTTAAGGATGCTTTTCATGTCATCAAGCTTCATAAGCAAATACTTTTCATAGAGCTTCAAGAAAACTTCAGCATCTTCTTTTGTGACCTTTTTATACCCAGCCATATTATTTCACCACCTTTCCATATTTCGGGTGGGGTTGCCATATCGACAACCCCTTATTTGACTAATGACTGTTTATACTGTTCTAAAGCATAAGCCCATTCGCAAGTTGGTTTCACTCTGTTGTAACCAACTTTTGATTCAACAAGTACCCGTTCATCACGGACAACACCCATGAACTCCATGTCTTCAACCATACTGCATACACGTTCTACAGGGTCATACTGAACACCGTCAATATAATGTGCCGCCTTTTTGCTGATACTTTCAAGTCTACCCCTGCCGTCACCTTTACCATCTGCGGTAAGCGTGCCTACCGCAACATGGTTAAACTGACCACATGCGTCTGTAACAACGAAGTAATCTCCGTTGTCTTTTTTGAAAATAAAGTATTTCTGCTCACCGCCGTATTCATTATTCTGCAAGTCGATAAGAAATTCTCTTAACTTATTTACTCCGGCGTTATTCTTTACTTTCATGGTTTACACTCCTTTCTACCCGTTTTAGTAGTTTGATTTGTTAATTATATTCTAGCGTATAATGACTTTTGTGTCAATAGTTTTATTGAAAAAAGTTTACTGATGAGCAAGATTTTTTTCTCCGGTGCTTTTTTATGCAACAGGCGAAAAAGCGAGCTTGTATTTTCGTTTGTGAGCGTTTTTATGAGACTTCATAATAGTAAGATATAGGGTGCTTCATAAAATCTTGTTAGAAAGCAATCTTATGAAAGCCTTGGAATTAGTGGATTTGAACGGTTTCATATACTAAAAGGTCAGCTCATTTCTGAGCCGACCTCTCTGTACTTAGTACGAAATCGTACCTTCATCTATCTCTTCCGGCAAGAACGAATCATCATCCGAGGTTTCAATAGCATCAAATCTCATGTACCTCAAATCCCACTGTAGCGTAAAGTCTTTTGGTTCTCCCTCTCTTACCTTTAACATCCTTACCTTCATTTCATTATTCATTTCCATGTCCTTCGTTCTAAACAGACCCAAAACAACATCTGCATCTTGTCCAATACTGTCCGAGAACCCCAAGTTCGATAGCGTTACCTTATCTATCTTAACACCTTCGGACGCTCTATTGAACTGAGTCGTTGCTATTATCGGTACGTTCTTCTTCCTAGCAAGTTTCTTCAAGCTCCTACTTATGTTCGAAATCCCTTCCCACCTGCTCTGACTGTTCTGGTCATCAGCCAATAGGTACATACCGTCTATCAGAACCAAGTCCGGCTTATACTGGTCTATCTTACTACCGATTGAATTCACGCCATGCACGTCTTGGGTCACAACCATCTTAACGTCTTTCTTCATCTTTTCCAGTCCTTCAAAGTACCTCTTTTCAAGGGCATCCGGTAACAGTCCGGCTCTCAATTCCTTGTACGGTAGCTTGAAGTACAGGGCATCGAATCTCTGCATAATCTGCGTGTTGGACATTTCATTGGTGACAAATAGGACCTTCAGCCCTTGCCTTGCGGAAAACTCTGCAAGAATAGAAAGAAACCATGTCTTCCCGACACCCGGACGTGATACTATCGCTATAAAGTCCCCTCCATGCAAGCCCATAGTCGCTTCGTTAAGTACTTCCCACGGTGTGGGCATGCCATCCATACCTCCAGCCTTCTTTAACCTCAGATACCTTGCCTTACGTTCCTCAACGGTATCCTCTACTAAGTCATCTCTGGTCGGTGCTGCCTCAAGCGTCAATTCTGCAAGCGCAGTCTGTAACTTTTCTATTCCTTTCATGGGACTTTGCACTATTTCTCGCGCTGAACTTATCAGAACTTGTGAACCTTTAACCCTCACATAGTTCTCGCTCATCTTATCCAAGTAGTAATCCACTGGTTCTTTCGCATACTCTATTCTAAGGTCCTTGAACTCTTCTTCCACCAAGTCTATGGAAGGTACTTTCCCATACTTACTGTAGAAATCATACACATACTTGAAACATTTTCTACATTCCATGTCTTGAAACAATTCTTCTGTTACCCGTCTGTCCATAACACTGCTCCATTCGTTATTGAACAGGATGCGGGATAACACAGCTTTTTCCGCTAGCATTCTCCACTCCCTCCCCTTACAATAACTTAGACAATGCTTTGGCTCGGGCTTCTCTGAAATCGTAACCAGTAACATTCACTGGGACTACGCTCTCTTTCAACAGTGCTGAGAAATCCTCGCTATAAATTTTCTTCATGTCCTTCGGATGTACATTGCCAGTCATAATCGTGGTCTTTACTTTTTGGACCCTAGCCCTAACAAGGGTCTCTATTACGTTCTCTGCGTAACCACTACTAGTCCTGTACTCTTTACCAATATCATCGAGTATCAAAACGTCTACCATCATCATTCTTTCCTCTATGCTTGTGCCTTCCTCAAATTGTTCCTTATTTATCAACATCCCTTTCAATCTACTGGACTCTTCAAAAAACACTGTCTTACCATAGCGCAAGGCTTCCTTTGCTATCAAAGCTGAAACACTAGTCTTCCCCGTCCCATTCTCGCTTGACCACAAATACAGACCAATACCTTGTTCCATCATTTCTACAAGGTTATCTATGTACTTCTTTATCTTGTGCTTATAGTCCAAGTGGTCGGGTATCGCACTCAAAGAAGCTTCCCAGTATCTCTCTGGCAAATTTGCTCTCCTGACATCACCTATCGTTAGCTTACGCTTGTAGTCTATACCCCCCATACGCTACCACCATCCTCCGTCTCATCATCTGTGTACATATTCTGTTCTTGTAAATAACTGCGAAATCCATACAACAGACCTATTGTCGGTACTCCATTCAGTTTGCAGTCTCTTCGGAACTGTGCCCAATTACGGAACATCCAATCTATGTACATCTTGACCGTATCGTACCCATAATGCTCTATCATCTGCTTCATTAGTTTCCTGTCCTTACCCAACTCCAGTGGTGGTATGCCACCAAACGTTTCCTTGAATTTCTCTCCAAAGTATGCTACAATAGTATTAGCGTTCTGGGGTATTTTTCTCGGAACTTTTCTTTTAGCGTTTCTCCTTTCTATACTTTTCTGTGACGCTAACTGTACAACTGAATCGAGACTAGCACCGTTGTGTTCGTTTCTCGAATACTTACTACTTTTTACTAGGGCTTTGCTTTCTAATCGAGTAGGAGCAGGGTCTTCTTCTTTTATATTGGCTTCCTCTACTGGTGTGGATGAGCGAAGCGAATCCTCACTCTCTTCTTTATCATTATTTTCTTTATATACTTTATTTATTGTTGCTGATTTTTGACAAAATAGGTTGTCAGTTTTAAGCAAAGTTGGTTGCTGATTTTTGACAAATTGACGTTTTTCAACGTTTTCAGCGTCTACTTCTGTTTCTTCCTCTTCTTCAACCTCTGTAACTGGCTCTTTTACTGGGGTCTGTTCAGTTTGCTGAAAATCAGCAAGCAAGGTTGCGAGTACTTCATAATCAATTCTAAAGTGCCGTTTCATTGGCATACCTTTGTTAGCTTGCTGTAGAACACCCAAGCCGATTAACTTTCTAATACACTTATCTTGCTTGTGCCTCGATAGCGTGGTTATTTCCTCGACTGTATCATGTGTCTGATAGAACCACCCATCTTCGTCACTTAACACACTATCTGCTTCCGCAAACACGCTTAGTAGCATTGCACTCTCTAACCCAAACAGTTGCACCATGTTCTTATTCAGTGTCCAGTATGCACTAGACATTATAACTTGCTTAGCTAACCCAGCCTTCTCACTTCTCATTGGTCCACTGCTATTCATGCAGTTCACCTGCTTTCGTAACAACGACCGTCTGGACTATCTCTCCTTTCTCGTTCACCTCTTCTTTAAGCAAGCCTCGTTCCTTCACCATGTTAACAATGGCTAGTCTCAGCAAATTCGAGAAACTTCTGCTCTCCAACTTAGCAAGTATCTCGAATGCTTTTTTCTCTTCTTTTGAGATGTACGTGTAAACCATCGGTAACTTTGTTGCCATAAAAACCCTCCTTGTATGGTGTATTTGTGGTATTTTTATTGTAGCATACCATACAAGGGGTTGTCAAGTAATGCAACTTTACCAACTAGTAAAAGCATAACCAACTTATTTCAATTCTATACCTAATTCATCATTAGCTATTTCAATCAATTCCTCGATTTTTACATAACCTTCTTCAACTGCATTAAACGTTTCATTGACTTGTTCAAACAATCGTTTGGTCCTCTTTTGCCCCCAGCCCCACTTGTCGTGAAGAGTAACTGCAAATACTGCAAACATTGCGGTGGTCGCATACCTGATACCCTTCATCTGTGCCTCAACATACTTTTCCTCGAACTGTTTCAAGGTCTTTTCTATGAGTCTCTGCTCATCCTTCTTTGATATACTAACGTTTCTTTCTACTTTCTTTTTCTTTTTGTTTTGCTTTTGCTGTGCACGTCTTTGCTTTCTGTTCATTATCATTCTCCTCCAAGTATCTTAAACCAACGAACTGCCGACAACCACATTTAGGACAATCAAAGGCAGCATACGTTTTAGTGCTAGCTGTCATCATCTTCGTTACTTTTACAGTGTACTTAGGTTCCTTCAGTTCAACCTCTCTACCACATATTTTACATTTCATTTTATCTACCCCCAAATTCATTCTCGTATGCAAAGGCTAGTGCAACCGACTCTAGTATCTCGTTCACCTAGCCAACCATAAGCAATCATTACCTTCGTTTCACCTTCGATTTACTTTTTTCATTTTCTCTGCCTCCAAACGAGGACAAACAAATATTGATTCAATAACTTTTCCCCAATACGGTGGGTAAGCGCATCCATAATAACTAATTCCGTACCCATTATCATAATTAACTCTTAGCTGTAAATACTTACATTTTTTACACTGTTCATATTTCATCGGAATACTCACCTCTAAAATAATTCTGCTAACTCATAGCATATCCTCGCCGTTGCCTGACTGTGCTCTAGTGTGTTATCTTCAAATCCGTATAGCAAGTGTGCCAACTCATGTGCCAAGGTATGCTGTACCCTTAGCAATACCCGGTAATCATGCGCTGTCACTGTCGGATAGTCCGGCTCCTGTGCGCGGTATTCTGGGAACTTAACGATGTCTCGGTCTATGTAAACAAGCCCATTCAGTCTGTCGCATAGCCCACGTATCTCTCCCCCTTCTGTTGATATTACCTCTCCTGTTTCCTTCAGTCTAATAACCTTGTCTAAGTTGGCTAGTCTAATACTGTTCTCCTTCATCCCATAGAACTGTTCTACCCTCTTCATCAATGCTAGGAATCTTAACTCTTTCTTACTTCTAGGCTCATCCTTCTCAATCACGTACTCTTCTTCAATCAGCTTATCAAAGTCTGCGATTGAACTCACACCGTAGAATTCGAATGCTTTTTCATAGAGTTTATTCTTTGCGTACACAATTGAGAAACCATTATACTCAGCCTCCCTGATGGCCTTCTCATAAGTCTCAACTTCTCCCGTGGGTACATAAAGCACTTTCTTATGCTTCTTGAGCAGTCTTTCTAGCATCCCTTCCGGTCTGCGTGTTCTTGCTGTTCCTTTCAACTCATGGGTCGTGTTGACCTTTTCAATGTTCTTTGTTGCTTCAAACAGGCTGGACAGGTCTACCCACTTGGGTACCCCATTACTTCCTTCTTCTCGGTCTACCACTTCTTCGTCGTCTTTTGCCTTGAACAGTTTCTCGGACACTGCCAAGACCCTTGCGTATTCCTCAACCTCCAGGTACTCGTTAATCGGATTCTCAAACTCGTCCAACTCTTCGTCTGTTGCTGTCTGAATGAACTCCCTGTACATATTTCTTATTTCGTGCGCTATCTTATCTACCAATGCTCTACGCTTGTCATCGTAAATAAACTCTTTTCTGTCGGGTGCTTTGAGTGTAACCTGACCTTTCTTAATCATTACCTTACCTTTGGCACCATGTACGTATTCGTCTCTTACTGGTCTATTGTCGTAGTAATACTGGATAGTCGAATACCCAGTCGCAGGCGTTAGCACCGCACTGAACAGTTCATTATCTACAAATACGTCACGCGGCGATGTCTTGCTAAGCAAGTCTATCTTTTCTAACTCGTCATCGTTCATTACCACTCTCTGTGCCATAATTGGTGCAATCTGCCTTACTTCATGTTTCAATTCCCAGCACCTATCCGATACTGCTTTTCCTTCAATCTCTACTCTGAACCCGTCATAGAACTCAAGCCCTTCATGTACATCAATGAACATGTTCTTGGTCTTTAGCATATCCAATACATCTACTTTCAGTTCCCAATCGTGACTTCTTACTTTTAGCTTGTCTGCTAACATAAACACACTGAAGAACCCTTCTCCAAAGGCTTCATCCTCGTTCATCCAAGCTGACGTATTCTTTTCAAAGAGGGCCTGCGGGTCAGCACAACCAACCCCATCATCTTCAACAACTAATCTGTTGTCCGACACCTCTATTCTGATATTCTTGGCTTTTGCTCTCTGGCAATTTTGCAGTAACTCATCAATGACTGTTGCGTATTCCTTGAACACTACACCTTTTCTAATCTTAACAATATCGCCGGCAATGTTACTTCTAACTTCTACCTGTCTCATCTTTTTCTCCTCCTATGCGTTTACGTACTCAAACAGCTGGTCAAACAACCTCTCAGCTGTTCTAATCGTATTCTTAACGTCCTCTGTCTGCTCTAGGCAGTCTAACAACGCTATTCTTTCAACTAGTTCTGCCAGTTTCTTTTGAACATAGGTGGACCGTTCCATACTGCCCATTCCCTCGGCTTCTTCTATAACTTTGTCAGCCCAATCATTCTTCAATTCCATGACCTCAACTCCTTTCATTGTGCCTTCTGCAATTACATACCAAGTACCGATGTGCCCACTAACCTCAATTGCATCACGCTTCATTTCTTAACCTCTTAGCCATTTCCTCGGCTTCAGCAAGTGTCTTACCGTACATTGCATATCGGAAATGCAAGAATCCTATCGTGTCCTCAACGTTGTCATTTGCGTCTTCCGGTGTGTGCCCTTCGTCCAGCACCCACTGTCTTTCTTCTTCTGTCATCTTTTCCCATACTGTTCTTTTCATCTTATTCCCTTCCTTTCTTAAATAGTGACGGTTGCTAGTCAAAATCTTCGTACTCGTCCCATTCCTCATCCTCGTCCCATTCCTCATCCTTGTACTCATCAAAATCCAGTGTCTCTTCTACAACCCCTAACCCACAAAGGTCTCTGCAACTCATTGCTGTACTTGCACTGTAAGGGCATACTCCCAAATCGCATGGATAACTTCTACTCATCTTTACTCCCCCTTTCTTATAGCACTTCTTTGAACGTTACATTGTATTTGAATCTGAGCCAATCTTCCAAGTGTCTGAACTCCATGTCCAATTCCTTGTCGTAAAACCCGTCCTTTGCTGAATATTCCAGTGAATCCAAGTCTTCCATAACTTTGTTAACCCAGTCTTTCAACTCTCTTCTCATCCTTTACCCGCCTCCTTGGTTTGATTTGATTTGTTAATTATATTCTAGCATATAATGGGTTCTTTGTCAATAGTTTATCGAAAAAAGTTTACTGATGAGCAAGTGCACTGGAATATCCAATGCACTTGCTATATCCCTTTGCTCTTTACCTTTGTTTAACACATGCTATCTTGTTTTTCCTCATGGTTATTATCAGAGTCTGTTGGTCTTCGGTAATTATTAGTACGTCATCATATAATGTGTGTCCAATTATCGTGTCAAGTAGCTGGTAGCTTTTAACTCGTTTGTTAAGAAACTGCGACCCTTTGCTGAAGTCTTTTTCTGTAAGATTCTCAATGAAGTCCACAGCCCGCTCTGTACGGTGGATTAGCGTTTGTGGTGCTCCATGCTCTCTCATATAAGAGAGTCTGAATCTCTTTACATCACCTGTTGCCTTCTTGAAGGCTTCAAGCACTGTAAGGCCGCCTTCCTGTGTCCTGTAAAAATAGTCTGCTGTTCTCATAATTTTACCTCCTATAAATAGTTTAGTAGTGGTGATGCAGGGTAATATTTAGTTGTCAAGGTGCAGTGTGTGTGTGGTTTTGGTTTGATTTGTTAATTATATTCTAGCGTATAATGACTTTTGTGTCAATAGTTTATCGAAAAAAGTTTACTGGTGAGCAAGATTTTTTCCTTCGTTATAAGACTTTAAATGCAAAGACCCCACCTCTAATTTTCAAAGGCGGGGTCTACTATAAGGGGGACGAATTACACTAGTCTGCTATTCATTGAGTGGTGTACCATGCACTTCTCTTTTCCAAGCGTCACCAAACTCTTTCTTCATTACCTTGACGCTGGACTCAATCAAACTCTCCAATTCTTCGGGCGTAATCTTCAGCCCTTTCTTATTCATCAAATCCGTTGCCCTAGCGAGAGCCAGCTTGTACTTCTCTTCACCACCATAGGCGGAGTACACCTGCTGTACGAACAGAACTACGGTGTCCACAATCTCTTGCTTGGCTGTAAGTTCAGCTTCAATCTTCCTCAGCTTCTCAACACCCAAATGCCTCTTGAGCAACGCTACTACGAAACTTGCTATTAGGATACCAAGCAACATAAATATCTGCTTCAACAAATCCGTCAATACTATTTCCATCTTAAAACCTCCTTCAATTCATATTCTCTCGGTTTACAGCCTTTGCCACTGCTTCAGCTTCTTCCTTGGCTTCTTTCCTTTTCTTGATACTCGCCAGACTCCACAGTTCTACTGTCGTGAATCCGAACCATGCGGCTATCAAGGCTGTCGGTTCTTGAAACCCTTGCTCCATTATGTCAAAGACCTTCAGCGTGAATAGAATGTTCAGCACAATCACTAACAACACAACTACCTTGGAGAAAGTACCCTTCTTTTTCTTATCCGACGCCTTCAATACTCCATTTACATCACGAGAACACATTACTGCCGCACCACCTTCTCTGGGAACCTAATTATCTGTCCTACCCTAATCAAATTCGGGTTCTTGATGCCATTATGCTTCGCAAGTTCATCGACCGTGTAACCATACTTCTTAGCAATACTACCCAACGTGTCACCTCTTACAACCTTGTACGGACTTGGCTGAATGACCTTCACTGGTATCTTCAACTTCTGTCCTACCTTAATCAAGTTCGGATTGCTCAGTCCGTTGAACTCCGCTATGTCCATCCAAGAAATTCCATCGTACTTCATAGCTATCTTACTAAGAGTGTCTCCCTTTCTTACTGTGTACGTTACCCAGTTGTCGTCAACAGGCGGAGCGGGAGTCACAGGCTTAGGTTCTACTACGTCCGTTGCTTTGTCCCGTGCCAGTGCCTTCCTTACAGCTTCTCTAAACGTGTCCATGCTCTTACCATGCCGCGGGAACCAGTGAGCAACGTCACTATGATTACTTGCAATTCCTAACTTGTGCCCTTCACTATGGTCTATGATGTTCTTTTCCGTCAGTCCAAACTCCTTGCACAACTCTACAGCAAGTTCTACTGTGTTGTTGTACACTGCTTCAAAGTACTTGGCTTGCTTCTGTGCATCGTAGCCGACCATTGTACCACCTGCGTATGAATGCCCGGCTGGTTCACACATTTCGATTCCTATGTGCGTGTCGTTTGCGGACCCTCCGGCATGCCATCCTCTATGATTCCAAGGAAGGTATTGCCATACTTCCTTGTCATCTACGAAGGCGTGGACACACACCTGTCTATTCGTTTCCCCAGCTTTGTAGGACTTGTTCCACCGACTAAACCAGTCCCCAGCCATCACTCCGGGGGTCGCTGTTGCATGAATCATTATACCTTTCGGTGTAATCTTTCTATTTGCGGTATAACAATCGTTTCTGGTCATAAACTTGGTTTTCAGTATCATCGTAACACCTCCTTCTTTCAATTAGCAATTACCATGTTTACTGCGAAAATGCTTACAATCCTCAGCAAACTGGTCAATCCTGTGATGTGCTGACTTCGTGGATTCTTCAACCCTCGTAAGTCGCTCACTCAAGACATTGATATTCTTGTTCGTTTCTTTCTGCTCCAAGAGCAGGTCATCAGACCTACGCTTGATATACTCAATGTCTGTCTTTAACGTTCCTGCCTCTATTCCTTCTTTCTTGTATTCATTTTTCTGTCTGTTCAATTCATCACGTTGTCCTTTCCTGTAACCAAGGTACGCAAACAGTATCCCAGCTATGGTACCCAACACGCTAATGTATGCTAACTCCATAGGCCACCTCCGATGCTTTCGTTATGATGCTGGTTCGGGGTTTGACGATGCAATGTCCTCATAAGCAATGGAACCAGCCGAGGCACTTCTGTTAATCTTCTCAATGAAGTCTTTCAAACGGCCTCTTCCTAGTCTACCACCACTATCAACCGTAAAGGTTGTCTTGAACCCGCTTTTCCCGAAGCTGTGTACAATTTCTGTTATCAAGCCTAACGTATGTTGTCCAGTACTATCTATAATTACAGCACTATCTCCGACTAACAACTGGGGTCTAAAAGGTCCTTCAAACGTCTCTATTTTACCGACATTCTTAAGCCTTAATGCCAATTCATTGGCAATCTCTGTTGCATTGGCCATGCTTGTACCCTCTGGTACAGATACAAACAGAGTCTTATTCGACTGGAGATTCCATCCAGTATAAGTATCCACAGTGGCATACACTCGAACTTTCCAATCTTTATCGTGAACGCACACCTTTCTGTACGCTTCGACATCGTCCATTTTGATGTTTCTACTAAAGATGTCTTTATCTCGCCGGAACTGATAGGTACTTCTTGTCGGAAAACCACTGAAATCAGATTCACCAATTACAATGGTACCATCTACCAACTCTTCTATCTTCCACGTTACCAAAGTCTTAAACATCTCTTCCATACAAGCCAATATGTCTTTGTTCGGTTCAAACTCATATCTGCGGTACTCTCCGGAGGTCTGTACGATATACTGGTCATTCAACAAGTTCGCATAACGTAAGAACTCCTTGAATATCTCACTTACAATCGTATACGGGGTGCTGCCCTCTTCATTTATGGTCTGGTCTTTCAAAGCCTTGCCAATCAAGTTTCTACCATTGATACTAACTGTATCTGACCTGACTTTGAAATCCGTGTCATCCACATAGAACGCACCCATGTCAATCGGGTCATCTTCTCCCATCGTAAATCTGAAGATAACCTTTGCTCCCGGTGCAACTAGTCCTCGATGTTCATTCATCACAACTGGCTCTTTAAATTCCGTTTCCCTATCTATCGGGTTATCCAGCGTGAGCGAGAAGGTCGAAATAGGCGAATCTATGCTGTGCTTGATGCTCCCACTGCTTAGATACTTTGACATATCATGCTGAAACTCATAAATCAATAGCTTCTGCGCTGTCGGGGTCGTGTAGCTACCAACGATACCAAAACCGGAAAGCGTCTTCAGTTCAAGGTTCGTCATTCCAGTTTCCCCAACGGGACCTATATTGTGCGTATCTAACCAAACAGGGTTGTCAAAGTACCCATGCAACTTTTCGGTCGGAGTACCATACATTTTTCCTCCGTCTAAGAAGAACAACTCACCCTCAGTTCTTTCAAACTCTACAAAGTCTGGATAGTTTCCACTTCCTATGACTGCAACCTCTTCAAAGCTTAACTGCATAAACTCACCACCTTCCGTATATAAGCATAAACGCTACAACGAATATTAGCATTAACCCGAAGAACAGCATATTACTCCACATCTTCGTATTCGGCTTCCTCCGCTGGTACCACTACAACGTCTTCTTTGAACGGAAACTCTGAGACATTATGCTCTTTACCACAATTGATACAATGAATCTTGGTCTGAACGGTTTCAAAATAGAACGATTGACCGCAAGGACAGTTTATCGTACCACAACGCATCCCTTGTCCTTGTACTGGTTCAACGTATTCGCTCCAATCCAAGGCAGTTCCACACTTCTCACAGAATCTTTGTTCATTCAACACAGTGTTACCACATTCATTACAAGTCATTCTTTTATCTGCTAAACCAGCCATTTTCTATACCCCCTCTCCGAATTGGATTGCGAACGACACATCTATGACATACTGGTCGGTCTTATGCACTCCATCCACAATATAGTCTGCAGTAATCACATCATCCAAAGCAGGTGGTGTGTCGAAAATTATCTGGGTAAATGGTAAACCCATGTATGTTGTGATGTATGGTGAGCTGTAGTGAGCCAC
>Ga0209537_1003532_pt1 | contig 14233 bp, 11 predicted proteins | sample BioPla4DNA1_FD_187698 | JGI IMG/M metagenome (GOLD analysis project Ga0209537, IMG submission 187698) | Biogas fermentation microbial communities from Germany - Plant 4 DNA1 (SPAdes) (version 2) | ecosystem: Engineered > Bioreactor > Anaerobic > Digestate | place: Bielefeld, North...
AAGTATCGACAACTTAAAGGGTATTATTTTTTAGGGGTGCTTGCAATGGAATTTTTCCATTTTATGCAGGGATTTTTAAGTTCCGGAACGTTCGATTTTTATTGTACCGAAAACACTTTGCACCACTTTACTAACGTTTTACGGTCAGGATAGCCAAGCTCACGAATTTCATATGTTGTACATTTGCCGTACTTGATGTAAAGTCTAATTGCCTTTTCGCGTTCCTCTTTTGAATACATGCAGACATCCTCCTATTTTATTTAGAATCCAAGATTTTGTCCGCATGCCCCTTTGTCCATTTATATTATGCAATAAACATATCTGTTCAAATAATTGCATTCAAGCTTCACAATCCTATTATTCTTAACTCTGATAAGTAGCATGCTAATGAAACTGTTGTTAAAATCAATTGAAAATAGTATTATGTTTGGTTTGCTATTAGTTTACATCTATTTACTCAAAGACGATCTATTTATGCTTTGAAGCTTTTTCGAAATGATAGAAAGAATGGAAAAATTGGTCGTATAATGTAGCCGTAAAAGTCACCTTCCCAAATGCCAAACACATCAAGGTGTAATCTTTTAAAGGTGATATTTCCAATAATATTATTGTATCTTCCAATAATACTTTTAAATCCTGGTACAAATCCAACCGTGGTTTTGGTTTATTTACAAGTCCCAATAGTCTTACTTATTACAACTTAAATTTTCTTTTATAACTTTATACGACAGCATTTATCCCTCAACAATCTTACACATACTCAAGTAGCAAGTTCAAACCACAATGATAAATGCAGAGGTAATTGACTTTTAGTCGTTTAACATATTTACTTTTTAATGTTCATACCCAGTGCATTGTGACAGAGCTTTTTGCGATGCATTTTTTACCTTGCAGCCCTTATTTACCTCTTAGCTACTTAAATTTTGATTATCAAGAACATGTTCTGCCCAATCACTTTATCCTTGACTGATAAAATTTTATGTACCAATTCTTCCTTTAGAGCTGCATTTGCTCAATTCCTCTAGATATTCTAGGCAAAACTCAGCTCTGTTTCATTATTACTTAATAGTTCCCTCTCTCGGTAATAAATATCATTTTGCATTAAAAAAAGCAGCCTATTCGCCGCTATACGTATTTATCTAATCAACTGTAATATCCAATTAATCCAACTCGTAATAGTTTGAGCACGTCTATAAAATGTGTCCTGGGATTTTATATTATACAAGTTACTACGCTTCATAATTCTTACTACTTCATGTCTATCTGGTATTTCCCCGTTTTCTATACATAGTTTAAAAACCTCTCTAAAAACTTTGTGGGATAAAATTAATTGGACAAATTTTAATTGTCTTGGTTTATATTTAAGTTTAAACAATCTCTCCCCCTCTTCTGTCAATGAAAACATCACTTCTCTGCTTTTTCTACGCTTATGTACTAATCCCAAGTATCTAGCTGCATCTGTGTAATAATTTGTTTGTCTAGAATCAAAATCGTAATTTGATGTTATCTCATCTCTAGTTAACTCTGATTCATTTAAAAGCTCGCAAAGATTAATAACCCTTTCAAACGAATCTGCTTGTGGGAATGGAACTTCTGGCTCTTTTATAGTTCTTGTTGTTTTATAGATCTCAATTATATCATCAAGTTCAATCTCTGTTTCTTCTATGCTATATTTCTTATGTTTGATGAGAGTGAGGGAATTATAATTTTCTGGTTCTAGAAACTCATACTCATAAAAAGTAAAAATACCGTTAGAATAAGTCATAAATATCGGCTTAACTTTCTTGCTAATTTTACTATACCACAATCTATAAGGGTAATATATTTGCCGTATTATAAAATCATCTGATAATGAGTTTTTCGCTTCAATTAAGGAGAAAGTTTCTAATCCTTCATAGCCGCCGTCCACCTCAATTTGGGCATTAGTAACATTAACTTCGAACTTTGAGCCTAAATAAGTGTTAATATAAAACCGAAACGCATCAGAACTCATTCGACCAGTAACAGTCGGAACTATTTCTTCATCATCAATAAAGTCGGCCAATATACCTGAAACATAAGCACAGTTTAAAGCTGCGGCCTCACTTGTTATATTTTCATAATCAATGCTTTCAATATATGTCGGAAATGGAATTTTGACTATTTCTGTTTCTCTTTTCTCAAAGCTATGATAAACCTCAAATTGTGCAATTAAATAACTCCCTCTAGTAATAGGGAGGATAGAGAGATTGTTTTCATCAAAAATCTTGGGTAAATTCTTTCGATGATCAAACTTTGTCATTAATCTTGCTTCTCTATATTCGTTTATCTGCCCAGAATTTATCTCAAATACTCCATCTTTCTTTATTTTTTCTAATATTCTATATTTCTTGAAAATCTGTTCCCAAGCTACATTATTTTTTGTTTCATTCATAATTCTTCACCAACACTTCATCAACTTTTCCTCTCTTATCTCCTTTAGAATTAATCGCTCTGTTGGCTTGAACTATTTCTATGTTATAACCATCATACAAACCCAATATAAATTTTGTAGCTGAATTTGAAAGTAGGAATTTTACACCTCTTTCATTTAATTTATCGCAAAGCTTTTTAAGTCTTATTTGATCTTCTTTGTTAAAACCATTTAAATCATAACCTGTAAAGCTGCTTGTGTCACTAATCGGATCATAAGGTGGGTCAAAATATACAAAACTGCCCTTTCTAGCCCCCTTAACTGTTTCTTCAAAATCTCCGCATTTAAAAGTTATATTGGCTTTATTAAAATAATTACTTACTGCTCTTAATGTAACTTCATTTACAATATCTGGGTTTTTATACCTTCCATAAGGTACATTAAACTGACCCTGTGAATTCACACGAAACAAACCATTATAGCATGTTTTGTTTAAATATATTATCCTTGAAGCTCTTTTTATATTGCTTAACTGATTATATTTTTCTTTGTCTCTGTCTAATTCTCTTATTTCGTAATAATATTCTTCACTATTTTTTTCTTCATGATTTCTTAATTCTTCAATTAGTTCTTCAACATGATCTCGTATAACCAAATAAACATTCATCAATTCCTCATTTATATCATTCACCACAGCCCTATTAGGTTGTAATTCGAACAAAACAGCTCCACCACCAAAAAAGGGCTCATAATAAGTAGAAAATCTCTCTGGTATATGTTTTTTTATATCTTTTAGTAATTGCCGTTTCCCTCCTGCCCACTTTAGCACGGGAGCACAAAGTGGATTGATTCTCATAAACTCACCTCGTCTTATCTTTAATCTATTATAGCATATGTTGGTCGTGGCTTTAAGTTTGATTTTGTTATATTTATCAAATTTAGTAAGAGCGTTTGTTGGAATTAATCTCCTTTGAAACCTCATAACCTAGTAGAAAAGCTTCATCACACAGATTTATCTCTCTATAAACATAAATACTGTCCCTCTTCTTCTTTACTCCCTAAAATATTATACTGGCAGTTTCTCCTATTCATCCTCTAAAACCAACAATCATCATATACTTATCTTTACAAGAGCCCAAAGGCTGGACGCATATGTTCACGTAAAATATACTTTACCCACGATCGGCTTACAATCACTCCTTTATATCATTATATCATTCACCCTAGGTTTTTTCACTTGCAGCACTGCCTCCGCTGCCTCATTCAATTTTTTCCGCTTTATGCGCCAAGGATTAATGTCCTTTTTAAACCCATCATTGGCCAAAAATCTCAAACTTTTTGAAACCTAATAGGGCCATATCTTGCTGTCAACGAAATAGTATACCACACAATATAAATTCATTTAATACCTAGTTATAAAACAAAGCTGGGCAAAAAGTTCGGAAAGAATAATATCTATAAAATATTCAGAAATAAATATAACTAGCATTCCAGAAGCAAAAAACAAGACTTCAGATGAATTAATAGCAGAATTTAGATCAGTAAGTATAGACGGCCTTCCTAAACAGGCACAAAAAAACATCATTCAAAGATTTGTATCTAACATTATTGTATACGGCGACGCTAAAAAAGGCATAAAAATTAGGGTTTATAAAAACCCTAATAAAATAGAATTAAAATTTTTTGGATATGAATGGCGGAGAAGGAGGGATTTGAACCCTCGCGCCGGTTTCATCCGACCTACGCCCTTAGCAGGGGCGCCCCTTCGGCCAACTTGGGTACTTCTCCACGTTCCTTTGGCGGAGAGAGAGGGATTCGAACCCCCGGCACCTTGCGGTGTCACTGGTTTTCAAGACCAGCTCCTTAAACCACTCGGACATCTCTCCGCAGTTATATTACCCAATAAATATACTATATCACGCTCAGTTTGAGCTGTGCTAATATAGTATAACAAAACAACCGAACAGTGTCAATAATGTTTTTGCGGGTTGTGTCCATGGGCTTTTCTGGGAGTTCGAACACAAATCCATGTGATATCTCAACCACCATTAAACTGCATTTCATATACTTATATGTTGGAAATATATCGGGTATGTTGAGAGGATTATTTTGAAATCCTTTCAACACCACCCATATAAGGAACTAATTTTTCAGGAATAATCACCGTTCCATCTTCCTGCTGATAGTTCTCCAGAACAGCTGCCAGCGTCCGGCCTATGGCCAGACCTGATCCATTCAGGGTATGAACGTATTTAGCTCTGTCCTTGACATCCATACGATACTTTATATCTGCCCTCCGGGCCTGGAAATCCTCAAAATTGCTGCATGACGAAATCTCAACATATCTGTTATAGCTGGGCATCCAAACCTCAATGTCATATTTTTTAGCAGCAGTAAAACCAAGATCAGCTGTGCACATAAGCACCACCCTATAAGGCAGTTCGAGAAGCTGGAGAATCTTCTCAGCATCTGCAACCAGTTTCTCCAGTTCATCATAAGAATCTTCCGGTCTTACAAACTTTACCAGCTCTACTTTGTTGAACTGATGCTGTCGTATCAGACCTCGTGTATCCCGTCCTGCAGCTCCTGCCTCGGCACGGAAACATCCGCTGTAAGCCACATATTTCAAAGGCAGTTTATTCCCATCAAGAATTTCTTCCCTGTGCATGTTGGTAACCGGCACCTCTGCCGTTGGAATGAGAAAATACTCTGTACCTTCAACTTTGAAAGCGTCCTCTTCGAATTTAGGCAACTGCCCGGTTCCTATCATGCTCCTGCGGTGAACCATAAACGGGGGAAACACTTCAACATAGCCGTGCTGGGTAGTATGCACATCCAGCATAAAATTTATCAACGCCCTCTCCAAACGTGCTCCCATACCTCGGTAGAAGGTAAACCGTGAACCGGTCACTTTCGCGGCTGCGCTAAAGTCAAGTATACCTAACTCTTCTCCTATATCCCAGTGAGCTTTGGGCGTAAAAGTATACTCTTTAGGCTGCCCCCACCGCCTGACCTCAACGTTTTGTTCCTCCGAATCTCCTTCCGGCACGGAGTCATGGGGGATATTGGGAATGGTAAGCAGTATTTCATTAAGCTGCTGTTCCAGTTCCCTGATTTTATCATCATATTCCTTAATAGTATCGGATACCTGTTTCATTTCTTTTATGATATCGTCTACATCTTTTTTTTCCTTTTTGAACCTGGCAATTTGCTGGCTAACAACATTTCTCCTGTTCTTTAACTTTTCAACTTCTCCTATATAAGACCTTCTCTTTTCATCCAGTTCCAAAAATCTATCCAGATCCACATCTTCTTTTCTTTTTGATAATTTTTCCCTCACAAGCTCGGGATTTGTTCGTATCAATCTAGGGTCCAGCATTAATAACACCTCCGATATTTATTGAGCAAATTTACCCTCCAAAAAGAAAAATTCTCATCTCATAATAATCAGAGACGAGAACAAATTCCCGCGTTGCCACTCTGGTTGAGGGACAACCCTCCACCTCATTTGCCTTATAACGGTTTGGCACCGGTAGAGCCTACTCCCAGTTCAGCTCACAGCTCCGGGACGGATTCGGCGGGTACCCCCGCCGGTTCACACCAGCCACCGGCTCTCTTGAGGAGGTTTATCCGCTTACTGATTCCCTTCATAGCTTTATTTCTATTATAACCATATTTTTCAGTTTATGCAACTATTTTACCGAACCTCAGCCTGACGTTAGTTAATTGTAAAAAATCATTCATTATGATTCAAAACATAACAACAAACTCACTACCGGCACAGAAGATAGCCTTTCTCTTCCAGAGCTTTTTCAATCCTGTCCAGTATAAGTGGTGTATCGGCCTCAATGGTGTGCAGGTGTACCCCATCTGTCAATGCACACAGCGGTTCAGCTTTTTCCCTCTTCATTATCTCAATAAAACAACGAACATCATTCGGCGATTTTATCATTAGTTGAGCCTTGAATTCACCGTATACTCTGTGTTCTACACTAACATCAAGTACGGCCCCCCCTAAATCCACCACAGTCATCAGCTCATCTTCTATACCATCATCCTGGTGTCTGCAAGCAATAACCCGCCGATAACGTTTAGGATGTACGTTCCTGGAAAGCATATATCCCTGCGGTGTAGCAATAATATCATTACCAGCTGCTCTGAGTATGGCAATATCCTGAACAACAACCTGCCTGCTTACACCCATCATCTGTGCTAAATAAGTCCCTGTTACCGGTTGTTCTTTTTGACTTATATATTTAAGGATGGCCTGGCGTCTTTCATCAGCCAGCATCTATTTATCACCCTTTTCAATATATCTTTTATCCCATTTACTATTATACATACTTTGTAAATTAAATTCACCATTTGCCATTATTTATTAATTTATTAATTTAATCATTGTTTAATTCTTTAGCTATTCTCTGTTTTATTTTTGTCAGTATCACTGTAATATCGTCGGCGTTTGTTCCCAAAGACGAAGCAATCTCTTTAACGGAAAGCTTACAATAATACTTCAATATTACTATTCTTCGTTCCGAAGGATCCAATTTATTTATAATATCCACTACCTTGTGTTGAATTTCTTTCTTTAAAATTAATTCCTCGGGTATTGTCATATTTACCGCTAAAGGCTCCCTGTAAATTTGCCCCCGTTTTTTCTCAACACTTTTTGCCTTTAAATAACTCATGCACTCGTTTCTTATAAAATCGTAAATATATGGTATAATCCGGCTTATATCCCTATGGTTTTTATATTCCTCATAAGCAAACAAAAATGCCTCTTGTACCACATCCTGGGCAGTTTGTCTGTCTTCTAATATGGCACAGGCATATCGAATAAATTTATCATAACTATCCATAAAAATGTTTTGAAATTCTTTTAAACACTTGTTATTCACTTCACACAATTCCCGTTTCATCATGGCATCCCCACTTTAAATTCAAGCTTCCCTGGCGTCTATATTACTGATTATATCGGCAGTGTTTAAAAAATAGAACAATGTTACAGACTAACAATAAAAGGATCCTTAACTTCCAGGAGGTACAACGATGAAAAAAGCTCATAAACTGTCTCTATTGATCTATTGGCTAATCTATATAGTGCTGATACAAAATATAGACACCATAACAGCAGGACCAAACCCGGTTCAGCTTATCCATGTCGAAGCTCATACCGGCTACAGTGATAAAACTAATGTTGAATCAGGCTATGTAGCCGAGCCGCCAATCAATATAGATCGGAATATGCATCTTCATTTAGAAGAATTCAGGAATAAAGTAAAAGAACTATGCAATGCATATCCACATTCAATCTACAGCTGTTTACCCGCGTCAGACAATAGAATTGCTTTAACCTTTGATGATGGTCCTGACCCCCACATTACTCCGTTAGTTTTAGACATACTGGAAGAATATAATACCGTGGCAACCTTTTTTGTAATAGGTGAAAATGCACAAAAGTACCCTGAAGTAGTGCAAAGAATTGTGAAAAGCGGGCATCAGCTTGCCAATCATAGCTGGTCTCACAAAAGACCCACCTCGATTACAGTGTACGATTTAATAGATGAGGTAAATAAGACTCAAAAAGTAATCGAGGAAAAATATGCTTGTACCAAATTCTTTCGACCACCCTATGGTTTGGTTACGTCCGAGCAGATGCAGCAACTCAAGCTGGATGGTTACAAAGTAATTGTATGGTCCGTTGATTCAATGGACTGGTATACAACCAGCCCCCAGCAAATCCAGAAATGTGTCCTTGATAAAGTCCATCCCGGTGCAATTATTTTAATGCACAGTGCCGGAGGTTATCACAACCGCCAGGCAACGATCCAGGCGCTTCCAAATATAATATCAGAACTTAAAAAAAGAGGATATCAGTTTGTCACGCTGGACCAAATACTTAATTCTTAATCCCAGCTCCGCCAAACAAAGCCATACATTTAACCGTAAGTTTTTTCTCCTCCGCATCCGGCAGAGGGATATAGTTGGTCTTATTGTCCCATCCTCCGAAAAGGGGAAGTCCTGAAATTTCGACTTTCCAGTGCTGAGGCACCTTTATATCGATCCCGCCAAATATGGCCACCAAATCCATCCTGACATTATTTGCATCTAATTCAGCATTCCGAAGATCCAGTTCTATACCTCCAAACAGGGCCACAGCACTTCCGCCCTTAAAATTCCGGGATTGAAGACGGGTATTAACTCCGGAAAAGGCAACAAAATAATCTGCACTGTCACGGTTATCAATAGGTGCATTTGATTTGAGACCGTCAACCAGTATAAATAAACCAATAATTATTAATGCAGCAGGCCAGATGTATGTACTCCAATCGTGCGGCAAAATCCCGTGAATCTTACAGAAAATAAATCCGCCAACCAGGATCAGAATTAAACCGCCTGTTGAAGCACCTTTACCCTTTATGAGCTGATAGAATCCCAAAAGAACAATTAATAATGGCCACCATTGGCCAATGTTAATAATATCCATTTTATGCAATAACAAGCCCAAGCCAAGCAATACAAAAAAACTTCCAAGCATGTACCTGCCCCTCATTACTATCATGCCTCCCGCAAATTTGTCTATAGCCGGATAATTAACTGTAAATAGGTGCTAAGGATACTATCAGTTTATTCCAAATATTATCAATAGTCAATAAAAATGGCCTAAATAATTTATTAACCATTGAATTTAGATTTGCAAGTTTGCATTTCTAAAATTGTATTGAATTTGTATTGTGTTTGTGTTAATATAAAGTTTGAAATATTTTTTTATCCTTTTATATTTGGGTATATATAATAATGATATGAGGTATAATTTATCTCTGCTTTTATTGTTTTTTCTCTACATATGTTTGTTCAGTATACGGGCCTGCCCCTTTAATCGGGTTTATATAAAAGCTTATATTAACAGCAGTTGGTAAGGTAAAATTAACAAAATTCCAAAACATTAGAAAGGAGTTGCGCAATGACTCAGAACAAAAAATTGCAAGAATGGGTAGACGAAATGGCAAAACTGTGTAAGCCAGATAAAATCTACTGGTGCGATGGGTCACAGGAAGAATATGATCGATTACTGGAACAAATGGTTGCTTCAGGTGCAGCAACCCGTTTAAATCCGGAAAAACGTCCCGGTTGCTACCTTTTCAGAAGCCATCCGTCGGATGTTGCCCGCGTTGAAGAAAGAACATATATAGCTTCAAGGACAAAGGAAGACGCTGGCCCAACCAACAACTGGATAGATCCTGTTGAACTTAAAAAGACCATGACAGATTTGTATGACGGATGTATGAAGGGAAGAACCATGTACGTTATACCTTTCTCCATGGGCCCCATTGGTTCACCCATGTCAAAGATTGGTGTACAACTTACAGACAGTCCCTACGTTGTAGTTAACATGCGTATAATGACACGTATGGGTAAACAGGCCCTCGATGTCCTTGGTGAGGATGGTGAATTTGTACCATGCCTGCATTCAGTAGGTGCACCACTTGCTGAAGGTGAGGAGGACGTAGCATGGCCCTGCGCTCCTATGGAACAGAAATACATCAGCCACTTCCCTGAAGAGAGGACCATCTGGTCATACGGTTCAGGCTATGGCGGCAACGCACTTTTGGGTAAAAAATGCTTTTCCCTTCGTATAGCTTCAGTAATGGCTCGTGACGAAGGGTGGCTGGCTGAGCATATGCTTATTTTGGCCATCACCAATCCGGAAGGTGAACGAAAATATATCGCAGCAGCATTTCCAAGTGCATGTGGTAAAACAAACCTGGCCATGTTGGTTCCCACCATCCCCGGATGGAAGGTTGAAACCATAGGCGATGATATAGCATGGATGAAATTTGGAAAAGACGGCAGACTTTATGCCATCAATCCGGAAGCTGGTTTCTTCGGAGTTGCACCTGGTACATCAATGGACTCCAATCCCAATGCTATGAAGACCATTAGCAAAAACACCATATTCACCAATGCTGCACTAACTGATGATGGCGACATATGGTGGGAGGGCATAGGCTATGATGCCCCCGGACATCTTATCGACTGGAAAGGAAATGACTGGCATCCGGGTTCGGATACTCCTGCCGCTCATCCAAACGCACGTTTTACTGTACCTGCAAGACAGTGTCCGTCCATTGCCCCCGAGTGGGAGGATCCTGAAGGAGTCCCGATTTCGGCGATATTAGTTGGTGGCCGCAGACCCACCACGGTACCATTGGTACATCAAAGCTTTGATTGGAACCACGGGGTATTCATAGCTTCCATTATGGGATCTGAAATAACAGCGGCGACAATATCCGATCAAATCGGAAAGGTCCGTCGTGATCCCTTTGCTATGTTACCATTCTGCGGATATCACATATGCGACTATCTGCAACACTGGCTTGACATAGGAGCAAAAGCGGACCCCGAAAAACTTCCCAAGATCTTCTATGTCAACTGGTTCCGTAAAGATAAAGACGGTAACTGGTTGTGGCCTGGATTTGGCGAAAACAGCCGTGTATTAAAATGGATATTTGAAAGGGTGTCAGGAGAAGGTAAAGCTATTACCAGCCCCATTGGTTACATGCCTACTCCGGATGCTATTGACACCACCGGGCTTGACGTAGACAGCAGCACTATGCAGGAACTGTTAAGCGTAGACAGGGAAGACTGGTTGAAAGAAGTTGCATCTATCCGTGAGTATTACGCCTCATTTGGAGATAAGCTTCCCAAAGAGCTGGCCAACCAGCTGGATGCTTTGGAAAAGAGACTTCGTGACCAGTAATATTTGTAGGAAAAATTCTTAATAACGCATTAAGCAATAAATCGTTAAAAGAAGGAGCAGCTTGATTTTTAGCTGCTCCTTCTTTTTTTATTTATAAAAACAAAAACCAATTTTTATGGTGTCCACCTCAGTACCGGGTTCCTGGCGGCTCCCGCCTCATCCAGTCTCTTAACCGGTGTAACGTGAGGTGCCTGCTTTAACTTGTCTGGTTCTGTTTGTGCCTCTTTGGCAATTTGAATCAGGGCTCCAACAAAAGCATCAAGAGTATCCCGGCTTTCGGTCTCCGTAGGTTCTATCATCATGGCCTCTTTCACAATAAGGGGGAAATACACTGTAGGCGGATGGAACCCAAAATCCATTAAACGCTTTGCTATATCCATAGCAGATATGCCTTTTTCCTTCTGCTTTTGAGCTGATATCACAAATTCATGCATACAGGTGCGATCGTAGGGCAGCAAATAATATTCCTTGAGGCGCTGCATAATATAATTAGCATTAAGAACAGCAGTCTCAGCTACTTCTTTCAAGCCTTCTGCCCCCATCGACATTATGTATGCATAGGCTTTTACAGCAACACTAAAGTTTCCGTAGAACGACTTAATCATTCCTATTGAACAAGGCCTGTCATAGTCGAGATAGTATTCGCCATCTTTAAACTCAACCATAGGTACGGGTAAAAATTGTACCAATTCCTTTTTCACGCCTACCGGGCCCGAACCCGGTCCTCCGCCACCGTGAGGAGTGCTGAAAGTCTTGTGCAGATTCAGGTGCACCACATCAAAACCCATATCCCCCGGCCGGGCAATTCCCAGTATAGCATTCATGTTGGCTCCGTCATAGTATAGCAGGCCACCGGCTTCATGAACAATACGTGATATCTCTAATATGTTCTCTTCGAAAAGCCCCAGGGTATTGGGGTTTGTAAGCATTAGTCCGGCGGTTTCATCATCAACCAATGCCTTCAGGGCTTCCAGATCAACTTCTCCTCTTTCATTTGATTTTACCTCCACCATCTTAAACCCTACCATAGCAGCAGAAGCCGGATTTGTCCCATGAGCCGAATCGGGAACAATAATCTTGTTTCGCTTCGTGTCGCCGCGTTGCATATGATAGGATTTGATTATCATTAGCCCGGCCATCTCACCGTGAGCTCCGGCAGCAGGTTGAAGAGAAAACCTGTCCATTCCCGTTATTTCCGATAAAAGTCTGTCGGTTTTATACATGAGCTCCAAACAGCCCTGTACCATATTCTCCGGTTGAAGAGGATGGACCTGTGTGAATCCTTCCTGGCCGGCTATATCCTCGTTGACCTTGGGGTTATACTTCATGGTGCATGAGCCCAGCGGATAAAAACCGGAATCCACACCATGGTTGAGACGGGAAAGGCGTGTATAATGCCGAACAACATCCACTTCGCTGACCTCGGGGAGCCGGGCATCCTTATCCCGTAAACATTCATCGGGAATCATCTCTTCCAGCGGAAGTTCGGGTACATCACATTCGGGAAGAGAAAATGCCTTGCGTCCCGATCTGCTTATTTCAAAAATCAATGCACTTTCCTTCATAGCTCTCCCACCCTTTCCACCAGCATATCGATCTCATTCTTTGTTCTTTTCTCGGTGACGGCTACCAGCCAGGCATTCTTCAGTTCGGGATAATCCCGTTCTAAAGCATAACCTCCAATTATTTTGCTTTCCAGCAACTTCTCATTCAACTGCTCAACCGGAACGGGGCTGGTAACTACAAACTCATCAAAAAACGGTGCTGAAAACAGAGCGGAACAGCGTCCCTGTGATATTAGCCTTTGGTATGCATAATGTGCCTTTTGCATTGACAGCAGGGCAACCTTCTTAAGTCCTTCACGACCCATAAGTGCGAGATAAACAGTTGCCGCCAACGCGTTCAAAGCCTGATTTGTACAGATATTGGAAGTCGCCTTTTCTCTTCGTATATGCTGTTCCCTGGTCTGAATTGTCAGAACAAAAGCCCTTCTGCCGGATGTATCCGTTGTCTGTCCTACAACCCTTCCGGGCATTCTTCGCATCAGTTTCCGGCTTGTAGCCATAAATCCCAGATACGGACCGCCAAAGCTAAGCGGATTACCAAGGGATTGCCCCTCCCCCACTACAATATCAGCTCCTGCATTCCCCGGAGGTTTAAGAACAGCAAGAGATACGGGGTTTACGCTGGTTATAAATAAAGCACCATGGGAATGGGATACCTCGGCAATTTCATCCAGCAACTCTACAATTCCAAAGAAATTAGGATTTTGCACTACCACAGCAGCTACCTCATCGGATATCATCTGCTTCAGCTCATCCACATCCAGCCTTCCATCATCATATCCCACCTCACACAGCTGTATATCTCTGAACCTGCAATATGTATGAACCACTTTCCTGCTTTGAGGATGCACGGTTCTGGCCATTAACACCTTCTTCCTTCCCGTTGCCTGGCATGCCATAATAACCGCCTCGGCCAGTGCCGACGCTCCATCATACATAGATGCATTGGACACTTCCATGCCGGTCAGCTCGCAGATCATGGTCTGATACTCAAAAATAGCCTGAAGGGTTCCCTGGCTGATTTCAGGTTGATAGGGAGTATACGCGGTATAAAATTCCTGCCGGGAAAGGATGTGTCCTACCACACTGGGGATATATCGATCATAGGCTCCGGCTCCCAGAAAGCAGATGTAATCTTCCACCGTCTCATTTTTTTCGGCCAGCTCCCGCATATGGCGTACAAGCTCCACTTCGGACAGAGGTTCAGGCAGATTAAGCCTGCCCGCTATCCGTACCTCATAGGGAATATCCTCAAACAGCTGATCTATACTGTCAAGCCCCAGTTCATCAAGCATTTCCTTCCGGTCCTGGCCTGTATTAGGAACATACCGTCCCATTTTTAAGCCTCCTCCTTGCAGAACCTTTCATATTCCTCAGCATCCATAAGGGAGTCAAGTTCACTTGCGTCATTGATTTCAACTACAATGATCCAGTTCTGATAAGGATCCTCATTGATAAGCTCGGGAGAACCCTCAAGCTCGGTATTTACTTCAATGATAGTACCTGAAACCGGTG